>Ga0302325_10026994_pt1 | contig 11915 bp, 6 predicted proteins | sample Palsa_T0_2_FD_201948 | JGI IMG/M metagenome (GOLD analysis project Ga0302325, IMG submission 201948) | Peat permafrost microbial communities from Stordalen Mire near Abisko, Sweden - Palsa_T0_2 | ecosystem: Environmental > Terrestrial > Soil > Palsa > Peat permafrost | place: Sweden: Abisko... | reverse complement strand
TCTCTCAGCCCTTTGCGGCCCGACTAAAGTCGGGCCCTGATACAAAGCATGAGAGACGCGACCCCTAAGAAGAGTCGCGCATTTTCGCAGATTTGGTTCCACTCCTGAACCAACTGTTACAGTCCACTAGCTGTCCTTAGCGGACAGCCTTTGCAGCCAAACGCTTCCTGGCTGTATTTTGGCGAATGCTCTTGCGCAGGCGCTCGTCAGCCTCTGACTGCCGGGCCCGCAGCAGGAGGGCGCGTGCGTCGATGAGGTGGTCACGCATGTGACGCTCGGCCTCAGGCCCGTCACGCCTCTCGATCGATTCGAAGATCGCCTGGTGGAAGGCCAGGGTGTGATCCCGATCCACAAGTTGCGCGGTCAACATCATCATGTTCATCAGCGAACGATGGATCACCTGGAAGAGGCGGCCGCAGAGCCGGTTGCCGGAAGCTTGCAGGATCGTTTGGTGAAAGAGAAGATCAGCTTCAATGATCCTGAACTGGTCGGTCCCGGCAGCCTCTATTTCCGAAATGGTTTGCCGCAACACCAGCAAATGCTCTCGCGAGGCCTGATCGGCCGCCTTGGCGGCGAGCGTAGGCTCCACCATCAGACGGGTCTCAATCAATTCCTGTGACGATGTTTCATCCAGAAGAAAAAGGAACTCCATCGGTTCGGCGAGAACGGAAGAGGCATCGCCGCTGAGGTAGGTGCCGTCACCGACCCGCTGCGAGACCACGCCCATCATCTTGAGGATCTTCATGACCGGACGCAGAGAAGTCCGGCTGACACCGAAGTGAAGCGAGAGCTCGCGCTCGGAGGGAAGCTTATAGCCGGGCGTGAGCGTTCCTTCGCTGATGAGCTGCTTGAAGCGCAGGATCAACCAGTCTGTGAGATCACCCTTGTCCGTGCCGGATGAGGAGTTGGCGCCCATAGATCGAACCTACATAGGATAGAAACTGTCGATAATCCAATGTAACGTATTCGGGAATCTCACTTCACCGTGAACAGCTCATCGCTCTTCGGATTCTCTTCGATCGTCACGTCCTTATACTCGTCAAACAAGCCCCCGTTGTGCATCTGCCACGCGATTGGACCGATTTTGCCGGCGCTCGGATCCTTGAAATCGAGAACCTCTACGGCCTTGCTACCCAGGGGCTGGGCCACGGCCATGCGAGCTGTACCCGTCGAAGCATCAACCAGGATTTCGATCCGGCTCCACTGGCGAGGATCATAGGCAGATTTCGTTATCCCATTAAACTCTTCCCCGCCAGCATTGTTGTGACCTGGCCGGTAATCCCAGTGTCCGCCATTGGGTAACTGGAACTGGATGCCGGCCAGAGCGTCCAGCGGGACCTCGTCTGGTAGCGGACGAGTGCAAAAAATGAGCATGCAAGCCTGATGATCCGGGTTTCCCGAGACATGTCTCATCGTGAACGTCAGACGGTAGCGGCTGTAGTCGTTGGCGGTGTAGATGACTCCGCGGCCGGCGCCCGTGCTGGCCATAGCGCCGTCCTTGACGATCCACCCAGGGGAAACGCTCTTGGACAACTCCGTCGGGAAAGCATCGACAAGGAGCATCCTATTAAGCCGAGCTAACTCTCTCCCGTGTAGATTCTGTTTCTTAAGGAGCGCCTCGGTTTCAGGCCGCAATTGGACGTTGTGAAAACAAGTGGGTTCATACAGGGATGGCCCGGAAACGATCTTGCTAAGGTTTTTCGCCAGGGCGGAGCTCACGGCTTTCGCGTCTGTATTGGAAGGCGAGTATGCAGACAGGCTGCTTTTGACCGCGTCATCCAATTCTCCGTTTAGAAATGCGGACACCGCATCCGCTTTGTCGCTAATTATTTTCGCCAGCCCAGCCAAATCAGTAATGTCACTGCTGGAAAACGACGTTTCACTGTTGTCAACTTGAATCCATCCGTCAAGTGTTTTGCCGTCGAACAGGACCGTCGTTGCTTTCGATTCGCTTTCAGATTTGCTGCCCTTTGTGACCAGGCAACCGCCAGCAGCCATGGCAGCCGCCTTCACAAATGTTCTGCGATTGAGACGGTTTGCGGTTACACGCTTCCTAGTTACCAAGAGACACCCTCGTGGTCAGTTCGCTAGGAGGCCATTGACCCGCCGTCGTGATCTGGAACCGCGCTTTCTGCCGGATATCATCCGAGGCGCCCCCCACCATTGCATCCACTCCGCCAGGTTTCACGACAAACGCTTCCTTGCCGCTGTCCCAATAGGAGAGCTGCTCCGCAGGCAGCGAAAAGCTGACTGTCTTCTTCTCACCCGGTTTCAAGCTGATCCGTTCAAATCCCGCCAGCTGTTCCTTCGGCCGCTTCACGCTCGCATCCGCATCGTGTACGTACAATTGCACGACTTCATCGCCGGCGCGCCGGCCGCTGTTCTGTACATCGACTTGCACCGTCACCTGCCCATCGCTGGCAATCTGATTGGACGAGAGCTTCAAATTGCTGTAGTCGAAGGTTGTATAGCTCAGGCCGCGGCCGAACGCGTACGTCGGCTTGCCATCGAAGTACATGTAGGTAAATCCCTTGGTAATATCATATTCGCTCATCGGGGGCAGGTCCCGCTCTCCCGCGTAGACCGTATAGGGCAGCTTCGCACCGGGATTGTAGTCACCAAAAAGCACGTCGGCAACCGCGGTCCCGCCTTCCTCTCCGGCCCAGAACATGTCCAGCACCGCCGGAATATCCATGGCTCGTGGACCCGGCCCTCCCCCTCCGAAGCGCGGCGGGGCGAGTGATACCGGACCGCCATTGAGCAACACCACGACCGTCTTCGGGTTGGCCTCCAAAACACTTCGCAGCAGTTTCAACTGCACGGGCGGCAAGTTGAGCGAATCGCGGTCTATCCCTTCCCGTTCCACCACCTCGTTGATCCCTACAAAGAGAATGGCGACATCCGCGTTCTTCGCCGCGCTCACTGCTTCGGCGACACTGGCCTCAGGATTGTCGGATTCCAAAATCCCGCTCCCGCGGGCGTAGAGCACCTTGGTTCCCGATCCTACTTTTTGCTGAATGCCTTCCAGCGGTTTCACAAACTTCGAATACTGCCCGGTGTAGTTAGGACCGGTCTGGGCAAAATCTGCGAACGGTCCGATGACGGCGAGGGTTTTGATCCGGCTCTTGTCCAACGGCAAAAAACTGTTTTCGTTGGTTAACAACACGATCGACTCCTGCGCGGTGCGCAGCGCCAGTTGCCGGTGCGCCGGGGAGTCAATCATCTCCGGACCGATTTTGCTGTAGGGCACCATCTCCGGCGGATCGAACTCACCCAACCGGAAGCGCACCGTCAGCACCCGGCGCAGCGATTGGTCGATATCCTTTTCGGTCAGCAGGCCCTCCGCCAACGCTTTCGGCAGCGCCCGGGCATACGCGCCATCGTCCAGGTCGCTACCCGCGAGAATGGTCTTTGCAGCAGCTTCCTCGAGAGTTGGATACTTTCTGTGGGCGGTCACGAGGTTTTGCACTGCACCGCTGTCCGGAACCACAAATCCATTGAATTTCCACTCGTCGCGGAGGATGTCGGTCAAGAGTAGCTTGTTCTCCACGTTGGGCATTCCATTGATGCCGTTGTAAGAAGACATGATCGACGCCGCATGTCCTGCCATGATGCCGGCCTTGAACTGCGGCAGATAGTACTCTCGCAACATGCGTTCGCTCACCAGGTCAGTGGAGGTGCTTACACGATCTCTCTCCTCGTTGTAGACCGCATAATGCTTGAGCGTGGCCGCCAGCTTCAGGTACTTCGCGTCGTCCCCTTGCGTGCCTCTTACGTAGGCGACGGTGGTGCGCGAGGCTAAGAGCGGATCTTCGCCGAACGCCTCCCATATCCTGCCCCAGCGGGGATCACGATCCATGTTGATGACTGGCGAGCGGTAGACGAGGCCGTTATGCGAGATTCTCTCGCCACTCGCGGTAACGGTCACTGCTTGCCCGCGAACGAGTTCAGTCTTTCCGGAAACTGTGGGCCAGTAATTGTAGATCGCTCTGCCCTCGTCGGCGATCGCCGCCGCCACATCATGGACCAGCGCCGGATCCCAGGTGGCCGCCATACTGATCGGTACTGGAAACATGGTGGTCGGCTTGGTCCACACAATGCCATGCAGGCTTTGGTTCCAGCCATTCATCGCTGGTATCTTTAGCCGCTCAATGGCCGGCGCCGTGGTGCTCAGCAGTGAGGTTTTCTCGTCGGGTGTCAGCCGCTGAAGCAGATCGTCCAGCCGCTTGTCCATCGGTTGGGCCGGATCCAGGTAAACCGGCTGCTGCGCGCTTACCGGCAGGCCAACCGCTAGCAGCAAAATGCCTAACACCGCTCTCTTCATTTTCCTCATCTCGATCACCGCCGCCGCTCTAGAAGCTTGTTGAACATCAACCGCCGGAACCATACGACCCTCAGGGGCTAAACAGGCTGCGGAAAAACGCTATCAATGAAGGGTACGGGCTTCAGCCCGTACATAGACCGAACAGAATCACGGGGCCTTTAGGCCCTGAGGGCAATGCTTTTCGGCCATCTCGGGCCAAAAGCTGCCCCTCAGGGGCTAAAGCCCATTGTTCTTGGTTCCTTTATGTACGGGCTGAAGCCCGTACCCTTCACTCCTTATGAACACGGGGTTTTTCCGCAGCCTGTAAAGCCCGTACCCTTCACTCCTGCCGAGCATTTCAATAAGCTTCTAGAACACATACTTCAACGCGAACTGTAACTGTCTGTTTTGGTTTGCGGTGCTGGTCACCTGGCCACCGTTGGAGGTATCGACCGTCGTGGTGCTCGGTATGTTGAAATAAGCAGAATTCGGAATATTGAAAGCCTCTGCCCGGAATTGCAGCCTCGTGCCTTCGGTGATGGCGAAGTCTTTGAACAGAGACATGTCTACTTCTTCAAAGCTACCGCCCCGGCAAACATCGGTGCCCGAGTCGCCGAAGGTGTAGTTAGCGGGCACAGCAAAGTCGGTCAGGATGAAGTAGTTCTTCAACGAGCCGCTCTTTCGGCACCTGGGACCTATCAGGTTGGGATGCTGGCTGCTCACCCCAATGTTCGCGACGTCACGCGAAACGGTGGGAGTGTAAGGCACTCCGCTATGGAAGTTAGTGATCGTCTGGAATTGCCAGCCTCCAACGAACTCGTCCGTGAACCGCCCAGCCGATCCAAGAAACCGTTTGCCTCTCCCGAAGGGCAGCGCATACCCGCCGCTGACCGTGAAATTCTGCGGAACATCAAAGGTAGACAGGCCGCGATTAAAGAAGCCGTTGCCTCCCATGGCGGGAACTTCCTGGTTGGTTATGCTCTTGGAAAAGGTATACGACAGCAAGTACCAGTAGCCATGGGAAGTCTGTTTTTGCAGCTTGGCTTGCAACGAATTGTAAGTAGAAAGTGAGCTCTGGTTGTTGTAAGAGATCGTCCCATAGTTAGGATAGGGCCGACGAGCCTGAACGCTCCCCGGCCCTGCCGGCGGATCATTGATGTTGAGTGTTCCGGGCAGGTTGAGGCCTTCCGTTCCCACGTAATCAACTCCCAAGATCATCGCGCCAGGGAGCTGCCGTTGAAAGCCAAGACTCCAGTGAGGATCGACGGCAACTTTAGCATGCGTAGGAAGTGGACTCCAGGCTACTGGAGACTTTGCTGGCGAGAGACCGGCGCCGAAGGCTGCGCCCTGGAAGAAATTCGCCGTGGTCTGTACCGGCACTACGTTGGTTAAAGCAGTGGTGGTTTCAACCAGGGCGAACGGAAGGAAGTTGAAGTTCAAGCGGATATTGGTGCTCTCTACCTGGAAGAACTGGCCGAAGCCGCCGCGGAAGACGGTCTTTTCTCCGAAGGGCCGCCATGCAAAGCCGAAGCGCGGCGCAAACTGAAGGTGGTCTTTGTTGGTAACGGTCAGCGGGAGACCGGCCTGGTGGGTGGTTTGAATATATTGTCCATATAACTGATATCCCAAAGCGGCATCGGGTTGTGCGTTGAGGTCAATCTGATCTGTGCTGCTGGAGACGATGATAGGCTGCGCCAGAGTGGGATCAAAGCCGGCGCCCTGCCCGCGGTAAGGCGTCAGCCAAGGCGAGTACTCGTAGCGCAAACCGAGGTTTAGCGTCAGCGTGTCAGAGACCTTCCAATCGTCCTGGGCATAGAAGTGCCAGTATGTCCCAATGCCACCCCAGTAGGTGGCATAGTTCCCGCGCGATGCGCTGGCAGGATAACCGAGCATCCAGTCGGCAAAAGCGTCCCCGGTACCCGCGGAAGAGGCCGGATTCTGTGTCATTATTCCGCTGTAGGTGAAGCTACCGTCGGAGGTGCGCGAGTCGATCAACTCCGCGGAGCGGCGCGTAATCCGGGTTCCGAACTTCAGAATTTGCTTTCCCTTGACCCAACTCAGGCTGTCGACTAATTCATACATGGCCCGGTTCTGCGACTTGGGGCGTCCGTCATTGACCTGTCCTGTCAGAACCGTCCCGATGTAGCCGGAGAAGCTAAAGATGGGAAAAGTCGAGGTGGCCGGATTCTGCAGGCCTGCCAACGTAGAGGGGTCGATGCCTGCGGCCGTGTCCTGGTTCACGCCTTGTCCCTGGAAATAGGCAGTGGACCGATATTGCCCTCCAATGTGGCTCAGCACGAGTTCGTTGACGACTTTGGTGCCAAACGTGGTGGTAAGCGCGCCCGCGATATTGGTTGCAGGCCCTTGCAGATAGCTTGATCCCAGCGCCGGGAATGCGGAAAAGTCGGTCTCCCGGTTGCGGTCCGTGCTGTACCGGGCAAATAGTTTGTTACTTGCATTGATGGTTTGATCCAATCGAATTACGACCTTGTCATCGTCGTAGTCGGAGACTGGATTCGAAACGTAGTTTGTGCCCGAATTCGGAAAGGGGATGAACTGGTTGAAATACAGGGCCGGTTGCACAAATCTGTTTTGCGGAATCATATTCCCGGGGAATTGCGTGCGGGTTCCCGCTGCTGTGGTGAGAGGATCGTAGATTTTCTTCAGCCCAGCGGCGCTGAAGTTCCCGTTTCGTTGGGCCATGCTTGGGACCGGAGTGACGGTGACGTTTCCCTGCAGTTGTCTTTCCCCCTCGTAGCTCAGAAAGAAGAAGGTCCTATCCTTGCCACTGTAAATCTTGGGAAGCGATACGGGACCGCCGAGGGTGGCGCCGAACTGGTTCCGTTTGAGTTCGTTTCTTTGCAAAGCGAAGAAATTTCTCGCGTCGAATTTTTCGTTGCGCAGAAACTCAAACAGGTCCCCATGGAACTGGTTGGTGCCGGATTTTGTGGTGGAATTGAATGTGCCTCCACCGCCGGAAAATTCAGCCGAATAGGAATTCTGCTCCACGCTGAATTCCTGCAAAGCATCGATTGAGGTCTGGATGTAGGTGCCGCCCTCATGATATTCCGTGACGTCAGCGCCATCCAGCAGGAAGACTGTCTGTTGGCCGCTGATGCCGCTGATCACGTTGCCGTTCACGGCCTCTGGCCGCACGTTCTGCGTGTTTCCTGTGGCCGCCAGGAAGACCGCGCCAGGCGAGAGCTGCGCCAGCTCGGTGAAGGTCCTGCCATTCAGCGGAAGATCGACGACCTGGATATTGCTGATGACTTGGCCCAGGCTGCCGGACTCGGTGCTCAGCATTGGGGTCGTCGTGTTGACTTCGACTCGGGTAGCGGTTGCCCCGATAACCAGCCCGAGATCCACCTCGGCCGATTGTCCCACGGTCAGTTCGATCCCGTTCCGCACCGTCGTTTGAAATCCGGTAGCGGCGGCGCTTACGATATAGCTTCCCGGATCGAGCGGGGTGACGACGTAATTACCCGACTTGTCCGTGGTTACCGTCTCGGAGATGTTGGTACCGGTATTTGTGACGGTGACGGTTGCTCCTGGAACAACCGCATGTTGAGGGTCAGACACGATGCCTACGATGCGGCCGTCTTGAAGTTGCGCAACCAGCGCGCTTCCTCCCGTCAAGAAACAGGCGACGACGAGTCGCAGGATGGATCTCGATTTTTTCCCGGAAAAGATTTGCATTGCCAGCCTCCCCACTGAACCGGTCCGGTCTTCCCAAATCTGGCTGCCGGACAACTGCAGTGAAATCGATCGGTGCGGATGGTAGTACCAATAAAAAACTCCTGTCAAGCTAAAAACGCTGCAAGGGATTTTCGGGAAAATCCTGGCAGTATTCTGGAGGCTCGGTTTCGCATGCGGCGTTAACGCTTTAGGCAGGCTCAAAGCATCAGGAATATTGCGGCGTTCAAGTAGGCAACGTCGCCGCTATTGTGGTGAAGGAGAAAACGAGTTGCGGGCGCGGCCCTTGGCTTGCACATTTCGCCGGTTGACAGGTTTTCCAGAAAGGTACTACCATCTTTGCCGGGTCGAAGGTAGACCCGAGACCTTATTATCGAGTTGAGACCATGATGCGTCGAAGCTTCTTCTTGTTCAGCCTTGTGCTTCTTACGTCGTTCTGCAGGGCGCAAGCTCCCGTTCGTATCGACGTGGACCTGGCGAAATCCGAAGGTAAGTTCGCCCCCATCTACAGCTGGTTTGGCTACGACGAGTCAGGCTATACGGCGACGCAAAACGGTGCGGCCCTGCTTGCCCAACTGCACGATTTGAGCCCGGTTCCGGTCTATATTCGCGCGCATTTCCTGCTCGCCACTGGAGACGGAAAGCCCGATCTCAAATGGAGTTCGTCGAACGTCTACACCGAGGATGCGAACGGGAACCCGGTCTATAGCTGGACCATTCTCGATCAGATTTTCGATGCGTACGCGGCTGCCCATGTGCGACCGATGGTGGAGTTCGGCTTTATGCCCAAGGCGCTTTCTACTCATCCCGATCCTTACCACATCGGATGGCCGCTCAAGCCCGGGGAGGTGGAGGGCTGGTCGTTCCCTCCCAAAGACTACAAGCGGTGGCAGGAGTTATCCCGCCAAGTGGCCGCGCATATGGTCAAGCGGTATGGCATGGAGACGGTTTCCACCTGGTATTGGGAGGTTTGGAACGAGCCGGACGGCAAGTACTACTGGAAAGGCACGGAGGACGAGTACAACAAGCTCTACGACTACGCGGTCGCAGGCGTACGCCAGGCGATTCCCAATGCGCGCGTAGGTGGACCTGCGACGACAGGACCGGGCCCGCAGGGCAATTCCTCGGAGTATCTGCGGGCTTTTCTCGCGCACTGCGCCACCCACAAGAGCGCGGCGACGGGCGGCCCCATCCCGCTCGACTTTATCTCCTTCCACGTCAAGGGACGCCCTAATGTGGTCGATGGTCATGTGCAGATGGGCCTGGACCACGAACTGAACAATGCTGCGGATGGCTTTACCATCGTGCGCAAGTTTCCGCAGTTCCAAAGGCTTCCCATCATCTTGAGCGAAGCGGATCCGGAGGGCTGCGCGGCTTGCTCCGCGCGTCTCTATCCCCCAAATGCTTATCGCAACGGGCCGCTTTATCCCAGCTATACCGCGGCGGCGATGAAGGGCCTCTTCGAGCTTGCCGATCGCGAACACGTGAACTTGCTGGCGATGCTGACCTGGGCGTTTGAGTTTGAAGGGAAACCGTATTTCGATGGGTATCGTACGCTGGCGACCAACGGAGTCGATAAGCCAGTGCTGAACTTCTTCCGCATGGCTGGATTGATGCGGGGCAATCGCGTGATGGCGATGAGCAGCGGGGCTGCCCCGCTGGATACCATCTTGTCCCACAGTGTTCGGCAGGCGCCGGATATCGACGCGCTGGCAACCAGTGCGACCGGCGAAGCTGCGGTGTTGCTGTGGAATTATCACGATGATGACGTCGCCGCGCCCGGCGCTGCTATCGCGGTTTCGATGAAGGGGATTCCGCCCTCTGTCCATCGCGTGTTGCTGCAGCACTACCGCATCGATGATCATCACAGCAATGCCTATACGGTGTGGAAGGAGATAGGATCGCCGCAGAATCCAACTCCCGAGCAATATGCAATGCTGCAAGCTGCCGGGCAACTGCAGCTGCTTGACTCTCCGACGTGGATCACTCCGGAGAATGGAGAGATAAAACTGGATGTGCAACTGCCCCGGATGGGGCTTTCGCTGTTGCGGGTGACGTGGCCGGCCAACTGAAGTAACAGCGCTGGCTGAAATCTGAACCGACGTACGATTTGTCGAGGATGTTCTCGAGCCGATGCACCCGGCATTCACTTCAGGGAAAGGAAGAACGTGCGGAAAGATTCCAAGCCATGGTTCTTCGTTGCCCTGGTCACGGTGGCAATCGGCATCAGCTATTTCGACCGGCAGGCGCTACCGGTCGCCATCTCCGCCATCCAGCGAAATATTCCGATTTCTGATGCCCAGTTTGCCTTGTTGCAGGCCGCATTCCTGGCCACCTATGCTCTGCTCTACGCCGGCGGCGGCAAATTTCTCGACACCATCGGCACCAAAGTGGGGTTCGCCGTCAGCATGGCATGGTGGTCCGTCGCCTGCGCTCTGCATGGCTTCGCGCATGGCATGGTGCTGCTGGTGATGGCTCGCCTGCTGCTCGGCATGGGCGAGGGCGCTGCTTTTCCCGCAGCCACGCGGGTGATCGCGGAGTGGCTTCCGGCGACGGAACGCGCCACCGCGATGGGGATTATCAACGCCGGGACTGCCCTCGGTTCCGTGCTCGCCCCTCCCCTGATCGGGCTCATCCTCCTGCTCGGAAGCTGGCGTTACATTTTCTTTTTCGCCGCCTCGCTCGGCCTCACGTGGGCAGCCGGCTGGTTAGTGGTCTACCGGCAACCAGCGGAGGTTGCCTCACGGCAAACTGAGGGCGGTGTGGCGCCGATTCCCTGGCTGCGGCTGCTCGCCTCCCGCAGGGTCCTCGGCATGGTGAGCGCAAAATTTCTGAGCGACTCCGCGTGGTTCTTCTGCCTCTTCTGGCTGCCCAAGTATCTCTACGATGCCCGCGGCTTTGATATCAAGCAGGTCAGCTATTTCGCGTGGATTCCTTACGCCGCCTCCGGTCTAGGCAGCTTTTCCGGAGGCTGGTTCTCAAGCCGGCTGTTACGGCGTGGGCGCTCTCTCAACTTCTCGCGCAAGCTGCCGTTGGGCCTCAGCGCCGCGCTGATGCCGGCTGTCATCCTCGTGCCCCACGTTTCCGTGAGCCTTGCTTTGTTGCTCTTCAGCATTGCGTTTTTCGGCCAGCAGTCGTGGTCTGGACTGATCATGACGCTGCCTACCGACGTTTTCCCACTGAGTTCGGTTGGCTCGGTGGCGGGATTGATCGGCTTCGGCGGTGCCATGGGAGGTGCGATCTTCAACCTGGCCGCCGGCCAACTGCTTACCCACGGAGCCGGCTATGGCACTCTATTTGCAGTGGTAGGAAGTCTGCACGCGGTAGCATTTGCCATCCTTCTTTTTACCTCGGGCGTTCTGCGCCCACCGGGAACAAACATATTCCAAGAACGGGGAAAACTGGTTTCATCATGAAGATCCGCGAAGTCCGCACCAGAGTTGCGCAGTGGTCGGGAGAGACGACACCATTACCGCCACATTTTTGCACCAACCCAATGGACTTGCTTTCGCTGCCGCAGTCGGCCACTATGTCTACCTTTACCTTTCATAGCTGGCTGGTGGTGGAGGTGATGAGCGACGACGGGCTGGTGGGGATCGGCAACGCTGCCTTGAGTCCGCTAGCCACCAAGCAAGTGATCGATCATCACCTCAAGCCGCTGCTTTTGGGAGCGGACCCCTGGGATATCGAATTTCTATGGCAGCATATGTATCGCAAGACCATGGCGTTCGGGCGCAAAGGCATCGGCATGACGGCGATCAGCGCGGTTGACATTGCGCTTTGGGACCTGCTAGGCAAATCGGCCAAGCAGCCGGTGTTTCGCCTGCTTGGAGGCAGAACCAAGCCGCGCATTCCGGTGTATGCCAGCCGGCTCTATTCCTGCCCGCTGGAACAGTTGGCGTTCGAAGCGAAACGCTAT
>Ga0302325_10026993_pt1 | contig 11916 bp, 10 predicted proteins | sample Palsa_T0_2_FD_201948 | JGI IMG/M metagenome (GOLD analysis project Ga0302325, IMG submission 201948) | Peat permafrost microbial communities from Stordalen Mire near Abisko, Sweden - Palsa_T0_2 | ecosystem: Environmental > Terrestrial > Soil > Palsa > Peat permafrost | place: Sweden: Abisko... | reverse complement strand
CATCGGCTCCGGCTGTTCTCCGATAAACTTCAGCGTGACGTGGAGCGATTCAGGTTTGGCCCAGCGAGCGTCCGGCGCGAAGCCGCTCATGCCTTCCACAAAACGGACGATGCGCTCGCGGATTTCGTCGTTGATGTCGAGAGCGACGAAAAGGCGCATAGGAAGCTCTTAGCTCTTGGCTCTTAGCTTTTGGCTTAAACCCTGCGATGACCGACGGTGTGCCGATTCCCGGCTGTTCATATCCCTAGTTTCTGCGACGACAGACGCCGCGAAAAGCTCTGAGCCAAGAGCCAAGAGCCAAGAGCCAAGAGCTGCTTCTCTCACATCAGCTTTCTCCGCACCATATCCAGCGCCATGGTCGATGCGAACCAGCGGATGCGTTTGCGGTCGCCGGGAAAGTTTCGCTGGATCACTTCGGTTCCGCGATCACTGGCTACCGCGTGAAACACCAGGCCCACAGGCTTATCCGGAGTGCCTCCGGTGGGGCCGGCAACACCGGTGATGCCTACACCAAGACTCGCCTCGCAGCGGTAACGAACTCCCTCCGCCAGAGCCGCTGCCACTTCGCGGCTGACCGCGCCGTGGCGTTCGATCATCTCCCGGGGCACGCCCGCGAATTCTGTTTTCAGTTCGTTGGAATACACCACGGCTCCTCCCAGAAAATAACGCGAACTTCCGCCAACGGAGGTAATTCGCTCCGCCAGCAGTCCTCCGGTGCAGGATTCCGCCACCGCCAGCGTGGCGTTGCGCATTTGCAGCCAGTAGCCGACGATCTGTTCCAGAGACTCGCCATTGCGGGAAAAAACCGCGTCATCCAATTCGTCTTCCACCTCACCTGCCACCTCGTCCACGCGCCGCTGAGCTAGTTCCAGACTCTCGGCGCGTTTTGTGAAATGAAGCTGAACCTCGCCCGCGCCCGCCAGGATGGTTGTGTCCACGTCGGTGAAGCGTTTGTAGATGGGTGACACGCGGGCGTCCACTTGCGATTCTCCGAGCATGGCGATCTTCAAAACACGGGTCGCGAGATGAGCGGTGGGAATTTTCGCGCGTAGCCGCTCCCGAACTTCGGCGTCGAACAACGCTTTCAGTTCGAACGGAGGGCCGGGCAGCAGCACGATAATGTGCTCTCGTCCGTCAAAATTTCCGCTCAGCCATTGGCCGGGAGCCGTGCCGTTGGCGTTGGGCAAAACCGTGGCGCCTTCCAGAACGTCGGCCTGCCTGGCGTTGTTGGGCGCCATCTTCCACCCACGCGCGGCAAAGCGTTCTTCCAGATGCGTGAGAATCTCGGCATCGCGGCGCACCGCCAGCCCAAGGGCTTCAGCCACGGCTTCTCGCGTCAGGTCGTCCTCGGTAGGCCCCAAGCCACCGCTGAAAATCACAATGTCTGAACGGAACAGTGCATGCTGCGCGGCTGCAACCAGCCGCGGCAGGTGGTCGCCCACAATGCTCTTGAAAATTACTTCCACGCCAAGCTGGTTGAGTTGCTCGGTGAGGTAAAGCGAGTTGGTGTCGCTGCGGAACGGCGTGAGCAGCTCGGAGCCGACCGCGATAATTTCGGCGTTCACGGCTAGAAGTGTAAACGAAAACTGAAAATGAAAAGCGGGGGACACAGAGAAGTGAACGACTATTCCGGCAACAGCGGCAGCCCTTGAATGTCCCAGGAAAGATGATGCACAGCGCTCGTGGTCGCGAGGATCACCGATCGGCCCGGAGCAAACGCCAATCCCACCAATCCCTGACCTGCGACCTCGATCCGCCCTTTGCCGTCAGGAGTGATCTTCACGATGCCACGCTTGCCGGAGAGCGACGCCGCGACGTACAGATTGCCGGCAACATCGAAGGCCAGTCCCTGCGGCCGGCCGAGGCCGCGATAGAACGTGCTGACCGTTCCGTGCGGATCGATCTTGTGAACGGCGTCGAAGCTGGAAGTGGTGGGCCCGGTGACGAAGAGGTCGCCCTCGGGGCCAAACGCAAGGTGATAGGCGGACACGCTGGCCTCAAGCGTGGCAAACACAAAAACCTGTTGATCGCGACCAATCTTGAAAACCGTGCCGCTGCGGTCGCCGACGTAAAGATTCTGTTCGCGGTCGAAGGCAATTCCGGTGGCGACGCCCATGCCTTCGGCGTAGGTCGTGATGGCGCCGTTGGGCGTGACGCGGTAAACCGACCCGTCGTAACGCGAAGAAACGTACATCTGTCCCTCGCGGTCAAACGCGATGGAAGTCGCGTTCATCATCTCCGCCACGAAGGGTTTCATAGCGTAGTTGGTGTCGATCTTGAAAACTGAGACCGGCACTTTCTCGCCGCGCGATCCCGAAAAAGTGGCGTAAATGTTGCCCTCCGAGTCCAGCGCCGGATTGGTTACCGGATGCAGATTTTCGGCGATCGGCACCGCGACCCTTACGGTTTGGGCATTGCTCACGTGGCCATCGCTCGCCACCACAACCGGACCGGAAGTAGCGCCCTCCGGCACGCGAGCAACCAGAAACGCTTCAGAGCTGACCACGACCGAGCCTTCGACATCGCCGAACTGCACCTTTGGCCGACGCAACTCCTGGGGACGCAACCCTGTGCCGGTGATGCGGACTTCGCCGCCGGCCAAGGCCAGCGCCGGCGCGACCGCCTCAATGTGCGGTCCGCCGTTCACGTTCTTGCGTCCGAGAATGCGGTCGGAGAATCCCATGAAGAGTTCCGAGTTCCGAGTACCGAGTTGCGTCTCACGGCTTGCGGCCGTCCCTACTATCTTAGAACCCCAAAGTGCAGCAGAAGATGCATGACCACAAACGCATATAATCCCGCCGCGACGTCGTCCACCACAATACCAGTTCCTTCCGGAAGCGCCTCCAGTTGACGGACTGGCGGAGGCTTGAGGATATCGAATCCCCGAAAAAGTATAAAACCCGCCAGAAAAGTTTTCCATCCAAGGGGGACGCCGATGAGCGCGATGAGCTGTCCGGCGACCTCGTCAATCACCACAAACTGCGGATCTTTCACGCCCGAGCCGCGGGCCACGCGGGTTGCGGCAGGAATGCCGATGAGCACCACCGACACTGCGAGAACGACAGCGACGGGAGTGCGCAGCGCAGGCGCAAGCCCATAGGCAATCGCGCTCCAGAGCAGAACGGTCGCGGCCGATCCCCAGCTTCCCGGCCCCGGATGCAGGCGGCCGATGCCGAAGAATGTAGCCACCAAAGTTGCCCATCGCGGCGTGGGCGTCACGAATCTTCTTCCGAGTCTTCGGGATCGCGGTCGCGAATCCCTTCGTCGGCATCGGTCACTGGCGAAGCAATCACGTACGCGCCGCTGGCCCACTTGCCCAGGTCGATGATGCGGCAGCGGTCGCTGCAGAAGGGAAAATCCGCGTCGGTGCTTTTCACGTTTTTCTTGCAGATCGGACAGCGGAGTTTGACGATGCGCTTGCTCGGCATGGCAGGAGGTATTGTAGTGCGGGCCCGGCAAAGGTGAGCGACTATTGTTGCAGCGTCGCACCCGCCCGCGTTAAACGATCTTTCCTAAACGATCTTCGCCACCAGATCGTAATCGTGCGCCTCGGTGATCTCGCAGCGGTAGAACTGTCCGGGCTGCGGCCCAGACTCCTCGGAGAAATCGTCCGCGGGGAAATCGTTCACGAAGACTTTGCCGTCGATTTCCGGCGCGTGCATCGCCGTGCGGCCTTCCAGCAGCAGATCGCTTTCGTCGGACGTGCCTTCCAGCAGCAAATCGAACTGCCGCCCCACGAGCGCCTTCTTTTTCTTCTTGCTGATCTGGCGCTGGATGCCCATCAAATGTTTTCGCCGCCGCTCGATTTCGCGCGGCGAAATTTTCTTGTCAAGGCCGAACGCGCCCGCGCCATCCTGATCGGAATAGGCGAATGCCCCCATCCAGTCGAACTGAGCTTCGCGCACGAAATCGCACAGCTCTTCAAATTCTTTTTCAGTTTCGCCGGGAAAGCCCACAATGAACGAAGTGCGCAACGTGACCTCAGGAATCGTGCGGCGCATTTTGGCGATTGACCGCAGGAAAACGTCCGCCCCGCCGCCGCGCTTCATGCGTTTCAGCACGCTCGCCGACGCATGTTGCAACGGCACATCCATATACGAGCAAATCTTCTCGTGCGCGGCGATGGTCTCTAGCAGCTTGCCCGTGATCTTGTTCGGGTAGGCGTAGAGAAAACGAACCCAGCGCAAATCTTCGATTCCCGCCAGCTTTTCCAGCAGCAGCGCCAGACCATCTTTCAAGCCGAAGTCTTCGCCGTAGCAGGTTGTGTCTTGCCCGATGAGAGTGATCTCGCGCACGCCCGACTTCGCCAGGCGTTCGGCCTCGGCCACTACGGACGCAAAACGCCGCGAACGGAATTGTCCGCGCAACTGCGGAATAATGCAAAAGCTGCAGGGATGGTCGCAGCCTTCGGCAATCTTGATGTAGGCCATGTGCCGCGGCGTGGCCAGAATGCGCGGCGTGGCATCGTCGTAAAGATAGTTGGGTAGGTCGCCGATGGCGCCATCCCACGCCTCGCGCGAGAACCGTCCCTGCGCGGCACGGGCATCGCCCTCCGGGCGGGATTGCAGCACCACAAACGGCGAATCGCTGCCTGCGTTGTTTTGCCCAACATTTCGTGCTGACGCGACTCCGGTTGCGGCCAGGATTTTCTCCAGTTCGCCCGTTCCAACTACGGCGTCGACTTCAGGAATGTCTTTGCGGATCTGGTCGCGGAATCGTTCCACCAGGCATCCAGCGACCACCAACTTCTTCGCGCGACCATTGGTCTTGTGACCGGCCATTTCCAGAATCGTGTTCACCGATTCCTGCTGCGCGCTCTCGATAAACGAGCAGGTGTTCACCACGATCACGTCGGCGTCTTCGGCGCGCGTGGTCAATTCGGCGCCGGCCCGCGCCAGCAGACCCATCATCACTTCGCTGTCCACCAGGTTCTTGGGACATCCCAGGCTGACAAACCCCACTTTGGTGGGTTTCGTCAGGGGTTCCGCTCTAAGTTGGGCCGGGCGGACGGACGTTTCCTCGCGCAAATCGTCAATGGGAGCGTCAGGGGGAGCGCCGATAGTGAGGTCCGTCACAGGCATGCAATCTCACTATTTTAGCATCTCTGTTCGGCGCTTCCGAGCCGTTTTGGGTCAGGCTCCGTGACCCCGCTCTTGGACCAGAAAAGATAGTAGTTGTGGATTCAAAAGGATAGCTGTCGTGCTAGGCTATTGCTTACCGCCATAGTGACAAACTCCCACTTCTCCGGAGGGGAAATGTCTGAGAGACGATTGTTGGTTGCGGCCCTGGCAGTGGTAACGATTCTCGCAGCGTCGGCCGCCGCCCAGGATGAGAAGAACGAACTGGTCGGCATGATCGGACGTATCTTCATCAGTGACCAGGGGATTCAGAACCCGCCCATCCCCAATGCTGTCATCCGTTCCGGCGCCGGCCTGACTTTCGAGGTCGCGTATGCCCGCCATTTGTGGATTACCCCGATTTATTCGATTTCCGGCGAGCTGCCGGCGGCGTTCAATCTTGACGAAAAACTGAACGCGCCGCAAGGCACGGTGCCCATCAACTACAAACAGTATTTCATCACTCCGGCGGCGCGCGTGAACCTGTTTCCCACGACGGCATTTTCTCCCTGGGTGAGCGTCGGCGGCGGTTTCGCCTATTTCAGCGAGAATGCGAACACGGTTTACGGCGGCGGACCCAACCCCGGGAAGTCAGGCGCGACCAGCGCGATTCAAGGTGGTTTCGGCTTAGATGTGAAGGTCAGGGGGAAGTTCAGCATTCGCGGCGAAGTGCGCGACTTCTGGTCCGGGGAGCCGAACTTCCCGCTCGCCCCAACGGGGCACTCACGCCAGCACAATTATTTCGTCGGCGGCGGCGTGGTCTACCGCTTCTAGCGATCCGTCGGCCGCGCGCAACTCTGGGTTGGTACACATCGAACCGTAAAATAGTCTGGCTTGGGGGGTGCCGATGATCCGGATAATCCTCAGCGCGACTCTCCTTCTCGCTGCGACTCAACAGCCCGATCCATCCCAGCAATCCGCGCCCGTTCGGCATTCTCAAGCGACGCCGGAGCAACTGGAGCAGGCTCGAGAACGGTACGAGTCCATCCGCCACGCTGCCATTCATCTGAACGAGCTTGCGGGCAACATCCATTCGGAAGCCGATGCCAGGGCATTCGTCGACGCGGTCGGGGAGCACTTAGCCGGGCAGGAGCTTCCGAACTGGATAACAAAAAGTATCCGCCAACGGGTCGCGCACTCCGAATATCAGGCAGTTACAGATTCGTCACGTCTGATCCCCGAGCAAAATATCGTCAACGTCTGGAACGAGTATGTCCGCGAACTGGACGCGCCTGAGGAAACCCTCGTTACCGTCGCGGAAATCCACAATATGCGCGACGGCATGTTTACCTCCAGCCAATTCCTGTGGAAGAAGAAGGGGATGCAGTCGTTTTGGACGATTCCGAACCTTTACGCTGTAGACGCGGACGGCAGGGTGGCCGGTGGTTGCCGCGCCGTCGAAGCATTGAAAATTCTTCACGACATGTTCTATCGGTTTGAAAATCTGCGCGGTGCGCGGGAGCGGGTTCGGAAGGGAGTCCTGGCCTCTGATTCGGCCAGGCAGCGCGAAAAGGACGGAAATACCCGACCCCCAGTGACACGGGCTCAGCTCAGTGTCCTGCCAGAACAAAATCCCGTCCAGCCCGCCGTCAGCCGCTACCTACAGGCGCACAGCCAGCGCGACTATATGAATCTTGTCGAAAGGCTTTTCTCGGAACTTTTTCCGGTGGAGTGATCTGCAGAGTGAGAAGAGCGGTTTCGTGTATTCCGCGGAGAATTACTTCTTTGTTGCTAATTCCACTTCTTCATACAATTCCGGCAACCGCTGGACGTCCTCTTGCGATTGGCCAAACCGTGCCGATTCATACGCTTCCGTGAATTGCTGAACCCGCGCCCTTAATGGTTCTTCAGAGATGATCCCGGCAAACTCCCGCGGAGTTTGTGCCGTCAGTTTCTTTACTCCGCGCCGCGCCAGCGAGCGTGCCATGCGTTCATACCACATGGTGGCGGCTTGTGCCGGCGCATCCTCGGGATGCTCGCGCAGCCGTCTTTCGTGAAGCCATTGCGCGATCCGCCGCAGATTCGCAAGCACCAGGGATACTGCCAGCAGCACCAGACCAGCGCCCAGACCGAGAGCGAACCAGCGCTTCGGCGAATGTTCGGCGCGCTCCTGGCTGCGGCGGGCCCAGCGCAGCATTGCGCCGTAATGCTGACGCCACCACGCGCGTCCGCGTTCCCATACGCCGCGTGTTCCGCTGACCGCTGCGTGGCCCAGCGAGAATTGGTGAGCAGCGTCGTAGCTGATTATCCACTCGCGCCAGAAAGACGACATCGCGTCCAGGTAGAGCATGGCGCGGTCCCAGCCCTGCGGCGTGCCGCTCGCGCCCGCAGGAGTGGGGTCGAAGGTTTGCCATCCGTAGGCGGGAAAGTAGGCCTCCACCCAGGAATGCGCATCCTTGGCGCGGACCACGTAGTTTCCCGTGAGGTCGTTGAACTCGTCGCTGCGGAATCCGTTCACCACGCGCGATGGGATTCCCAGAGTGCGCAGCATCACGGCCATTGAAGAAGCGAAATATTCGCAATGGCCCTGCTTGCGCTCGAACAGAAAATTTGCGAGCGGGTCGCGCAGCGCCGTGCGTGGCTGTTGCAGGGTGTAGGCGTAGCGGGTCTTCAGGTAGATTTCGATTTTGGCTGCACGGTCATAGTTGGTGGACGCGGACTTTGTGATATCCGCCGCCAGGCGTGGAATGCGCGCATCGAGCGCGCTCGGCAACTGCAAGTACATCGGCGCGACCTGAGGAGGATAAATCTGCCCCGCGCCGCGCAACTGCTCGGGAGAAGGAACGGAAATGTCCGACTCCGCTTCGTAGCGGGTGATGGGATGCTGAATGTCCTGATCGAACACCGCGCTACCCCGGTCGACCGCGAGATTCCTGAAGTCTCCCTTCACGCTTTGCGCCCATGGCGCCAGGAAGAAGACGTTTGTTCCGATCGGCTCCATCAGGACGCGATAGTGAATCATTTGTTCGCGCTGGCTGGCCGCGGGTGCGATGCTTTGCACAGTGCGCTTCGGCGGGACCCGGGTTCCGAACGACGGAATCGCGAAAGCGCCGCCCGGCTGTGGGTCGAGCACGAACTGCTGGCGGGTATTCGACCAGCCATGACCATCGAACTCCGAGAGGGACACGCCGCGCCAGTGCAGATCATATCGGCCAAGACTGTCGCCTTCGATTTGCACATGCATCACTACCGCATTCGACTGCTGAATCTGTCCAATCTGGCCCAGCTGCACGTGGTCGCTGAATCCGGTGGAAAGATCGGTTCCGAAGGAATATCCGCCCATGTAGCCCGCCGACATGCGCGGCAGCAGGAAAAACACTCCCACCGCACCCACCAGAATCATCGCCATGAGCGCAGGAGCCATGCGCGCCAATGCGAACGCCAGTTGGCGATGCTCCTGAGGATCAGTGGAATGCCGGGCCTGAATGTTGGCAGCGCGGCCGGAGCGCTGCATCTCCATCAATACAAAGGCCGCGACGGCTGTGAGCATGAAGGCGGCGAAGAAAAACAGGAAGACGCTGTCTACGGTGAGAATGGCAGACGCCAGCACCATGAGAAAGGCGAGAATGGCGAGCATCACGTGGTCGCGGTCGCGGCGCAGCGTAAACATACGCACCACCACCGCGAACAGCGCCAGATGAACGGTTGCGGTCAGGAAACTGCGCGAAAGAAACAGGAAATCCGCAGCGAAAAAGAGCACATAGGATGCCGAAAGGGGCGCTGTCCAGCTCTCCGGCATCACGAACTGCTTGCGCTCGGCCAGAATATAGCCGCGGAGGGCGAGTGCCGCTCCTACCAGAACGATCGACGGCAAATCCAGGCCTCCGGTGCTGGCGAGAGTTCCAAAGCCCGTCAGAACAAGCAGATACAAGGAAAGCTGGAAGTAATAGTCAATTGCCTTGGGGATCGGAATTACACCGGGTTGCGGGGCCTTTGGCGTCATTGATGTGTGAAGCGGCAATTGAGACTTCTATTGTTCGACAACCGGACCTAGAAGGGAAGGCCTTGTGATGCCATTCTTGCACCAAAAGTCACATGTCTTCCGAGATTGGAGAAGCGCGCGTGGCCTTTGTTGTTGTTGATTGTGTAGGACGGACACTTCTGTCCGTCGCTTTTGACCTTGTTTTTTTTGGTTCGAAATTCAAATGCAACGTCAAAGTCGGACAAGAGTGTCCGTCCTACACAAATCATGCGGATGCTAGAATCATTCAGGTCAGGCATCGGTCTTACGCGACGTACTCCCGCCAACCCCGCCAGGTCCGGAAGGAAGCAACGGTAACGGGCTCTTGCGTGTGCAGTGAGGCGCCGGTGCCTGGCTTATTTTGTTTCTGGCTGTTGATTTTTCAGCGGCCCGAGGACCAGGCCTTCGAATCCGGTTTTGACGTTCCTGTTGCCCACCAACCACGAGGAAGGGCAAGACCTAAGGTCAAAGGCGACGGACAAGAGTGTTCGTCCTACACAAGCAAAGCAACCCCTTGCAAATCTTTACAGTTTATTTACCAACTCTTTGCGCAAGACTGCGCTCGGCGCGCGTCCAATAGGTGGAGGCCTGGCAGGAATTTAATTGCCGCCGCCAGTGAGGGAAAAATGAGCCGAGTTCCGTCCAGTTTGACCGTTCCTAACATTACGATTCGCGTCTCCGGCAAATTGTTTCAGGGGCATCTTTCATACCTGGATCAACTCGTGCAAACGGCGGTGGCCTGCGATTTGTGGGCCCTGCTCGATCTGACACATCTAGAGGAGCTGGACCGCGCGGCTGTGCTCTATCTCATGCGCGGAGAAGGGCACGGGTTCGGGGTGGTCTCGTGCCCGAAGTTCGTTCGGGAGTGGATGTCTTACGAATCGGCCGCGCGCGCCGCCTGAGGCGGTAGCTGTGTAACTTGCTTCCGCACGAGCGATTGGGCCTTCCTGCGTTGTCTCGTACCGTGTCGCGCCAGCAGCTTTGTCATCCTGAGGCCCGCGCCTTTGCGGGACGGAGGATCTGTGTAACTTGCCGTCGCCGAGACGCTGCCGGCAAGTTGCAGAGGTCCTTCGCTTCGCTCAGGATGACAAACGGCATTTTGGGGAGCTCAAGCTTTACCCAGCCGCTGTTGCGCGTTAGACATTCTGCTGCCAATCCTTCACAATACTCAGTTTCATACTCATAAGCCCTTCTTCAGGAGCTTCTCGTTTGAGCAAACCGATTCGCGCCAAGATCAGCGCCCTGGGTACGTATGTGCCACCTCGCCTCCTTACCAACGCCGACCTGGAAAAAATGGTCGACACCACCGATGAATGGATCATGGCTCGCGTGGGCATCCGTGAGCGCCACATCGTGGAAAAGGGAGTGGCTACAAGCGACCTGGCGGTTGAAGCGGCCAAGAAAGCGCTGGCGCAACGAGGTTTTGCTCCTACCGACATCGAAGCCCTGATCGTTGGTACGGTTACGCCGGATATGCTTTTTCCTTCGACGGCCTGCCTGGTACAGCACAAGCTGGGGGCCAAGGGAGCCTGGGGGTTCGACATTTCCGCAGCCTGCTCCGCGTTTCTTTACTCCCTGCAGACGGGAGCGCAGTTCATTGCTACCGGGGTTCACAAACGGGTGCTGGTGATCGGCGCGGACGTGATGTCGTCGGTGATCGACTACACGGACCGCGCTACCTGCGTGATTTTTGGCGACGGAGCGGGAGCGGCGATTCTGGAGCCCGCGGAAGATGATTCCGTGGGGCTGATCGATTTTATCCATGAGGTGGACGGCTCGGGCGGATGCTATCTGTACATGCCCGGCGGAGGCAGCCTGAATCCCTCGTCGCACGAAACTGTCGATAAGCGGATGCACTACGTTCACCAGGACGGGCAGCAGGTGTTCAAGTTTGCGGTGCGCAAGCAGACCGAGACCTGCGAAAAATTACTCGCGCGCAATGGACTCAAGGGATCTGATATTGACGCTTTCATCCCCCACCAGGCCAACCTGCGCATCATCAACGCCACCGCCGAGCGCCTCGGGCTGCGGCCGGAGAGTGTGATCGTCAACATCGAACAATACGGGAATACCACCGCCGGCACGATTCCTCTGGCCATGAATACGGCGATCGAACAGGGCAAGCTGAAGAAGGGGAGCCTGGTGTTGCTCGCGTCGGTGGGCGCGGGGTTTACGGTTGGCGCCACGTTGCTGCGGTGGGCGTTCTAAGGGCGGGTTTGTGTAGGACGGACACTCTTGTCCGTCGCCGTTGACTTTGAAGTTTTTTTTTCGATTTATCCTTTGAGATTCAAAAACAAAGTCAAAGGCGACGGACAAGAGTGTCCGTCCTACACAACCCGAAAGCTGAAGCCAAAAGCCCGCTTTCATGACCTCCGTAACTACCTCTTCGTGCATTTCCGTGGCACGAAACGGGGATGGACTGCTATGTTTCCGCAGTGTCCGCTTCACGTGGGGATGAAGCGCATACGTAAGGCTATGATTCGAACTTTCTGCTGCTTTCTTTTGCTGGCGTTAGGTTCCGCTGGGCAGGCTCTTGCTCAAACTTCGGACGCCGAAAATAAGCTGATCGTGCTGGAGCACGTCTGGAACGAGGCGCAGGTGAACCGCGACGCGCCCGTCCTGGATGCTCTGGTGGCCGACACTTTCACCAACACTGAGTTCGATGGTGAAGTCAGCGACAAGGCCAAGTTCCTGGCCGACATTAAGGATCCCCTCTTCAAGCCGACCGCTATGAATGTGCAGGGGATGAAGGTCAGGTTCTATCAGACCACCGCCGTCGTGATTGGCGAATACCACACCAAGGGCAGTTATCAAGGCAAGGCCTACGACCACGTGGGC
>Ga0302325_10026992_pt1 | contig 11916 bp, 6 predicted proteins | sample Palsa_T0_2_FD_201948 | JGI IMG/M metagenome (GOLD analysis project Ga0302325, IMG submission 201948) | Peat permafrost microbial communities from Stordalen Mire near Abisko, Sweden - Palsa_T0_2 | ecosystem: Environmental > Terrestrial > Soil > Palsa > Peat permafrost | place: Sweden: Abisko... | reverse complement strand
CATCCGGCGTGGGTGCGCTGGCTGCTTCCGTCGGCGGGCGATTTGATTTTCGTGGCGCTGTTGGGTCTGCTGTCGTTCACCACGCTTTCGGTGCGGTTGCTGGGCGATGCCGGAATCGGCTGGCACATTCGCACCGGACAACTGATTCTGGCGACGCATACGATTCCCCGGGTCGATCCGTTTTCCTCGGTCACTTCCTCCGCCACGGCGGGCCAGCCTTGGTATGCATGGGAGTGGTTGTACGACGTGGTTGTAGGTTGGCTCGATAGTGCGGCAGGACTGAACGGTGTGGTGCTGTTCACGGCTTTGATTATCGCTGGGATGTTCGCTTGGATTTTCCGGCTGCTGCTGCGGCGGGGCACGAATGTTTTGGTGGCATTAATCCTGGTGCTGCTGGCGGCGTCGGCGGCGATGATTCATTTTCAGGCGCGGCCGCACGTGGTGAGCTGGCTATTTACGGTGGTGTGGTTCTGGATTTTGGAGTCGCAGATGGGAACACATGCTGGTTCTCATTCCCATTCCTCCGACTCCCTGACCACAGTCCGGCGTAGTTGGCCATTGTGGGTGTTGCCGCTGCTGATGGTGGTTTGGGTGAATGTTCATGGCGGATTTCTGGTGGGCTTTGTGCTTCTCGCGATTTACTGGTTTGGCGCGCTGTGGCAGTGGTTCAGTCTGAAGGGAGACCGGTTCGACGATGTCTTGCAGAAGATCCGGACTGGACGGCGCGCTCGGGCGCTGGCATTGACCGGCGTCCTGAGCGCGGCGGCGACATTGGTGAATCCTTACGGCTTCAAGTTACACGTTCATATCTACCGCTATCTTTCGAATCGCTTTCTGATGGATCACATTGACGAGTTTCAATCTCCAAATTTTCACTACGTAGCGCAGAAGTGTTTTGCAGGATTGTTGCTGCTGACCCTGGTGGCGTTAGCGGCGAAAAGAGGCAACGCCAGTGCGAGCCAAGGCTTGGTGGTATTGTTCGCCGTGTATGCGGGGCTGTACGCGTCGCGAAACATTCCCGTGTCGTCACTGCTGTTGATTCTGGTGATTGGGCCATGGTTGTCGGATGCGATGGAGAGACTTGCAGAGACAATCTCAGGTCGAGGGATCGCAGTTCGATGGCGCGCGCCGGACTCCACATCGTCCTCCACATCGTTTCTTCAGCGAATGGAGACGATCGAGTCAAGCCTGCCGGGCCATCTTTGGCCAATCGCGGCAATCGTATTGACTTGCTGGATCGCGGCGCATGGCGGCAAGCTTGGCGCCATGCCCCTGATGGACGCCCACTTTGACGCGAAGCGGTTTCCGCTTCGCGCGGTGGATTATCTGGAGAAGCAGGATGTGCAGGGGCCGCTGGTTAGTCCCGATTATTGGGGAGGGTATTTGATCTACCGGTTTTATCCGCGGGTCCGAATGGTGGTTGACGACCGCCATGATTTCTACGGCGAGGAATTCTTAAAGTCTTACTTGAAGATGATGCACGTGCAGCCGGGCTGGGGAGATTTTCTTCAGCAGCACCAGGTTCACTGCGTGGTCGTTCCCAAGGGTTCTGCCTTGGCCAACATTCTGCTTGAGACCCCAGGCTGGCAGCCTATCTACAGCGATGATGTGGCGGTCACGTTTGTGCGCCCTCCCACCGGCTCTCGGTAGCCTCTCGGGCGGCAGGATGCCGGCGCTACCTGCTAAACTCTCCGCGTGCCGCGCCTCACTCACCTCGAATGCACCCGCTGCGGCGAACATTTCTCCGCCGACCGCCCTCAAACCGTTTGCCCGAGAGATGGCGGCATTCTCTACGCGCGGTACGATCTCGCGAACATTAAGAAGAGTTTTTCACCGGCATCGCTGCTGGCGCTCGCTCCTACCATGTGGCGTTACGACGCCGTGCTTCCCGAAGCCACGCCGGTCACGCTCGGTGAAGGTTTTACTCCCATGCTGCGCAGCCGCGAATATCCCAACGTCTTCATCAAAGACGAAGGCCTGAATCCCACTGGCTCTTTCAAAGCTCGCGGACTCTCCGCCGCGGTTACCATGGCCCGCCATTTCGGCCTGAAAAAGCTCGTCATCCCCTCCGCCGGAAACGCCGCCGGAGCGCTTGCCGCCTACGCTGCAGCCGCAAACATCGAAGCGCACATCTTCATGCCCAAAGATGTGCCTATGGCGAACCGCATCGAGTGCCACTACTACGGCGCACACGTCACGCTGGTCGACGGCCTCATTTCAGACTGCGCCCGCAAAGTCGCCGAACTCAAAGAGAAACCTGCGTGGTCCGCCGAAGGTTGGTTCGACGTTTCCACCACCAAAGAGCCTTACCGCGTCGAAGGCAAGAAGACCATGGGGTACGAAGTTGCCGAACAACTCGGCTGGAAGCTTCCGCAGGGGATTGTCTATCCAACGGGCGGCGGCGTTGGCCTGCTGGGCATGTGGAAGGCCTTCGACGAGATGGAGCAACTGGGTTTGATCGACTCTGAGCGCCCTAATATGATCAGCGTACAATCTGCGGGATGCGCTCCTATTGTTAAAGCATGGGATGAAGGCAAGACTGTTGCGGAAATGTGGCCACACGCCTCGACTTTGGCCTCCGGCCTGCGGGTGCCCAAACCCTACGGCGACTATCTGATCCTAGACATCCTGAAAAAAAGCGGAGGCGTCGCGCTCGCCGCCACCGACGCTGAGATTCTTGATGCCACTCGTCACTGGGCGAAGGTGGAAGGAATCTTCGCAGCGCCCGAAGGCGCCGCGTCGCTCGTTGCTTATCAGAAACTGCTGGCCAGCGGCTTCTTCAGCGCCGACGATACGGTTGTCTTGTTCAACACCGGCTCCGGCCTGAAGTATCTGGACGTACTGGACACGAAAGATGCTCAATCCGCGCGGCCGCCAGCTCCCCGCGCCATCGCCGGAATCATCGGTCCCTACTAAGGATCTCTGCCGCCACTATTCGGTTATTGACTTCTATTTCGCTGGCGCGAGTATCGCATCCAGGCGATCGGGCGTTGTCTCGACTCTCTCCAAGTGCGGATAGCGCATTCCGCCGTGGTAGTCCAGAGAAACTGTGACAAACTCATCGCCACGCTTAAGCAAGAGCTTGATCGGCTCCTTATTTTTCTCCGCGGCGAGGATGGCTTCGCGCAAGCCCGCGACAGTGTATTTCTGATCATTGACGGCTTGCAGTTGCATATCAGGCGTGATGCCGGTTTTGAAGGCCAGACCGTCCCACGCAACGTTATCCAGGCTGCCATGCGAATCAGGGCTGTCCAACTTTACCGAGAAGCCCAGTGAGGTAGCGAAGCTTACTCCACGGACGCCCTCTGCCTTCTTCAGCCACTCCGGTTCGTTATCGTTGTACACGAGCCGATAGCCGCCCTGCGTAAATCCGTTCTCCGGAACGTCCGGGTTGACCTCGTAAACCCGGGTGCGGAAGAATCCCGCCCAATCGTACGGCTGCACGGTGTTCAACGCTTTCACAAGGTCATCAAACGTATAAGTGACGGTGATGTAACTCCCGTTGTCGATCCCGAAAAAGAGCTTCGCGAAATCGTCAAGCGATTTCTTTCCGCCGCTCAGCTCGCGGATCTTCGTGTCGGCATCGAGCCAGATGAGGTCTGACTCCGGGTAATAATCGTAGGAACGCTGCCAGCTCATCCAGGCCTGCGGGGTGGCTCCGTGAGACGAAGCAATGGGCTCGTTGGTGGTGTCGATCAAGGATCGCCACGTGCGTCCCGGGCTGACTGCGAAGGCCGCAGCAATTTGTGCGAATACGTCGCGGGCCTGCTCGGGAGTACGCATTCCGGATCGCGCCGTGAGGACGTTGCCGTAATAGTCCGTCAAGCCCTCATAAACCCATAGCAGGTCGTTGCGCATCGGCACATTGAAGTTGGGTGTCCACAAGTCAGCCGGCCGCCGGAACTTGCCGTTCCACGAATGGGTGTATTCGTGGGGCAGCAGAGCCCGCCGGCCAACTCCCGCACCCCAGTCCGTAAAGTAATTGGCTCGGGAGCCGTCCTCGCTCGATTGATGGTGCTCCAGGCCTTTGCCGCTGACTATGTCGCTGACAGAGAAGAGAAAATCATAGCGATCATAGTGATGCGAATTGAAAAGCTTCTGCGCCTCGATCACAAGGTTCTTGTGGTATTGCAGTTCTTCCGGAGTGATCTCCAGATCGGCAGGCTTGTCGGCGAAGACATCGAGGTACACCGGATTGTCCGGCCCCGTGGACAGGTCCAAGCGCTTGAAGTTGACGCCCGCGTAAAGGGGCGAGTCGACCAGCGTATTCAGCGTCGTCTCTTTGAACTGAACTAGGTTGCCGTTCTGCGATTTCACGTCCAGCGCGCAGGCGAATTGCCATCCCTCCGGCAAACGCAGCGCAGCTTCGAATTTGATGTCTCGCGAGAAGTATCCCGCCGGATAGAGAAGCACGCGGTCCCAGGTAACGTTGGCGAACTTCGACGAAATACGACCTCGTTTTGGATCGAGCGGGGCGAGGTATTGGAAGTTTATATCCAGCGTCTTTGCATCTTGCGGCACCTCGACATGGAATGCGTACATGTCCACGCGGTCGCGCACCCAGGGGATGCGTTTGCCATTCGCCGTGACCACAAGGCCGGCCAGTTCGCTCACCGGATCCGATGGCGAGTGTGTCCCGGGAAGCCACTCCGGGTAGAACAGCGTAATGTCGCGGCCTTTTATCGGGATTGTCTCATGCACATTCAGCACGCGATCCGTGACGTTGGTGACATCGACGAGCAGCGAAATCGTGCCGGGATAAGGCGTGTCAGCCGGCGCAACAATGGGCGGAGGCAGCGGTACCGGCTGTGGGCCCGGTGAATTCTGCGCACGCACGGTTGTGGTTAAGGCAATGCATACTGCCGCGAAACCCGCTGCAGCGCGTCTACGACGGAAAAACGAATGCGGCATATGGATCCTCCGAAACTGCTGAGCTCTTGACGGTGCGACATGAAGAAGGTTTGGTCGATCACTGGGCAAAATCCTACGTTTGCGAAACGGTCAAGTCAATGAGAGCTGGGGAGATTAAACCATTGAGCTCCGCAATGAAAGAGCCGTTCGAGAAAGCGTAGTAGAATTCGAGCAACTTCCTAATATGACGACAGCAGCCCATAACCGCATCGACCGCACGATCTCCATCGACTCGATACTGGCGGCTCGCCGGATCGTGTATCAGGCGGCGGTCCGGACACCGCTGGTTCGGTTGTATTACGACGACGCTCCCGGCGAAATTTATCTCAAGCTCGAATCGTTCCAGCCGATCGGTTCGTTCAAGCTGCGCGGGGCTTATAACGCCATCTCGCTGCTAAGTGCGGAAGACAGGGCGAAGGGCGTGTGGACCGTCAGCGCAGGCAACGCTGCCCAGGGAGTGGCCCTGGCGGCCCGGATACTGAAAACGCGCTGCGACGTTTTGGTCATGGATACCGCCCCAGCCGCGAAGCTCGATGCCATCAAACGGTTGGGCGCAGGCATTCGTCAGGCGTCCATGGACGAGTGTTGGACCGCAGTGATCGAACGAACGCATCCCGCGTTTGAAGGCGTCTTTGTTCATCCCTTCGACGACGACAACTTCATCGCCGGCAATGCCACGGCTGGTCTGGAAATCCTGGAAGACTTGCCGGATGTTACCGCGATCGTAGCCGGCTTCGGCGGAGGTGGCCTCAGTTGCGGGATCGCATCTGCCATGGCCGCCATGAAGCCGGAGGTGAAGGTATTCGCCGCCGAACCTGAGACTGCCGCACCCCTTCACCTTTCGTTTATCAAAGGTTCAGCGCAGAAGTTTCCGGACTGGAAAACAAGTTTTGTGGATGGCTGCGGCGGCAAGTCGGTCTTGCCGAGTATGTGGACGCTCGCCAGCCGCCTGCTGGCCGGCTCGATCGTTGTCTCGCTGGAAGAAACCCGCCGCGCCATGACCATCGTTGCCGCCCGGAATCACCTGATCTGTGAAGGTGCTGCTGCGTGCGCAGTTGCCGCCGGACTCAGTGGCCAAGCCGGGAACGGCAAGATCGTATGTATCGTCAGCGGCGGAAACATTGACCTCGGCAAATTCTCGGAGCTGGTTTCGGCCCCGGCCTAGCGCTCTGGAATTCAGTAACCTGGAATCGGTAACTCATTGACGACGTATTGAGAGGAAAACACTACACCCATCGTCGTTGCTCAAGGAGCGGGAGTCTATTTTGCTAGGTAGAGTATGGCCATAAATGGGCGGTTTAACGGAATCGGATGGATGGTTCGACAGAGGGCTTTGTACGTGGCGATGCTTCTTTGGCTGCTTCTGAGCGGAGTCGGACTCCTTTTTTCTCGACACACGCCGCTGTTCAGGGGTTTGGTCGTTGGATCCTCGGAATACTTGGTGATGGTTGTGCTGATGTTCGGCTTGGTTACGCTGCTGACCCGAAAGCGGCCTGTAATTGATCTGGGACAGCGCGCTCCGGAACGTGGTATTGCAGGGCGCGAGGCGCTGGCGATGTGGGCGTATGCCGCGGTGGTGATGGTAGCTGGCCGTCTGATCGGGCAGCACTTGTTTGGTGAAGGGATTGCTCTGCATCTGAATGGGTCGCTGGTGGGGGCGACGCGGGTGCAATCACCGATTGAGGTTTACATGTGGGCGGCTTACAACGGGATCCTGCTGGCGCTCATTCCGTATGTTGTGTTTCGGATGAGAGGATACTCAAACGAGCAACTCAGCTTGAAATCGGCAAACCTGAAGAGCGATGTGCTCGTGATCGTGGTAGTGCTTGGCTTCAGCGCCGGGTTGGATATGAGGGGGACAAATATCTTTCAGCTCACGCGGCATCAGCAGCTTGTTGGTGGGCTGATGTCATTTTGGCTGCATCTGTTCGGGACGGATCTGCCGATCATGATTCTTATCTACTCGATCTTGATGCCGAGATACTTCAAGCTGTTTTCGCCGATGACGGCTTATCTGCTGGGGGCGGTGAGTTATCCGACGATGCATATTTTTGAGTCGGGCACGCGGTACGACTCGCTTCGAGCGGCTGCGATGTCGCTGACTTTCGTCTACTTGTTGTTCATTCCGCCAGGGTTGATGAAATCGTTTCTGACATGGCGGACAGGGAACGCCTGGGTGCATGTGTGGGCGTATCACGCGATTTCGCCGCATGTGACAGTGGATACGCGGTTGATTGTGAGTGATTTTGGAATTAAGTGATTTAGGCGTTCCCCTCAATGCGTAATACCCCGGTAACTTATTGACTTGACGCGGCGTCCCCCCTAATATAGTCGCGCACGGAGCGTGCTCTTTCATTGATCGGCAAGACCATCTCGCATTACCGCATCGTCGAGAAACTGGGTGGCGGCGGTATGGGTGTCGTTTGCCGGGCCGAGGACATCAAACTAGGCCGTTTCGTTGCGCTTAAGTTTCTACCCGAAGAACTCGCCAAGGATCGCCAGGCCCTGGATCGCTTTCAGCGGGAAGCGCGCGCCGCCTCGGCGCTGAACCATCCCAACATCTGCACCATCCACGAAATTGACGAGGAAAACGGTCAGGCGTTCATCGTCATGGAGTTTCTTGATGGCCAGACCCTGAAACACCGCATCGACGGCCGCCCGATGGACACTGAAACGCTGTTAAATCTGGCGATTGAGATTGCCGATGCCCTGGATGCCGCGCACTCCAAAGGAATCATTCATCGCGACATCAAGCCAGCGAACATTTTCGTGACCAAGCGCGGGCAGGCCAAGTTACTGGACTTCGGCTTGGCGAAGCTGGCTCCGGAAAACCGCGGGGGCGGCTCGGAATCCGCGCTGCTAACGGCTGACGAAGGGGCGCTGATGACCACGCCCGGCTCGACGATTGGAACCGTGGCCTATATGTCGCCGGAGCAGGTTCGCGCCGAAGCGCTTGACCCGCGCACCGATTTGTTCGCTTTCGGCTCGGTGCTCTACGAAATGTCCACGGGAGGCCTGGCGTTTCCCGGAAGCAGCAGCGGGGTGATCTCTGAAGCCATTCTGAACCGCACCCCGGCGCCGCCCTCGGTCGCGAATCCGGCAATTCCTCCCAAGCTCGAGGAAGTTATTTTCAAGGCAATAGAGAAGGAGCGCGAGTTCCGCTATCAGACCGCGGCCGAGTTGCGCGGAGACTTGAAGCGAATCAAGCGCTCTCTGGACACCTCGCGGGTTCGCGCCGGAACCGCAACTGTAGCTGCAATGGGGACGCCGGTGAGCCCGGTCGTTGAGACTGCGGCATCGCGAAGGCGCGTGCCGGTAACGGTGTTGGCAGCCGCTGCCATCGCATTAATCGCTGGTGTAGCCGCTGGAAAATTCTTGTGGCAACGCTCGCCGGTCCAAGCCACACTGCCGGTCTACCATCCGCTCACCTTCCGCCGCGGCATGGTTCACGCCGCACGTTTCGCTCCCGACGGCAAGACCATCATTTACAGCGCAGCCTGGGAAGGGAAGTCTCTACAACTATTCACCACGCGTCCGGAGAGTCCTGAGTCGCACGAACTGGAGCCCGCGGGAGCCGACGTTCTGGCCGTCTCGGCGTCGGGCGAAATGGCGCTTTCGCTGCGCAGCCACCCCATCGCCCAATTCCTCTATTCCGGCACGCTCGCGCGCGTGCCTCTAGTCGGCGGCGCTCCGCGCGAGATCATGGACAACGTGGAATGGGCCGATTGGGCTCCCGATGGAAGCACCCTCGCGATTGTGCGGCAGGAGCAAGGCCGGCACAGTCTGGAGTTTCCGCCAGGCAAGGTGCTCTATCAGGCCGACGGATGGATTGGTCATCTTCGCATTTCCCCGAAAGCGGACACCATCGCCTTCATCGACCACCCCGAACTCGGCGACGATGGTGGGGCGGTTGCCGTGGTTGATCTGGCTGGGAAAAAGACAACTCTTTCCACCGGCTGGGATAGCATTCAGGGCATCGCATGGTCGCCCGGCAATGATGAGATCTGGTTTACCGCCACCCGCACCGGCGGCGACCGCTCGCTTTACGCCGTCAACATTTCGGGCACGGTAAGATTGCTCGCTCGCGTTCCCGGAGAGTTGACCTTGCTCGATGTTGACCGCGACGGTAATGTGCTGCTGACGCGCGGCAACGACCGCGCCGGAATGATCGGTCTGACTCCCGGCGACGCCAAAGAACGTGACTTATCCTGGCTCGATTGGTCCGTGCCCGGCGATTTGTCAGCCGACGGCCGCATCGCACTTTTTACCGAAACGGGCGAAGGTGGAGGACCAAAGTATGCCGTCTACATGCGCAAAACCGACGGCTCACCCGCCATTCGTCTGAGCGAAGGATTTGGGACTGGCTTGTCGCCTGACGGCAAGTGGGCTCTCGCGCGCACCAATGTCACTTCGCCTCCGCTGTTTCAGCTTCCAACCGGAGTCGGCGAAGCCAGGCTCCTCACCCACGATTCCATGAACCACCTCTGGGCGCGTTGGCTCCCCGACGGGAAACAAATATTGTTTTCCGGCAACGATGCCGGCCACGGTGTTCGGCTTTATGTGGAAAATCCCGAGGAAGCCAAGCCGCGCCCCATCACTGGGGAAGGAGTGAGCCCGTTCTTTGAGATCTCTCCCAAGGGGGACTTTGTCGCCGGCGTCGGTCCGGATCACAAAATGTACCTTTATCCGGTCGCCGGTGGCGAACCCGTGCCCGTCTCCGGCAACACGGGCGACGAAGCGCCCACGGGCTGGTCCGCTGATGGCCGCTCCCTTTATGTTTTTCGCTTTGGCGAAATTCCAGCCAAAGTGTTTGAGCTCGAGTTGTCCACCGGAAAAAGAAAACTATGGAAGGAACTGGTGCCGGCCGACTCGGCGGGAATCGATACGATCCGGGGAATCACAATCACCCCGGATGCCAAGGCCTACGTTTACGGCTACATCCGCACCCTCTCCGATCTCTACGTCGTCGACGGCCTGAAGTAAGGGCTGCGTAGAGGCGTTGCGAGCGCGCGCACGAAGGGTCACTGAGTGCAATTGCCGAACGCTCGGCGGGTAGAACGATCTTTAACCCCACAGGTCAGAAGTCGTCCTGCCTACGCTGTCTTCGCCAGCTTGAACTCCTCCGGTCCCCTCAGGGCGTAATGCTGCTCGGGAACGGGGAACCCGGCATGGGCAAAGGTATCGCGGATCAGCCGGTTCGTGTCGAAATACACTTGCCAGTAGTGCTGGTTGTCGCAGTAGGGGCGAACCGCGAGGACCGGGCCAGAAAGATTGAACGTCAGAATCTCGACATCCGGAGCCGGCGCTGCCATCACGTTCGGCACCTGCGCCAGCACCGGTTTCAGGAGCGCAATCGCCGCCTGCGGGTCCACACCGTGCGCCAACTGTGCCGTTAGTTCGACACGTCGGTAGGGGTTCGCCGAAAAATTCTGTATGGTGTCAGCGAAAATCTTGCCGTTACCGATGATGGTCTTCACGTTGTCGGGCGTATTGAGGGTTGTAGCGAACAGGCCGATTTCCTCGACCGTGCCGGTGACTCCAGCGACTGTAACAAAGTCCCCCACCTTGAACGGCTGCAGGATTACCAAAAACACTCCGCCGGCAAAGTTCGACAGTAATCCTGACCATGCCATGCCTATGGCGACGCCCGCCGCTGCGATCAATGCCGCAAAACTGGTGGTCTCGACACCAAAGAACCCGAGAATCCCGATGACCAGCACGATATTCAGCAAAGCCGCCACTGCCGAGTGGATATAGCGGATCAAAGTCGGATCAATCTTCTGCTTCCTCAGAGCACTCCCGATCATGCGAAGCGCAATGCCGATCAGCCATCGGCCAATAATCCAGATGGCGATCGCACCCAAGAGTCTCAAACCGACAGCTGTCAATACGGCGGTTACGGTTTGCATCATGGCGCTTAGATTGAGGTTCATACATTGCTCCTTGGACGGCCCGGTTCCTGGCCTGGGAACACATCTTATCTGCGGATTCGCCGCTTGGCTATACTCGACTTTGGGATACGGTTAGAGGATCCAGGTCCGCCCAGGCAGACCCCGGGCGGACAAGGGGAAATACGGCCACAAATACGTGTTGAAACATCGCCATATCACTCATCGGGCCGGTAACGGCACGGGGCCTTGGCCATTTGCTCGCGGGGCGTGAACTACCGTGCTGGACTCGGCGGAGCGCTTTTGTGCTACTGTCTGCTTAGTCGCGCGCTATCGCCACCAAAACAATACTAATCTCTGGCCGAGAATACTTGACGTGCTTTGTCGCGAGGCCAGTCATGTCAGCACTACTCAAGCAAATTCTTCGATGGCTCTGCCCGCATCGCTTCTCCTGGCCGCACAGCGGCATTGATGGACAGGATTATCAGGTCTGCCTCCTTTGCGGCACTGCATTTGAATACGATGTGAGCACGATGCGCCGGACGGGACGGTTGGTTCTACCCCACACGCGCAAAATGTTACGGCTGTGAAACTGGCAAGTCAATGAATCGCGTGGGATTGACGGTTGCTCAAGAGGATTGTTGTTGTAAATATCGCCATATCATTGAGAGTCAATGAGTGCTAACGCCTGGTTACAACAGTTACTTCCGGTTTGCCCGTCACTCGGCCCTCAATCTAAGAAGTGGTCTTCAGCATCCCCGAGAAATGTGGAAACTGCCAGTCACCACTGCTTCACGCACATCGTCAAATTCCGGGTTGTGCGAATACGAATCAGATGCGCAGGCGTGAGCGCGGACCAGGGCGGTCCGCGCCTTCGTCTGCGGTGAACTTAGCGGTTGCGCGTGTTGGCAAGCGCCCGAAGGATGATGCGGGTGTTTTCATTGATGGCATGCCGAAGATACATAGTGAGGGCGAAGATAACGACAAGGAAGAAGAGATCGACGCGAAGCAACGAATGCAATAGCCCAGCCAGAGTTTCTGGCGGGAACATGTGGAGGTGCATCCAGATGAAGGCGACGACGGCGAGAATGCCAAGCACGACGACGATGATTCGAGA
>Ga0302325_10026989_pt1 | contig 11917 bp, 14 predicted proteins | sample Palsa_T0_2_FD_201948 | JGI IMG/M metagenome (GOLD analysis project Ga0302325, IMG submission 201948) | Peat permafrost microbial communities from Stordalen Mire near Abisko, Sweden - Palsa_T0_2 | ecosystem: Environmental > Terrestrial > Soil > Palsa > Peat permafrost | place: Sweden: Abisko... | reverse complement strand
CGCGCCCCAGGCTCCCGTTGGCGAGAATGAGGCGGGCGGTCATCGCCTCTGAAGGACTGACGCCCGCACGCTGCGCCGCCGCATCCAGGGTTTCGCCCCGCTGCAGAACCACCGTGGCGACGTGAGGCGAATCCGCCCTCGGCCCAGTGGGTGTCGCCAACCATGCAATCGCCAGCGCTGCCGCCGCCGTGACGCTTGCGCCGATCCGGAGCCGCGCCGTCCCATTAACCCCTGGATTGCTGGAGCCGATCATAGGGCCATGACGCTGACGCCGGAGGGTTAACGGTCAATGAGCGATCCCCCTCAGAGCAGGGCCTTGACCTTCTCCCATGGCCGGCAAAGGGCGACCCCGTTGGGGCCTGCGACGATGGGGCGCTCGACGAGTATCGGATGGTCGGTCATGGCCTCGAGGATAGCCTCGTCGCTGACGCCCGCGCGGGTCAGGCCCAGTTCCTCGGCCGGAGTCCCGCGGACGCGCAGGATGTCGCGCGCCCGAAGGCTCATCGCGGCGAGGAGCTTGACGAGATCGCTCCGTCGCCATCCCGCCTCCAGATAGTTGACGATCCGCGGTTGGCGCCCTGCCTCGATGATGGCCCGCAGGGCGTTGCGCGAGGTTCCGCAAGCCGGGTTATGGTAGATCGTGATTTGGCCGGTCCCGGCCGATTTCTCTTTGATTTTCAATTCTCTTCCCCTCACCAGTTGCGACTCTGTACGCCCACCGTCCGGGACTTTAGCCAGATATATCCCTGGGAGCGCGGTCCGCGGGGCTTCATCGCCAGGCGTCTTATCGTCGGCCCCGCCGACGGCGGCGCCTCAGGGAGTGATGGTCGCGCCGGCAAGCGCGCCAGGACGTTTGCCGGCCGCCGGCGCGACCGGCTCAAATGAGCTGGCACTGGCGTTGCCCAGGACGGGGACACGCGGGAAGACCAGGCGCGCCATCGCCACCAGAGCGCACAGGCTGATCGCGAAGGCGCCGAAATCGTAGAAGATCGGCATCGAGGTCACGATGGGGACGCGCAGCAGAATCCAGAGCGCCATCAAGCCCAGGACGAGGGTCGTTTCGAACACGCTGCCCGCCAACGCGGCGAGCGTGAGCGCGCCCAGACGACGAGCCCCAGATCCGACCTCGACGATCACGTTCGAGCCGAAATACAGGCTGATCATCACCATGATTCCCAGCACCAGAGCGACGTTCATCCGGAGCACATAGTGCGCCCGCGTCATCTTCATCGGCGGCAACCCCCGCCAGGCCGCCCAATCGGCGAGGATCTCGGCGATCGCCGGCTCTCCAGCTTCGCTGTTGGTAAGGACGACGATGCCGTCCCCCGTTCCTGGCACGATGTAGAACTGCGAGGCCCACCCAGGATCGTAGCCGCCGTTGGTGATGATCACCCCGCCATTGGGGAGTTGTTCGATGAAACATCCCAATCCAGGTCCATCGAGCTTCAACCCCTCGAGCTGGATCCCAGGCATGCGATCGGCCGAGGCGTAGAAGCGCTCGACCGACTGCGTCGTGAGCACATAGGCGCCGGCCGGAAGGTTATCATCGGGAAGCGGGGCGGCGACGAAACGCGCCAGATCCGGGCCGGTCGAGAACAGGGAGTCGGCGGCGACATCCTCAGGGATCAGGACCGGCATCGGCCGCCCGTTGGCCTGGTATGGCGTCGCGGTCCGTGAATGCAGAGGGCCGTCCCAGTCGAAACTCGACGAGGTCATGCCCAGCGGCAGAAGAACCTGGGCCTTCATGTAGTCTTGAAAGTTCTGATGCGACTGCTCTTCGAGCAGCAGACGAAGCAGGGTGTATCCCGGCACCGAATAGCGGTAGGCCGCGCCCGGTTGGCTCACCAGCGTTGCCGGACCGACCGCGGGTCCGTCGCCCTCCCTGGCGAGCATTTCCAGGGGGGATTTCGCCGGCTCGTCGGGTCGCCTGAACTGATCCGCGCCGGCATTGAGCCCGGCGGTGTGATTGAGCAGACGGCGAGTGGTGACCCCCAACGTCGAGAACTTCGATTTCGGCAGGGGCCAGTGGGACAAGTAGCGCTGGATCGGCGCATCGATGTCGACTTTACCCTCCTGCACCAGGCGCAGCACTCCCCAAGCGGTCAGCGATTTTGAAATCGAGGCGACGCGAAACACCGTGTCGGTGGTCATCGGCTTGCGCCGTTCACGGTCGGCGAAGCCGTAGGCGTAGGTCCGAGCGGGGGCCCCTCGAATTACCGTGGAAATCACCATGCCCGGAACATCGTAGTGCCGCAAAACCAGCGGCGCCGAACGATCGAGGTAAGCCTTGAAGGTGGGTTCGGGGGCCCCCGCCGGTGGCCTGAAGGCATAGACCGGCCGAAGGGCCTGCGAAACCAGGATGAGGACGACCACCAAGCCCGCCGCCAGCGATCCCGCGCGCATAACATGCGGGGCCGAGACCACCTCGGAGCGCCGGGCCGGATGGGGATCAGGGCGCAATGTCAAACCGCTCATGCCACCCCATGTCTAGGGATGAACGGTTACGGGTCCGTATAACCGATTGGCCGGACGTTGCGTCCGGGCGCCGGTCCTAGGCCGCGGCCGCCGCCGCCTTGTTCTCGTGGGGATCGCGCAGGACGTAGCCCCGGCCCCAGACGGTTTCGATGTGGTGATCGTCCGCCGCCGATTTCAGCTTCTTGCGCAGCTTGCAGATGAAGACGTCGATGATTTTCAGCTCGGGCTCGTCCATGCCGCCGTAAAGATGGTTGAGGAACATCTCCTTGGTGAGCGTCGTGCCCTTGCGCAGGGAGAGCAGCTCCAGCATCTGGTATTCCTTGCCGGTCAGGTGGACGCGCATGCCATTCACCTCGACCGTCTTGGCATCGAGATTGACCACGATCTCGCCGGTCTTGATCACCGATTGGGCGTGGCCCTTTGAACGGCGAACCACCGCGTGTATTCGCGCCACCAATTCTTCCTTGTGGAAGGGCTTGGTCATGTAGTCGTCGGCGCCGCCGCCCAACGTCTTGACCTTGGTCTCGATTTCCGAGGTTCCCGAGAGGATCATGATCGGTGTGTTTATCTTGCCCAGGCGCAGCGTGCGCAGCACATCCATGCCGCTCATGTCCGGAAGATTCATGTCGAGAAGGATGAGGTCGTAGTCGTATATCTTTCCGAGATCTATTCCTTCTTCTCCCAGATCGGTGGTGTAGACGTTGAATCCTTCCGACTTCAGCATCAACTCGATGCCTTGCGCCGTCGCCCGATCATCCTCGATCAAGAGTACTCGCATCCCAACATCCTCCCCGCCAACGGGCGGCGTGCACGCATCGAGCAGCAAAGTCGCCGAAGACCTGCCGGCCAGATTGCCAACGAGTTAATTTAAGACTGGTTAATGTTCACCCGGAGGCGAATCGTTAATCCGATTTGCCGAGGCTCCTCAAGAGAGGCTACTCGATCCGTCTCGCTAAACCGATGACTCTTCCGTGAACGGCCTCCCCGCGCCGCGAGGGGCCGTAAGAGAGTGGCCAGATGCTGATGGTCAGAATGTTGTTTCAGACCGCCGCCCTTCTCGTGGTTCTCGCCCTCGTCCTGTTCTGGCCCGCTGGAACCCTGGCCTGGCCGGCGGGTTGGGCGTTCATCTCCGAGATGGGTGTCTTCAGCCTGGCCTTGGGTTCATGGCTGGCGATCAAGGATCCCGCGCTGCTGGCCGAACGCCTGGGACCGCCGATCGCCAAGGACCAGAAGGGCTGGGACCGCCTGTTCATGCTGGCGGCTCTCGTCTGCGTCTTCGGCTGGTTCGCGATCATGGGCTGGGACGGCGGCCGAGCCCATCGGGGGGCGGTCCCCGCGTCACTCCAGGTCGCCGGCGCGGTCTTCATCGCTTTGTGCATGGGCGTCTGTTGGCTCACCTTTCGCTCCAACAGCTTCGCCGCGCCGGTGGTGAAGGTTCAGGCTGGCCGAGGACATCGGGTGGTCACCGATGGCCCCTACGCGATCGTGCGCCATCCAATGTATGCCGGCGCTGTCGCCTACTTCCTCGGGGTTCCGTTGTTGCTCGGCTCGTGGATCGGCCTGGCGATGACGCCGGCGCTCGTCCTGGGATTGGCGATAAGGGCCGTGGCCGAGGAGGCCGAACTCAGGGCTTCCCTCGAGGGGTATGCCGACTACGCCGTCAAGGTTCGTTTCCGCCTCGTCCCGGGCCTCTGGTAGGCGAATGAGGCCGCCGACCCGACGGGGCCTGGTTGCCTCGGCCCTGGCGCTCGCCGCCTGCCAGAGAGTTGAGCCAGCCAGCGCCCTTGGCCTTCCCGTGCCGCTGAAGTCGGCGGCGCCGTTTCCGGTCGGCGTGGCCGTGCAGGCCGAGCAGCTGGCCGACCCGCTTCTTGGCGGTGTGGTCGCATCGCAGTTCAGCCAGCTCACCCCCGAGTGGCAGATGAAGATGGAGTACATCGTCGAGGACAACGGCGCCCTGCGCTTCACCGCCCCCGACGCCATTGCCGAGTTCGGCAGCCGTCACGGTTTGCGGCTCTTTGGCCATACCCTGGTCTGGCATGAACAGCAGCCGAAGGCCTTCGTCGACCTGGATGGGACGAGGTTCCGCCAAGGCTACGCCAACTACATCGGCTCGGTCGTCGGCCGCTATCGGGGCCGCGCTGTCGGCTGGGATGTCGTCAACGAACCGGTGGCGGAGGACGGAGACGGCTGGCGCGACTGCCTTTGGAGCGAGCGCCTCGGCGCGTTCGAATACATGCGCCTGGCGTTCGAACTGGCGAGAGCGGCCGATCCGGCCGCCGTGCTCCTGCTCAACGACTACAACCTTGAATACCTGCCGGCCAAGCGCACGACCTTCCTGAAGCTCGCCGAGGCTCTGCTCAAGGCCGGAGCGCCCCTGGGAGGGCTCGGAACCCAGACCCACCTCGCCGTCGATCTGCAGCCCGGAGCGATCACCGCCGCCATCCGCGAGCTCGCCAGCCTTGGCCTGCCCCTGCATATCTCGGAGATGGATGTCTCCCTGGTTCGCGCTAAGGGCCCCGCCGAGCTCGGCGAGGAGGGGCGGGCGCGTCAGCGGGCGCTCTACGCCGAGGCCGCCCACGCCTTTATCACCCTGCCGCCGGCCCAGCGTTTCGCCATGACCTTCTGGGGCCTGCGAGACCGGGATTCCTGGCTGGACCGTATCGATGCCGCCGACGAGCCGCTGCTCTTCGACGATTCGGCTAGGCCGAAACCCCTCCTTGCGACGGTGGAGGCGGCGCTAGGAACCTAGTGTGCTGGATCTGAAGTTCGCTCGCTCATGGGGTCACGCTCGGTGCGAACTTCAGATCCAAAAAGCACACTAGAGCCATATACTTCCTAGTGTGGCTGGAGATTCAGAAATTCGCTCGGCGCCCGCCACCAACATCGGTGAATTTCTGAATCGCCACACTAGGTTCGGGTGAGATTCGCCGAAGCCTGATCGGCCTCGGCGACCCGGCGCAGGGCCGCGAGGTCGTCACCGATCCGGAACACGACGACGTAGAACTCGCAGAAAGCGCGCCACAGCAGCCCAAGCGCGCCGACGATGAGGAGTCCGACCGCCAACACAGGAATGGCGAGCAGGATCGCCGCCCAGCTGCCTTCGCGAAGAGCCACGCCGATCGAGGCGCCGACGACGGAGAAGGCGGCCACGACGATCACTCCAAGGCCCGCCCAATAGACGAGGTGAATCACCGGACCGGTGAGCATCCGCTCGAAGGTGAGCACTTCCCAAAGCCGGCCGTGACGATCGCGGCGAAGGCTCCCCCGGCCTGGATCCATGGGCTTAAAATCTTCCCGCTGGCGGACTCTATGAGGCGCGAATGGCTACCAGCGCGCGCGCCGCGCCGCAATGGATAGACTAAGAGCCGTCGAGCCTGGCGCGGAAAAAACGGCCGCGCTCCTGGGGGGGAAGGGGAGCGCGGCCGCGACGCCGCCGGCCTTGGGGGAGATCTCAGCGGTAGACTTTTTCCTGCTGCATGGTGGTGCGCAGTCCAGGCAATCCATGCTTGTCGAAGGCCTGCTGCCAGGAGAGGAACTCCTCGCTGGTGAGCGCATAACGCTCGCAGGCCTCATCGAACGACAACAGGCCGCCGCGCACGGCCACCACCACCTCGGCCTTGCGCCTGATCACCCATCTCTGGGTGTTGGCGGGGGGAAGATCCTTCAGCGTCAGGGCGGTCCCGGTCGGACCGATGACATAGCGGTCACCCCTGCTGTTGGTACGCTCCTGCTGCAACATGGCTTTGCGCCCTTCTCACCATCGTTGCCCAGAAAATAGCAGCGGAGCAATAACGATGACTTAATAGCGATAGTAAAGATTTGCCTAACTAAGCTTTTACCAAAAATTTATTAGGTAAACAGCGAATTATTGCGGTAGTTACCCTGTATTAACGAACATGTATAAGCGGTTCATTCAATATTGGACTTCGATTTGTTACCTTTATTGTAGGTAATCTTTCCATTTCCTTTCGCCGGGGCGGCTGGCGACTCGCGGCGACCGGGGCTTGGCCGCGTCGCCCTTCGCATCGCGCTCGCCAATCGCTACATGGAGCGCCGACCACCCTTGACCGCGGACTTCCATGGCCGTCGCCCAGCTTTCCGAAATCGAATCCGCCGAGGCTGCCGTTCGGCGGGCCTGCGCCTTGAGCCCGGGCTCGCGCGTCGTCGCGGCGATGTCCGGAGGCGTGGATTCCACTGTCACCGCGGCTTTGCTCAAGCGCGCCGGCTATGACGTCGTTGGCGTCACCCTGCAGCTCTACGATCATGGTGAACGGGAGGGTCGCAGGGGCGCTTGCTGCGCCGGCCAGGACATCCTCGATGCTCGCCGGGCGGCGGACGCCATGGCCATCCCCCACTACGTCCTCGACTACGAAAGCCGGTTCAGGTCCCAGGTGATGGAGGACTTCGCCGATACCTATCTGCGCGGCGAGACGCCCATCCCCTGCGTGCGATGCAATCAGACGGTCAAGTTCCGCGATCTGCTGGACATGGCTCGTGAGCTGGGAGCACAGGCGCTCGCCACCGGTCACTACGCGCGGCGGTTGGCCGGCTCGGCGGGATCAACGCTCCACCGCGCTATCGATGAAGGTCGCGATCAAAGCTACTTCCTCTTCGCCACCACCACGACCCAGCTCGAGTTCCTGCGGTTCCCGCTGGGGGGTCTCGAGAAGCGTCAGGTGCGGGCGGCGGCGGCTGGCCTGGGCTTCGAGGTCGCCGACAAGCCCGACAGCCAGGACATCTGTTTCGTTCCGCAAGGACGCTACACCACGGTCATCGACCGGCTGCGTCCGCGGGCGCGGTCGCCGGGCGACATCGTCCATCTCGATGGCCGCATTCTGGGCCGGCATGATGGCATCGCCGGCTATACCGTGGGCCAGAGGCGAGGCCTCGGGGTGGCCGTGGGCGATCCGCTGTTCGTCGTCGGGCTCGACGCCGAGAGGCGTTCGGTTGTCGTCGGCCCCAGAGAGGCGCTCCTCACTTCCGCCCTGCGCCTCAGCGAGACCAACTGGCTCGGCGACCAGGCCTCGCTGAACCTGGCGGCGGCGCAGGCCATGCCGGTGCTCGCGCGCGTGCGCTCGACCCGGCCGCCGTCGCCGGCGTCGCTGCGGATGCGCGGCCAGGAGCCATGGGTGGCGTTCGACTCTCCCGAGGAGGCGGTCTCGCCGGGGCAGGCCTGCGTGCTCTACGATGCGGCGTCGCCCAGCCGCGTGCTCGGCGGAGGCTTCATCGCCAAGGAGAGGATCCTGGCCGCGGCGGGCGGCGATCCGATATAAAGCTCCACGGGGGTTGCGGGGGCGCGCGCCAGGAACCAAGTCGCTACCCCTAGGTCCACGAAAGCCATCCCATGAGCGCCGATCCGATCGTCATCACCTCCTATGCCCGCACGCCCATGGGCGGATTCATGGGCGCCCTCGCCGGCGCCAGCGCCACCCAGCTGGGCACGGCCGTGGTCAAGGCGGCCGTCGATCGAGCGGGCCTGAAGAGCGACGCCGTCGACCAGATCCTGATGGGCTGCGTGCTGCCGGCGGGGCTCGGCCAGGCGCCGGCGAGACAGGCGGCGCGCGGCGCGGGCCTCGCCGACGCCGTCCAGGCGACCACCGTCAACAAGATGTGCGGCTCGGGGATGCAGGCGGCCATTCTCGCCCATGACGCCCTGGCCGCCGGATCGGCCGACGTCGTCGTCGCCGGCGGCATGGAGAGCATGTCCAACGCCCCCTACCTGCTCGCCAAGCATCGCGGCGGGGCCCGCATCGGCCACGACAAGGTCATGGACTCCATGTACCTCGACGGCCTCGAGGACGCCTACGAGAGCGGCAAGCTCATGGGCGCCTTCGCCGAGGAGACCGCCGCCGCCTACCAGTTCACCCGGGCGGACATGGATGCCTACGCCACCCAGAGCCTCCTGCGGGCCAGGCGGGCAGTGGAGAGCGGCGACTTCGAGCGCGAGATCGTCCCTGTCGACGTGCCGTCCCGAAAGGGTTCGGAGCGCATCTCGCGGGACGAGCAGCCTCTCAAGGCCGATCCCGCCAAGATCCCGACGCTGAAGCCGGCGTTCGCCAGGGACGGGGCGATCACCGCCGCCAACGCCTCGTCGATTTCCGACGGCGCCGCCGCCCTCACCCTCATGCGCGCCTCGACCGCCAAGCGACTCGGCGTCACGCCCCTGGCGCGCATCGCCGGCCACGGGGCTCACGCTCAGGCGCCGGGCCTCTTCACCACCGCTCCTGTCCCGGCCATGCGTCAGGCCCTGGCGCGGGCCGGCTGGAGCATCGACGAGGTCGATCTCTTCGAGGTCAACGAGGCGTTCGCGGTGGTCGCCATGATCGCCATGCGCGACCTGGGACTGCCGCACGACAAGCTGAACGTGAACGGCGGCGCCTGCGCCCTTGGCCACCCCATCGGCGCTTCGGGCGCCCGCATCCTGGCCACCCTTCTGGCGGCGCTGGAGGCGCGCGGAACGTCCAAGGGCCTGGCCTCGCTATGCATCGGCGGCGGCGAGGCGGTCGCGATGGCCGTCGAGCGGCTCTAGCACCCCCAGGGGGGCAGATGACTGGAAGCTGAAGCGTCCTTCATCTTCCCCCCCCTGGGGGAAGTACCCGCGAAGCTAAGAGGGCTGACGGGCGAGGTGATTCAGATCGGGCAGACAGCGCCTTACGGCGCCTTCGCCTGTCCGGCCTGGGGCAGGCGGTTGATGTTCACCTTCATTCCTTCGCCCATCTGCACGTCGCCGGGAACCATGTCGGGTGGGCAGGGGCCCTGGTAGGTCGCGGTGATCTCGGTGACGTGGCGCCCGTTCATTTCCGCGACGGGAGCGCCGCTGATGGTGCTCTCGTCATGGATGACGTACTTCGAGGAGAAGTCGCCGGTGGCGGTCCCGTTGGAGACGAGCGTGCCGGCGGCGCCGATCGTGCAGGTCGTGGCGAAGTGGTAGGAGCCGTCGAGGCCCCGGGTTATCGACTGCTGGTGACAGGCGCTCTTGCCCATCTGGCGGCCAAAAGTGCTGAATTTGGCGTCGGTCGCCGCGTCTATGCACATCTTGACCGATCCGCCCATCGGTCCGATCTTACCGTCGCGGGTCATGGTCTCCACCCAAAATCCCGCCTTGCGGGTTGGAAGAGCGGTGGCTGAGCCCGCGGGCGTCCCCGTGGCCGCGGCGGACGGCGCCGCTGCGGGACTGGCGGTGTTGGAGGCGGATGGCTTGTGGCATCCGCTCAGCGCCAGGGCGCCCAGGCAGGCCAGCGGGACCAGGCGGATCACGGAATGGTCGGCCATCGACAGCGCCTCTTGAGGATCAGGAATCGAAGTCCCACCCTTAAAGGGGTTTGGAGCCGAACGGAAACCCGCGAGCATCGCCATGGCCGAACTTCGAGACAACCTCGCCGCGCGCCGTTTCGAGATGGATGAGGGCGGTCAGACCGTCTTCGCCGACTATCGGCGCAGCGACGGCCGATTGGTCATCGACCATGTCGAGACGCCGCCGGCTTTGCGCGGCGCGGGCGCCGCCGGCCGGCTGATGGAACTCATCGCCGAAAAAGCGCACGCCGAAGGGCGGGCGATCGTTCCGGTGTGCGGCTACGCCGCGGCCTGGATCGCCCGCCACCCTCGCCCGGTGAACGACTAGTCGGCCTCAATCGCGCGGGTAGGCCGGATAGCCTTCATAGGGGACCGGGTAGTAGCGCTCGTAGGCTCCCGGGCCGTATTGCTCGTCGTAGGCTGCCCTGGCGCGTTCGTAGGCGCGCAGGCGATGCTCATAGGCGCGATGCTCGGCCGCGTAGTTCTCCTGGCCGCTCTGGTAGGCGTCCTGCCCAGCCTGATAGGCGCCCTGCTGGGCGTCGTACTGGTCGCGCTGAGCGGCGTAGGCCTGGCTGTCCTGCTGGTACTGCTGGACCTGCGCGGGCGGAATGTTGCTCTGCGGGTATTGCGGATACTGCCCCTGGTACTGCCCCTGGGGATACTGGCCCTCATACTGCCCTTGTGGGTAGTAGGGCCCCTGCTGATAGCCCTGGGCATGAGCGCCGACCGCGCCGCCGCCGGCCATGAGCAGGGCCGCGGCCGCTGTTGCGAAATATCTCATCGTGAAACTCCCGTGATCCCTCGCGTCCTTAACGTGACTGCGGCTCACAGGTTGCGAGGGATGGCCGCCGATCAGATGAGATCGGCGGGGGCGAGCCCCAGTTCCTCCAGGAGCGGGGCGGCATAGGCGATGCGGCCGGTGAGAGTGGCCGGATCGCCGGAAGCCAGACGATAGACCGCCTCGGCGATGAACTCGATCGGCTGAACGTGGTCCCGGGTGGCCTCGGTGATGAGGCCGTGAACCGCCACGCCGGGGGTGGCCACGAGGCCGGGGGAGACGGCGTTGACGGCGATGCCCTCGGCGGCCACCTCGGAGGCCAGCCCGGTGCTGAACCGCTCCAGGGCCGCCTTGCACATGCCGTAGACCGTGCCGCCGCGCGCCCCGCCCCGGTAGGGGGGTTTGGGAGGGATGCCGGCCCCCGACGAGATGTTGACGATCCACCCGCGCCGCCGCGCCCGCATCGTCGGCAGGACGAGCTGGGCCAGATGGAACGGCGCGTGGACCTGGACCTCCATCATCAGCTTGAAGCGCTTGTCGGTAAACTCCTGAACCGGCGCGAAATAAGTGATGGCGGCGTTGTTCACGAGGATGTCGATCGCCCCGTAGGCGTCGGTGGCGGCCGAGACCAGGCGCTCGCGCTCCTCGGGCAAGGCGAGATCGGCCTTGATCGCCATGACCTCGCCGCCGGCGCTTCGAATGTGTTCCACGGTCTCGGTGAGGGTGCCGGGCAGCCGGCTCTCGCCGGCATCCAGGGTGCGGGCGCTGATCGCCACCCTGGCCCCCTCCATGGCCAGTCGGGCGGCGATGGCGGCGCCGATCCCGCGGCTGGCGCCGGTGACCAGGGCGACACGTCCCTTGAGGGGACCTTCGGCATCGACGCGCGGCTGGGACATCAGGCTACTCCTCGGTCTCGCCATGAAAAAAGGGCCGACCCCAAGCTAGGGGACGACCCTCTTCTCTATACGCCTAGGAAAGCGGGTCTACTGAGCGGCGTTGGCGGCGCTGCTGGCGGCGTTGGCAGAGGAGGCGGCCGAGCCGGCGGCGGCGTTGGCGGCGGCCGCGTCGGCCGGCGCGGTGGCGGCGGCGGTGTTGGCGGACATGGCGGCGCTGTCGGCCGAGCTGGCCGCGGCGTTGGCGGCGTCCGCCGAAGCGGTGTCCTTCTTCTGGCAGGCGGCCACCGAAAGCGCGGCGATGGCGGCGCCGGCGATGAGCAGAGCCTTGGTCGTTCTCGAGGTCATGATGATGTTCCTTCGGGTGTTTTCCCAAGCGTCACCATGACCTGCCGGACCACGGCCGCGCAAGACGGCCGCGATCAGGAGGCGGAAACGCTGAGGGCAAGCAGTAAGCCGCCTTCGGGGCTAAAAGCAA
>Ga0302325_10026988_pt1 | contig 11917 bp, 8 predicted proteins | sample Palsa_T0_2_FD_201948 | JGI IMG/M metagenome (GOLD analysis project Ga0302325, IMG submission 201948) | Peat permafrost microbial communities from Stordalen Mire near Abisko, Sweden - Palsa_T0_2 | ecosystem: Environmental > Terrestrial > Soil > Palsa > Peat permafrost | place: Sweden: Abisko... | reverse complement strand
ACGACCGAAACCAGGTGCAAGGCTGGGCTGTCGCCCACAATGGCTCCGAACTCGGCACGAATTTCTTCCTCGAGGTAGAGTCTCCGTTTCGTTTCTCCAACCCGGTCTTCCGTCGCCTTTCCAAAGTCCAAAGCATTCTCAACCGCAATGGCTACCTGTAAAGCCACTTGTTCCAGAAAGGCAAACTCCTCCTCGCCCAAAGCCCTCTCCGAGCGGCTGAACGCGACCAAAACACCGATCACGCCCTTTCGACCGACCAGTGGTAGTTCGCAGCCGGACGTCAACCCTTCGGCCAGCACTCGATCAAAAAAGGGCTGCGCTTCGCGATTGCCGAAGCTCTCAGGGTCGTCCCTCAGATCTTCGAGCCTATCGATACGCTGATTCTTGCCGGACAGGAAAGCTTTGCCACAAGCGGTTCCTTTTATCGGAACGGTCGTGCCATCACGAATGGCGCCTCGGCCCTCCGGGTTGTACAGAACAGTCATGCGCAACTGACCATCCGCATGAGGCAAGAGCAACGCACAAAAATCACACCGCGTTACGCTCAGCAAATTCGTGGAGAGTGTCTCCAGCAGATGGCCAAGATCCAGCTTGGACGTCATGCTGTTGGTGATTTTGAGAAGCAAGCTCAGCCGGTCGCGTTCATGACGAAGCTTTTGTTCATTCATGTGGCGCTCAATGGCGATGCCTGCAATGTGGCTGGCGCTCTCGATCAACTGCAGGTCAGCCGTACCTGGGCCTCGGACTTCGCGATAAAGGATGGCGAATGTGCCCAGCACTTTCCCTTCGCCCGAGAACAAGGGTCGTGACCACACGGCACGGATGCCATAGGGTGACATTGAGTCCCGATAATCATCCCAGAGCGAGTCGCTCAAGATGTCGGTCACATACACCGGCTCTCGCCGATAGACAGCGGTGCCGCACGATGCCCCTTTCGGACTTACGAACATCGGTCCTACGTGGGCGCTGAATCCGGGGAGGCTGGGAGCTGCGGCACAATGAATTTGCCTTTCATCTCCATCCGGAAGCCAGATGGTGCACAACATGCCTTCGCCCTGAGATTCCACCAATTGAGCAATGACCGCGAGCACTTCAGACAACGGAGATCCGGCAAGAATCAACTTAAGAACGTCGAGTACGGATTCGCTGGAAAAGAGGCCCGGCTCGTTCCGTGCCCGTTCCGCACGCGAAAGGAGTCGTAGAAGAGATCCTGTTGCTGGCTCCATCAGTTTTCCTTTCCTGAGGCCGAGTCGTGAAGAAGGATCTCCCGAGCGATGGTCCCTATGCCTTGGTATTGATCTTGCGACTGCACCGGCTGCCGCCCGTCTATCCCAGAAAGCTGTCTTAGTTCTGATTATCAACCACTTGACCTGTGACTACGTCTGGGAACGCGCCAACCTGCCGTTGTGTGGTGGATGCACCCAACTGAAGGCTGGTCGCAGCCCGTGCCCTGGCATCTCGCTGACTAAACGGTGCGTAGCGTGGCTAACTTTCGATAAATTCAGCCGCCCGAGCGTGGACCAAGTGGAAAACAGGTGTTCCGGTCCGCCAGGCTGATCTTTGCGTCCCGATATCCCACACGAGGGGCCGGAAGTTGCAGGAAAAAGCGAAGTTCCCTGAACGCTTTCTGCTCCGCTGCCGATAGAGCATTGACCTGCAAGTGTTCAAGATCACCCACGTTGTGGGAGGTTACCTTGTCATACGACGATATTTTACCCCTCCCAACCTTCGATAGCTCGCTCACGGCGGAATTGGCGGGTGTAGCCCGGATCTCCGCAATCACGTCCGATCGAGACCGCGACGCATCTGGCGACTCGCGTGACACCCCCAAGGAGGCGCACACGCCAGAAGATGATTCCGGCGCAGACAGCGGCCTTGGTGGGTCCAACGCAGATCTGAAGGCGCAGGCTGATCCTGCATTGGTTAACGGCCTGGGCACCGATTTGGCGTCCCTGCTCAAAGACTTGGCTTCTGGAAATACCTCCGCAGCAAAGGCTGATGTCAGCAAGGTTCAGGCAGATTTGCAGACTCAGGACACATCTTCCGTCCCCGACGCTCAGACTGGAAGCGCCCTTGATTCCCTGATTGGCAAAATATCCGACTCGCTCAACGCAGGCGGTGTCCAGGGCGCACCGCAGGATAGCGCAAAGCACGATCTAGCCAACTTCCTGGTGGAGAACGGACAGGGTACGGGGAGTCTCATCGATACCTCAGCTTAGGAGGCTTTGCGAGGCGTAACTGAAACAGATCTGCCGCCTCAGCTACTCAGCTCGAAGCGCTTCGACCGGATCGACCCCTGCGGTGCGGCGCGCCGGCAGATAGCTTGCCAGCGCCGCTGCAGCAACCAAGGCAATCGGTACGGCTGCGAACGTGACCGGATCGAGCGGACTGATGCCAAACAACAGCGTTCGCATTAGGCGCATGAGCCCGGCCGCCGCGCCAAGGCCAACAGCCGTACCAACGCCGGTAAGCACCAATGCTGAGCGAATAAACATCCACACCAGTTCGCGCTTCTTCGCGCCCAGCGCCATGCGGATGCCGATCTCGCGCGTGCGCTGCGAGACTGCATATGAGATCACACCGTAGATGCCGAGGATGCCGAGAGCCAGGGCCATGGTTCCGGCAATCGCCAGCATCACCAGCGTGAACGAGGTGCGCGCCATCGATTGACCATAGATATCCTGCATGGTGCTGATCTCCGCAACTGGCAGGTTCGCGTTCACCGACCAGACGGCCTGCTGCATTTCGTTGATGAAGGTCTGCGTCCCGGCGCGCTTGCTGCGAATCGCGAAGTAGACAGTACGCCAGGCTTCAAGCTTCTCCGGCGCGGGGGTGTCGCCCATCAGCGAAGGCCAGTAGACAGTGGAGGGCGACACTTGATCCACACCGTTCTCGCGCACGTCCTCGACCACGCCCACCACCTCGTGCCAGGGCATGCCGGGAAACTGCCGGAAGCGCTTGCCGATGGCCGCGTTGGGCGATCCCCACAACTCGCGGGCGAGGCTCTCGGAAAAGATTCCGATCGGCCTCACACCGTAGATCTCCGCCCACGTGAAATCACGTCCGGCAATGAGCCGTGTACCGGCGGTACGGAAGTATTCGGGCGAGACGTAGTTGTACAGGCGCATCGGCGGATTATCGCCTTCGTAGGTCTTGCCCTCGATGAGAATCTCGTCCCAGCTCGGTTCGGCGCCACTCATGGGAACGGAAGCGGCGAAGCCGGTGGACGAAACGCCGGGAATCGCAGCCAGCTTGTCCAGGATGCTGTTCTGCATGTGCAGAACTGTCGTGGAATCGTGCACCAGCGTTTCCGGAATGGAGAGGCGCATGACCTGGAGGGATGCGGGAGCGGAGAAGCCGGGATCGACATTGCGCATCGCCACGAAGGTGCGGATCATCAGGACGGCGCCGATGAGCAGCACCAGCGCCATGGCTACCTGCGCTACGACCAGCAGGCTGCGGCCGCGCTGCCTTTCACGGCTTACGCTCGCCGTCCGCATCGCGCCAAGCAAGGTCAGGCGCTGCCGCGACGGGACATAGCGCAGTACCGGGATGGCGCCGAAGAACAGGCCGGAAAACACGGAGAGAATGAGTGTGAAGGCGACGGATCGGCCGTCGAGCGAGATCTCGCTCAGACGCGGGAGTTCCACCGGCCCGACCGCCGTCAACAGGTGGAGCCCGGCGTATGCCACGGCCACGCCAGCTGCTCCGCCCAGCAGGCCCAGTGTCACGCTCTCCAGCAAAAGCTCACGCGCGATCCGCCATCGTCCCGCGCCAAGCGCCGAGCGGACCGCAAGCTCCTGCTGCCGCGCATCGGCGCGAACCAGCAGCAGGTTAGCCACGTTGGTGCAGGCGATCAGCATCACGACGCCGATCGTTCCCATGACCACCCAAAGGACCGCCTGGATGCTGCCCACCACGGTTTCTTTCAGCGGCTCCAGCGCCGGCGTGATCTTCCATCTCAGATACCAGCGCGGATCGCTGCCTGGACCGTTCGTCCATGAGGCCATCCATATGTTGAGCAGGCGCGCCACATCGGCATTCGCCTGCGGAATGGCAATGCCCGGCCGCAGCCGCGCGATGCCGCGATAAGCAAAGCCGGCCAGCTGCTCCTTTACCGGATCGAGGGCCATCGGAACCAGCAGATCGAAGTCGTAATTGACGATTCTGAATCCGCGCGGCATCACCCCGGCGATCACGCGCGGCTGGGAGTTGACGCTGATGGTGCGTCCTATGACGCCAGGGTCGCCGCCGAAGCGGCGCTGCCAATAGCCGTACCCTAGCATCACTCGTCCCAGCCCACGAGGGTCCTGATCGGCCGCCGTAAGCCATTGGCCGCGCACAGCAGGAACACTGAGCGTCTCAAGAACGCCGCCGGAAATCTGCGCGGTGTTTACCTGCTCCGGCTGGGCGAGGCCGGTGATGCTTGCCGTCCCCGGCCCCCACACGCCCACAGACTGGAACGTCCGGTTGTGCGTGGCGAACGTAAAGTACATCGAGGCCGACACGCGCAGCTCATTGCGAAACTCGGCAAGGCCGGGCGCGCCCGGCGCATTGAGGTGCAGCGAAACCAGCTGTTGCGGCTCCGGATAGGACAGCGGCCGCAGCAGCACGCTGTTGAGTACGCTGAAGACCGCGGTATTTGCTCCGATGCCGATGGCAAGCGTGAGCAACACGGTGATAGCGAACCCCGGCGACCGGACGAGCCGGCGACACACATGCTTGAGATCCACCAGCAGCGATTCGAGGCTCTGCCACTGCCACACTTCACGGCTTCGCTCCCGGAGGAGTGTCACATTGCCGAAGTCGCGACGCGCGGTTCGTTCGGCCTCATCGCGCGGTATGCCCTCTTCCATCAGTTCGTCGACCCGCTCGTCGATGTGTTCCTGAATGGAGACCGAGATGTCATCATAGCGGCGTTTTCTGAAGAAGAAGCGACTGAACAGTGACATTCCACACCTCCTACGCTTCGGCTGCGGCAAGCACACGGGTAAAGCCTGCGAACATCCTCTCGAAGCTGACAACTTCCCTCTCGAGATGACGAATGCCCGCGGGTGTGAGCCGATAAATCCGCGTCGGTCTACCCTTGGCCGAGGTTCCGGTCTGAGCTTCCAGCCAGCCCTCCTTCAGCATTCGCTGCAGCGCCGGATAGAGCGAGCCCTCTTCCACCTGGAGCAGGTCGTCGGAAACCTGCTCGATGTGCTTCACCAGCGCATAGCCGTGCATGGGCTTCAGACGCAGCGATTGGAGAATCATGATCTCCAGTGCGCCGGGGAAAAGGTCGCGATGTTCGGGGTTTTTCGCCATGCGGGAATAATATAACCAAAATACCTATTTTAGAATAGGTATTCGAAGACAAGTCCCCAGGCGCAATTGCACTTGCATTAATTCAGCTTCCCGTACTCCGCCGTAGCTTGTTTCAGGACGGGGACGTCGGGATCGGCGTCCCTCCAGAGGGTGAGGAAATCCTGGTAGGCAATCTTTGCCCTGGTTTTATCTCCCGACAGCGCGCAGGCGCGGCCTAATCCGAGATGCGCTAGTGCACCTATCGGCACATTCCACACAATCCCCCGATGGTCGAGGATCTTTTGAAATTCAGCGGCGGCATCCTTTCCGCGATGCGCGGCGAGATAGCTTTCCCCACGCACATAAACCGGATAAAGCGCCCCTGACGAACTCAGTTCGTACGGCGTAGCAGCCCGAAGCACTTCGACGGCCTTCGAGGGATCACCCCGGCCCAGCGCCAGTTGGGCGCGAAGGGTAGGAAGGTAATAGGACCGAATAATCGTAGGGTCAGCAGATACCCGGTGCCAATTCTTGCTATACCTTGAACCGCGAGGTATTATGACCCCACGTAATGACTTCGCGGGAATCAAACCCGAATTTCATGAATGGCGTGCCGGAGTTGTTGATCCTGCGTTTGCTTGAGGACGCGGAGATGTACGGTTATGAAATCGTGCAGACAATCCGCGAGCGCACGGATTCCGTGATCGTAGTCGGCGAAGGAGTGGTCTACCCAGTGCTCCATGCGCTGGAGCGCACCGGGGCATTGAAGTCGCGACGCAAGACAGTGGCTGGGCGGAGCCGAATCTACTACTCGCTGACGAAGGCGGGATCTCGGAAGCTGGCGGGCCTAGCGGCCCAGTGGATGAGTTTGGCAGGAGCCATTCGAAAGACCCTGGCGGGAGGACAGTATGGCGATGTGGTTGCATGAACTCCGGGAGCGGTTGCTACGTGCCGGTGTAGCGCCGCGGCATGTGCGTCGATACCTGACCGAACTGCGCGAACACTGGGCGGATCTGACTGCCGAAGAGGAGCGCGCCGGACGGAATCCAGCAGAAGCAGCGACCTTGGCGCTAACTCGGCTAGGACAGGTGGATGAACTGGCCCGCACCATGATCGAGCAACCGGAACTGCGCTCGTGGACGGCGCAGGCTCCGTGGGCGGTGCTCGGCGCCGGTCCCGTGCTCGGGTTGGTAGCCGGGTGGGGCATCGCGCTGCTGATTCTGTGGTCGGGGTGGACGTGGTTTGTGCAAGGATCGCGGACGCCCTTCGTTCCGGTCCATGGTTTCGCGATCGCCTATTTCGGCGTGGGTCGAATGCTCTATTACAGCGCCCCGCTTTTGAGCGGCTGGGCGATGATCGTACTGGCCGGGCGGCAACGGCTGCAGACCGTCTGGCCAGTGATCCTGGGCTCGCTCGCCGTGGCTCTTCTGGGGGCGACTGGTGCCGTCGACGTGCAGCCCCCTGTGATCCCTGGGGACACTGGCAGAGTAGGGATTCAGTTCTTTCCCGCGTCATGGCAGTTGCCCGATGCCGCGGGCCACGCGCTGTTACTGTTTGTTCTGGTTGCCCTCCCTTATCTTGTGTGGCGATGGAGGAGTTCTCGGCCTGATTTCGAGTCGCAATAGCCCCACGTCGAAGAAGAAAGCACTGAAGCCGTCTGAACAGCGGGAAAATCGCGACAGACGAAAATGGCCCCAACGGAGGTGCCTCCGGAGGTCTTGATAACAGCTGCGCTTTCTTTAGGGTCAGCGCGTCCTCGTCCAGCTTTGCATGAGTAAGGCATCCTGTCTTGGGCTCGGCCTAGCCGGGCAAGCTTAATTGCTTTTACGAGCAGGTATGGGGCATATCTCGAATGTGGCATTTGGCACTATTTCCAGTTCCTGGACGGGATTTTCGGTAACTCGCCTGCTTTTCCTGGCATGGGAAAGCGATTTACTGAAAACCCGACTTCTCAGGGACTCCCGAATTACCTCAGGATTGCGATTCAGGACAAGGATCCCAGGCTGAGCTTGGAGTGAACTTACTGAAAATCCGACTTTTCGGGTAATCGCCTGAGAAGACGCTTTCGCGATCTCTACGTTCTGTCTGGCGCAACCGAACACCGTATGATGACCTCTTATGATGCGGCTGAGATCTATTACGCTTATCAGAGACAGGGTTAAGGATTGGAGCGTCTATCCTTTCGTCGTACCCGCGATCCAGTGCCTGGAGAGCCTGGAGATTCGCTCGAGGATCTGCTTTTTCGTGGGTGAAAATGGTTCAGGTAAGTCAACCCTGCTCGAAGCCATCGCCGACAACTACGGCTTTGGTCGCGAAGGTGGAAGCCGGAACTTCTACCAGACAACCACGGACAGCGTTGGGAGTATTGGTCCGCTGTCGAAAGCATTGCGTGTGGCCTTTAGCGCACGCACCGGGCGAGGCTTCTACCTGCGGGCCGAGAGTTTCTTCAATGTGGCAACGCAGGTCGACGAGATGGGCCTGCAGGATGGGTACGGAGGCCGCAGCCTACACGAGCAATCACATGGGGAGTCGTTTCTATCTTTGCTTGAAAACCGCTTTCGGCGTGCTGGCTTCTATGTCCTCGACGAGCCAGAAGCCGCCCTTTCTCCACAGCGGCAACTCGCGATGCTTGCGCTTTTACGCACGCTACTGAGTGGGAACAACGACATACAGTTTCTCATCGCATCGCATTCCCCCATCCTGTTGGCGTATCCCGGCGCCCAAATCTTCTCTTTCGACGAGGGAAAAATCCACGAGGTCCGCTATCAGGAGACGAGCCCTTACCAAATCGTCAGCCGCTTTCTGGCCCGACCGGAAGTGTATCTGAAGGAGCTTTTCGGAGAACTGCCGATAGGCTCAGACCAGTAGGCGGTACCACGGCCTGGTGGAAGCTTCCACAACGAGGGGCGAAATGCGTCGACGTGATACCTTTTGCAGCAATTTCGGTTGTGCGCCGGTGACCCTGGCCGTGGACGAGCCTGCCTGAGGATGACTAGACACGCACCTTCGTTAACACCGGCGAGACGTGTTTGCCCATGGTCATCCTAAGCATTTGTCCGGAAAGCCCGTTTACGGCAACTTTGCCGTGGCGCTCCGGCCGCGGGAGTTGTGCCAGCTTCGGCTTTGAATTGGATAGCGGAAAGAACGCTCACTCCAACGCCGATGCGGTGTGTTTGAGCCGTCGATCGGTGAAATCAAGATACTGTTTCCAGTCGTAGGCGGTTACATCGTGGCCACCACGCCGCACGTGGTACGCCACGGCATCCCCAATCGGATGTTCTGGCGCTGGCATGACTGCATCCGTAATGCCCTTTTCGCCATAAAGCGCATATACAGGAGAGACCGCTTTGGCTGCGAAGAACTCGCCTTCGGGATCCGAAAACGGATCGGCGACCGCGCTGCCGACATAGAGCGGCCTGGGAGCAATGAGCGCGAGCAGAAGGTGGCCGTCCACAGGCAGGTTCTGAACGCGTCCAAGAAAGTGCTGGTAGTTCGCACAGAACCAGTAAGGGAATGCGAGCATCAAGTGATCGATTGGTTCGCCTTGCTTGCGATGAGACAGCGTCGCGCCTGCTTGCCCAGACTCGTTTGAGATAACCAGGGCAAATCGCTTGTCCTGAGCCGCGGCCCACAGGGCCGTCTTTCCGAAGCGCGAAAAGCCAAATGCAATGAATCCCTTCGTGTCGACTGCCGGGTCTTTTGAGAGTACATCGATTACCCGGCTCATGCCCCAGGCCCAAGCTCCGATGGCGCCCCAGTCATTCGCCGCTGGCAGGCTCTGTGTGCCGGCGAAAAACAGCGGCCGAATACCGTAACCTATGCCGGCGATGTAGTCGGGCTCGATGTCGCCGCCATAGATTGTCGCTAGACCATAACCCCGCGCCACAATTTCTTGTACCTGCCACTGCGATGCGGCCGCCCCTCGCGTAGAGTCTCCCGGCATTTGCTGAATATGGCCGGCAAGCTCTCTTGCCAGTGCCAGGTTCCCCAGTGACGGATCAATCACCCACACCGGATTGAGGGCGATACCCGGATCCGCATCGACAGATTGGTTTCCGTCGAAATTCAGTCCGATGAAGACCGGCACTGGACCATGTGCGTTCGCGGGCATGTACTGCAGCAGATGCCATATCCGTTCACCATGCGGTCCGATAGCAAGCGTGATCTGCTTGCGCCGTGCCAGCCCGTGAAGCGCATGCTCCTCCACTTCTGTTCTGAGGATACTCACAGGCATACTGATGGACGGCGTTCGGCCGTATACGTTCTCTTGGAATAAGCGAAGAACCTCGCTCCGGCGTTGCTGTTCAAACTGAGCCCGGTCGCGAACACGTGCCCCGCTTTGTAGAACGAGCGGATCTGGCCACGCTTCGGCGTGCGTCCGTTGTGTCGCACGGGTCTCAGTATTCGACGGCAGCAGAGACGCGCCAACGAGCGCGATCAAGACGAGACAGCATTGCCACCGCTTCCGTGGACCCAACCGGCGAATGTATCGTTTCCTAGCCATGCGCACTCCCGGATTGAGACTCCAGGCCTGCTTGGATCCAGCTCGAGATGGAGTATCGGTCATTGCCTTCCTGCTTTACAGAACCTGATCCGCTTATCGCGTTCCAGGTAATCTGAAGCTTTCCCGCGGATGTTTCACACAGAAACGGCAGGCTGCCGTCGCCAAAGATCCTAATCTGCAGCTCACGACTCTCTGCATCCGAGGTCGAGTTTGTAACCGTTGCCAGGGGCAGCACCGCACCCGATTTTACGAACACTGGAATATTGCGGGTGTCCCCGGCAAGCTCCACCGTAACTCCCCCCTTGACTGTATTGCCCGTCCAAAATTCATGCCACAGCCCTGGCGGCAACGTAAAACTGCGGCTAGTCTCACCCGCAAACAGCGGCGCCACCAGCAATCGATCGCCCACCATCCACGCATCATCTGTCCTCCCAAACGCCGGCACATCAGGCCAATCCAACGTCAGGGCGCGGAATGGGGGCGTCCCATCAGATGCATAGCGAGCGAACGCTGCACGCAAGTAGGGGATCAGCTGCATGCGCCAGCCCAGAATCTCGCGGCAACGCGCCTCGAGCTCCTTCCAGTTTTGAATGAGCTCGTTGGCGTTGTTCTTATTGCGATCCAATTGTTTCCAAGGGGGATTTCGAATGTACCAGCCGTTGATCATGGCAAGCGGCGAAAAGACAGCGGTCTGCAAACGGCGGATAAGATCCTCCTCACTCTTGGCATCCCTGACTTCAGGACACCACAACAAACCGCTGAAGCTCGAATTGACCAGGGCGCGAACAAACTGCCGATGATCGTAGAGATCGCTGTACAGCACGAATGGATACGGCGCCGCAAGTGCTCCGCTGGAACGTACCAGAGAATAGGTTTCCTGGCCGTGCTCAATGAACTGTTCCCAAAGGGCCCGCTGGTAGCGGAGACCGAAGAGGCTGTGCATTTGTTCGCCATCGACTCCGGATGGAAACCGGCTCAACTCGGCAAAGGACCACCCACCGGTAAAGTCAGAATTATCGCATTCATCCAGTTTGAACCCCTCGATGCCAAGGTCGATCAGATGTTTTCGGTGATAGTCGCCAAAGACCCGGCGTGCCCGGGCGTCCTGAAAGTCCGGCACCAGTCCACCCCATACAGCCGTATTTCCGGCAAGGTTGGACATGGGTTCAAAGAGAGGCGACGACGGATGAATGAAGGCGTGTTCCCACAGGTTGAGATGGAAGTTCCGCTTCCTAAGATCATGGACGAAACTCTCCGGCTGCGTAAAGCGCGCCTCGTTCCATAAAAACGAGCATGAGTATGCGTGAGAATGCCAGCCGGCCTCCAACCCGATCACGTCGCACGGTATTTCTCTTTCGCGAAACTCAGCCGCAATGGATGCAATCTCGTCCTCGGTAGCACTGCTAGCCGCTCGATACCACACGCCGAGGCCCCATTTCGGGGGCGAGACTCCGCCGCCGGAGAATAGATTGTAGCGACGCACCACATCCAGCATGGAAGGGCCGGCAAACAGATAGACATCGATTCCTTGAGCGGTAGGAATCTCGACCAGTACCTGTGACGTGTTCCTATCCTCCAGAGTCTTCGTGTACAGCGGCACAATACCGCTCGGCAACTCTTCGATGGACGTTGTTGGCTTTGGCCGCGACTCTCCGCAATAGAAGGTTGCATAGCGCGCCGTATCTACCAGGATGCCATAGCCTCGACTGCTTACATAAAACGGAATTGGGGCATGAGAGTCGCCCGTATCTGCTCGTGGATCAGCGTTCACCCGGATGACACGCTTCTTGCCGCGATGCGCCATGCTGAAGAACTGCAAACCGAAGCCATATATCTCTTCATGCGGGGCAAGCGGAAACACGAGAGAGGTCCCTCGTCGGCTGATACTGGAGATCGGACTCTCGATGATCGGATCCGAAACAGGAGGCAAACGGCGCATTGCCTCGATCGAGGCTGAGACCAGTCTGGAGCTCACCGGCGTGATGGTCTCAGGTGACCCGGCGGTCGCTTTCCACGTGCCCGGCGCAAAAAGTTGCCAATGGTCCTCTGGTCCCTTCTTCGCTGTTGCGTCTGCTGAGGCGCTGGTACCCCGATTGGCCAAAGCCAACGCACTACCGGCGAGCAGCT
>Ga0302325_10026987_pt1 | contig 11918 bp, 8 predicted proteins | sample Palsa_T0_2_FD_201948 | JGI IMG/M metagenome (GOLD analysis project Ga0302325, IMG submission 201948) | Peat permafrost microbial communities from Stordalen Mire near Abisko, Sweden - Palsa_T0_2 | ecosystem: Environmental > Terrestrial > Soil > Palsa > Peat permafrost | place: Sweden: Abisko... | reverse complement strand
CTGGTGGATGGGTTGCGATCGTAGAGCGGAAAGGCGGAGCTCGCAATCTCAAGCCGCAGACGCTCGCCGGGAGCGAGGACAAAGGAAATTGGCTCAAGAGTGAACTCCCACGCGTGAATCTGGTCGGCGATGTAGCCCGACGCGCGAAAGAGCCACGAGCTACGCGCGATGCCGATGCACAGGAACTCAGCGCGGCCCGAAGCAGTGGCGCGGACGAGTTTGGCGGTGAAGTCGGCGTGCGGCGCGGATGTAGCTGCGTAGAGCTGGACGCGGGGCTGGCCGAGGACAGCGATTTCACGAGGCGCTGGTTCCGATGTGTAGACGAGCAGGTTGTTGCCCAGCTCGATGGCCGCCTGATCGAAAGTGCCGCTCAGTGCCTGCGGGCCTCCGGGCGCGACAACGGGAACCTCAGGATCGTAAACGAAGACATCGTGCGGCTCGTCTGTGATGGGCGCTGCGGACGAGAGCGAGCCATCCCCCTTGCGCGAGTTGGCATTGCCGCTGCTGTGGAGATAGAGAGCGAACTCGGCCGCTTCCGGCCACGCATCCGCAGCACTCCATTCGTTCGGGCCGAGTGCGAAGTGGCGAATTCTCGGCTCACTCGCAAAGTCGGCTGAATCTTTGAGCCAGTGATTGAACCAGCGGAGAAGAATCGCGTCGGTGTCGAGGTTCGCAGCATCGCCGAAGCTCGCATCGCCGACTCGGTCGCCCCAGGGAATGTGAACCCACGGACCAGCGATGAGGTACTGATTGTCGCGGGCGAATTGAGTGCCGGCGTGATGGCGTAGGGCGAGATAGCCGGCGATGGAGCCTTCGAGATAGGTGTCGAACCAGCCAGCAATGTGCAGGGCGGGAATCTGAATGCGATTGACGCGAGTGCTTATGTCGAGATCGGCCCAGTAAGTCCCTTCTTCGCGATGGACAAACCAGTCGCGCACGTAAGATGGCAGCTCAGGGTCAGTAATGGCGGGATGGGCAGCGTACGGCGCGAACGAGGCCTGGGCGCGAATATTGGCCCACGCGGTCTCGAGTTTGTCCGAGGCTTCACGCAGGCCGAGACGACGAGCATCTTCGCGCAGCATTTGAATGCCCCAGCCAAGAGCGGAGCTCAGGCGTAGTGCGCCCTGGTGATAGAACCAGCCACGATAGAGATCGTGCGCGGTCATGTGAGGAGCGATGCATTTGAGGGCCTCCGGCTGCTCGGCGGCGGCGAGCAACTGCGTGGCCCCTTGATAGGAAAAGCCATACATTCCGATACGGCCGCTGCAGGCTGGATGCTTGAGAAGCCATGCGATGGTGGCAGCGCCGTCGGGCCCTTCATGGCGGAATGGATAGAACTCACCAGTTGACCCGCCGCGGCCGCGCACGTCCTGAATGACGACGTGATAGCCATGGCGGGCAAACCAGACGGGATGCGCGTAGACCACGGTGGAGGCAATGTCGCGGCCGTAGGGCTGGCGCATGAGAAGCGTGGGCCATGGGCCGTCGCCATGCGGATAGTAGTGGTCCGAGACGAGTGCAGTTTCGTCGGCAAGGCGGCACACGACGCCGCGGTCGAGGCGCACGCCGTTGCCGCAATCGACAAGGGCCATGGTCAGGCTCCGTGCCTCGGCTCGAAGTTGTACATGGCGACAAGCAACTCGGCGATGCGCGCGGCAGCTTCATTGGACCAGGTCTCCCCGTGTTCGGCGGTCGCTGGGGAGGGATCGCCCAGAACGCCGCTGGGAGCGATGTCGCGTGCGAGCCAGGCAAAGTTTGCCGACGAGCCCTCGGGTTTAAGCGGCTCCGACCCCTCAACACGGGCAATGTAGTTAGAAGTGTAGGCGGTTGTATTGACGAGCGAGGGCGTTGCGTGAAGGAGGTACGCGGTTTCGATTTCGCCGGCATGGAAGCCGTAGGCGCGCTCCTGCGGGCTGACCCCTTCAAACGTGGCACCGGGCGAACCGAAGAGTGAGAAGGTGCGCAGACCGAACTCGGCGCGCAGATCGCGGGCCAGCACATCGACAAGCGAGGTGTTGCCGCCGTGGGTGTTGTAGAGGACGACCTTCTTGAAGGCGCTTGCGGCGATGCTTGCGCCCAATTCACGGACAACGGCTAGGAAAGTTTGCGCGGTGACCGACATGGTTCCGGGAAAGCCGACGTGCTCGTTGCTCTTGCCGTAGCAGACTGGCGGCAGCGCATAGATTGGCAGCTGGGCGGGTACAAGTGCGAGCGCCTTGCCAAGGAGCAGATTGTTGATGAGCGTGTCGGTGGCGAGGGGCAGATGATGGCCGTGCTGCTCAATCGCGGCAGTTGGAAGCACCAGGAGCGTGGATTCACGCGGGAGCGCGTCGACCTGCTTCCAGGTGAGGTAAGCAAAGTTGCGAGCATCTGGAATCCAGGTCTTCATAGAGGGACTTCCTGCTTTCGAAAGCTGAGCATTTTGCCGGGGTTGAGCAGGCCGTGCGGGTCGTATTTCTCCTTGGCGCGGAGTTGGATGTTGTCAGCGCGAAAGCGGCCGGCGTCTTCAAGGTAGTTGACATGGGGATTGGCGACGAATACACCGATTGAGCGGCAATAGGCGATCATGTCGTTCAGCCGCTCCTCGGTGGTGAAGCGAACCACTGGAATGGCGCCAGGAATGACGACACCGTCGCCGTTTTTCATGAACTCGATGTGAAAGAGAATCTCGTCTCCGAAGCGCTCGCGGAGCAGGCGGAACTGCGATTCACACTCCTGGGGCGAGAAACCGCATTGCAGATAGGTGTAGGCGGGGTCAGCCTTCATGGCCCAGAGCGTAGTGTGATTCCAGGTGTAGTCACTGAGCAGCGGCTGGGTGCGCGGGCCGTCATACGGACCAGCGAAAGTGACTTCGCCGCCGGCCAACTCCGCGGCTGCGTGCAAGGCTCCGGCCTGGGCTGATTCGATCATGATGAGAGCGAGCGCCTTCACGTTGCGGACAATCTGCTTGATGGGCGCGAAGAATGAGGGGATGGGCCACTCGAAGACGGTGGCCAGACGCTTGGTCCAGGAGTTGTCGACGGCGATGGACTGAGTGAAGCGAAAGGCCTGCTCATAGGTTGCGAAGGCCGCAGTGAATTGAGTCCATAATTGAGCGGGCGCGAGCGGAAACCAGATGCGCGTGAGGATGCCGTTGGTGCCCCAGGCGTGGAGAATCTCGTGAACGGCCTCGCCCTTGTGGAGCACGACGCGTGGCGAGTCTTCCATGGTGACGACTTCAAAAGCCTGCACGTTGTCGAAGTCGCGCAGTGCGCCGTGCGCAACGGAGCCAATGCCGCCGGAGCCGCCGCCGAGAAAGCCGCCGACCGAGGCTTTGGCCAGTGTGGAGGGGTACATGCGCAGCTCCCAGCCCTTTTTGCGGGCTTCTGTTTCGAGGACCGCGAGGCGCAGGCCCGGCTGGCAGATGGCGACACCATTGGCGGTGATCTCTTCGAGCTTATCCATCAGTGATAGATCGAGAACGATGCCGCCCTCGAGCGGAACGCACTGGCCGTAGTTGCCTGTGCCGGCGCCGCGGGCTGTGACTGGGATGCTGTGACGAAGTGCGAAGCGGAGAACGGCAAGAATCTCATCGACGCTGGCGGGTTGGACAACGACGTCGGCCACCTTTGAAACGAGCTGCGGACGCAATACCGGGGAATACCAGTAGAAGTCGTGAGAGCGCCGGTCGAGCACAGCGGGCGCGGTGAGGACGCGGGCGGGGTCAGCGACAAGTTGCGACAGATCTGCGGCAAGCGAGGGATGCATTGAAGCGACCTCAGAGGGGCTGACTTGAAGCTGACTACTTGCGTCTGCGGGTGGACCAGAGGCGAAATGCCCGCAACATGTTGGGATGAGTAAAGAGAGCATAACACTGGTCGCGGAGAACGGGGCCGTCGACGACGCACTTCATGTCGCTGCGCGCGTTCACTTCGGTGGCGCTGATGTGAATCTGATTGCAGTGGCGATTGGCGTCCTCGATGGTGGCGCCATAGACGACCCGATCGAGACCAGCCCAGAGAGCGGTGCTCATGCACATGGGGCAGGGCTCGCAAGTGGTGTAGAGGGTGTATCCGGCGAGCGAAATCGTCTTGAGTCGCTTTGTGGCTTTGCGAATGGCGCGGACTTCGGCGTGGGAGCTGGGGTCGAATTCCTGCATGACGGAGTTTAGAGCGTGCAGAAGCAGGTCGCCGGACTTTGTGTAGACGATGGCCGCGCCGAAGGGACGAGGGCTTGACGAGTTGAGCGAGCGCGCTGTGAAGGCCACTAGCGCCGACATGCGATTGATGTCTTGGTCCGTAGCTGATGGGGGATTCGTAGTTGACGAAGAATCCGCAGCGATTGCCCGTCCGGAGCGGGGTTTGCTCTTGCGGGTGGGGCGGCCGACAGATGAGGATGGGACTCCCATACTCGAAATTAGCACGGCAAGCGGAATCAGAGCACCAGCTAGTATTGGGGCGAAAGTCTCTCTTTTCACCGCATACAATCGGACTATGAAGCGCGAGATCAGGAGCATTCGCAGGCTGCGCCAGGAATTGGCAGATGGATCGACGACGCCTTCGGCTCTGGCGACCGAGACACTCGCGCGCAGCAATGGGAACGCAAGCCGGAACACGTACCTGTGGCAGGATGCGGAGTGGACGCGGCGCGGGGCGCGACGAGCGGAGGCTATCGAGCGTGGGGAGGGCGGCCCATTTGGCGATGGTCGAAGCCCGCTGTGGGGCTTGCCTATCTCAGTGAAAGACTGCTTCGACCTGGAGGGAGCTCCGACGAGTTGCGGGGTAAAGTTCTATCGCGAATTTCATGGGGTTGCGGGGCGGGATTCGTGGCTGGTGGAGCGATTGCGCGCGGCCGGCGCGGTGATAACGGGCAAGACCCATCTGCATCCGTTGGCCTACGGGATTACCGGGGAGAACCAGGAGTTTGGCGATTGCCTGCAGCCAGACGACCCGTCCGCGCTGACGGGAGGGTCGTCGTCGGGCGCGGCGGCAAGTGTGCAGGAGGGGTCGGCGGCGGTCGCGATTGGAACCGACACAGGTGGATCGATTCGCGTGCCCGCGGCGCTTTGCGGGTTGGTTGGGTACAGAGCCTCGATCGGACGCGGCGACTGGCGGGGCGGCGGACATCTGGCACAATCGTTTGACACGATGGGCTGCCTGTTTGCCGATCTTGGCGATGCGCCGCTGATGGCGGCCTTGTTTGCGCAGGCGCAGGATGCGAAGCCGCGAGGGTTCTCGCGGTTTGCGGTGGTGGGCGCGGCCCACCTCGACGATTGCGATGGTGAAGTCAGGGAGAGCGTGGAGCAAGCAATTCATGCGCTTGAAGCGATTGGACTTCAGAGCTCCAGGGTCGCTTGCGATTGGTGGACGGACTCCTTCGAGATCTTTGCAGCGATTCAAGCCTGGGAAGCGGCGCGGATTCACGCGGGGCATTTCGAGCAGTTTGATGCGGGGATTCGGGAACGGCTGGAGTGGGGCGCGCGCATTGAAGAGAACGAGATTGCGGCGCTGCGCTTGCAGCACGAGGCGTTTCGCGCGCGCCTGGATGAACTGCTGGCCGATCATGAAATCCTGCTGATGCCAGCGTCGCCTGTGGCGAAGCTTCCAGCCGGGGCCTATCACAGTCAAACACGTGCGCGGTTGCTGCGCTACACCACACCTTTCAGCCTGGCTGGCGTGCCGGTGGTGACGGTTCCCTGCCCTGTGGGTGGCGTGCAACTGGCGATGGCGCGCGGCGCGGACGAGGAACTGCTTGAATTCGTTTCGCAACTAGCGGAAATGCCGGCGTTCGTTGCATGATTAGGCTTCAGGCCAAGGAGAATCCGCCGTTCGACGAGGTCAACGTTGAGATTGAAGCATCTTCTTTCCCGATCCGCGATGTTGCTCGCGATTTGCTCAATCTTCGCGGGCTGCAAGAGTCACGAGGCCACCGCGACGAGTGGGCTAACGCCTTTGCGGGTGCAACTCGACTGGTATCCGCAGCCGGAACACGGAGGGTTTTACACCGCGCAACTGCTTGGCTATTACAAGGCAGAGGGCTTGCCTCGAGCGACCAGATTATGGAATGGAATGCGAATGGGCTGCCTGTGCTGGCAATTTGCGCAACGATGCAGCACGATCCGCAGGCCATTATGGTGCACAAGGATTCGCCGATTCACGACTTCAAGGACCTGGAAGGACATACGATCGCGGCGCAGACCGGGGCTGTGTGGCTCAAATTTGTGACGGCGCGGTACAGCCTGCACAACGTCAGGCAAATTCCATCGACCATGTCGATTGCAAGTTTTCTGTCGGATCCGGGATATGTGCAGCAGATCTTTGTGACCAACGAGCCGTTTTTTGCCAAACAGGCGGGGGTGGATGTTCGTACCCTGATGATCAGTTCTTCAGGTTACGACCCGTATCGGGTGAGCTTTACGACCAGGGAGTTTGCGGCCGCGCATCCCGACGCGGTGGCGAAGTTTGCGCGCGCCAGCGTTCGCGGCTGGCTGGCTTACCTGCGCGATCCATCGGCGACAAACGAGTACCTGTTGAAGCTGAACCCGGCGCTGAACCCGCAGCAGGAAGTATTCACAGCCGAAGCGCTCCGCGATGGGGGATTCATTACCGGTGGGGACGTTTCCGGCGCAAAAACGGGACGCATGACACCGGAGCGGTGGCAAGCGACCTATGAGCAGCTGAAGTCGCTGGGAATTCTTAGCGGGCCCGTTGACCCAGGCAGCGCTTACTCGTTGAAGTTCGTACAATAACCGGCGGGGTGATAGAAAATGGCTGACCTTGAGCGCATTCTGGCTTTGTGGCGCGAACTCGAATCCGCCGGGACAGACTACGTTCTGACGACTGTCGTCGGGGTTGAGGGTCCAAGCTACCGAAAGCCGGGTGCGTTGATGCTGATCACCGCAGACGGCCGCCGAGCGGGGACAGTGAGCGGCGGCTGCCTTGAGGCGGAGGTCGCGAGCCGCGCGTGGTGGCTGACCAAAGACGGCCCGACGATAGAGCGCTACTCGACCGCGGATGATGACGGGGATCGGCCCTATGGGTCGGGCTGTGGCGGTGCAGTGATTCTTCTGCTGGAACGAAGCGGAACAGCGCACATACTGCTAAGCGCGCTGGATCGAGCGTTCGGGACGCGGACTCCGCTGGCGGTGGCCACGATTGTGGAGGGCCCGCAGACAGGCGTTCGCGCCGTGGCGGGAGTCGAATCAGACCCATCGGGGAGCGAGAATCTTCGTGGGATCGCAGAGCTTGCACTCAAGCGGGGGACGGCGATGGAGGGATTGCTGGACGTGGAGGGAGCGCCGACGCGGGTGTGGTGCGACTTTCGGCCGGCGCGGACAGGGTTATGGGTGTTTGGCGCAGGGGACGATGCGCAACCGCTGGTGCGCATGGCGAAAGAACTGGGCTGGTACGTGGTAGTGAAAGATGGACGCTCGCACCTTGCCCGGCGCGAGCGATTTCCGCTTGCCGATGTCGCGGACGTACTTGCGATTAAGAAGGCAAATGCCCCAACTGAGCTTCTGTTGAGCTCGATTCGACATGATGATGTTGCCATCCTGATGAGCCACAGCTATGAGCAGGATTTGCTGTTGCTGACCGCGTTTTTCGCGGCCGGTTTGCCGGTGCGATACCTTGGTGTGCTTGGACCGCAGCGCCGAACCCGCGAGTTGCTGGCAGAGGCGGCCGCGCTGGCCGGCGTTGCGCAGGAGCGGATTCCCGAGCAGGTGGACGAGTGGCTGGGACACCTGCACGCGCCAACCGGCCTGGACCTGGGCGCGGAATCGCCTGAGACTGTTGCGATTTCGATTCTGGCCGAGATCCAAAAGGTCCTTTCGCGGGCGTCCGCGCGGCCTCTGCGTGAAGTGCGCGCTGTGCGGGCGCTTCCAGAAGCTACTTCAACTCCCACGCCAACTCTTTGACGAGAAGCCAGTTGCTTCGCCGGGAATTTGCTCTAGAATATGTACTCCGGCGAGCGCGGCCTGCACCTTTCGCGGGCGCGGCGTCGCCCGCAAGGTTGCGAACCACGAGGCTAGTGTCGCGCGTAGACTCTTCCAAGAAGCTGATTGGGAACGAAGGCGGATTACAAAAAGGGGTCGGTGAATGGGATCGGCTTTAGACGCAGCAAACGCACTCAGCGAGCAACTGCCGCCGCTCACGCCGCACGCGGCCGCAGTGGAGGCGGACCGATGTTTGTACTGCTTCGACGCGCCGTGCACTCATGCCTGCCCGACCCACATCGACATTCCGCGGTTCATCAAGAAGATTGCCTCGCAGAACCTGCGCGGTTCGGCGGAGACGATTTTTGCGTCGAACCTGCTGGGCGCAACCTGTGCGCGGGTGTGCCCGGTGCAGGAGTTGTGCGAGGGTGCATGCGTGCTGGGCACCGATCATAAGCCGATTTCGATAGGTCGCCTGCAGCGCTATGCGATGGACTTTGCGCGCGAGCATGGAATCTATCCCAGAGTAAATGCGGCGCCCACGGGCAGGATGATTGCAGTGATCGGCGCCGGGCCTGCGGGTCTCTCATGTGCGGGCGAACTGGCAAAGCTCGGCCATTCGGTGACGATTTTTGAGAAGCGCGGGAAGCCGGGCGGACTGTCGACCTATGGCATCATTGCGCTGCGCGAGCCGGCGGAGATCGCTCTTGAAGAAGCGCGGATGATTGAAAACCTGGGAGTAAGGATCGAGGTGGGAGTCGAACTGGGCAAGGATCGATCGCTGGGCGAGTTGAAAGAAAAGTTCGACAGCATTGTGCTGAGCGTGGGCCTGGGCAGAACGCCGGCGCTGGGGATTGAGGGCGAAGAAGCAATAGTCGACGGGCTTGAGTTCATTGAGGCGAGCAAGACCGACGCAGCAAGCCTGAAAGTAGGGCGGAACGTGATCGTGATTGGAGCAGGAAACACGGCTGTCGACTGCGCCACCATTGCTAAGCGGCTGGGGGCCGAACGGGTGACGATGGTTTATCGCCGTACCGATCGAGAGATGACCTGTTACGAACACGAGTACGATTTTGCGCGCAAAGAAGGCATCGAATTCAGGTTTCTTGCTCAGCCGTCACGCGTAGTGATTGAAGGCGGAAGGCCGACGGGGCTCGAGTGCTGGCGTGTGGAATTGAGTGCGCGGGACGCTTCTGGCCGGCCTGCGCCCGTTGCGGTGCAAGGGTCTGAGTTTGTACTGGCAGCCGATCAGATTGTGAAGGCGGTAGGGCAGGAGAAGCCGTCGATTGCGGCCCTGCTGGGCTTGGAGACCAAGAAAGGTTTCATCACGGTGGACTGCACTTTCATGACAAGTATTCCAGGGGTTTACGCAATCGGCGACTGTATCCGTGCCAAGGGCGCCGCTTCTACCGTGATGGCTGTCGAGGATGGAAAGCTCGCGGCTCTTGCGATTCACACGCAACTTGTTCCGCAATCGGCATAGAGAGGTTGGAGTAACCATGGCAGACCTGCGCATTAACTTCGCCGGGATACAGTCGCCGAACCCTTTCTGGCTTGCGTCCGCTCCGCCCACCAATTCCGGGGCGCAAATTCAGAAGGCGTTTGAAGCGGGCTGGGGCGGCGCGGTGTGGAAGACAATTGGCGCGCCAGTGCTCAACGTTTCAAACCGATACGGGGCGTGGCACTACGGACGGCAGCGCATGCTGGCCATCAATAATGTGGAACTCATCAGCGATCGGCCGCTTGAGGTGAACCTGCGCGAGATTGCGGAGGTGAAGCGCGCATGGCCGGATCGAGCGGTGATTGTTTCAGCCATGGTGGAATCGAAGCCCGAGACATGGCGCGAGATAGTGGAGAAGATTGAAGACACAGGAGCCGATGGGATCGAGCTGAACTACGGCTGCCCGCATGGGATGAGCGAACGGGGCATGGGCGCCGCAGTGGGCCAGGTGCCGGAGTATTGCGAGCAGATTTCTCGATGGGTGATGGAAGCGGCGACGATCCCGGTGATCATGAAGCTGACGCCAAACATTACGAACATCGTGCTGCCTGCGCGGGCGGGCGTGGCCGCGGGCGTGAATGCGCTGTCACTCATCAATACGATCAACTCGATTGTCGGGGTAGATCTGGACACGCTGGAGCTGACGCCGAGCATCGGGGGCAAGGGAGGTCACGGTGGCTATGCGGGACCGGCAGTGAAGCCGATTGCACTGAATATGCTGGCCGCGCTTGGGACTGACGAGATCGTTTCGAAGTCGGGCTTGCCCATTAGCGGCATGGGTGGAATTGCGACCTGGCAGGATGCGGCACAGTTCCTGCTGCTGGGCGCCGGGAGCCTGCAGGTGTGCACCGCGGTGATGCATTACGGCTTCCGGATCATCGAAGACTTGTGCGACGGCCTTTCGAATTGGATGGACGAGAAGGGATTCGCAACCATCGCCGACGTCTGCGGCCACAGCCTGCATCGCGTGTCGGACTTCAAGGACTTCGATCTGTCGTTTCGCGCGGTGGCACGCATCGATGAAAGCAAATGCATCAAGTGCGATCTGTGCTATGTGGCCTGCAACGATACGGCTCATCAGTGCATTGACCTGGTGGGGACGGACGGGAAGCTCGTCGAGCCGCGTTCTTACGACGTGCGCTCAAATGGCAAGCAGGACGCAACAGAGCTTCGGCCTCAGCCGGTAGTGCGCGAAGAGGACTGCGTGGGTTGCCGGCTCTGCTACAACATTTGTCCGGTGGACGACTGCATCCGCATGGTGGAATTGCCATCGGGGCGGGAGTCAGTCACCTGGAGCCAGTTGTCCCAGGAGCAGGGCGAAGTGACGGAAGACTGGGAGACGATGAAGGAATATCGCAAGCAGGTGGGGATCGAGATTCACTAGGCAGTACTGGCCGCAGGGCGGTTGTGTGTGCAGGGGAGAGCGGAAATGGGATTGCTCATCAAGGGCGGAGAGATCGTCACAGCGGATGCACGGTTCCACGCCGACATTTGGATTGAAAACGAGACCATCAGCGCGATCGGCCAGGACTTGCCCGCGCCTCTCGGAGCAGAGGTGATTGATGCGACGGGAAAGCTGGTTTTTCCGGGGTTTATCGATCCACATGTGCACATCCATTTGCCGTTCATGGCCACGTTTGCGAAAGATACACACGCAACGGCAAGCAAGGCCGCGTTGATTGGCGGAACGACTACATTCATCGAGATGGTCTGCCCTTCGCGCGGGGAAGACGCGCTGGAAGGCTACAACACGTGGAAGCAGAAGGCTGAGGGAATAAGCGCCTGCGACTATGCATTCCACATGGCCGTCACGCGCTGGGATGCGAAGACGGAAGCGCAGCTGCGGCAGATTGTGGCCGACGGAACGACTTCGTTCAAGATATTTCTTGCTTACAAGAACTTCTTCGGCGTGACCGATGAGGAGATGTTCAACACGCTGAAGCTGGGCGCGGAGCTGGGCGTGATCACAACGGCGCACTGCGAGAACGCGGAACTCGTAGGGCAGTTGCAGCAGATGTTATTGGCGCAGGGAAAGACGGGGCCGGAGTGGCATGAGCCGAGCAGGCCGGAAGCGGTGGAAGCGGAAGGCACTGCACGCTTTGCAACATTCCTTGAGCAGACGGGCGCTGGCGGTTATGTGGTGCATCTCTCGTGCGGGCCTGCATTGCGGGCTGCGGTCGAGGCGAAGCTGCGCGGAGTGAATCTGCATATCGAGTCGGTGCTGCCGCATTTCCTGCTGGACAAGACCTATGCCGAGCGAGGCGGAGTCGAGGGCATGAAGCACGTGATGTCGCCCCCGCTGCGGGACAAGCGTAATCTGCCGGTTTTGTGGAGCGCGCTCCAGGCTGGACTGATCGACACGGTGGGGACGGATCATTGCCCCTTCGATAAGGAACAGAAGCTGCTTGGCGAGAAGGCATTCACACAGATTCCAAACGGAATTCCCGGCATTGAGGATCGCGTGAACCTGATGTACACGTGCGGGGTGCGGCGCGGGTCGCTCGA
>Ga0302325_10026986_pt1 | contig 11918 bp, 14 predicted proteins | sample Palsa_T0_2_FD_201948 | JGI IMG/M metagenome (GOLD analysis project Ga0302325, IMG submission 201948) | Peat permafrost microbial communities from Stordalen Mire near Abisko, Sweden - Palsa_T0_2 | ecosystem: Environmental > Terrestrial > Soil > Palsa > Peat permafrost | place: Sweden: Abisko... | reverse complement strand
GCCGAAATTGCCCGATATTCCGCCACTTTTGCAACACTTCTGCTCCCTGCCGGGTTCCGTTTCCTCTGGATGGGATTGGCCGCAGGAAACGAAAATTATTGGTTTCTCAGGCACGGAGGAATATTACCATCCGCGGTCCAAGTCACGCAGGCGTTCGGATAAGCCTAAGTATGGGCGAGGGCCTGGTCGAGGTCGGCGATGAGGTCTTCGACGTCTTCGATTCCGACGGAGAGGCGGACGAGGCCGTCGGTGATGCCGATATGTTCGCGGAATTCGGCGGGTCCGGGCTTACCAGGGGATCGTCTGATTTCTGCCCGGCTTTGATTCCCTGGCCGGGGACGGTTTCATAGGCGAAACCCTCCAACTGGACTACAAACATAACGGAATGCGCGTCCGGGGTAATAATCATATGCGCCCATCCGTAGTGAGTGCCGCCCTTGAACTCAAACTCCAATCCCAGGTAGCGATCAACACTCGTGCAAAGATGACCGAGATCATCATCACACCAGTAGCCATCGTAATGGCTGGTATCGCAGGGCGGAGGCTCGTTTTCAATAAGCTCGCTGGCCATTAGCGCCTGAGCTTGATAGAAATTTTGGCTGGAATCGATCAGAGTGCCGGCGCTCAGCGCGGAGGCATCTTCGCCGACGGCGGCGACGCCCGTCCCCGCATCCACTGTGTTGGGGGCCACTGTAACGGAAGCCTCGCTCACCTGGAAGTTCTCGCAAGTTGTGGACTTGGCGACTGCCTGAATATCGAATGCGACTGTCCCACCGTTCACTGGGAGTGTTATAGTGCCGTTTCCCGATACGGTTACATTGGCGGGCACGTAGACGACCTTGGCCTGGGCTGGCCACGGCAATGCGAGCAATCCCACGGCTAAGATCGTGGCCATCGCAAACCTGTGGAGGCGCCGATGGACTAAGCCGAAACGCCTGGAAGCTGCCTTGCGGGGCCTGGAAGATAAGTTCATGGGCTCCTCCTGAAAATGCGCTGCTAGTTTCTTCCCGGTGCGGTCCATTGTCAAGGCAACTTCTCAATCACCGGAACACCACGATCCGCTCGTCGTAAGTTCGGCTCGGTTGGCGATTCGGACGCCTGCGTGAATATCGTGGGCGCGCCGGTGGAGTCCATCTACCGCTGGAAAGACCGAGTCGAGAAAGCGCGCGAAATTTTGCTGCTGGTGAAGACGTCGCGGCGGCTCTTCCGCGCACTCCACAGCTACGACGTGCCCGAAATCATCGCCCTATCCATCGCCGGCGGTTCCGCGGATTATTTGCGCTGGATCAATAGCGCGCTCTCATGGAGGTAATCATTCCACCGCATGAATGCCGAGGTAATTCGCGGCCATCGCCCGAAATTGGACGATGGCCGCCAAGAAATCAAGGCTGGTAACAACCTTGCAATGCCTGATTCGTTGCGATCGGGGATGTGCCGTTGTAACCACCAACCGCGAAGATAAAGCAATTGAGAACGTCAGCGCCGAGCGCTGCATTGGCAACGGGCAGATTTGTCGCGGTTGTCCACGTATTCTTCAGCGGGTCATAAATCTGAATAAGATTGGTAATATTCCCGTTCTGAAGGTTTCCGCCGATGACGAACAATCTCCCGCAGCTAGCGGTGCTCCCGGGACCCGCCACGGGCGTCGGGATCGAGGGCAGGTTTGTCCACGTATTCGCCACGGGATCATATACCTCCGTGACGCTCGTCGGAGAATTACTGTTGTCAATGCCCGTTGATACGTAGAGCTTGCTGTTGATGACGCCGCCGGCGCCGGCATTGTGCGCGTCGTTGGATGGGGCCAGGCTGGTCCAGGTTCCCGCGGAGGGATCGTACACATCGAGGAGATTCGCATACCCGTTGTACCCGTTGGATGGTGTGGTGACGTAGAGCTTGCCGTTGATCGCCCCGCCGATGCCGCTGGCGCTGAGGTGAGACAGGCTTGGCCCAGCAGCCCAGCTGTTGCTCTGAGGATTATAAATGTATAGGCTGCTTGTCGGCAGGCTCGTGTTCCAGCCTCCAGCGTAATAGAGCTGGCTATTGATGACTCCGCTTTCACCCTCGTAGAGCGCGGTCGGGAGAGGTGCCAGCGTGCTCCACGAATTCGATCCCGGATTGTAAGCATATAGACTGGAATGCGGACCGCCGTTATTGCCGCCAGCGACATATAGCGTGCCGTTGATCGAATTAACGTTCACGCCCAAGAGCGCCGTGGGCAGCGAAGTGCGATTGATCCAATCTGCAGCCAAAACCGGCAACGCTAACGCCAGCATTGCTGCCATGGCGTAGAGCCACCGCTTGCTAGAGCTACTAAATTTATTTGTCTTCTTGCCATCCAATTCTACGCGCGCAGTCTTCCGGAAGTACTGACTCACATTCATATTTGTTCTCCATTTATTGTTTGACCGGGCCTCAGTCTCCAAATACGTGATTGACTGAAGCCGGGGTGGATGGCCCCATGTCCGCCATGGATCTGAGGCGCGCTGGTCAGAGCCGTTGGAGCGTCAATTCTTGACTCCTCGCGGTCCTTCGCGACGACATGTTGATTGTCTATTGCCCTCGGCTTTCGCATGGAAGGATGCGTGAATGGGCCGAGAGAATTGCAACCAGAAGGCGGGAGCAAGGTGACGACCGGACTTCGGAACTACGCGGTTGTCTCCTGCAACAAGTATACCTGCAACAAGCTTACCTGCAAGAAGAACCGGAGTCAAGCTATTTGTGCTCAGGAATACACTTCAAACGTAAGTCAATCTACTGACCCGCGCATTTGCCACTTATAGGGTGTGCCAAATTGGCTTTGCGGTCGCAGGATTTGCGCTGACGTGTTACTAACGTGTTGCGTTATGCCAATTGCCTGAAGCGCAGGTTTCCGTAACTTCACAGCAAACTCCTACGTGTGAGCGAGGGCTTTATCCAAATCGGCGATTAGGTCTTCGACGTCTTCGATTCCGACGGAGAGACGGACGAGGCCGTCGGTGATGCCGATGTGCCGGCGGATTTCGGCGGGGACGGAGGCGTGGGTCATGATGGCGGGATGGGAGATGAGCGTTTCGACGCCGCCGAGGCTTTCGGCCAGCGAGCAAAGTTTCACATGGTTGAGCAGGGCGCGGGCGGCGTCGAGCGAGCCAAGGTCGAAGGAAAGCATTCCGCCGAAGCCGCGCTGCTGGCGCCGGGCAAGTTCGTGCTGGGGATGGGAAGGCAGTCCGGGATAGATGACGCGTTTCACTTTGGGATGGGAATCGAGGAAGCGCGCGATGGCCATTCCGTTGGCGTCGTGACGATCCATGCGGACGGCGAGCGTCTTGATGCCGCGCGAAACCAGGAAGCAGTCCATGGGCGCGAGGCCCGCTCCGGCGGAACGCTGGAGGAAGTAGATTTTTTCGGCGTCGGCGGCCCGCGTGAGGATCACCGCGCCGCCGGTGCAGTCGCTATGCCCGTTCAGATACTTGGTCATGGAATGGACGACGATATGCGCCCCGAGGGCGATGGGCTGCTGGAGATACGGGCTGAGGAAAGTGTTGTCCACCACCAGCGTGGCATCTTTTTCGCGAGCCAGCTTGGCGACGGCGGCCAGGTCGGTGACGACCATGGTGGGATTGGTGGGCGTCTCGATGTAAATCATGCGCGTGCTGGGGCGAATGGCGTTGGCGATGTTTTCCACGCGAGAGGTGTCCACATATGTGAACTCGAGGCCGAAATCCTTCAGCAGCAGCGTGGTGAGCCGGAAGACGCCTCCATAGACGGCTTCGGAAAGAATGGTGTGGTCGCCGGGACGCAGCAGGCGGAAAACGGCGTCAATCCCGGCCATGCCGGAGGTGAAAACGTAAGCCGCGCTGCCGCCTTCGAGTTTTGCCACGGTGCGTTCGAGCGCTTTGCGGTTGGGATGGTTGGTGCGCGCGTAGTCGTAACCTTTATCTTTGCCCAAAGCGCTTTGGAGATAGGTGGAGGTCTGGTAAATCGGCGCGACAATCGCTCCGGTGGAGGGGTCCGGTTCCTGGCCTACGTGAATTGCGTCAGTTGAAAAGCCCATATGTCCCTCCGGAGTGCGATTGAGCGTTGCCGCCACGAAAAGTCCCTAAGCAGCCCGATGGTGAATGTTAATCCCGTGCAGGTTGCAGGCGTTGTACAATTCCGCCAGGGATACCCGGCATTGGCACATCGGCTCAAAGCCTGAAGATCGGCATTCGGCGCGCAGCGGGGCTTCCAGGCGGACTTGCGTTGCCAATAGAAGGTAGCGCAGGGCGGGGGACGGGTCAAATCGCGCTCAGAATAATGGGACATAGGGAAACGAAGATGCGATTTTGGAAGGTGAGGGCGGCCACGATTGTGCTAACGGCTCTTTGCGGGATCAGCAGCGCAATTTTCTGTGCTCCTGCGCGCGCCCAGAGTTCGGGGAAAGCGCCCTCGGGAAAGGCGAATGAGGATTCGCGGACCACGCGCCTGCACATTACCGTCACCGGCGGGAAATACGATAAACCCGTAGACAATGCCAGCGTTTACGTGCGCTTTCCGGAAAAGCCCGGCAGCGACAAATTGGCGGAGCTAGACCTGAAGACGGATGAGAACGGAAACGTGAGAGTGCCGCCGATTCCGCGCGGGAAGATCATGATTCAGGTGGTGGCCACGTCGTGGAAGACCTTCGGGAAATGGTATGACATCGAACAAGCGGAAGAAGACGTCAAAATTCAGCTGGAAGATCCTCCGCACTGGTATTGATTCCCGCGAACAATCTGGACAAAGCTGCGAGGAGCCACGGAAATTCCGCTGAAGTTTTTTTGCGCAGCGATCCGGACAACCGCGTTCGGCGGTTTTGCAAGCAGAGCGCGCGATTTATTTTCTTGCCCCACATTTGTGCAAAGAGGACTAAGAGTTTCATTCACGCGGTGTTAACAATCGGAAAGCAGGAATTTCCACAGGTTTTTCAACAGAACTGTTGAAAACTCGCGAAGTCTTTTTGTTTCAGAGCACGCTATCTACGCGTTCGCGACAGAAAGGCGAAAATCGAGCGTTCTCGAGGCGCGCGGAATCGGATTCCTCGGCACGTTATCACTCCGAACGCGTCGAATTGGGATATGCAAGCGCGTGATATGATTCTGTTTCTCCCGGAATGTCTGGCGAAGGCTGATGAAGCAACTGATTGTGAATGCCGATGATTTCGGCCTGACGGAGGGAGTAAATCGCGGTATCATCCAGGCTTTCCGGGAAGGAATCCTCACGAGCGCGACACTGATGGCTAACGCGCCCGCGTTTGAGGATGCAGTGGCGAGGGCCAAGGCTTATCCGGAGCTGGGGGTGGGCTGCCATTTGGTGCTGATTGGCGGGCGCGCGGTGGGGTTGCGGGACGAAATTGGGAGCCTGGTGGACGGTAGGGGGCGGTTGCCCGTTACGATGGCCGCGCTGGTGATGAAAATCGGCACGTGGCAGGTGGGTGTTCGCCAAATTGCCGCCGAGTTTCTGGCGCAAATTTGGAAATTGCGCGCCGCGGGGATTGAGCCCACACATTACGATACGCACAAGCATTCGCAGTGTCATCCGGTGGTAATGGAAGCGCTGGCCCAAGTTGCAAGCCGGACGGGCGTGCTGAAGGTGAGACGGCCCTATGAAGCGCCGCGGGATATTTTTCGGGTCGCGGGCAGCAGTTCCGGCGACGCGCCGGCGGGACAGAAGGCGGGCGCGCTGGCGGCTCGGCTGACTGCATGGAAGTTCGGGCGTCTTATAAAGCGCAAGGGGCTGGGCGCGCCTGACCATTTTTTCGGCGTGACGGCTACGGGGCGGCTGGACGCGGCGGGAATTGCGAAGCTGCTCGACGAATTGCCCGACGGGACCAGTGAATTGATGTGCCATCCAGGGGAATACGATGGGGCCCTCGTTGCTACCGGGAGCCGCCTGGGGCAGCAGCGGCAGCAGGAATTGAACGCGCTGCTGGCTCCGGGGCTGAGAAACGTTCTGGAGCGGCGCGGCATCCAACTGATCAGCTACCGCGATTTGGGTAGGGGAGATAGGGGATATGGACGATCTGGACTATCGAGCGCCTAAGTACTCGATTGTGGTTCCGTTCCACGACGAGCAGGACAGCGTGCTGGAGCTGCATCGGCGGCTTTCCGAGGTGATGTCGGCCCGCAGCGAATCCGTGGAATTCGTTTTCGTGGATGACCATAGCGGCGACGCCACGCCGCAGCTCCTGGCCGACGTCGCCGAGATGGACGCACGCGTGGTGGTCGTGCGGCTGAAGCGAAATTACGGGCAGACGGTGGCTCTGGCGGCAGGCTTCGATCATGCGTCCGGCGAAATTATTCTCTCCATGGATGGAGACTTGCAGCACGATCCGGCGGAAATTCCCCTGCTGCTGGACATGATGGAAGCAACGGACGCCGATATTGTGAGCGGTTGGCGGCAGAAGCGTGTGGACAATTTTCTGCTGCGGCGCATGCCCTCGCTGATCGCCAACTGGCTGATGGCCAAACTTTCCGGCGTCGAGATTCACGATTTCGGCACCACCTTCAAGGCCTATCGGCGCGATACCATCAAAGACATCCGCCTGTATGGCGAGCTGCACCGCTTTATTCCCGCGCTGGCGGCCTGGAACGGCGCCAAGGTCGTCGAAGTGCCGATTCAGAGCGTCGAACGCCCGGCGGGGAAGTCGCATTACGGCATTTCGCGGACGTTCCGCGTGATGTTCGACCTGCTGACAATGCGCTTCCTGATTCGCTACATGTCGCGCCCTTTGCATTTTTTCGGCCCCACGGGACTTGCGGGAATGCTGGGCGGCGGCGGAATCCTGCTGTTTTTGCTGGGCGAAAAGCTGCGGTTCGGCTTCAACTTCGATATTTTTGCCCAGCACGGCCCGTTGATGATCCTGGGAATGATGATGACGCTCTTCGGCGTGCAGTTGCTGGCCATCGGCCTGCTGGGCGAACTGATGATGCGGACGTACTTTGAATCCAATGAGAAACCCGTGTATCGTATCGAGCGAATTGTCCGAGCGGAGCGCGCTCGCCGCTTGCGATAGTGATGAATGGGAATTTGCAGTCAAGGGAATCCTTAGGTCGGCCTAAGGGGCGCGCTTGAGAAACCATTGGATAGCGACGATGGTGGTGCTCGCGACGAGCGCATTGGTCTTCGCCGGGAACGATCCCTGGACGAGCAAGCCGTATCAGCAATGGGACGATAAAGACATTGCGAAAGTGCTGAAGATATCGCCCTGGTCGCACACCGAAGCGGTAGAGATGACCTGGAGATCGCTGAGTATTGAAGACATCCAATCGGGCCAGGGGGCGAGCGGCCAGTCGGGTTCTTCCGGAAGCCCAGCCGGGACTGGGCTGGGAGCCAGCGCGCCATTGCCCAAAGGGGCAAGCGCCAGCGTGCAACAGAACCCCAGCGGGACCTTCATGCCGGCGGAGCATGATTCAGCCGCCTATACGCGCGGGCCTGCGGCGGATTTCATGGTTTATTGGTCTTCTTAAAAGACGATCCGCGAGGCCCTGGCGCGGCGCAAGGAACTGCATGCCGAGGGCGATCCCAAGGAAGCGGATGCGTATGTGAATGCGCCGCAGGACGAATATCAGGTTTTGGTGCAGGAAGGGACATGGCTCCCTTCAATCGCGTGGACGAAAAGGGATATGCGAGCATGGCGTGGCTGCAATTGAAAGGCTCCAAGGAAAAGATGATGCCGACGCATGTGCAGTACATGCATGATCCCAAGGCCCAAAACGCCGTGACTGGGACGGTATTCTACTTCGCGAAGAAAAGCGCGGACGGAACGCCGACAATCCCGCCTGACGAGAAATCGGTGGACTTCAACTGCAAGGTCCGGGCATCCACCATGCATGCCATCTTTGAGCCGCAAAAGATGAAGAACGAGGCAGGCCTTGACCTGTAAGTGACGGATTCGGCGGCGAGAAACGGGCGGCCATTCACCGCTTGAGATGATGGTGAATTTCGATACATAATTCTGATGGGAGCGCTGGGCGTGCACGGCGACACAAAATACACCCCAATTCATGAGGAGGACCATAATAATGAGGAAGCAATGGGCAGCAGTGGTTGTGATGCTGGCGGTGGGCGCGCTAGCCTTCGCAGGCAACGATCCGTGGACGAGCAAGCCGTACCAGCAATGGGACGATAAAGACATCACGAAGGTGCTGCAGATGTCGCCATGGTCGCGCACGGTGCCGGTGGAGATGACCTGGAACGCATTGAGCATTGAAGACATCCAGGCAGGGCAAGGGTCAAGTCAGTCGGGGGCACATGCAGGTCCCGGCGGCAGTGGGGCGACAGCCGCCGGCGGAGGCAGCGGAACATTTATGCCCGCGGAGCATGATGGAGCCGCCTACACGCGCGGACCGGAAGCGAATTTTACCGTTTACTGGTCCTCTTCGAAGACGATACGCGAGGCGCTCGCACGGCGCAACGAGTTGAAGAATGGAGCCGACCCCAAGGAAGCGGACGCATATGTAAACACTCCGCAGGACGAATATCAGGTTCTTGTGCAGGGGAAAGACATGGCTCCCTTCGACCGAGTTGACGAAAAAGGATATGCCGGCATGGCATGGCTGCAATTGAAAGGATCGAAGGAAAAGATCATGCCGACGCATGTCATGTACACGCACGATGCCAAGGTCCAAAGCGCCGTAAACGGGGCCGTGTTCTATTTTGCGAAGAAGAATGCTGCCGGTGCGCCCACGATTCCTCCTGACGTGAAGTCGGTCGATTTCTACTGCAAGGTGGGGGCATCCACCATGCACGCCGTGTTTGAGCCGCAAAAGATGAAGAACATGGAAGGGACGGACCTCTAGAAGAGAATTGAGTTGCATGGCGGTTGTGCGGCTACCCGCGGTTCCTTGCCCCGACGGCTAGGCGGGTGTGATGTGCAGCAATGAGTGCCCGTAGGGGCTAAGCACAAAAAAAGGCGGTGCGAGAGGCGGACTCTTTTGCGATTCGCATTCAATAAAAATCGGAGGCTTACGAATGAAACGAATGGCGATTCTGGGAGCGGTGGCAATTCTGGCGTTTGCAGCAGCAGGTAGCGCTCAGGCGCAGATGGGCATGTCGGGACCGGGCATGAAAGGCCTTTGGAATCCGGTGGTCGGTTCAGGCGCCGTCTATGAAATGACCGGTCGCGACGGCAAAAAGATGCAAATGGAATGGGCTATTGTTGGCAAGGAATCCGTCAACGGCCAGGATGGCTATTGGATGGAAATGACCACCGATACCGAGCGCGGACAGATGGTGACCAAGACGCTGGTGATGCCCCAGGGCACGGACACCACGGTGACGCGGACGATCATTCAGCCTCCGGGACAACAGCCGATGGAATTACCCCCGCAGATGGTGCAGCATCGCGCGCATCAGGTGCCCTCGGACATTCGCAAGGAGGGGAAGGATCTGGGCAAGGAAACCGTCACGACTCCTGCAGGCACCTTTACCACCGAGCACTGGCAATCCAACGACGGTTCCGACATTTGGGTATCGTCGGAAATTGCCCCGATGGGCGTGGTAAAGACGGCCTCGAAAGACGGCAACACAATGACGCTGGTCAAGCTGGATAAAAACGCGACGGATAAGATCACCGGCACGCCGAAGCCCTTCAATCCCATGGGAATGATGGGTGGACGTCCGCCGCAGATGCCGCCGCAACCACCACCGCAGGCGCCGCCGCAGCAGTAACAAGCTCGCGGCAACCCGGGCTCACCGAAGGGCCAGCTCCCGACTACGGATCGGCCCTTTTTTGTTACGGCATCTGTTTTGAAGCGAGAATTTCCGCGGTGTCGCGCAGCGTTCGCACCGGGACGGAGACGTGAACATTTTCGTCCGCATCGTTCACGTCCGTGACCAGGGACCCGCCGCTCTTCCTTACCACCACGCGTTCCCGGGGATCCGTCACTTCCACCAGCACGGTATCCGGCATTTTGGCGAACGAATCGGACGTCGCGCGCACCACCGGCAGCCATTGCCGCAGGTCGGATCCGGAATCGCGAAAACATCTCGACGGGACCATATGCAGCGTCAGGGTAACCAGAATGCCCGGGACGATGACGTGGATGTTATGAACTTCCGGCTGCCTTTGAACCACGTGGACATTCACGATGCCGCCGCGCGCGGTGAGGAAGCATCCTACCAGGGCGATGCCCGCGATAGTCCATAGAACTTTTTCGCGCGTGGTCATGACGATTCTTGATCCTACTGGCCGGTGTTGCTGGAATCGATCCAGATGCGGACGGTCTCGGATGCTTCCTGCACGGTGACGAGCGTGGCATCGCCCATCTGCTCCATCTCGCGGATAGCGGCGGTCAGGTCCATTTCGTGCGTTCCCTTGGCGACCAGCGCACTGATGACGCGCATGGGAACGGTAATGTCCACGTGCTCACCGTCCTTGCCCTTTCCGTTTTCCACCACGTGCACCACCAGATTGTCATGCACCTTGGCGACGCGGACGTTTTCGTCCTTGCTCTGGATGGTGACGAATTCGTTGTCCGGCGCAGTGCTCAGCGCGTCGAGGATCGCGGCCAGGTCCACGTCCTGCATGTGCATGTCGGTGGTGATTTTGCCGTTATGGAGATCGCCCTGATTGATGGCCGGCAGCACCTTCTCCGCCATGGACAAGGGCATGTTGACGTTCACCGTCTCGCCTTCGCCGCTTTCCACCACGCGCACGTGCAGCCAGCGTTCAGCGGGCCGCGCCTGCGTGAAGCTCGAAAATCCCAGCAGAATGAACAATCCAATCGCTACTTTTTGCATACTCGGCGTTATTTTTCGCATTGAGATGCCCCTCCCGGGCTCATCTTGCGCTTGAATGTACGCAGAGCCGCCGCGGAATGTTCCGGGTGGGGCAAGAAATATCGGCATGGAGAATGATGGTTTCGACGAATGAAAAACGCCTCGAAAGGATTTCCCTCTTCGCGGCGCTCTCTAGCGCGGTCAGCAATGACGGAATTTACCGTGTAATTTCAAAAACGGTTCCGCAACCGGCAACGTATCCAAATTCGCCTTTGCAACCGCCGCTGCCGCCAAAAACGGTGGTGCCGTAAATGTTTCCGTCCGTATCGAAGATCAAATTCCCGAATGGACGCTGTCCGTCCCCGCCATTGAAGCTGAGAATCTTTTCTGCCCAGTTCCCGCTAGAATGAGGCGAAAGCTGAAAAACAGTACCGCAGCCGATTATGTCGCTACTGCTGCAATTGAAGCGCCCTCCAGTGTATGTGGTTCCGTATAAAGCACCGGCAGGGTCTAAAGCGAGAGCGGTGCGCGGGTGCCTTCCATCCTTCCCATTCGCTTGAAAGCTATGAAGAACCGTCGCGGACCAGCCCCCGCCCGAAGAGGGCGAAAGCTCAAAAACAGTCCCACATCCAAAAGGGTCTCCGGACCGGCAATCATCTGGCCCTCCAAGCGAGGCGGTGCCGTAAAGATTGCCTGATTTGTCAAATATGAGTCCCGATTCAGGGTTATATCCCTCCGCGAATGAGAGGCTATGCAACACTGTTTCGTTCCATCCCCCTCCACTCCTTGGCGTGAGCTCAAACACGGTCCCACAGACCGAATCTCCGACGCATTGTTGGTTGCTGTTAGCGCCCCCGCCAACTGTGTTGCCGTAAAGATTGCCGGCGGCGTCAAATATTACGCCAGCGTCGGGATTCTCCCCGTCAGGGCTCCCCTGAAAGTCATAGAGCACAGTCTCGGCCCAGCCGGAGGATTGCAGCGAGAGCTCGAAAACAGTGCCACAGCCATAAGAATCGCATGAGGGTTTCCCCCCAGAAACCGTAGTACCGTAGAGATTGCCTGCATTATCGAAAATTATTGAGTCTCGCATAATATAGCGTTTCTTTTTCGAGCCTGGTGCATCGAATCAGGCATGGGAAATGCTGCTGGAGTACGCCGCGATTTTGATGCCTTAGAGAAGCGCCGCTTCGAGGCCCTACGTC
>Ga0302325_10026985_pt1 | contig 11918 bp, 13 predicted proteins | sample Palsa_T0_2_FD_201948 | JGI IMG/M metagenome (GOLD analysis project Ga0302325, IMG submission 201948) | Peat permafrost microbial communities from Stordalen Mire near Abisko, Sweden - Palsa_T0_2 | ecosystem: Environmental > Terrestrial > Soil > Palsa > Peat permafrost | place: Sweden: Abisko... | reverse complement strand
CGCTGCTGCGCGCTTTCTCCCGCTCGCGGCGTCACCATGAACATCGACGCTCGGTCTGTGTATACGTCCACCATGCGCCCCCGGCGCTCCAGATACTGCCACAGCACGCCCATGTTCTCGCGCGTCCCGTCGTGCTGTACGAAGCGTCCCTCGCTCCGGCTGGTGGCATCGTCGATCATCCGCACCAGATAGCGCACCGGTTCGCCCCGGCCCTCCAACCAATCGTGATTGGATGTGTCCCACTGCACCAGTTCGCCGTAGGCGCTTCGCCGCGGCCGCCATTGATGCACATCGCTGAGTTTTCGCGGCCGTGCTTTCCATAGCCCCGCCGAGACCATCCAGGTGCGCACTGTCTCCTTGCTGACCTCGATGCTGTGCCGCTTGCTCAACTGCTCGCTGGCGAACGTTGGCCCGAAGTCGTGCCACTCGGGCTGTTTCAGCAACTCGACGGCCCGCGCCTGGGTCTTCCGGTCGATCTGCCGGTTCGACTCGCGGCCTCGCAGACCGTGTACGACAACCCTGTCCCCCTCGGTTTTCATGCGTGCCACCAGCTTTCGCACCCAGCGGTCGCTGATACCCAGCTTTTCCGCCGCCTGCCGCTGCGTCACCACCCCGTCCCGCGTTCTCTTCAACCATTCCAACCAATCTCGTTCCTCCTGGTTCATCCCGATTCGTTCCACCTCTCCAGTTTTTAACCGTCAAGAGGAACTTTCTACTTTGCCCAATTAGGAACTTCTCACTTTGCCGCGACACCCGCCGGGATAAATCGCCGCCGGCCCTGGGAAGGTGATATACTCTTGGCGCGGTGCGCGCCCCGTCTCTTGCGTTCACGGCGTTCATAAAATGGCGTTTTTTTGTTCCCGGAAGGGGGTGCACTCTTGTTCGATCTGGTGGTGGTTCGTGCAATTTTTATCCTGGTTCTGTCGGGTTCCGCGTATGCCCTTCATCCGTTTCACTTCACGCCCTGGATGTCGGCTGCCGGCGGCCTTTTCGTAGGCTGCTCGATTGTTTTCTTTGAAATCCGGCTGGAACGAGTCAGTCTCACGCGCTTGATCGGAGCGGCGTTCGGCTCGCTGCTGGGCATTTTCGGAGCATTCCTCATATCGCTGGTTCTCACCAGGGCCACTCCCGAGCCGTTCCTGCAAGTGGGCCTGTTGTTGTTCATGGGCTATATCGGCCTTGTATTAGGCGCAAGCAAGGGCGACATGCTCAATCTGGCGGCCTTGGGCGGCATCTTCGGCATGGAGAAAACCGCCAAGGAATCGTACAAAATTCTCGATACGAGCGTGATTATCGATGGGCGCATAGCGGATATCGCCGAAACCGGCTTTCTCGATGGCGTCCTGGTGATTCCGCAATTCGTGCTGCGGGAACTTCAACTCGTCGCCGATTCGGCCGACTCGATGAAGCGCAATCGCGGCCGCCGCGGGCTCGACATCCTGGCGCGTATCCAGAAAATGCCCCACCTCAACGTGCAGATTGTGGAAGAGGATTTTCCCCAGGTCCGAGAAGTGGATATGAAGCTGATCGAGCTGGCCAAAGTCTATGACTGCAAAGTGGTCACCAACGATTTCAACCTGAATAAAGTCGCGCAGCTTCACGGCGTCGAAGTGTTGAATATCAACGAGCTGGCGAATTCGCTCAAACCCATCGTGCTGCCTGGGGAAACCATGCGCGTGTTTATCCTCAAGGAGGGTAAGGAGTATAACCAGGGCGTCGCCTATCTCGACGATGGCACCATGGTGGTCGTGGATAATGCCAAGAAATCGATTTCGAAGACCATCGATATCTCCGTCACCAGCGTGCTGCAAACCACCGCGGGCAAGATGATTTTCGGTAAATTCGACGAGCGTATGCATGCCACCGCCGGCGCGGAGCGGCACGACCGTCCGGTGCGCAAGAGCGACCCGCAGCCCATCGGCAATCTCGGCGTCGAGAAAACCGCGATAGAATCGTAGGTTCGCATGAGGGTAGCCGTCATATTGCCCGCGGCGGGCCTGGGCACCCGCATGGGCCGCGCCGCCGCCGAAAAAACCGGTACCAGCCGCAAGCAATTCATGTTGCTCGAAGGCTCGCCCATCCTGATCCACACCGTCCGTAAGTTCGCTTCCATTTCCGCCGTGGCCGAGATCGTTATCGCTGTGCGCGCCGAAGACGTAGATTGGGTGGCGGAGATGATGGCCGGCGAATTCGCCGCGGGCCGCGCGCGCGTGGTGGAGGGCGGCAATAGCCGGCAGCAATCGGTCGCGAATGCGCTCGCCTCGCTGGCGGCCGACGCCGATCTGGTGGCGGTGCACGATGCGGTACGGCCGTTTATCGAAACCGAAACCATACATAAGGTGTTCGACGAAGCCGCCGCGACCGGCGCGGCCATCGTCGGGGTACCGGTGATCGATACCGTCAAACAGGTGAGCCACGGCACCGGCAGGGTTAAGATTCGCGGCACGCTGCAGCGGGAAAAGCTGGTGCTGGCGCAGACTCCGCAAGTGTTCCGTTACGAGTTGCTGATGCGTGCGTTTGAGCTGGCGCGGAAAGACGGCTTCACCGGAACCGACGAATCGAGCCTGGTGGAGCGCCTCGATATGGAAGTAAGCGTGGTGTTGGGCAGCGACCGCAACATCAAAATCACCAAGCCGGGCGATATGGACCTGGCCCACCTCTACTTCCGCGAGTTCGCCACAAAGGAATCCGGCCGTTGAGCTCGATTCGAACCGGACTCGGCTGGGATGTGCACCGCATCGCCACCGGACGGCCAATGATCCTCGGGGGCGTGACCGTGGCCTGCGAGTTCGGGCTCGAAGGGCACTCTGACGCCGATGTGCTGGCGCACGCGATCACCGATGCCATATTGGGGGCCGCGGCCCTGGGCGATATCGGCATGCATTTTCCAGACACCGACCCGCAATGGAAAGGCTGCGACAGCCTGGTGTTTTTGCGCCATGCCCTGCAACTTGCCGAAGCGCGCGGCTATCGCATTGTGAACGTGGATTCGACGGTGATTCTCGAGCGGCCGAAGCTGAAAGATTACCGGCAGACCATTCGTGAAAGCCTGGCCGCCGCTCTTTCGCTCGACCTCGATGCGGTTTCGGTGAAGTTCAAGACGGCGGAGAGGGTGGGGCCGGTGGGTGAAGGGCGTTCGGCCGAAGCGCAGGCGGTGGTCACGCTGGCGCGTTAAGGGTGGCGCCGGGCTGCTGCTTTACGCCAGCGCCTTGCGGGGCGGCCGCAGGTCCGCTATATTCACTACGCTTTTGTCGAATACCGTCATATCCTGCACCAGACGGTCGACGTCCATGCCGTCTTCCAGCACGATCTCGTGCTCAATCCAATCAGAGAGCGGCAGATTGCGGAAGAAGATGCGCTCCTGTAAGACCAGGCTCTTGCGATTCTGCATCAGAAGCCGATTCTCGCGGGTGTAGTGGCGCTGCTCCACGGTGATTTCACCGAGGAAACTGTCGAACGCCTGGCGCCGTGCGGTTTCCTCGGCGGCGCGGACTGCGCTTTGAAACGACGCTTTCACCGCGGCCTTTTCGGCGTCCATAGCTCCGCGCGCTCCGGCGATGTCCGCGCGTTGGTTGGCAAGAGCCACATCCATGCGCGCCTGCATCACAAACCACGACAACACCCCGGAGGCGACGGCCACAAATCCCGGCAGTAAGATCCAGAGCAAGGCTTCCATGGGGTTCATGTTAGCCACCGGCCGCAATCATTGCTAGATACCAAAAGGTAAATAGACAACGTTAACTATCGTAGCGCGGGCCCTGGCCTGCGATCTTCCGGCGGGGCCAGAGTTCTGGAGCTAGCGTGCTAGCAGGCCGGGGAAGAGCCGGGTATTTGGCTCGGAACGCGGCGTGCGCCGCAGTGGCGCGGGCCCATGGCAGGCGCATCCGGCAGGGCATTGCCCCGCGCTACTGCGAGCCGTCGATCTTCTGGCCGGCCAGAGTGTAGCGCAGTACGCCGAATCGGAACTGCAGCAGAGGTCCGAAGATCGACGCCAGACGCGCTACCAGGCCGGGGAAAAAGCCTTGATATTTGGCGATGAACGCGGCATGCGCCAGCAGGGCGTCGGCGCGCTCCTGCGCCGTGTAATCGCCCGCGCTCGCGTGGAACACCCGCACCGTGGGCACCAGCAGGATCTTCTTCGAAGCGCGGCGAAACTGGGCGGCCAGGTCGGCATCGCCGCCAAATTGGCCGAAGCGCTCGTCGATTTGCCGCGTCGCTTTGATGTAGAACACGCGCGCCATCAACGCAGCGCTACGCGGATACCCCACGGACATCGGTTGATCGCCGGCGGGTTGGGCGGGCTGCCAAACGCCAGTAGGAGGCAGGCTGCCGATTTGCGGCGCCGGTTTACCATCCGCATCTACCAGCAGCGGACAGACGGCGGCGGCATCCGTGTTGGCATCGAGCGCATCGGCCAGGCGCATGACGGCTTCCGGAGGAATTTCGGTATCGTCGTGCAGAAAGAAAACGTACTCGGCGTCGGCGGCGCGCCAGCCCAGGTTCATAGCTTTGGTCAGGCCGAAATTTCTGGGCAGGCGAATCCATTGCAAGTCGGGGAACTCGGAATCGAGCTGGGCGCTGCCATCGAGCGACCCGTTCTCCACCACCACGATCTGCAGCCTCTCCCGGCCTTCGGATTTCTCGATCGCTGCCAGGCATTGGCGCAGCATCGCCTGGCGGTCGTGCGATACCACCACCACGGTTACGCGAGGCGCGAGCTTCTCCTGCTCTGAGTTGGGCTGAGGCGTCAAGAAAATAGGATACCGCGCGGCGCGTGATAACTTGTGAGAGTGACTGCGCACGAAATCTTTCGATCGATCGTCGAAGCGGGCATAATGCCGGTGGTGCGCGCCCCGAGCGCGGACGCGGCGATGCGGGCGGTGGAAGCATGCATGAACGGCGGCGTTCGCGTAGCGGAGATCACCATGACGGTGCCGGGCGCGATTCCGGCTCTTGAAAAGTTGGCGGCGCGCTTCAGCGGCAAGATACTGCTCGGCGCCGGAACCGTGCTGGATGCGGAGACGGCGCGCGTCTCCATGTTGGCGGGAGCGGAATTCATTGTGTCCCCCAATCTGCGCCTGGGTACCATCGAAATGGCGAAACGCTATTCCAAGGCGGTCTTTCCCGGCGCGCTGACTCCCACGGAAGTACTGGCGGCGTGGGAAGCGGGCGCGGACGCGGTAAAGGTTTTCCCGTGCGGCAACGTGGGCGGCGCAAAATATATCAAGTCGCTGAAAGGGCCGTTCCCTCAAATCGAGATGATGCCGACTGGCGGCGTATCGCTCGAAACCATCGGCGATTTCTTTAAAGCCGGCGCGTGCGCGGTGGGAATCGGCGGCGAATTAGTGGATGCCGCGCTGATGAAGGAAGGACGTTTCGGCGAGATCGAAGAACGCGCCGGCCTGTTCCTCGCCGCTGCCGCCAAGGCGCGGGCGTAGGGGTCGGCTTGAAATAGACAGGCCGGGAGGCCTGTCCTACAGCGTCTTCAGGTACGCGATCAGGTCGTCCTTTTCCTGATCGGAGAGCAGGTCTTTATAAGGGGGCATGCCATTCCCGCCCGCGTCGATCTGCTCGCGCACCGTGGCGTCGGTGACCTTCTTGCCATTGGTCAGCTTATCGCGCTTGAAGAGCCCTTTGAGGCCTGGACCCATCTTCTGTTCGGTGCTATCGGCGTTATGGCACACGGCGCACTGGGTGAACACTTCCTTACCCTTTGCCGCATCCCCTTTGGCGGCGAAGGCCGCAAGGGAGCCTACAGCCAGACAGGCGCAACATGCGTAAACACGAATTCGGTTCATGGTTTCTCCTGGACAAGAATCTATCTTACCAAGGGCGGGCAACCAGGTGATTTAGGCAGGACCGCTATTAGCCGCCGATCGCCGATGGGGCGGTACATGCCATCAATTCCTGCGATTCAGCGCCTACGGCATCGGCGAACCGCCGCCTGACTCCATGATCTATTGCCCCTCCCGCTTCCGCTTTCTTGACTGTGGCCGGGTCGCAATCCGCCATTTCGGCCAACTTTTCACGCGACCACCCCTTAGATCTGCGCAGATCCCGCAGCCTCTGACCGTCTATTGGAAAAGAGCGCTTTGCCATTCTGATCTTTCTCATCGGCAACCCATCGCTGTCCAGCAGGCTTGATCTTGCAGAGAGGTCTAATTTAGTCCATCCATATTGAAGGGATCGGAACAATTTCCATATAGAAAATACCGGCGTGGCGCTGGTGAATGCCCTCTCTTCCGGCCAACTTGAACAAAACACGGATCGGCGTGGATTGGCAATTCTGTCAGCGTCCATTACCGCAGGGCCGCCGAAGCGGACGTACCGGAGATCGAAGCCGCCGTGTACGCGGTTGTCGCTCGCCACGGCGAGTTATTTCGCGTGAATTCGGGCAGGAAGGTTTTTGAGATCGTGCCGCGCACGGACTGGCACAAGGGAGCGGCCGTACGCTGGATCAACAGTCACCTGGGCGAAAAGCCAACGCTGACAATTTATCTGGGCGATGACGCCACCGACGAAGATGCCTTCAGCGTATTGCCCGATGCAATCACCGTCAAAGTAGGGGGCTCGCCGGCCACCTGCGCCCGATACCGGCTGCCTGATCCTCCCGCGGTTCATGAGTTCCTGCTGTGGTTGGCGGCTTACGAATCGTCGCTTCTGCAGCGAGTCTGAAGAACTGGCGCGCCATTTGAGGCAAATGAGGAGGCGGATCGCCGGTGCACTCGCTGTTGAACCGCAAGACTGGATGGCCATCCCGGCGCATTCACAATCGGCGCCGGACAGCGCCGCCGGCCTACGTTAGCAGGGTGGGGCAAACACTTCGCTTGTCTCGCCCGCATGCGGCCACCCTTTCCAGACCGCTAGTCGCCGCTGACGCGCTCGGACTTCGCGTCAAACCTCCAGCCCATTTCCGCCAGCGAGGCGCGCACCTGGACGCGATATGTCTTGAGGGTGGAAATGGCCAGCAGGAACAGGATCACAAATACCGCCGTAACCGCAGTCTGGGCCACCGTCAAATTGTTCTTGAAGAACCACATCCAGCGCCCATAAACCAGCTCGATATGGACCCAATAGACCAACAGCGAAGTGACGCCGAACTGGCGCACCCAGCTCCAGCCGTCTTTGGCGATGTATTGCGTCCAAACGAAGGCGAACGCGACCATGAGCAGCGTGACGCTCTGCTTGGTTAGCACTTGGGCGGGGCTATTGAGCCAGAAATCGGAAGCGCTGTAGATGGAGTAAGGCGTCTGCGCGAAATATTGGCAAGCCACGATGGCGGCCGCGGCGGCGAGAGCGGTCCATTGCATGGCGCGGTCCATGGACTCGGCGGGGATGAGGCGGATCGCGCTGCCTGCGGCGACGCCGAAGGCAAGATACGCGCCCCACGGGAAGAAGCCGAAGAAGTGGCGGTCGGGGACGATGTAGGCGCGGATCATCCAGGGAACGCCGGTCCAATCGATTTGCGAGATCAAGGGAGCGAGGAACGCAATCGCGAGACCGAGCGCCATGCACAGGCGCGCCCGTTCGGCGGTGCGGAAAAGCGCCATCGCGGAAAGCGCCGCCACCGAAAAGCCCATGCAGTTCAGGATATCGACGCGCAGGAAATCGGTTCCCGTGGAGGCAGGCAGGCCGGCGACCCATTCGAACGCGCGGAAAGCGAACGCGAGGCCGAATAGATATCCGGCGCGGCGAAGCGATGTGGCCACGCGGCTGCGCGGCGCAATGCCCTTGCGCTCGCAGCTATCCATCAGAAAGGCGAGCGTGACGCCCGTCAGAAAGAGAAACATCGCGGGAGGCATGCCGCCCACGAATTGCGAGAATGTGAAGGTCCCGCCGGAGCGCAATTCCGGCTTGAGGTAGGAATCGAAAACGTGACCCTGGAGCATGATCAACGCGCCGAGGCCGCGCACCCAATCGAGATACTGGAGCCTGTGGAGACTGGACTTGGTCTTCATGAACCCTGGAGATAAGAACTCGCTAATGGATCAGATGCTCTTTGTGTGCGTCTTTTGGAACGACGAGCTTAACCTGCGCTTCGGTTACCGTGCCGATCTTCATGTTGGTATAGGTCTGCACATGATAATCGGCCAAGCCCTTCTCGTATAACTTTTGCTGGACGGCGATTCCGGTGGCGTCGGAGATCCACACTTCAACTTTCGGAAAGCTTTGCGACAACTGAGGGTCGTTGGGCACCAGGACCAGCCGCGTGGCTGCCTGGCCTCCCACCTTCTCCGGTCCGCCAAAGCTCACCTTGTATTCGTCTTTCAAATCCGCCGAAGTGCCGCCCAGGCCGATCAGCAGCACCTCTTCCACCAGGCCGTGGTAGCGCTTCCCGACGTCATCCGCTTGGAGGACATTCGTTTTGGGGTGGTAAATCTGGACGCGCGTATTGTTCAGCTCGATCTGCTCGGCATCGGGCAAAAACTTCTCCAGAACCTGAATGCTGTGGGGGCCCGGCTTGTGGACGGCAATGGTTCCACTCAGCGTGTCGTTGGTATCCATGATGGCGTAGTGGTCCACCTTGACGAGGTCGGCCGTGAAGCCCTTGAAGGAACCGGCCGCCTTATCCATGTGGTCGAAAACCGCCTGCAGGGATTGGCCGAAGCCATAGGCCGGCATGGAGAACAAAAGCGCGAAAAGTATCGGTGAGCGCATCGAAGAAACGTCCTCAGGGCCGGGCGAAGGCCATATATCCTTCGAGTTCGCCTTCCGAATCGCGTACCGGCTCCACGCGAGTGACGTTCAACCGCTTGTTGCCGGTGCGGATTTTCAAAAGTTCCGTCAGCTTCGCCCGCTGCTCATCCGGGCTGCCGGTCACCAGGCTGGCCTCTACGAAAAACGCCGAAACCCCGCTCTCGGAGGAGATCATGGAGATGTTGCTGGCCTTGGGAATGCGCGGCTGATCGCCGAACCATTCGCGCGGAGTGAGAAAGATGAAGGCCAGAATGATCCCCACCACGACATCGTATTGCCAAGCCCCGCGCGGAAAATCCCACAGGATGAAGCGCTTCAGCATCTAAGTGGCATTTTAGCAGCAGTGCGGAGGGCGGGGGAGTGTTGTTGTGGCACGCGCGCCCTCCTGCGTGTCTCTGGCCACGGTCTTGCCTTGTCCTTGCTCTCGTTTTGCTGACAGCAGAAGCGGGCTGATGAAAATTAGCCAGAGCGGCGAAGGTTGACGCCGTGACCGTCGATGCAGTGATGGCTTGGTTTCGCAAGGCGCGACGCGCGAATGGAGCGAGCTTTGAGGAAATCCGCGAGCCCTTCCCCGCTGCGGACCGGGTGATTGTCACGGCGGATTTCCGCCATCGGGTCATATACGTCAAAGCGCTTTTGACACACAAGGAATACGATAGAGGAGAGTGGAAGAAATGGCCGTAAAAAGCTCGTCCAAGATTGACCCCGCAAAGTCTGAACGCCTTTGCGCCAAAGTGCTGCCCAAGGTAATTGCCAGCGACGAGGAGTTCGACCGGATGATCGCGCGCATGGAAGCGCTCAGCTTCACGAAAGATCCTACGCCGGAAGAGGATGCGTTGGTGGAGTTGCTGGCGAAACTGATCGAGGATTACGACCGCACGCATTATCCGCTTCCTGATGTTCCTGCGCGCGCGATGATCGAATTTCTGATGGATCAACGCGGCTTCAAGCAGAGCGACTTGCTGCCCGTCTTCGGATCGCGCGGCATCACTTCAGAAGTCCTCAGCGGTAAGCGCGAACCGAGCAAGGCGCATATTCGAAAACTGGCGGAATTCTTCAGCGTCTCAGCCGATCTATTCCTGTAACCTGTCCGGAGGGCCGCATGATCCAACCAGACGATCTGAACCGCAGGACCTTCCTGCAAACCACGGCGCTGGCTTTAGCCGCCGCGCAAACCGCATCCGGAGATCCCGCGCCCGATCCCGCGCCCGGTGACTGGTTCGACCGGCCTATGCGCTGGGCGCAGTTGACTCTGACGGAGGACGATCCGGGTACGTACGACCTCAACTTCTGGCTCGATTACTTCCGCCGCACGCACTCCGATGCGGCCTGTCTGAGCGCGGGCGGTTGCGTCGCATACTATCCCACCAGGATTCCGCTGCACTATCGCAGCCAATGGCTCGGCAACGGCGACGCTTTCGGCGATCTGGTGGCCGGATGCCGCAAGCTCAACATGGCCGTCATCGCGCGCACCGATCCTCACGCCGCGCATCAGGACGTCTTCGACCAACATCCCGATTGGATCGCGTCCGACGCCGAGGGCCGCAAGCTGCGCCATCCCGTGATGCCGGAGTTGTGGACCACCTGCGCGCTGGGGCCTTACAACTTCCAGTTCATGACCGAAGTGACCAAAGAGATCGTTTCCCTGTACAAAGTGGACGGGGTCTTCAGCAACCGCTGGGCGGGCTCGGGTATATGCTACTGCGAGCATTGCCGCGAGAACTTCCGCTCGGCTACGGGAATGGAGCTGCCGCGGACGAATAACCCGCAGGACGCGGCGCGCCGAGCCTACATCGGCTGGAGGCAGCAGCGGCTGTTCGATTTATGGCGCCTGTGGGACGCCGAGATTCGCAAGATCAATCCCGCGGCGCGTTTTATTCCGAATACGGGTGGTGGCGCGCTGGGCGATCTCGACATGAAGACCATCGGTGACAAAGCCGACATTCTCTTCGCCGACCGTCAGGCGCGCAGCGGGCTCACCGCGGCGTGGGCGAATGGCAAGAACGGAAAAGAGTACCGCTCGACGATGGGGCGGAAGCCGATCGGCGGCATCTTCAGCGTCGGCGTGGAAGAACCATACCGATGGAAGGATTCGGTGCAGAGCGGGCCGGAAATACGCCTGTGGGCACTCGATGGCATCGCCAACGGGCTGCGTCCGTGGTTCACCAAGTTCGGCGGCTCGCTGAACGACCGCCGGTGGCTGCCGGTGGTGGAAGAGCTCTATACATGGCTCTACCGCAATGAGCGTAACCTCCGCAATGAGGAGCCGCTGGCGCGCGTGGGGATGGTTTACTCACAGCAGACGGCAAAGTTCTGTGGCGGGGCGCAGGCCCGGTCGAAGGTGGAAGACCACACACTGGGGTATTACCAGGCGCTGATCGAGGCGCGCATCCCCTTCGAGATGGTGCACGATGGCTTGCTGGACGCGGCTCATACCAGCCAGTTCGCCGTGATCGTATTTCCTAATATCGCGGCTCTTTCGGATGCGCAATGCGAGCAGATCCGCCAGTATGTGGCGCGTGGCGGCAGCATTGTCGCCACGCATGAGACCTCGCTCTACGACGAATGGGGCGTGCGCCGCGCGGATTTCGGGCTCGCCGATCTTTTTGGCGCATCCTTCGGCGGCGCCATCGACGCGCGCATGCAAAATTCGTACTTGCGCCTCGAAACGGATCCGCTTTCCGGCAAGCGTCACCCGATTCTGGCTGGCCTCGAAGATACCGGCCGCGTCATCAACGGCGTGTCGCGCGTGCACACGGGGTCCCATGCGAGTTATCCGAATCCGCCGCTGACGCTGATTCCTTCTTACCCCGATCTGCCGATGGAAGAGGTATTTCCGCGCGTGCCCAAGACTGATATTCCCGAGGTCTACGTGCGCGAGGCGGGTAAGGGACGGGTGGTCTATTTCCCATGGGATATCGACCGCGTGTTCTGGGAAGTACTCTCGGTGGACCATTGGAAACTCTTGCGCAACGCCGTCGATTGGGCGGCGAACGAGCCGCGCCCGGTGAGCGTAATTGGTCCGGGGACGATTGACGTGACAGTGTGGAAACAACGTGCGTCGATGACTGTGCATCTGGTGAATCTGACCAACCCGATGATGTTGAAGGGCCCGATACGCGAATTCATCCCGGCGCCGCCGCAGAAAGTGAGCGTGCGCCTGCCGGGCGGCGCCAAGGCGAAGAAAGTGCAGTTACTGGTCAGTGGCCGCACGCCTCGCA
>Ga0302325_10026983_pt1 | contig 11918 bp, 9 predicted proteins | sample Palsa_T0_2_FD_201948 | JGI IMG/M metagenome (GOLD analysis project Ga0302325, IMG submission 201948) | Peat permafrost microbial communities from Stordalen Mire near Abisko, Sweden - Palsa_T0_2 | ecosystem: Environmental > Terrestrial > Soil > Palsa > Peat permafrost | place: Sweden: Abisko... | reverse complement strand
CGCCATACATGGTGGCGGTCCAATTGAAAATCTTTATGCCGGTGGGAATGCCTACCAGCATGGTGGACGCAGTGAAGAAGGTATTTGACCACGAGGTCATTCCCACCGCGAACATATGATGAGCCCACACGCCGAGACTGATAAACCCGATCGCACAAACGGCCCCGACCATAGCCGGTCTGCCGAAAATCGGTTTCCGCGAGAAAATCGGAATCACTTCGGAAAGAATCGCGAAAGCCGGGAAGATCAGAATGTATACCTCGGGGTGTCCAAAGATCCAGAAGAAATGCTGCCACAAAACCGCCGAACCGCCGGACTGCGTATTGAAGAAGTTGCCACCCAGAAACCGGTCGATCAGCAGCATGATCTGTGCAGCCGACAGCGGCGGCAGCGCGATAACGATGAGCCAGGAATCGACCAGCATCACCCAAACGAACATGGGCATGCGGCCGAGCGTCATGCCGGGGCAGCGCATGGTAATGGTAGTGACAATCACGTTGAGGGCGCTGGCGATACTGCCGACGCCGGCAACCAGAATTCCTAAAATCCAGTAATCGGTGCTCGCGCCGCGCGAAAACGCCCGCGAAGTCAGTGGCGCATAAGCAAACCAGCCCACGTCCGGGGCCGAACCCGCGCCCGACAATCCGCTGCCGCCAATGTAGCTGAAGTAAAGCAGAAAACCGCCGAACAAGAAAATCCAAAACCCAAAAGCATTTAGCCGCGGAAACGCCATGTCGCGCGCGCCGATCATGAGCGGCACAAGGTAATTGGAAAGTCCGGCGACAAAAGGCATACCCACCAAAAACACCATCGTCGTGCCGTGCATGGTGAAGAGCCGGTTAAATGTATCCGGATCGACGACGTGTCCATTAGGAAATGCCAACTGCAACCGCATCACTGTGGCCATCAGCCCGGCGACCACGAAAAAAAACAGCGCCGACACAATGTACATCAATCCCAACCGCTTATGATCTACAGTTGAAACCCATTCGTATAAGTGACTCGAGAAGGAGAACCTGGCCTCTTCGACCTTGGGATGTTCCGCCGGATAATGGATCGACGCCATATTTATTTCAGTGTCTCCAGATAATTCACAACCTTTGTCAACTGGTCGGGCGTTAGCTTCATGCTCGGCATGAGGCAGCCAGGCTTATCAACCTGGGGGTCGTTCACCCAGGCACGTAGGTTCTCCGGTGTGTTTTTCAAAACACCCGATCCTAGCGTTTGGCGGCTCATCAAATGAGTCAAATCGGGGCCGAACTTGGCGCCGGCGCTAGCCCGACCCAAGCCCGAAATATTGTGGCAGTTGACGCAGGCGAGCGATTCAAACACAGCGCGCCCTTCGCCTGCGTTCGGGTCTTCAACGGCCCGCCTCTGCTGGCCCAAGGTCCATTGCTTAAAGGCGGCGGGATCTTCCGCCACCACACGCAGCAGCATGTTGGCGTGTTGTGTACCGCAGTATTCTGCGCAATTGCCGTCGTAGATACCAGGTTGGCGCGGGTCCATCCACATAAAATTGGTGCGATTCGGAATCAAATCGGTTTTGCCCGACAATTGGGGCATCCAAAAACTATGGATAACGTCGGCGCTCTGCAACTGTAAATAAGTCGCGTTCTTGCCATCGCGCGATGCGGGCATATGCACTTCGTTGGCGGTGACGATGTTGTAATCGGGATAAAGAACTTCCCACCACCATTGATGCCCAATCACCGTCAGCTTTAAAGCGGCTTGCGGCGGGCTGGCGTTTTCCACAGCGGCGATCACGCGGGCTGAAACGCCGATGAGTACAAAGACGATGAGGATAGGCAGCACTGTCCACGCCGCTTCTATCTGATTGCTGCCGTATACTTGCGGAGGCTCCTGGTGCTCGCTGTCGGAGCGGCTGCGAAAGCGCCAAATGGTAAAGGCGATGAGGCCGGCAACGCCCACGAAAATAACGCCGGTAATGGCAAACACCAGCATGGCGATGTCATATTCCGACTGCGCCGGCGTGGCGAGCGGCTTGAAGATGTTAGTAACGTGATGCTCTGGCTGCGACGCAGCCAGTTGGAATGCCGCCGCCAGCGCCATAGCAAATACACGGATGCCTCTACCGCTAGTAAAAAATTCCAACTATCTACTTTACCCCTCCCAAAGCGAGACTGGTTGACAGTTGCATTACAATACAGCAAGATCCTGCAAAGTAAGAAGTTCAAAACGGAGGGGCTTCATGGCGCTTGTCATTCGCGAACGCGAAGTGGAAGGAATTCTGATTCTCGATTTGCAAGGAAGACTGGTGGCGGGAGAGGCGGCGGGCGCTTTGCGCGAGCGGGGCAACCAAGCCGCCAAAGCGGAGAACCGCAACATGATTCTGAATATGCAGGGCGTGGACTATATCGACAGTTCAGGCCTGGGAACCCTGGTTGCGGCGCATTCTACACTGAGCAAAGCTGGCGGCGCAATGGCGTTGATGAACCTCTCCAAACGCGGCGCCGAGCTATTGATCCTTACCAAGCTCGCTACGGTATTCCGCATCTTCGACGACGAGAAAGCGGCGGTGGACAGCTTTTTTCCGAACCGCGAGGTCCGGCGCTTCGACATTTTGGATTTTGTGAAGAGCGCGGACAAGGAGTAGCTGTCTCAAAGGCGAAGCAACATTCCGTAGACGGTGTTGAGCTCGAGCATGTGGCTACGGACGAGAAGGAGGTGGCATTGCGTCTCAAAGCCAAGTCCGCCCGTGCCGCCGTTGAACTCGTGAAAAGCCGCCTTCGAAGTCACGTCGCTATAGGATTGCCAGAGTTGTTCAAGATGGTCGAATTCGGCGACGGGTTTTTCGGGCGTCACGTTGGGTCCGGCTGATCCCGGCATTGAATTTTGGCCCGGGGACAACTATAGCGAGCCAAATTTGCGCCTAGCGGCCACCGATGATAATGAAAATCCTCCTGTTACAACGCACAACCTCTAGCTAGCCGAGCCGCGCGCGCTAGCAAGCGTTCCTCCTATCTGGAACGGTTTTTCAGGGGAACAAGTCGCGTCCACCGGGCAATACGAATTGTTCAAAGTGTCGGCCCAATTTTGACCTAGCATTCGTTTCTTAAGCCTATTTATGCACGCGCAACCGCTTGCGCTGCGAGCTTTCGCCGAGCAGCACTTCCACATTGCTCTTCGGCACTTTGAACCACTCCGCCAACACCGCACGCAATTCTTCATTCGCTTGACCTTTCTCCGGCAGGGCGGCGACGCGCACTTTCATAGCGCCGTCGGTTGTCACGCCCACCACCTCGCTACGCGCCGCACGTGGCACCGCTTTCACATCGAACACCACCACATTGTCTCTGTCCAGCGATTCGCGCAGCAGCGCGAGCTTCGGTTCCGCGCTGCCCGCGAGTTCACCCAGCTTCTTCATCAAATAAGCCGTGGACGCCCCTTTTACAAACACTTCTTCAACCAGGGTCTTCTCCGGCAGAGCGTTGATGCGCTCCGGATCGCCGCCGGTGAGAACGAACACCCGCATGGCCGCATCGATCTTTTTCAAGGCGCGGATCAGGCTTAATCCCATCGCCTCCGTAGGCAGCTTCAGATCGACCAGCGCACATTCGGGACGTTGCGCCTTGGCCTCCTCGATCGCCGCCGCCGAGGTACTCACCGCGATCGTTTGGTAGCCGCTGCTGGAAAGCAGCAGACTCCGCAACTCAAGTTGATCTTTGTCGTCGTCGGCGATCAGGATTCTCATGAGTCAGTTCACAAAGGCGATTTGGGCAATCACCATTTTGGGCAGCGCTTGGTTCCAGCCCTCTGGCAAGCTATCGAAGGGCATGCGAAAGGATTTTGTCGCGCCGGGCTTGAGAGGTCCGCGCGCGCCTAGGCCGCCAACGATCCGTAGGCGTTCCCGATGGAGCAAATGTCCATCCACGCTATAGAAGAGGCAATAGACGTCAATCGATTTTAATTCGCGCGGACCGTTATTTGAAATGTTGCCCAGAACTTCCACCACCTTCTGGTTCATGAGGTTCTCAGATGCCTGCATGGTCACGTCGCTGAGCGCCAAGTTCGCCAGGTAGGCCTTGGCTTCTTGCGTAGCCGCGCTTTCGCCCTCTTTCTGGACAGGCCGGCTCAAATAAAAGAGCCCGCCGAGCACTGCCAAGACTCCCAAAAAGGTTGTCAAGACGGCTGCCAGCGGTATTGATTTTTTGTTCGCCGCCGCGCTGGAAGGTGACATGCTCTACAGCAAGTCTAACTCCTATTCATTCAACGGAATTCCCATGGGCCTCGCCGGTTGAAATACGCGCATCAAGGGGATACCGTGGCGAAGTGTTTATGCAACGCTAGGAAGTTAGACTATGTGGTGGTATTCGCTCTTCCCGCGCTTCAATCGGAGCCTGGAAAAACTCCGCCAGAACGACGATCAACTGGTGCTGGTTCTGAGCCTGCTCATCGGCGCGCTTGTCGGCTTGGTGACAGTGGCCTTTATCCTGCTAACCGGGCGGCTCGCAGCGCAGATGTATCCCGCGGGAGGAGCCGGCTGGCGCCGCGTTCTAGTGCCCGTTCTGGGCTCTTTGAGCATGGGTTATCTCTTGTGGCGCTATTTCCCCTTTGCGCGCGGCAGTGGCATTCCACAAACGAAAGCCGCCATCGTAATCAACGACGGGCGCATTGCGTTTCGAACTGTTCTGGGCAAGTTCTTCTGCTGTTCGGCGTCTCTCGCCAGCGGAATCGCTTTGGGCCGCGAAGGTCCGGCCGTTCATGTCGGTGCGGGATTGGCCTCGGTCATCGGCCGCAACCTCGGTCTAAGCCCAAAACTCGTGAAGGCTCTCGTGCCGGCCGGATGCGCCGCCGCGCTCGCCGCCGCTTTTAATACGCCCATCGCCGCCGTGCTGTTCTCGCTGGAAGAGATTTTAGGAGATCTGCACGCCACCGTACTCGGTTCCGTGGTCCTCAGCGCCGCTACGTCATGGATGGTTTTGCACTTGGTTCTCGGTGACGAACCTCTCTTTCATGTGTCCGGCTACCACTTAGTGAACCCAGTGGAGTTTGCCGTGTATGCCGTGCTCGGCGTGGTCGGCGGACTGGGTTCGGTGTGTTTTGTGAAGCTGCTGTTACGATTGCGCGTCTGGTTTATGAGCCTCCCAAAGAAGACGGTATGGTTCCAGCCAGTCGCCGGCGGCCTCACAGTTGGCTTGCTCGGTTACTTCGTTCCTGAAGTGTTGGGAGTCGGGTATAACTACGTCGAAAAGGTTTTGAACGGCAATATTGTCGTGAAAATGGTTGTGCTGTTTGCCGTTCTTAAAATTATCGCGACGGCCGTTTGTTATGCGTCCGGTAACGCGGGCGGTATATTCGGTCCCAGTCTGTTCATTGGGGCCATGATGGGAGCCGCGGTGGGAGGCGTGGCTCACGCGCTGTTTCCCGCGTACACTGCCGGCCCCGGTGCCTATGCGCTTGTGGGTATGGGGACCGCTTTTGCGGGAGTTGTACGAACGCCGCTCACGTCAGTGATCATGATTTTCGAGATCACCCGGGATTACACCATCATCGTTCCGTTGATGATCTCGAACCTGATTGCCTTCTTCATCTCGCAGAAGCTTCAAGAAGAGCCTATCTACGATGCGCTCTCGCACCAGGACGGCATACACTTGCCAAGCGCTCATTCCCGTTCGCAGACCGGAAGAATCCAAGTGCAGCAAGCGATGCGTTCAACGCCAACGGTTTTGTCACCCGACACTCAGATCGGCGTGGTTCTGCCTCAACTGAAAGGCAGTCCCCTAAATGCCTGGCCGGTTGTCGGCAAGGACGGGCTGCAAGGCATGATCAGGAGCAGCGAAATTGAAGAAGCAGCGGTAAATGGAGGTTCGAACAAGACAGTCTCCGACATTTTACGGGGAGCTTCTCATCGCAATCAAACCGGCGGCGAAGATCTAACACACGTCCATATCGATCACAGTCTGGCCCTCGCGCTGGAACGCATGGGAGCGAGCGGACTCAATGTCCTCCCGGTTGTGAGCCGTGCCAATTTTCACCAGTTGCTGGGAATCGTCGTGCTCGATGACATTCTGAATACCTATGGCGTAGGAAAGCGAGTCAGCCCGGTGGAGGTAGCGAGATAGTGGCAACCACCGTAGGAGGGAGGTCGTTTCTAGGAACCTTCGCGCTCGTTTTACTGGCGATTGCGGGACTCTGGATCGCGGACACCTTTCTGGCCAGGGTCGACGAAGCCGACAGTCGGACTCATGCTGAGCGTCTTTATCGGCAAGGCCGCGCTTTGATGCAGCGGGGAGAAAATAACCAAGCGATCGAAAGAATGGAAGACGCGATTGCTATCGAACGGGGCAATCGCGGTTATCTCCAATCGCTCGCCGAAGCCCAGTTTGCCGCTGGAAAATTGGACGACGCCCAGTCGACTTTAACGGACCTGTTAGCAAGCGACTCGACAGATGGGGCCGCTAGCTTGCTGCTGGCTCGCATAGCGGGCGAAGAGGGACGCTTCACCGACGCTGTCTCATATTTTCACCGCGCGATTTACGGCCATTGGAACGATCATGAGATGGAGAACAGGCGACGTGCGCGTTTCGAGCTGATCGATTTTTTAGCGAAACACAATTCGAAGGAGGAACTGTTGGCAGAGTTGCTGCCCGTTCAGGACTACGCCCCCAAAGACTTGAAGACTCGCATCAGGCTCGGCCGTTTGTTTCTGACCGCTGGATCACCCGCGCGCGCCTCAGATGAGTTTCACGAAGTCCTCCACGACGACCCAGCGAACGCCGGGGCCCATGAAGGAATTGGCGAAGCCGATTTCGCGCGCGGCGACTATCGCGCGGCGCAACACGATTTTCAAACCGCCCTGCGTCTCGCGCCAAACGATCAAACCACCCAGCAGCGCTTGGACCTTTGCAACGAACTATTGCAACTCGATCCCACGCTGAGGGGCCTTGCTTCCGCAGAACGCTACCAGCGCAGCGTCAAACTGGTCGATCTTACTTTAGCCGAAGTGAATAAATGCACCGCCAATCAGGCCCCGGAGGTGCAAGATTTGCTCGACAAAGCATCAGCCGCGCCAAAAGCCAAGGTCAGCCGTGCCCGCGAGAATGAAGCCGCCGAAGCGAACTTGGATCTGGTCGCACAACTCTGGCAGATTCGCAAAAAGGAATGCAAAGCAGCACCGTCGGCGGATAGTCCGCTCACGCTCGTCCTGGCGCGGATGGCCCAATAACACCCGGAAATTTTACGCCTTGCGTGGAAGTTCGTAATCGTGTAGATTCAGTTGTTGCTGTTTAAACCAAAAGCGTGAGGGCGTAAATGAAATTCGGCTCGTTAGTGGTTTTGTCACTGTTTGTTAACGCGGCTGCAATTCGGGCAGCCAGTTTCAGCGTTCAAACCGTCCAATACCCAAGTGATCCTTCTTTTACTCAACTGCTCGGCATCAATAACTCCGGCAAGATCGCGGGATTCCATGGAGCCACAACCGCTTCCGGATTCACCCTGACCCTGCCGAATACATTCACCACCGAAAACTATCCGGCCGCTGCGCAAACTATGGTCACCGGCATCAATAGCGCCGGCAACACAGTCGGCATTTATGTCGATGCAGGCGGCAGCACTCATGGCTTTACGGATATCGGCGCCACCTTCAAGACCGTCGACCAACCCGGTACAGTATTCAACCAGGGCCTCGGCATAAACGATTCAAACGAAACCGTCGGTTACTCTTCCGCCATCGATCCCGCGGGGATGGTCGGCCAAAAAGCCTACAGCCAAAGTGGCGGAGTTTTCACCGATATCAACCACCTGCTACCGTCCAATCAGAACAGTCAAGCCGTCGGCATCAATAATGCCGGCGACGTTGTCGGTTTCTATATGCCCACCTCAACCACTTCCCTTGGCTTCGAGGATGCAGCCGGAAAGATCACCACGATTGATCCGTTTGGTTCCACATTTACACAAGCGCTTGGAATCAATAACGAAGGTGAGATCGTTGGCTTTTATACTGACTCCGGTGGCGTGCAACATGGCTACCTTGATGATGACGGAGTATTCCAGAGCTTCGACCCAAACGGCTCTACCAGCACGACTATCAACGGATTGAACGACGTCGGCCAGATTGTCGGTTTCTATGTGGACGCCAACGATAACACTATCGGCTTTGTTGGCACCGCTACGCCCGAACCCGCGTCGCTGGGTTTACTGGGCCTGGGAGCATTCATCGGAGTAGCTTGGTTTCGCCGTCGCGCGGCCGCATAAACTACCCGGGATGCGGCCTTGGTGGCAAATCCTTTTGAGTTCTCAACGGTTCACCTCCCGATCCCGATACGTCGCCCCGCTGATCTCCCGTTCGAGCTTATCCACCGTGTCTTTCTTGAGCCGCTGCACCGTTGCCATTTCAAGTTGCGACTCATTCTTTCGTCCCACCGCGAGCAAAACCTGGGCGCGCAGATAATGAACGCTCGCGCTCTGCGGATCAATCGACCCGGCCTCAGCCAATGCTTTGAGCGCCTCCGAATAACGCTTCTCTTGCCGGTAAATCTTGGCGAGTCCAAACCAGGATGTCCCTAACCTCCGGTCGCGCTTGACCGCATCCTTAAAATAAATCTCCGCGTCGCGATCTTTCCCATCCAAACTAGCAAGCAGTCCGAGTTGATCGTAGTTAAACGCGACATCCGGTTCCACCGCGGCATCCGCTTGAAACTCCGTTCGGGCTCTTTCCATTTCTCCGTTGTGCCGGTAAACCAACCCCAAGTTGTAGTGCAGCAGCGGCAGCTTTGCGTCTCCCTTCGCCGCTGTCTGTAGCTCCGTCAGCGCATGTTCGTAATCTCCGTGGGCCATGTACGCCTTACCCAACAGCATGTGGACAATCGCCGAATCTTTCCCCACAGCCATCAGTTGGGCCAGCGCTCGCTCTTCCAGCTCAGGACGTCCCCCTTGCCCGGCCGCCACGGCCAAGCTATAGAGATAACTCAAGTCGCCATTTGAAGTGGGCCATAGCGGCTCCAAAGCCGCAGCCGAGTCCTGGTACCGTTCCTCAAACAAGTAGCAAAGACCTAATAAACGCCGCGCTTGCACTGACGTAGCGTCCTCTTTCAGCACTGACTCGAACTCTGGAATCGCCGCTGCATATTCACCCTCCTTGTAATACACCAAGCCGACGTTCAAGCGAATACCACTCACTTGCGGTGCCAGTTTTTCGGCCTGGCTCAAATATTCAAGAGCCTGCGGCCAATTCCGCTCGCGCATCAGAACCACGCCCAAGTTTACGCGCGCTCCCACATCGTTTGGTACCAGTTCCAGTACTCTCAAAAACGATTTTTTCGCACTGGCGAGATCGCCATGTTGCAGAGCCGTTTCGCCCGCCCGGTATGCTTCGCGCACCTGTGTTTCCGTGCTTTGGCGCTGTGTAAACCAAAACAGCAAAAGCAAGAGGCAGACCCGCATTTGCCTGCAGTCTACCAATCCGCCTGGAAAAAGTAGTGCCTTTGTATTGTCAAAGGCATGTGATTGGGTTTACCATCTCAACTAATGTTCGGTTTCAGGATCGATTCATCCAAGGGAGGGTGTTTGCTATGAGGCTTTTTAAGCGCGTTCTTGTTCTTCTGTCCGCTATTTTCGCTATTTCCGTCGTTTCTTTTGCCCAAGAAGGCTCCATTACCGGGTCAGTCCACGATTCTTCTGGCGCGGTCATTCCCAATGCCACCGTCCGAGTCTCAAGTGTTGACCAGGGGTGGGTGCGCACCGTTCAAACCAACTCCAGCGGCGATTACCTGGTACCAGGTTTGCCGGCCGGGAGCTATAACATTCAAGTCGAAGCCACTGGCTTCGAACGTTTCGAAATCAAGGCCCTCATTTTGCGTGTGGCCGAAAAATCGCGCGCCGATGCGACTCTTACCGTCGGCCAGATCAATACCGAAGTCTCGGTTGCCGGTTCAATCGTCTCTCAGGTACAAACGGAAACGGCTGAGCTGTCGGGCATTGTTACCACGAAACAAATCGATCAGCTTGTTTTGAACGGTCGCAATTTCACCCAATTGATTACGCTGATCCCCGGTGTCAGCAATCAGACCGGCCAAGACGAAGGCACGGTAGGTGTCTACGGAAGCGTCGCGTTCAGTGTGAACGGCGGCCGCACGGAATACAACAACTGGGAAATTGACGGTGGCGACAACATGGATAACGGCAGCAATGGAACTCTCAACACTTATCCAAACGTGGACGCCATTGCGGAAGTGAAGGTTCTTACCTCCAACTACGGCGCACAATATGGCAGAAACGGCTCGGCTACCGTCGAAACCATCACTAAATCCGGTACCCATGATTTTCATGGCGATCTTTTCGAATTTGTCCGCAACGAAGACTTCAACGCTCGAAACTTTTTTGCCGATTCCCGGCCCATCTATCGCAAGAACGACTACGGTTTCACCATAGGCGGCCCCGTGGTGATTCCCCACCTCTACAACACCAGCCGGCAAAAGACGTTTTTCTTTTATTCGGAAGATTGGCGCAAGGAATTGGTTCCCGGCGAAGTTTTCAATCTGCAGGTTCCTTCAGCGGCGGAGCGCGCCGGCAATTTTTCCCAAGATTGCCCCGGCGCTGGCAGTATCCCAACGGCTACGAACGTAGCGAATTTTCCCAATTGCCCCACCATGCCCAACCCGAACGGCGGCACTCTGAGTTATTATCCGGGCAACCAGGTTCCGGTAACTCCGCAAGCGCAGACTCTGCTCTCTCTTATTCCCAACGCCAACACAAGCTCCGGTTTCTTCAATGCCTCTCCGGCGCAGCAAACGAATTGGCGCGAAGAACTCGCCCGCGTTGACGAAAACATCACGGACAAACAGCGTTTCTTCTTTCGCTACATGCACGATTCCTGGAGCACCGTGACAGCCACTCCCCTGTGGGGCAGCGGCAGTTTTCCAACCGTGGGAACGAACTTCGTCGGACCGGGCGTAAGCTTAGTGGCCAACCTCACTTCAACGCTCTCCCCCTCCTTGGTGAACGAGTTCATGTTCAGCTATACGACCGACCATATCTTTCTAACCGCGGTCGGCAATATCGCGCGCCCCGCTAGTTTCGATATGCCGGGTATCTTTGACAATGGCTTCCGCGGGATTCTGCCGAACGTAACGATCCAAGATACCGCTGAATACGGAGGCGGCTTCACCGCCAGTACCGGTTACTTCCCCTGGAACAACGCCAATCCCACCTTCACCTTCAAAGACAACATCACAAAAATCATTGGTAGCCACAATCTCTTCATCGGCGCCTATTACGTAGCTGCCCAGAAAAACGAAGATAGCAGCGGCGACGCTCAGGGCAGCCTGACATTCGGGCCTCCGAGCACTTACACCACGGGCAATGGATTCGCCGATTTTCTCGTCGGCAGCATTGCCGCGTTCGATCAAACCACCGAAGTCGCTAAATACTATAACCGTTACAAGATTGTCGAGCCTTACATTCAGGACGATTGGCACGTTAATAAGAAACTCACTCTCAATTTGGGTCTGCGGCTCAGTCTGTTCGGCACCTATCGTGAGAAATATCATCAGGCCTACAATTGGGAGCCCAGTGCTTACAATCCGACCGACGCGCCCATCTACGGCTCTAACGGTCTCATCAGCGGCAATCCATTCGACGGCATCGTTCAGTGTGGTGTAGGTGGAGCGCCCGCCGGTTGCCTTAACGGGCATCTTTTCAACCCCGCGCCTCGCATTGGTTTTGCCTACTCTCCCGACGACGGCAAGACTTCCATCCGCGCCGGCTATGGTATCTTCTTTGAACACACTAACGGCAACGAGGGCAACACTGAGTCGCTGGAAGGCAGCCCGCCTCTGGTACAGCAGATCACCGTGTACAACATAGCCGGCTATACCGGCATCCCCTCTAGTGCCGGGGTGTCCGGGCCTCTTGACGTGAACGCTATCCCCACCAAAGCCGTCTGGCCCTACGTGCAGCAA
>Ga0302325_10026980_pt1 | contig 11919 bp, 18 predicted proteins | sample Palsa_T0_2_FD_201948 | JGI IMG/M metagenome (GOLD analysis project Ga0302325, IMG submission 201948) | Peat permafrost microbial communities from Stordalen Mire near Abisko, Sweden - Palsa_T0_2 | ecosystem: Environmental > Terrestrial > Soil > Palsa > Peat permafrost | place: Sweden: Abisko... | reverse complement strand
TTTGGTTGCTGTGTTGTTGCTATTGAGAGGTTGCTTCTGATTGAGGGGAGTGCACAGAGAAAATTTACGGTGACCGAGAAGTTCAGCCCGCTGCTATTTCCCATCGCGTCTCCCAGTCGCAACCTGCTTCACAACCTCGTCGGCCACTCCACAACGAACATGGCCCTCCGCTGCTAACCCGGCTACTCCAACCAAATATTGGTTGGACAAAGTCCCGTATTTCATCATGCCGTACAACATTGCAATGGTCAGCGACAATTTCTTCCCCCAACCAGGCGGAGTCGAGAGCCACATGTACCAACTCTCAACGAAGCTGATCGACCGCGGACACAAGGTTATCATCATCACGCATGCATATGATGGCAGAACTGGCGTTAGGTATCTCACCAATGGTCTCAAAGTCTACCACGTCCCGTTCCTTGTCATATATCGCTCCACGACCTTCCCAACCGTCTTCTCGTTCTTCCCAATTTTTCGGAACATTGTTATTCGAGAGCAGATTGAAATTGTTCATGGCCATGCAAGCTTGAGCAGTCTCTGCCACGAAGCTATCTTGCATGCTAGGACAATGGGGTTAAGGACAGTGTTCACGGATCATTCGTTGTTCGGCTTCGCCGATGCTGCCAGCATCCTCACTAACAAACTTCTCAAGTTCACGCTGAGCGATGTGGACCATGTCATTTGCGTCAGTCATACATGGTAAGCATCTCCAAACATGGCTGCGTTCATTCCTAATCCCAGCAGCAAAGAGAACACAGTCCTTCGCGCCTCCCTTGATCCTCTTATGGTCTCGGTTATCCCGAATGCAGTTGTCGCGGAGAACTTCCGACCTCGTTCTCATCCTTCATACCCTCCCTCCGAATTTGGAGACCAAATGGTCCCGGTGCAGCAACACCTCGGCCCACACGATACAATCACAATCGTCGTCGTCTCCCGACTGTTTTATAACAAGGGCACAGATTTGTTGGTGGCAGCAATTCCTCGAATTCTTGCCAGCCACCCTCATGTTCGATTCATAATTGCTGGATCCGGTCCAAAGGCTATTGATCTGGAGCAGATGCTGGAAAGAAACGTTCTTCAGGATCGAGTGGAGATGCTGGGACCAGTCAGACACGAGGAAGTCAGAGACGTGATGGTGAGAGGACACATATATCTTCACCCGAGCTTGACAGAGGCATTCGGCACGGTGATTGTCGAGGCAGCAAGCTGTGGACTATATGTGGTATGTACGCAAGTTGGGGGCATCCCGGAAGTACTTCCAAGTCACATGACGGTATTTGCAAAGCCAGAAGAAGACGATTTAGTTGCCGCTACGGGGAAGGCTATTGCAGCACTTCGAGCAAATAAGGTCCGCACAGAGAACTTCCACGATCAAGTCAAGAAGATGTATTCTTGGACTGATGTTGCTGAACGGACTGAGCGGGTATACGATGGCATTTCTGGTGTCCTTAGTGAGGCTGACTTCTACGGATACGATGCTGCCGATGCTGCAAGCTGGAGTGCAACGAGAGGGAGGGCAGGTGTCCAGAGCTTTGCTCTAATTGATCGACTCAAGCGGTATTACGGGTGCGGCATTTGGGCTGGAAAGCTCTTCTGCCTCTGCGTGATTATCGACTACCTCATATTTGTGTTTCTGGAATTTTGGGCACCTAGGGATGAAATTGATATCGCTAGAAACTGGCCAAAGAAGAGCAAGGTGGAAAACTCCCGAAGGGATCAGCGCACTTTGAAGCGGTAATATCCAAGAATGGACCACGAATATCATAGTCTTCGGCTGCTATCCAGGCGCAGTCAGCTTCCCTGCCCGTGCTGCTTCGTTTTCGAGCATAACGGCTGGAGTCACGAGAAACGCTGCTCTGAGAGCAGGATGATTACACCGTTTGGATGGGAAGCATCCTGATTGATGCTACGGCCGCCCCCTAGAAAGAATGTCTAGCGTCTTTTTTCAGGCTAGGTCAACCAAGTCGGTCTTGATGCTGTTTCTGTTTTATATCTCTGAGAGTTTCCTGGAGCCTGCAGGTTCACGGGAAATGGATGGCATATGCCAGCCTTGAAGAAATAAAAGCAGCAAATATGTCATCGACGAAGCTGGACAATTCTTTAGGGGGAACCATAATGTACCATACCGACAGCAAAGAATCGTGATGCTCACTCCGGTAGTTGAGGTGCTAACGTCGGAGAACCCCAACATCTCCACGCCAGGCCGAACAATGACCTTTTCCCTGTGGAGGTTGGGGCCAGGATTTCTCGCATGAACACAGGGCTACTCCGAGGGCCGGTATTTGGACCAACAAACCTGTGTTGACGATGCCCAGTTGTGTACAGTGGCGCTGACACCCACCTTGCGAGCGATGAGTTGTGGCAGAAAGGCTGGATTGCTGAAAATTAGAGGTAGACATCTTTGTCGAAGCACATTTAACCGTTTTCTTTCGTGGACTTCAATTCCAAGCCATTCCACGTATTGCTCTGGCCCTGTAACATTAGACATTCCAACAGACGGTCTCCTAAATATTCGCTACTCAGCTATTCCCTGTTTGAGCTTCTGCGAGCTGTAAACCTTGTTGGGTGGCCCCTAAAATACTCGGAGACGTTGGAGATAGCGCAGTCGTGGTGCCGTGGTGCGTCAAATCCTGGGCGCCACCTTGCTGTGCATGTCAGTCTTTTTGGAGGTTCTGCTCCGTTATCTACATTTTGGGCCAATAGTCAATCAACTCTCGGCAACGCTTGACTGCGCCGTAGGTTTTCGGGGAGTATTTTAAGACCCGACCACCGCCGGGCCTTCGATCACGGCGGATCAGGCCCGTGCATGGTTGCATTTGCGACATCAACTTGGTCTTTTCCTCCGAATCCTGTTGTTGGTTATGTGTTATAATTGGATCGTCTGCAGGGCTTCTCCCTAGTCGCAAAATTTACATTCATATAACTTTGACCAGGCCTTGCCATTCGGTACTCGAGCCCCACGAATCTGCCACAACTGGAATCTGCGGCTAAGCGGCTCAGCCTGCCAGTCCTCGAGCTTTCGGTTTTCAACTGGTCAGTGAGAGAATGTTGGCTCGAACATTTCCTTTTGAAGAAACACACCCACAAGGATACTTGACCGTCGTCCGGTCTTAAGTGGTCCGTGATGCTGCGCCTCTACCGATACTGTAGTGATCGTTAAAATTTAGGGGATGCCCGAGCTAGAAAGTCTAGTTGGACCTCATCCAATCTAGACAAGAAAGGTTTCCTTTCTTCGCAACTGTTTATTCTTGCTCCGTGGGTCGAGCAGAAACTAGCATTATTTTCTTAGCATTAACGTGCATATTCTTGAGTTGCTCATCACAAAGATCAAAAAATATCTCGACCTCCACTTCCGGGTCGTCAACGAAATCGGCTGCCGTCCATATTGGAATAATATCGATTAGAACCTTAGTCGGTTTCATAACGAATCATGCTATTGGAACCATCATCGGATGCCGTCGTGGCGGTATCTGACGTGGAGAATGCAGCTGGTGTAGATGATTCAAGTCATCCTCACCACACAGGCTCGAAAGAGAATTCACAAAGCATGATAGATGGGTCGACAACTACAGAAACCATGTCCGACACTCAATTTGATCTCTCTTTGCCCTTGAACTGGCCAATCAGAAAGAAGTTCCTGAACATGGCCGTTCCATCTTTCATCTGCTTCGTTGTGTTAGCACCTCCGAATTCTTCTCTGTGGAGCTTCTCCTGATGTGTTTATGCAGAGCATTTGGCAGTTCTATTTATGCACCAGCAATTCCCGATGTCATGCATGACTTCACAGTCTCCGAAGTCGTTGCGACATTACCGCTCACAACATACGTCCTAGGCTTGTCTTTCGGCCCAATGCTCAGTGCACCGATCAGCGAAACCATGGGGAGACTTGGGACATACCGCATATCCGTCCCCATAGGTGCATTGTTTACTCTCGGTGCTGGATTCGCCCCTAACATCACGGCATTGTGTATTTTGAGGTTCCTCGCTGGATTTTTTGGTGGAGCATCTCTACCAGTTTGTGCTGGAACTTCAGCTGATCTGTTCCGTCCTCAAAACTTCGCGATTGCTGGTTCATTTCTCCTCTATTTTCCCTTTCTAGGTATGGAGCTCTATATAATGCCACCAGTATAAAATACTAACGTTTTTCCAGGTCCAGCAATGGGGCCATTTATTGGTGGTTTCGTAACTCAACATAAGGGCTGGAAATGGTCGCAATATACACTTGCAATCTTCTACCTCGCATCGTGGCTTCCCGTCTTCCTGTTGGAAGAAACGTACCTCAAAGTCATAATGACGCGCCGGAAACGGACTCAAGAAGCTGCTGCTGCCGAATCCCAGGCGAAGAAACCCGGAGCGAGTACTCTCCTACTCGGCGTCCTCTTCATCACCCTTCTTCGTCCCACCAAGATGCTTTTTACGGAACCCATTGTCTCCTTCTTGAGTATTTACGTCGCATTTAACTTCGCAGTCATCTTCACCTTCTTCGCCTCTGTGCCGTACGTGTTCGGTCTCGTATATGGGTTTGATAGAGGGGATACGGGTTTGGTATTCCTCGCAGTCGGACTTGGTTGTACACTTGCCGTACCTACTGTGATAACACTTGATAGGCTTGTGTATCAGAGAGAATGGAAACGGAGTCCTGGAAAGGTGGCTCCAGAAGTAAGGCTCTGGCCTGCTATGCTTGGTGCATTGAGAATCCCTGTCGGCCTGTTTTGGTTTGCTTGGTCCTCGAAAAAAGGGGTGCATTGGATTGTTCCCATCATTGGAATCGTCCCTTTTGCCTGGGGCAACCTTTGCATCTATATCAGCACTTGCATGTATCTTATCGACACGTACGCAGCTCTCACCGCAGCATCAGCCATTGCTGCAAACGGTCTCTTGAGATATATCTTGGGAGGGTCCTTTCCCCTCTTTACCTTGCAGAGTAAAATCACCACGAATGAACTCCAAGATCATTGCTAACTTTAACAGTGTACGAACGACTGGGTATTGGTTGGGCTTCGAGCTTGCTCGCTTTTTTCGGATTGGCAATGGTGCCGATCCCCTGGGTATTGTATAAATGGGGCGGGCAAATCAGGGCCGCAAGTCATTTTGAAACGAAGCAGATTCCAGCCTGAACGTCAACGCCAAAACAAAAATCAGGAAATAGGTCAGTATCAACACAGAATTCAACTGTTATCCATCCTTGCATTGTCCTTGCTCCACCTGTTGTGTCTCGCACTGCGTTCTAGCTCAGCTATTTTTCTGTGCATGTTCCTGAAGTTGGCCGGGAATGCGCTAATGCTTGTTAGGACAGACTTAATTGTTCAAGTAGACGAAATAGTTCTTTGACGAGTTTTACCTTGTTTCCGTGTGCATATTCCGCTGAAGGTCAGGCTTCCAAGAAAGCACAGAAACAGTTGAGGTGGTGTGGGTGACACTTTGAAGGTCCGAGTACAGTATCCCATGGAGAATTAGCGAACAACTCTCCGCCAACCAATCAAACATTCCATCCTCCATTTCCGGATTTATCGATGTCTCTGGATCTTGAGGTGAGACTACAATCTAAAAGGAGTTAGTTCTGTGAAGGTGCCGAGGCTGGACCCACTGTCGTCCTTCCCCGCATTCGCCGGCCTACTATTAAGCTTAAACGGGAGGGAGATCTCCCTGGGAGGGTACGCCATCGCTGAACGCCACAACCCCCTCATTCAGCACTCTCTCACAACCCCGCCAGTCATCTGCCACTCCCACCCTTCTCCTACTCACTATTAAAGCCACCATGATCATCGCCGTCCCGGCACTGAGGAAGTGGCCACGGAGCGCGATGCTTCCATGATTAGCGTCGTTATAGTTGCAAGTTTGGTGAAGAAATGCCTCTCTCTTTTGTCATCATCTTCTGCTTCATTGGGTGTAACTCCTTAGTGTATTCTAAATCCAGATTGAGCTACGGTGTCATACGAAAGATTTGCAGGTGGGGAAAGTTCCTCATTGACACCGATCGGGTGGTTGTCCCACAGACCGAGGCCTGAAAGATCCAATTATGGCACGCATCAAGACTTCCATTCATCCATGTTGTACATTCTCCGGTGTCACTGGATGGTGCCGACAAAGCACCGTGAACTTCATAGTGCGTTGGCTTGGCTTGAAAGAAAGGAAACGGCATCGTCACCTGGGCTAGTCTTCTTGCCTAGGCTTCAGAGGCACTAAGAAACGGAAGGTTTTGCATTCATATAGCATGCTTCTCCTCCTCAGAAACTTCTATCTCCAGCTTGATGTCGATGACTTTTTAAATACTCTTAAATCAAATTTGCCCATCATGAAGTACTTTTTTTATCTCGTGGCACTCTCTCTCTTCCTAGCCGAGATTGTTGCGTTCCCTTCTCGCATGTTTGACCTTTCCATGGACGAGGAAGAAAAGCGAAATATTGCCAACATCGCAGCTTCTATCGAGGCAGATGCCAAGACTAGACGTGCTGGAACACCAATTGCGCCTGGCTTCGATGCTTCACAACAATATGTTTCAAACAAGGGAGCCCACGCCTTCGTACCTCCAGGACCCAATGATCTTCGAGGACCTTGCCCTGGACTGAACGCTATGGCAAATCATGCTTACATACCTCACAATGGTGTTGCTACCATTACCGAGTTTATCCAAGGAACATATGATGGTGAGCATAGTTGACTCTAAGCCATGATTAGGACTAACAAATGGGTCAGTCTTTGGCATGGGTACCGATCTCGCAACATTTTTGGCTGTCTACGGTGCTGTAATGGATGGAGACCTCGTATCATGGTCGATTGGAGGGCCGCCCACGTCGAGCCTGCTGAGCTCAATTGGATTGCTTGGGCAACCCCAAGGCATCTCAGGGTCACACAATAAGTACGAGTCTGATGCATCACCAACGAGACCCGACCTGTACGAATAGTAAGTCCTCCTCGCCTCAGAGGGCGTATCCCCGGGCTAATCATTTCGACAGCGGCAACGACTACAAACTCATCATGAGTCAATGGAACCAATTGTATTCCCAACCTCTCGGCCCCAACGGCTACGATCTGACAACGTTGACTCCATTCCGTGCCAGCCGCTTCCAGCAATCCATCAACAACAACCCATATTTTTTCAACGGTCCATTTACTGGTGTATTGGTGCAGCCGGCGGCATACACCTTCATCTACCGTTTCATGTCCAACAAGTCAGCCGAATACCCAGAAGGCTACCTCGACGGCGAAGTATTGAAGTCATTCTTTTCCATTACTGGTGATCCAACCACTGGCTTCAAATGGACACCAGGCGCCGAGAAAATCCCTGATAACTGGTATAAGCGCGCCATAGGCGATGAATACACAATTCCGTATTTCAACCTCGATCTTGACGCTGCTGCGCTCCAGTATCCTCAATTTTTGAGTGTCGGGGGAAATACCGGCAAGACCAATACCTTCACCGGTGTTGATCTGGAGAGTTTGACTGGTGGGGTATACAATGTTCAGACGTTGGGACAGGGCAACAATGCAGCTTGCTTTGCCTTCCAATTTGCGCAACAAGCTGCGCCAGATCTCCTGAAGGGCTTGTTTTCAAGTATAACTCAGCCTTTGAGTCAGTTGAATGCCGCTCTTGCTTCCGTTTTCTCTGAATTGAGCTGCCCTCAGTTGCAGAGTATCGACAATTCGCAATTCGCTCAATATCCTGGTGCGAAAGGTGCTTACTAGAGTGCTCTCAAAGATGATGAAGAATAAAAGGGTTGAGAATGGACTTACTAGGTGTTCATGCCAACCTGAGAAGGAGGTCATGTCGTTTATTTTGCTTGCTCCGGCTTCGGCTCATGACTGTCTGATGAATTATGGCCTGCACATAAAAATGAAAGATTAAACATATCTTGTAAGATTCACAATATTATTTTTGTATGCGTATGGAATGTCACATGGCCTATGAGGAAGTCAACACGATGGAAGTCCGAGCCAGAGATGGGTACATTTCCGGACTCTCCACTTCGAGTCCGCCCTTCCCGCTCTCGCAAAAGCTTTAGTCATTTTCCACATCAAGTCAATTAAAACACTTGAAAGATTCAACGACTTCATCATATTAGAAAATCGACATATGTGAGCCTAATGTTACCTCAACTCGTCTCGATACATAATTTATCTATTCTTTGCATTTTAAAACTTGCTGTTTGCATCTTTTAAAGGGGTTGTGCGTATTGAGGTATGCCAGGGTCACGGGGCCGCTCTCAGGTCTCAGCCCCTGTCTGGTAGAACAACCTGCGAATCAGCGAGCTTTCAGTGAGACAAGACAATCAAACCCACGAAAATCTTCTTTCAACCGCCGGGTCACCGCGATTTCGATTCATCCTATCCTTCGCAACCTGCATCCGCCAGTGCCCACCACGTCGGCAGAATATCCATTTCGATCCATCAGCTTTCCCCTTGCTATATGATGGTATGCAAGCCCTCAAGCGTGTTCCGGGATGCGGAGCAGCATACTTCGTAGAAGCGACCCTGCCACGCATCGCCAATCAAGAATGCAGGTTCAGCCCGTTGATGGCCGAAACCAATGACCAGCCCGAACCCAATATGATGCTTAGTGGCTACAGCAAGCAGGCAGTACGCCGATATTCAGACCACGGGGTTTATGAAAATTTGGGAGGAAGATGAGAATAAAATCTGAGGCTGGCATCTGTGCCGCAAGAAGGAGTTTCTCAACCATCGCACCTTCCGGGTTGACATCCATCACAATCTCATGTTCGAGCATGTCAGCCTTTCTCAGCCTAACACACTGTGATCCCCGCCAATTCTTCAGCATCACAATAATCAGACATGGCAATAATCCTCTTCATAGCCCAGGCAGTTTTTTCTCTCGGCACAGGTGCTCTCGTTCGGGCAGAACTTCCTATCGTCGCCCCATTCATCGTTCCATCAGCTCTCCCAACTTCAGTGTCCTCCATGTACTATGTTAATCCTCCACCAACGACAGAGCCTCAACTGCTCTTTATGACGAAGTCTTGAATACCACTTATCTACTCAATCTCACGGACTCAAGGACTATCCTGACGGCGAACACTAATCTAGTCTAATAACCATCCGGACTCGGCCTCACCAACACCAGCGCTGAAGCCCTTGTTCAACTTGCGTTGGCTGAGATAAAACAATTTCACGATGTTGGTGGTCTTTCTGGAAAATGCCCGAAGTGCAATGCTGCTCTCAGCATGGGCAGGGTTCCTCGGCCAACTGAATACGTTCTTCATACCATCATTCTGTTTTCCAATCTGCTGAACTTGCTTCCACTGCTTCTTTGCACGGATACTTCTACCGCAGGAAGTTATGGAGCAATTCGAAGCCAAGTACTCGCCCTTGCAGAGGTCACGGAAACTGATGGAAAGTTTATATGCAGTAGTCTTAGCACAAATTTCTGCGCTGTACCAACTACCACTCCTCCAAATATGAGGCTGTTCCCCAAACTAAAGCCCAGGAACTACAAGGCTCCAAAAGCCAGTGGAAAGCGGGCAAAAGTCCTCTATTTGTCTGATTTTTGTCGGATCCCAGCTACCTAGTTGCTCCCGAAGCCATTTTTGCCCGTCTGGTCTTTGCTGCAGGTACTCCACTTCAGCGCCTACAACTCATCTATCTTTCCCCCATCTCTTTATGGAGCACGCAGGTTAGTATTGAAAACTTTCAATCTCGCCAAATATGCTAACAATTCTAGTTGCGGTACTCCCTGTAAACTAGGTTTTGCTGCTCTCCAATCTATCGGAGTAGAGATTGCTTCCCCAGCTGGGACGATCTACTCTGGTGATTTTGTATCTCACGACTCCTTAAGTCAACTTTCTCGTGCGTACGTGGAGGACACCGAGACTAGCGTCTACGATATGTTGAAGAGCTGCATAAAAGGCCCTGTCTCTTCTGTTCTTGGCAATCATCATTCCAACCCAGAAGCCACCGGTGGTGCTACGAATTCTCCACCTGTAAAGCGGCACTGAAGTCTATGGAGCCGCGGCTCGATGGCCAGAAGATGCACCACTGGATGCGGCATTCTGGCATGAAGTGGCAGAGTCGATGGAGAGCAAGAAAAAGCTGGTGGGTAATTTATTGCTTATCAGGGAAAGATAAGTGTCATGAGCCCTAACTTCACCAGGATGCGTTTGCTATGGCAAAGATCTGTTATATGAGGAGTTTTTGAAGAAGTAAAAATAACTCATATTTTCTACAACTTTGCACTGACCTCCATCTCACCTACAGACCATTTTCTGAATAATTCCTCCGTTTCCTTGTCCAGCTCATCGCTGTCATCAATTCGTGGCTCTCCTCTCAAGAACCTCTCAAGTGTCATATCAGCATGTTCTTCGGCATCATATCCATAAACAAGCTTCATCATTTTTGGGTCACCATACAGATTGGGACTCCCATCCTCTCTTCTCCCCACCAACTCGCCTTTCATAGCCTCATCTCTCTTCCTTTGCACCGGACCGTCCGGCAAATGCCAAATACACCCGTTCAAAAAGCTAATCTCTTGCTTGAACTTTGCTTTCGGCATCCTCTCGGTCTCGTAAACCTTAACCGCCTGCTCAAGCGTGATCTTACCCGCCACAACCTGAGCAAGGCATCGCCCCAGGAATGCACCATCTTCCATGCTGGTAGCTGCTCCTTGCGCCATGTGGTTCACCATCGAGTGCGCTGCATCGCCGATCAAAACAACATTCTTCTCCTTTGAGCTCCAGGATTCCAGGGGTCCGGTGACAAGTAGGGGCCAGCGGTTGGATTCAGTTATCATATCTACGACTCTTTTGATTCTCGGGTCGTAGTTCTTGAACTGTTCTTGGAGGACGGAAATTGCGATTGGTTCTGGGCTGGTAACAGGATAATCGACGTGGTGTGAGAGCACGAGGTTCATTTCCGTGGACCCGGAGATGGGGTAGGTTATAATATATGAGTTGTCGCCCATCCAGACTTCCATTGTTGGAATCTTGATGAGGGGCGCGGCAATGGGATCTTTAAGAATCAACGAGTAGGGAACGATTGCCCGGTACGCACAGTTTGGTGTTCGTGCCTTGGGGTTGACTTCGGGGAAGAGGGCTTGTCGGACGACAGATTTCAGGCCGTCTGCGCCGACTAGGAAGTCGAAGGTGTGTTTCTGTCCCAACGCGGTGGTGACTGTCACTTTTTTCTGGTTCTCATACTCGATGTTGGTGGCGCGAGAGTTGATGAGCAGGCTTGCGCCGAGCTTTGAGGCGACTCTGACGAGTGCATCATGGAGGTGAGCTCTGTGGACGACCCACCAACTGGAATCCAGTTAGTAGATTAATATGGGATTTTTCTATTCTTGGCTTACGGGTAGTTCAACTCCTGCCTTACATCAGGGATCATCCTCGTATATCCTACTTTCTGCTCCCGTTAGCCATTTTCCTACCTTCACTCGCTTAAAATCTCGATTTGAGGAAATTTCACTTACTGTACCATCGCATCTCCTCACATTCAGCTCCTCAACCTCAACCAAGTCTTTCAGTATGAGGTCTGCAACTCCCCATTTGATCAAAAGTCGAGAGACGTTCGGCGTCATCTGGATGCCTGCCCCGATGTCACCTAGCTCAGCGGCTTGCTCAAGGACCGTGACTTGCACTCCTGCTCGTCGGAGGGCGATGGCAGTAGTAAGTCCGCCGAGACCTCCTCCACAAATACCAATGTGGAGAGGGCTACTGGAGGGCTGATTTGCCGCCATGGTTGTGGTTCTTTGGGGGATTTGAGTACTTGATGAAGAGAAAGTGCTTTAAGATTAGCCGTTGTGAAGAATCTGGGAAGTTGGAAGGAGGTCGGGGGCACTGGGTGGCTTTTATAGAACGAAAGGTTGCCAAGTCTACGGATTTAGCATTGCAGCATCTATCATGTGATAGCTCTGCCTCCTACTGTAGTTCACGTTTGAATTTGGAGGACATGACTCTGTTAGTCTCTATT
>Ga0302325_10026979_pt1 | contig 11919 bp, 12 predicted proteins | sample Palsa_T0_2_FD_201948 | JGI IMG/M metagenome (GOLD analysis project Ga0302325, IMG submission 201948) | Peat permafrost microbial communities from Stordalen Mire near Abisko, Sweden - Palsa_T0_2 | ecosystem: Environmental > Terrestrial > Soil > Palsa > Peat permafrost | place: Sweden: Abisko... | reverse complement strand
AAACCAGGCCACGGAACCGGCCGCGACCGCGCCGCCGAGCGCAGCCATCACCTGCAGAATCCAGGCGGTGCTGCCGACCTCGCTTGCCGGCTGTTGCGCTGTCGCAACTCTCACCGAGTCCGATTTCGGCTGCGCCTCGGTGAGGTCCCGTATCGCCGGCGTGCTCGCGGCCGCGCCGTCAGGCGTTGCAGCGCTTGCCTGCGTAGGCGGGTCATTGGCGGCAAGGTCGATCTCGTTTGCATCGTTCGGTAAGGCCAACTGCACCGTGCGGCCGCCGACGACGAGTGCGCTCGGGGTGGCTTCGGCCGATGCCACGCCGGGCTGAGGCATTGGTGTGAGCGCGGCAGCCACGAGTTCTGTTGGCGGAGCGGAAGGAGCCGGCGGCCAGGTGCTGTCGGGCGCAGGCGCTTGCGCAATCTGCGTCCGGGCATGGGACCGTCTTCGCTGGGCCACGACGCCATGAATCCCTTGCGACCTCATCCTGCTCCTGGATGCCGTTCTGGTCTTGCCGGCGGGTCTGGCCGCCAATTTGGCCCGCGGCTTCGCCTTCGCTTTGCTTGGCTGGAGGAGATTTGGCTGGAGGAGTTGAAGGAGTTGGATCGGCTTGCCGGCCGCCTCAGGAGGCGCGGTTTGCGCCTCTGCGCCGCTGACCGCCAACCCCGAAATGAGCGAGAAAGCCGAAAAGATCGCACCCACGGTGGCAATGCGAATATTGAGCATTGGTCCCTCCATTACTGCATCCTACCGGAGCATTCGGGTCAGACCGGAGTGACCTCAAGGTGACGCAATTGCGGATTCTTTCGCGCAAAGCCCCGACCAAAATCGGCCGCTCTTAACCATCCTCGATCGACGCGTTGTCGTTGTTTGTGGCTTCGCGGGGGCGGGGACGCGGCGGGCGGCTGGCCGAGACATGATCGAACTGAAAACCGAAAACGGGATTGCGATTGTCACCATCAGGCATGGCAAGGCAAATGCGCTGGATGTTGAGCTGTGCGAGGGGCTGGCGAAGTGCTTCGAGGAACTTCGCAGCTCTGATGCCCGCGCGGTGGTGATGACGGGTCAAGGCCGAATGTTCTCGGCCGGCGTCGACTTGCCGCGGCTGAGGGCGGGCCGGACTATGTTCGCAAGTTCCTGCCGACACTGCATCGGCTCTACGACGCCGCGTTCTTCCATCCGAAGCCGGTCGTGGCGGCGATCAACGGCCATGCCGTCGCCGGCGGCTGCGTGCTCGCGTGCTGTGCCGACCGGCGCATCATGGCGTGCGCTAGCGGCCGCATCGGCGTGACAGAAATCCTGGTGGGTGTGCCGTTTCCCGCGCTAGCCTTCGAGATCGTCCGCTTCGCCGTACCGGCGCACCATCTCGCGGAGTTCACGTTCGGCGGCGCGACCTACGATACGGGCGCAGCTCTGGACCGCGGCTGGGTCGACGAGGTCGTGGAGGGCGACGCGCTGTTGTCGCGCGCAATCGCCGCCGCGCAAGAACTCGCACGGCTGTCGCCGCCGGCCTTCGCTCAGACCAAGAAGCAACTTCGCCAGGAGGCCGCCGAGCGCGTCGAGCGAAGTGGCGCGTTGACAGACCAGACCGTCACCGAAATTTGGACCGGGGCGATCGGCAGTGTCCGCGATTACATCGCACGGACGCTGAAGAAGACCTAGAGTCATGCCCGCGGAGAGCGCGGGCATGACGGCACTCGCGCAACTCACGCCGCCAGAGATTTGAGATACTTGTCGGCTTCTTCGGGCACTGCGAACCACGGGAACAGATCCAACGGCTCGTTAAAGCAATTGGCGATGCGGCGGGCGAGAACGGGAATTCCTTGCGCGGCGCCCAAGATGTTGAGCACGTGCGGCGGCGGCGGTTGCAGCAATGCGTTGGTCCAGCCGGTCACGTACTGCACGTATTCCCAGTAGCGATCGAAGGTCGCCTGCATCCAGGCCTGGTCGAACGGCTTGTCACCCTGCGCCAAGATCGAGTCGAGATAGATTTTCGCGCATTTCGACGCGTTGTTTGATCCCTGTCCGGTGATCGGATCGTTGAGAACGACCACGTCGGCCATGCCGAACACGGCCTTGCCGGACGGCAGCCGCGCGATCGGTTTGCGTACGGTCGGCGCAAAGCGTCCGCTGAGAATACCATTGTCATCGGTAAGTTCGACGTTCTTCGCGCGCTCGGCCTCCCAAGGCAAGAAGGTGTCCAGAATCCATTTCGACTTGGCCAGATGTTCGGCCGGTGAGGAAATTCCTTCCCAGCAATCCATCGGACCGCCGGGAACGCCCTCGAGCACCATGATTTCGCAGGGGCCGGTGGTAGTCAGCGACGGGAAGACGAAATACTCGCCGACGCCGGGGATGAGATTGAACGCCACCGCCGAGTGGCCGGGACGCGGCGTCAGGCCCTTGATGTAGGTGAGCGCGAGCGCGCGCTGCGGCGCGTCGAACTGGCTCTTTTGCGCGTCGCGCTCGAACAGCCTAGCGACGTCGCCCTTGCCGGCCGCGACGATGACGAGGTCGGATTGTGCGGCGTATTTTTCGAGGTCGGCGGGTCCGGCTGCCTTGTATTCGATCTGGCCACCGCGCTTTTCGAATTCCTGCATCCAGCGCGGGAATTTGACGCGCTGGTCGACCGCTTGTGCCGGCTTGTCGAGCATGCCGTTCCAGTCGATCGCCTTGTTGCCCGAGCCGTCGGGCGCGGGAACGGTGAAGCTGATGGAGTCGACGGTCGGGCATTCCTTGTCCCAGAAATTCAGCCCGAGCTCGCGCTCGTGGCTCAGCGCCTTGTCAAACATGCATTGGCTCGACATCACCTTGCCGGCGCGGATGTCGTCGCCGTTACGGTCTTGTATGAGGCGGACATCGTAGCCGGACGACAGCAGGCCATTGCCGAGCTGCAGGCCGGACTGGCCGCCGCCGACGATCGTGATGACGCGTTTCGAACTCATCGCCCTCTCCTGTGGTACAGCCGAGCCACGCGGCCGCGCTCAAAGCGTTTTGTTGAACATGATTTTTCCGAAATGCAGTTTCCGCATTTCGAGATCGCGCTCTATTCCATAAGCAAAGGTATTGCGGGATCGGCGCGTTCGGGCCCCATGGCCGTGTAGCCGCCGTCGACGCGAATGTCGGTTCCGGTGATGAAGCTTGCATTGTCCGAAAGCAGGAACGCGACGGCTTCCGCGACCTCGGAAGGATTGCCGGTACGCCCGAGCAAATGGAACGGCTTTGCCACGCCGTCGGTCTTGGCGCGGTTGCCTTTGGTCAATTCGACCATGATGTTGCTCCAGGTCCATCCCGGCGATACAGCATTGACGCGAATGCCGTCGGGGGCGAGGTCCATCGCCTGATTGCGCGTCAATTGCAGGATTGCGGCCTTGGAAACGGGATAGACCCAGCGGCCGGTCTGGGCGACGCGCGAAGAGATCGATCCGAAATTGACGATGGCGCCTTTGTTCTTTTTGAGGTGCGGCCGAGCGGCCTGCATCAGCATCACCGAGCCGACGATGTTGACGTCGAAAGCCTTCAACCAGTCAGCGCGCGTCGTCTCGGCGCCATTATCGAGGTAGGTGCACGCGACGTTGACGAGAAAATCGAGCCTGCCGGTCGCGTCTGCCACTGCTTTAACGAGCCCGGCAATATCCGCGTCGCTGGTGAGATCGCAGCGGATGAAGCGCGCTTTGCCACCGAGCTTTTTGGCGGACGCCTCGCCGTCGGGCACATTGATATCGGCAATCACGACGTTCGTGCCGTAGCCCACCAGCGTCTCTGCGACGGACTGTCCGATGAGAGTCGATCCGCCGGCGACGATAGCCGTTTTGCCGTCTAATCCCCGCATGTCAGAACCTCACCCCTCGGTCCGCTGCCATCTGGTTGCGTCGGAAGCTTATCAGCGTCGCCGTTCCTTTGGTGCAAAATTAATGCGCAAGAAAACGCGGCAAACGCAAGTGGTCATCCGAGCTCGGTGATGATTTCGGGGAAGCGGTGCAGCCGCTCGCTCGGTCCGTCCGCCTCGATCAGATAGTTGTCGCAGACCCACGACATTACATGGCCGCGGATATAGGTCGGATGGACGACGATGTTCATATCCTTCGCGATCGACATCGGCTCGTCATTGCGGATGAGTGGCCGTTCAACGAGATCATAGCCCTGGCCGTGGCAGTGAATGCGCTTCTCCTCCGGCCGGCCGTTCCGCCGCATGAAGCCGTTGTAGGCCTCGAAGATGTCCTTGCACGGCGTGCCGGGCTTGAGCAGCCCGAGATTGAACTTGCGCGCTTCGAGCGCGAAGGCGAATTCGTCCCTGAGTTCGCCCGATGCCTTTCCCACGACGCAGGTGCGGCCAAGCTCGGTGTACATGCCGCCCGGACCGGAATCCTCGACCAGAAGCGCAATGACGTCGCCCTTTTCGATAGTACGGTTCTGGAAGTGACGCTGGCTGAACTGCGCCGGCTTATCCGGCGGCATCGAGGCGCACAGGTAAATCCCGTTCTCGCTGCCGTTACGTTGACTGTGGCACTGGGCGATGGCGGCGATGTCGCGGTCGCGCATTCCCGGCTCGACGGCGGCAAAGGCGGCGCGCATGGCGCCATCCTGCATGAGGGCGGCGCGCTCAACGAGCGCGCGCTCCTCGGCGCTCTTGATCACCTTGATGCGGTCGACCAGATCGGAGGCATCGACGAAGCGTGAATTGGAAAAACGGCCCTTTTGCAGATAGTCGACGAGCGCAAATGACATCTGGTAGGTGCCGACAAGCCCGATCGTGCCGCCGGCATGGGGCGCCAGCGCCCTGGCCGCGAGTTCCGGATCGTAGCTCGCCGTATAGTAACAGGAGGCGAAGCTCGGCGTAGTGAGCCATTGCTTGACGCCGCGGCTCACGCCGTCGCCGTTCGCGGCCGGACTATTGGCGCCGCCGAAAGGCCCCATGCTGACCAGCGTCATGAGATCGTCGCGGGGGAATACAACAGTAAGAGGATAGCCGTTGGTCGCCGGCAAGTCGGTGAAATATTTGACGTAGCCGCCCATATGATCGTTGTTGTTCTGCAGGAGCAGCACGTCGATCTTTTCGCGCTCCATGGCGGCGCGCACGGCGGCCCAACGGCGTTCGAGCTCGGCGGTCGAGATTGGCGTCTGCAGGCGCTCCGAAAGCTGCTCCATGTCGTCTTTATTCTCCAGTTGGCACCCGCTACGAGCCGCCGTTAGGCCGATATAGCTTGATGTGCTAAGCGAGGCCAAGCCGTCGCGCGGGGGCGGAAGCTCGGTTAGACTGGTACTGACAGCCGTTCAACTCATATTGCCAGGAGGCCTATAATGCCTATCGATATCTCGAATGTGGACTGGTTGTTCGTCGGGTTGATGGCTGTGTTTGCGTTCGTCGCCGCATTGCTCGGCAGCCTTATTGCGTTCAGAAACCGCTTCGCGGGGGCTATCATTGCCGGGATTCTATTCGCCGTGATCTTCGTCTTCTGGAATACATATCCGCATCCTCAGGTCCCGCTGCCCATTGTCAAATCGGTCGTATATCCGCCGAACGGTTGACCTTTGTGCTGCCTCCCCGTTATGCGTAGTTGAGAATTTACCGGGGTAAATGGAGCGGTCATGAACAAGGTCTATGCGGACGCGCGCGCCGCGTTGGCCGGGGTGCTCAAGGACGGTATGATGATCATGGCCGGCGGCTTCGGCTTGTGCGGCATCCCGGAGACCTTGATCCTGGCGATCCGCGATTCCGGAGTCAAAAACCTTACCGTCATCTCCAATAATTGCGGGGTCGACGGCAAGGGTCTCGGCGTTCTGCTCGACACCCGGCAGATCAAGAAAATGATCGCCTCGTATGTCGGGGAGAACAAAACCTTCGCGCAGCAATTCCTCGCCAACGAACTTGAGATCGAGTTCAACCCCCAAGGCACGCTCGCCGAGCGCATCCGCGCCGGCGGCGCCGGCGTGCCGGCGTTTTTCACCAAGACCGGCGTCGGCACGCTGATCGCGAAAGACAAGGACGAACGCGAATTCGACGGCGAGCGCTACGTCATGGAGCTCGGTCTCGTTGCCGATCTCTCGATCGTTCACGCTTACACGGGCGATACCGAAGGCAATCTTGCGTACCGCAAGACCGCGCGCAACTTCAATCCGATCATGGCCACCGCGGGCAAGATGACGGTGGCCGAGGTCGAGCACCTGGTGGAGCCCGGCGACATTGATCCTGATCATATCATTACGCCGGGCATCTACGTGAAGCGCATTATCCATGTACCGAACCCGACGAAACACATCGAGCAACGCACCGTCCGCAAGCGCGAAAAGGCCGACGCGCCGGCCGCAGCAGGGGAGAAAGTCTGATGCCTTGGACCCGCGATCAGATGGCGGCGCGCGCTGCCAAGGAGCTGCGTGACGGCTTCTACGTCAATCTCGGCATCGGCATTCCGACGCTGGTATCGAATTTCATCCCGTCGGGGATGAGCGTGCAGCTACAATCCGAGAACGGCATGCTTGGCACCGGTCCGTTCCCGTTTGAGGGCGAGGAAGACGGCGATCTCATCAATGCCGGGAAGCAGACTGTCACCGAGTTGCCGACCACGAGCTATTTCAGCTCAGCGGATTCGTTTGCCATGATCCGCGGCGGCCACATCGACATCGCGATCCTCGGCGCCATGCAGGTGGCGGAGAACGGCGATCTCGCCAACTGGATGATTCCGGGAAAAATGGTGAAGGGCATGGGCGGCGCCATGGACCTCGTCGGCGGCGTCAAGAAGGTCGTCGTCGTTATGGAGCATTCGGCCAAGAACGAGGCGAAGCTCCTGCACCAATGCACGCTGCCGCTGACCGGAGCCGGCGTGGTCGATATGGTGATCACCGATCTCGGCGTGTTTACTGTCGACCGGAAGGGCGGTGGCATGACGCTGATCGAGCTTGCGTCAGATGTGACGCTCGACGACATCAAGGCTAAGACCGAGGCAAGCTACAAGGTCGCCAATACGCTCAAGCACTAAGCTCGCTCGGCCGGAGGCGGAATACCGCCCGGCGCCTGCGGTCGCCTGTCGCCCTTTACGCATGCCTTGAACGCGCCGACAATGAGGGTGTTCGTGGGGGAAGTCGTGCGTGATACTTCGATCCTTGAGACGGAAGATCTGACCAAGGAATTCGCCGGATTCGTCGCGGTGCGATCGGTGAATCTGCGCGTCAAGCGCGGCACCATTCATGCCCTGATCGGCCCGAACGGCGCCGGCAAGACCACCTGCTTCAACCTCCTCACGAAGTTCCTCGCGCCGACGCGCGGGCGTATCGTGTTTGATGGCCGCGATATCACGTCGCTGCAACCGGCCGACGTCGCCCGGCTTGGGCTCGGACGCTCGTTCCAGATTTCGGCGGTGTTTCCGCACCTGACGGTGCTGGAGAACGTGCGCATCGCGCTGCAACGAAAGCGCGGCAATTCCTTCGATTTCTGGCGTTCGAAGAGCGCGCTTCGGATTCTCGAAGATCGGGCGAATGCGATCATCGCCGATGTCGGACTTTCACCGTATGTCGAAGCGCTCGCGGTCGAACTGCCTTATGGGCGCAAGCGCGCGCTCGAAATCGCCACCACGCTGGCGCTGGACCCCGAACTATTGCTGCTCGACGAGCCGATGGCAGGTATGGCGCGCGAGGATATTGTCCGAATCAGCGCGTTGATCAAATCGGTCGCCGCAAACCGCACGGTGCTCATGGTCGAGCACAATCTCAGCGTGGTCGCCGATCTTTGCGACCGCATCACGGTCCTGACTCGCGGACAGGTGCTGGCCGAGGGCGACTATGCGACGGTGTCAGCCGATCCGGCGGTGCGCGAAGCCTATCTCGGGACCGGACATGCCTGAGAGCAACGCGCTCCTTTCCGTGAAGGAACTGGAAGCCTGGTACGGCGAGTCGCACATTCTGCATGGCGTGAATTTCGAGGTGCAGGCGGGAGAAGTGGTGACGCTTCTCGGGCGCAACGGCGTCGGCAAGACGACGACGCTCAAGGCGATCATGGGCATCATCGAAAGCCGTACCGGCTCGGTGCGGTTCGAAGGCAAAGAGCTGATTAATCGTCCCTCCGACGCGATCGCGCGCGCCGGCATTGCCTTCTGTCCGGAAGAGCGCGGTATCTTCTCAAGTCTCGACGTCAAGGAGAACCTTCTACTGCCGCGGCAGGTGCGGCCGGGCGGGCTCGATCTCGACCAGATTTTCGAACTATTTCCCAATTTGCGGGAACGGCTCGGCAGCCAGGGCACGAAGCTTTCTGGCGGCGAACAGCAGATGCTTGCGATCGGCCGCATCCTGCGCACCGGCGCGCGGCTTCTTTTGCTCGACGAACCGACCGAAGGGCTGGCTCCGGTGATCATCCAGCAGATCGGGCGCACCATCGGCATGCTCAAGGCGAAGGGCTTTACGATTTTGCTGGTCGAACAGAATTTCCGTTTCGCCGCCACCGTCGCCGATCGTTACTACGTCATGGAACATGGCCGCATCGTGGATCACTTCTCTGCCGCTGAACTAAAGGCCAATACGGAAAAGCTGCACGAGTATCTCGGAGTTTGATATCAAGGACCGAGTAGCTTGAATCGAACCATTGCGGGTGCCTAGCTCGCACATAGGGAGGTTGCCATGACACCTACCGCCAGACTGGCGTTCGCGGTTACCGCACTGACGTGCACGGTCGCCGCCGCGCAGGCGCAGGAAGACAGCGTCGTCAAGATCGGCGTCCTGACCGACATGTCGAGCCTGTATGCCGATGTCGGAGGGCCTGGTTCCGTCGCCGCAGCCAAGCTGGCGGTGGAGGATTTCAATCCCGCCGCGCACGGGATGAAGGTCGAGGTCGTCAGCGCCGATCACCAGAACAAGCCGGATATCGGTGCGAATATCGCTCGGCAATGGTTTGACGTGGATCATGTCGACGCCATGGCCGACGTGCCCAATTCCGGCGTCGGCCTCGCCGTCAGCGAGGTCACGCGCGAGAAGAACAAGGTTTTTCTGGCCTCCGGACCGGCGAGTTCCGACCTGACCGGGCCGAAATGCTCGCCGAACACGATCCACTGGACCTATGACACCTGGATGCTTGCCAACGGCACCGGCAAAGCCGTTGTAAAGACCGGCGGCGACACCTGGTTTTTCCTCACCGCCGACTATGCGTTCGGCAAAGCGCTCGAACGCGATACCACTGCCGTTGTCGAAGCCAATGGCGGTAAGGTGCTGGGCGGCGTGCGCCATCCGCTGAATACGCCTGACTTCTCTTCGTTCCTGTTGCAGGCGCAGTCATCGAAAGCGAAAATCATCGGGCTTGCCAATGCCGGCGGCGATACGATCAACGCCATCAAACAAGGCGCCGAGTTTGGAATTGCCGCCGGCGGCCAACACTTTGCGGGGTTGCTTGTCTTCATCACCGACGTCAATTCGATCGGACTTAAGACCGCGCAGGGTCTGGTGCTGACGGAGACCTGGTATTGGGACATGACGGACGCCAATCGTGCGTTCACCAAGCGTTGGCAGGCCGAGCGGGCAGGCAAATTCCCGACTTCGGTTCAGGCAGGCGTCTACGCCTCGGTTCTGCATTATCTGAAGGCGGTCGCCGCACTTAAAAGCGATACCGACGGCCGGGCAGTCGTTGCGAAGATGAAGGAGATCCCCACCGACGATCCGTTGTTCGGCAAGGGATCCATCCGTCCCGACGGGCGCACGCTGCACGACGCTTATTTGTTCGAGGTGAAGAAACCCGACGAGTCGAAATATCCGGGCGACGATTACAAGCTCCGCGCCACTATTCCGGCGGCCGAGGCGTTCCGGCCGCTCAAGGATGGCGGTTGTCCGCTGATCAGCGGTTAAGTCATCCCGAGGGGGAACGGCCGCTTGTGGGAGCAAGCGGCCGGCGAGGGGGTGCGGTATGTTCCAGATTTTCGGTATTCCTTCGCAGGCGCTGTTCGGGCAGTTGCTGCTCGGCCTGATTAACGGCTCGTTCTACGCGCTGTTGAGCTTGGGGCTCGCCGTGATTTTCGGCATGCTCGACATCATCAATTTCACCCACGGCGCGCAATACATGATGGGCGCCTTCGCGGCTTATCTGCTGCTGCAACATCTAGGCATCGGGTATTGGGAAGCGCTGGTGATCGCGCCAATCGTGATCGGCCTGACCGGCATCGTCATTGAACGTCTCTTCCTCAAGCATTTGCGTAGCCTCGACCCGCTATACGGCCTTCTCCTGACGTTCGGCCTGGGGCTCGTCATCGAGGGCCTGTTCCGCAACTATTACGGCTCGTCCGGACTGCCTTATCAGGTGCCCGAGGCGCTGCAGGGCGGACGTAACCTCGGCTTCATGTTCCTGCCGAACTATCGCGCCTGGGTCATCGTGCTTTCGCTGACGGTTTGCCTGGCTACCTGGTTCGCTATCGAGCGCACACGACTTGGTTCCTACTTGCGCGCCGCGACGGAAAATCCGGTCTTGGTTCGCGCTTTCGGAATCAATGTGCCGCGCATGGTGACGCTGACCTATGGTTTCGGCGTCGGCCTCGCGGCGCTCGCCGGCGTTATGGCGGCGCCGATCTACAACGTCTCGCCGCAGATGGGCTCCGACCTGATCATTGTCGTGTTCGCGGTCGTGGTGATCGGCGGTATGGGCTCGATCATGGGCGCGATCCTCACCGGCTTTGCGCTCGGCATCATCGAGGGGCTGACCAAGGTCTTTTACCCTGAAGCATCGAACACGGTGATCTTCGTCATTATGGCCATCGTACTGCTTGTTCGTCCGGCCGGTCTGTTTGGACGGAGCGTGTGATGGAGGGCGTCATCGACCCGCCGCTTCTTGCTCGCCACCGCGAGACGAACTGGAGCCTTGCGGTGGCGTTCGTCGTGATGGTCGCGGTATTCGCCATCGGGCCGTTCGTGCTCTATCCGGTCTTTCTCATGAAGGCGTTGTGCTTCGCATTGTTCGCGTGCGCCTTTAATCTCCTGATCGGCTATGTCGGCCTGATTTCATTCGGCCATGCCATGTTTTTCGGTTGGGCAAGCTACGTTACCGCCTACGCCGCCAAGAGCTGGGGTTGGCCGCCGGAGCTCGCGGTCCTCGGGGGCACGGCAACCGCTGCCGTCCTGGGCATCGTTGCCGGCAGCCTCGCCATTCGCCGCCAAGGCATCTATTTCGCCATGATCACGTTGGCGCTGGCGCAGATGCTGTATTTCTTTGCCTTGCAGGCAAAATTCACCGGCGGTGAGGATGGCATCCAGGGCGTGCCGCGGGGCCGGCTGTTCGGGGTTTTCGACCTCTCCAACGAAATGACGATGTATCTCTTTATTCTCGTCGTCTTTCTCGCCGGCTTCCTGCTCATCTACCGGATCATCAATTCGCCGTTCGGCGAAGTTCTCAAGGCAATACGCGAGAACGAGCAGCGCGCGATCTCGCTCGGCTACAAGACCGAGCGTTACAAGCTCGTTGCCTTCGTGTTGTCGGCGACATTGGCGGGACTTGCCGGATCGTTGAATTCGCTGGTTTTTCAGCTCGCTTCGCTGACCGACGTGCATTGGAGCATGTCGGGCGACGTCGTGCTGATGACATTGCTCGGTGGTCTTGGCACCGTGTTTGGGCCGGTGGTCGGCGCCTTTCTCGTTATCGCCATGCAAAACTATCTGGCGCCGTTCGGCCAATGGGTGTTGGTGATTCAGGGCGCGATCTTCGTGGTCTGCGTGCTGCTCTTCCGACGCGGCATCGTCGGCGAGCTTGCGCATCTGTTGCGCCTCCCGCTCTGATCTGCATTTTTCCACAGACTTATCAACAGAATCAGTTTATCAGCGTTATTTGATGCACAAGACGAATACGTGAACCTCGCATTTCTTGTTGCGCGGCCGCGGGTTCGGGTTGAGTTTGAACACGCCCTGTGCGGTTGAGCCGCCAATTGGGTTTGTTTTCCCAAGTGAGTTTGTGGTCGTTAATTGTGA
>Ga0302325_10026978_pt1 | contig 11919 bp, 10 predicted proteins | sample Palsa_T0_2_FD_201948 | JGI IMG/M metagenome (GOLD analysis project Ga0302325, IMG submission 201948) | Peat permafrost microbial communities from Stordalen Mire near Abisko, Sweden - Palsa_T0_2 | ecosystem: Environmental > Terrestrial > Soil > Palsa > Peat permafrost | place: Sweden: Abisko... | reverse complement strand
CCCGGCAATGTTCAGATACAGTCCGTTCAGCCCCAGCGCGTAGGCCTGCGTCTTCGTCCAATCCACGTCCGCGAAGCCTTCATCGTCGCCCCGTGGATGTCCCTGCAGCGCCAGAAACCCTTTCTCCCACAGCCAGGTGTTCAGATTGACGCTGCGGTCGAACGAGTTGAACCCGTGGTCCGACATCACCATAATGTCCGCCCGCGGGTACCGCCGCGCCACCTCGCCAATGGCGGCGTCCAGCGCGCGATAAATTTCCAGCAACTCCGGCTCGTGCTTCCCCCACAGCATGTGCGATCCCTGGTCGATCGACGAGAAGTAGAAGAACAGCAGGCCGTCCCGAAAGTGGTCGAGCGAATATTGCAGCAGCTTCATTTCATCGTCCCGGACCAGCGTGATCTGCCGCAGAAACTCCGGCAGGTTCAGCACACCCTGCCGGTACGCCGACGTGTCTTCCGCAATGCCTTGCGTGTAGAACGGACCGATCGCGCCCGCCACCGTGCGGCTGTACGACGCGGGCGCGGAGATCGGCAGCTCCGGCGCGCGGGGATCGATGTTGACCGGCGTCACATACAGCGCCAGCCGCGGATGAAGCTCCTTCGCGTAGACGCGAAACATTCCCCGCGCGCCCGCCAGCCAGCCCAGGAGCGGGAAATCCGCGCGCAGCCATTCCGACCATTCCCCCCGCTGCACGATGGCCGCCGCGCCGCCAATCGTCAGCCGCGCGGCGTCCCGCTCCGGATCGGCCTCCACCGTCAGATCCTCCGTGGCAAATCGCCGATCCTTGCGCAACGGGTTCGGCGGCCCTTCCACCGGCAGCACGTAACGGCCATGCTCCGCCTGCAGCTTGACGATCCGGCCGCCCGGCACATCCCGCGCGGCTTCCTCCGGATCGTCGGTATAAAAGGTGAAGGTTCCCTCGGTTCCGCGCAAATCGGGCACCCCCATGCCCGCAATGGCCTCGCCCGCCCGCTCCGGCGGAAAGTTGGTGGGCATGTGCATGATGGTCACCGGGATGTGGCGCTCCCACAGCATCCTCCAGAACGGCTCGCCTTTGCGTAGCGTCTCCACGCGCGCTGAAGAAAGCGGAAGCACGTAAGGGCCAAGCGGGATCTTGAAGCGCGGCTCCACGGTCCGGCTCATGGAGGAGAACGGTTGCATCGTCCGCGGATCGCGATGTACGAAGTCGAAGATGCCGTGCCCGGCCGGGTCCAGGCCGGTGATGAACGTGGACCAGGCTACCGGGCTCTGCGGTGGCGTGGTCGTGCCCAGCCGCCGGAAGCCGCCCTGATCGCGCAAGCGGGCGAGGTTGGGCAGGTCGCTCCAATGCCGCTCCAGGAATCCCGGATCCATGCCATCGACGCCCAGCACGATCACCTGTGTCCCATGCGCCCCGGAGCCGTGGCACCCTGCCATAACCACCGCCGCGAGCACCAGCGGCAGGATCTGTCTTTTCCTTCCATGTTGGCGGTCTGCCCAAGTGCCAGCTTGAGGGTACCGCATGGTGTCCCGACGGCGATCTCTCACGGCAAGAATGGATCGCGCACCTCGAAAAACTCGAACCTCCGGAAATCGCGGTCCCTCGTGTAAAGGGTGCGCACGCCGTGCTGAAACAGGATGGTGGCGAGTTGCGCGTCGGGCACCAGGTTCCCACGAATCACCTGATTCGCGGTGACGTGCCGGTAAGCGTCCAGGAAGCCCTCCTGTTCCGCGACGGTCCTCACATGCGGGAGCGCCAGCAGCGCCGTGACGTTCCCTACTGCCTCGTCGGGCGCTAGGGGCGAGTCGAAAATGCGCGGATGCGTGGCGATACGCATGTAGGACATCAGAATCGGCCAAGGCAGGCAGAGGATTTCCGGGCCCGCCGCACACTCCCCCAGAAAGCGGTTGGCCGCCTGATATTGATCGCTGGACCGGTCCGACGCGTAGAGCAGGATGTTCACATCGAGTGAGTAGCTCATCGCCGCCCGGCATCCAGCACGGCGTACACGGCATCCTTATCCGCCAAGTCTACCAGTGCGTTCATAGGACGCGAGACCCAGCGGAATGCCGGGCGCGCCCGTGGCGTTCGACGGCGAGCCAACGCATCGGCCAGCAGCTCCGATACGACTGCTCCCATTGGCCGGCCCTCCTTCAGGTGGATCGTTTTCACCTCCCGCAGAATCGGATCGTCTATATCCAGGGTCGTTCGCATGATGTTTGATGATTACATATCGAGCATCAGATGTCAAACAGATCGGCCACTTCATGATTCGCCGCTCGCACCGCCGCGCTATTCTGGAAGCTGCTATGCCATCCATCAGCCGCCGCACCTTTATCGAAACCTGCACTGCCCTGGCCTCCACGCCGCTGGCGCGTGCTGCCGCTATGCCCGATATCCACTTTCCTGCCGCACCGCGCGATCGGCTGGCAGTAGCCTCTTACCCCTTCCGCAAGTTCATGGACCGGCCCGGCCATCCGGGTCTCAAGCTGACCGAGTTCGCCACCATGGTGGTGGACAAGTTCGGCATCCACAACATCGAGCCGCTCAACTCGCATTTTCCATCCACCGAGCCCGCTTATCTCGAAGAACTCCGGCGCGCGGTCGAGCAGGCCCATTCGCACATTGTGAACATCCCCACCGACGTCGGCGCCAGCCTGTACGACCCCGACCCCGTCCATCGGGGCAAGGCCATTGCGGGCGGCAAGAAATGGGTGGACGTGGCTGTGGCGATCGGCTCACCCAGCATTCGCGTCCATATCCAGGGCGCCAGAGGCGCCGCGCCCGACGTAGGCCGCGCGTCGGAAAGCCTGCGGCAGGTCGCAGAATACGGCGCCGCGAAGAGCGTGATGATCAACCTGGAGAACGACGACCTGGACACCGAGGACGCGTTCTTTCTGGTGAAGGCGATCGACGCCGTGAACAGCCCGTGGTTGCGCGGCCTGCCGGATTTCGGCAACTCCATGATGAAAGGCGACGAAGATTTTAATTACAGAGCCGTCGAAGCCATGTTCCGCCACGCGTACAACATCTCGCACGTGAAGGATTCCGAGGTCGACAACGGCAAAGTTTTCCGCGTGAGCATGGCCAGGACCTTCGGCATCGCCAAGGGCGCCGGCTACCGCGGCTATTTCTCGATGGAATTCGAAGGGCAGGGCGGGCCGTACGAGGGCACCCAGAAGCTGCTCGACGAGAGCCTGAAGGATCTGTAGGACAGGCCTCCCGCGGAGTGCCTGAGCAGCCGCGTACCGGTACTGGCAGAGCCGGCCTGCGCATGAACGGATGGACGCCGTTGAGGAAATGATCTACACCGCCTACGCACTCAAAGGCTGGGAGATGGAGCCGGATGTACCAAGACTACAAAGACCTTTTGTCCGCCTTCCATGCCCATGGCGTTAGATACCTGATTGTTGGCGGTTACGCCGTCATCTTTCACGCGCAGCCGCGTTGTACCACGGACATCGGTTTTTGCATAAAAGCAGACCTGGCAAACGCGCAAGCAATCTACGCGGCGCTTGCCGAGTTCGGCGCCGCGCTTGAAGGCATCCGCGCGGAGGAATTTGCAGACCGCGGCAGCTTCTTTCGTTTTGGACGCGATCCGCGAGGCTTCGATATTCTCCCCGACCTGCCGGGCGTTGATTTTGAGGCTGCCTGGGAACGCCGGGTTGAAGGCGTACTGGACGCCGCGGGCGGCCATAAAGCGGGATGAACCTGCTGTAGCCCTCCAGGTCGTAGCCGGTGAGATCGAAGAACACTACGCCGTTGTCGTGTTTGGCGCGTCCGCCGATCATACCCACCGAATTGAGGCGCCGCTGGTACAGCGCTCGAACAGCGCCTGGCTGGATCCAGCCGATCGCCTTTTGGATGATCCTCGACACCCCTTGGCGACCTCGATCGCGAGCGTCAGATCCATGGCCGGCGCGCGCAGTTCCACCGCACCGCGAGTGTTATTCTAAGAGAAGGAGCAGCGGCAGGCCGTGCTGCAAGACACGCATGGACAAGACCATCCGCAAATACACCAGCCTTGACGAAATGAAGGCCGATGAATATCGGTACTGGCAGAGCCGGCCCATATGGGAGCGAACGGACGCGGTTTCTGAACTTACCCAAGAACACTACGCCATGAAGGGCGAGGCCCCGGATGTACCCAGACTTCAAAGAACTCTTGTCCGCGTTGAACGCGCACCGCGTTAAATACCTCGTCGTAGGAGCTTACGCCGTTTCTATCCATGCGCAGCCACGGGCCACGAAGGATATGGACATTCTGGTGAAGCCCGATGCCGAAAACGCGAAGGCCGCTTATGCGGCGCTGGCGCAATTCGGCGCACCGCTTGAAGGGTTGACCTTTGCCGACTTCGCCGCCCGCGGCGCATTCTTCCGCATGGGACGCGAGCCGGTAGCCGTGGATATTCTTTCGGACATTCCGGGTGTTGATTTCGATGCAGCATGGGAGCGCCGCGTTGAAGACGTGATCGACCAGGCGACCGGCACATGGGCGAATTTTCTTTCCCGCGACGACCTCATAGCCGCTAAACTCGCATCCGGAAGGCGGCAGGATTTGGCGGATGTGGAGGCCATTCAAAAGGCCGTAGAAAGCCGAGAGCCACAGGGCGCAAGAAAAAATCTTCCGGAGACGAAACCGGGCGGCCCTAGCCAGTAGCTCCGCCCAGGCGCGGCACGTCTTCATGAAGTAGGTTACGCCAGCACTCGCCACCGATACCGGAGGACGAAACCGAAGCCGCCTGGGGACAGGAAGGGGGCTTTACTCGTGGCCGCCGTGCTGGCGCAGCAATGCCAGTCACACAACAATCGGAAATCAGGGGTGCGGCCCTCCGCCAGCAGAACAGGCGAGAATCCCTGTCCTACTCCTTCAACTCCGCCACAATCTCCGCCGCCACCGCCCGCGCCTTCTCGATCGCCCCAGGCTCGAAGCTGATAGCGCCCACGCGCGCATGGCCGCCGCCGCCGTAGCGCTCGCAAATGGTCGCCAAATTATGCTTGGGCTCTTCCGCCGCCCAAGGGTTCGATCCCACCGAAACCTTGGTGCGGAAGCTGGAAGGGCTTACCGACACGGTGTAGGTGCAATCCGGGAACAGGTAATACGGGATGAACTTGTTGTAACCCTCCAGGTCATACCCCGTGAGATCGAAGAACACCACGCCGTCGTCCTCGATGGCGCGCCCGCCGATCATGCCCACCGAATTCAGGTGCCGCTGGTACAACGGCTCGAATAGCGCCTCGACTTCCGGCTCGGCGGCGATATCTTCCAGCTTCCGGTGCTGCATCCAGCCAATGATCTTTTGGATCATTCCGGACCCTTTGGCGCCCTCGATCACCAGCGTCAGCTTCATGGCTGGCGCGCCCAGTTCCACAGCACTCTTGGCGTCGGGATATTGCGCGCCATCGATGATGTTGGCCCACTCGACGAGTTGATCCAGGTCCGGCGCGGCGAAACCGAAGCGCTCTTTGGCGATGGCGCAGATGAACGCTGTGCAGGACTTGTACGAGGGGTCGTAGAGCTTGCGGCCGCTATGGTCCTGGCGGTAGTTCTCGGCGTCCTCCGGCGTGAGGAAGGCGCTCTGATGGTGGTCGAACCACCAAGTCAGGCGCGGATCGCTCGAATATTTGAAATCCACGATGGCGTTTACGTCGCCATCCCAAAGGCCGTCCTCGAAGAGTTGGGATGCCTTGTGGGCCATCCCGGTGTAGGCATATTCCGCTTCAGGGTAAAAGGCGCCCTGCATGAAGCGTGTGAAATATGCGGCGGAAGCAGCGCCGTCGAAACAATGGTCGTGATAAAGAATACGTACCCGCATGAACTTTGTAGGAAACGTACCAGCTTGCCTGAACGGGAGGACAAATGCAAGTGCCGCAAGGCGAGGGCAAGTGGCGGCGGCGCGCGATAATTCCTTTTCCGGCGCCCGCGGGGCGCGCAAGGGGCATGCTCTTCTTGGTGCGCGCGGCCTGCGACGACCGGCATGCACCGCGGCGCCGCACGACGCTTACTCATAACCCGCGACCTTATTTCCCAAGTAAATGCCCAAGTAAAGTAACCGCGAGGATCACGACGTCCCGATTATCCGAGATGGAAAAACTCCCGACGATCCTGGAGCTATCCAAAGGAAAGTAGTGAGCATACAGGTAGAAGTTTCCCCGGTCGTCCAGACCGCCATCGGCCATGACGCGGTAAGGCATCGTCACCGTTTCACGCTCCTCCGGATAGTTCTGCGGCGTAAACCAGTCGCTGAAGCTGCGCTCGAACAACTGGTTCGTGCCGTCCGTGTACTCTACCTTGACCAACTGCCCCGTCTGATTGCCTTCGACGCCGGTGGCCAGCATCAGCATGCCGCTGAACTCGCCCAATGGCAACAGAATTTGCAGGCCGGTGGCGCTGACGGCATCGAGCTGATTCGCCGGCCCAAAGTTGAACTGAATGCCATCGTAGACGCGCGACCCGGTCAACAGGTTCGCGGAGTATGCCCAGCCGACGCCGTCCAGCCCCCCGGTCGAGAAGGCAGTGCCGTTGGTGTAGATGCCGTACACGTTGTAGTATGGCGACAGATCCACCACAGTTCCGGACCCGCCCGTCCCGATTGCGGCGCTGACCGCCAGGGGCACGGAAATCGTTTGCGTGAGGCTACCTGAAGTGCCGGTGATCGTCAGCGTGGTGGCGCCCGTCAGCGCCACCTTGGCCGCTGCGAGCCCCAGTGTGCTCGTGCCGGTTGTGCTGGCTGGTTCGAACTCCGCCGTGACGGCCGCCGGTAAACCCGACACCGAGAGCGACACGCTGCCGTCGAAGCCGTTCACGGGTTGCACCGTGATCGTACTGCCTGCCACCGCATACTCATTGAGGTACACCTTGCTTGGCGCAGCGGTAAGTGTAAAGCTCTGCTGTGCCCGTAGGAGCGTTGCGAAGAAAAGGACAGTTGCCGTGCACATTGCCGCGTACAAAAGCGGAACGGTTGGAAAACGTCGTTTTGTCATGGTGTTTCTCCCGGCTGAAGGGCCTGTGTTCGTTGTAGGAAGTATACCCCAGCTTGCGTGGGGCGAGCAAGCCGTTTGTCAAGGCCGCTGAGAATACACGTAGCAGCACGAGCCTTGGCTCAAAAATAGAGCAGCGCGTTGAAGAACAACTTAAAAGTCTGATAGCTTTGGGCGCGATATTGCGGCCGCATGCCGAACAGAATTATGTGGCCGGCACCTAGCCGGGCATCCACCACGGCGGCCTTGCCGGCCAGGTATTTCTCGCCCAGCAACCAGCCCGATGCCAGCAGATTCGCATCCGGATAGCGCACCGGCGCGCTCTCCTGAGTCTCCCAAGCCGGGCTTTGTTCGGACCAGATGGCCAGATCTTCCGGCAAGCCTGCCGCGAGCGGATGGTGCGTATCGAGGCGCGCGTTCAGCAGCGAGCCGGGTGAATAATATTCGCTATTGGAAACGCCGTGCACCACGTTGCGGGCCGCCACGCCAAGGTGGAGCGTGGCATATTCGGATGCGCGGTTCAGGAAGATCAACGTGCCGCCCGCGGAGGCGAACTCGCGCAGCGCATCCGCGCCGGACGATCCCAGTCCGCCCGTGAATTCCGGAGGCATGCTCCCCGCCTTGTGGCCGTTTTCCATGGATTCCGGGCTTGCATCGGGGAACACGATGACATCGAAATGTTTGCGCAAGCCGCCCGCCTGGATTTCCTTGTTCTCGACCGAAGCGTATTTGAAGCCGAACTGCTCCAGCAGCCAGCGGGTCCAGCCTTCGTCGTTGTTAGGGATGAAGCTACGGTAAAGGCCGATGCGCGGCCGCGGCACCGCCTTCCAGCCCAGCGCTCCGCCCACGGAGAAATCGCCGGTTTGCGGGCGCCGATAGACGTTGCCGCCGGCGTTCCAGACGCGGTTGATTTCGATCCACGCGTCGGTGTCGGAGGCGGCCTCGGTGCCCGGCCTTCTGTCCGGACCGGCGGGCGAAAGGCCGGCGAGCGGCGCGTCCACGGCCTCCACATGCACGCCCATCAGCAGCGGCAAAGTATGCGCCGTCACGTCGTAGGGGCGCTGCGGCGGGCCGCCGGGATAGAGCCGCATGTCGGGATAATGCTGCCGTTCGAGCAAGGCCTTGGCCCAGCCGCCGTAGGGCTGCGCCATGGGGATCACCCGGTCTCCGGCGGCGTTGTGTTCGATCTCCACCTGCCCGAACGCCAGCGTCTCCAGCAGTTTCCGCGCAGCGCCGGGATCGCGCTGCTTTGCCGGAATCACAAACCCCCACGGCGATTTCCGCGCCGTCTGCCGCTGCCCGACCTTATAGAAGTTGCGCAGTAGCTCTTCGCGATGCAAGGCGGCCTGGTAGAGGCACGACTCCATGGCGATCAGTTGGTCGTCCACGATGTCGCGCAACCGCCAGACGCCGCCCGGCCAAGGCTCCAGGAAATTCCAGCTTCGCTCCCGCGCGTTGTACCCCAACGCGTCTCGCTCAAGCTGGCCGGGATCTACGGTGATGGGGCTGGCAAGTCTGGCGCTGGCCGATTCAGTCAGGATGCGCATGCCGCCATGGAACGCCTGGTAGTGGCGCGACGGCGTCCAGAAATCGTACATGGCGTGAATGGCGACGCCCTGCTGCCCCGCGGCGGTGAGGTCCGCCGCCATGGCCGTCCCGATCATGTTGGATTCCTGCATCAGGATGGCGTCGATATTGGGCTCGATGGGGTCCAGCCACGGCGGCACGAAGATGCGCGCCGCGTTGGAGCCCATCTGGTGCACGTCGTAGACGATCTGCGGATGCCAGACGTTGTGCAACTTGGCGATGGTCAGTTGGGTTTCCTTCTGGGTGAACATGTACCAGTCGCGATTGTTGTCGTGGCCGACGTATTTCTGGTAAAGCTCGGGCGGGCCGGTACCCTCGAAGGGTGTGCCGAGGGTGCGCCGGTACCAGCGCGTCACGATGTCCACGCCGTCCGGATTGAGCGAAGGCACCAGCAGGAAGATCGTATTTTGCAGAATTGCGCGCAAACGGGGCGTGTCTTCGGAGAGCAGGCGATAGGCGAACTCGACGGCAGTCTGGGTGGATGCCAGCTCCGTGGCATGAATCGAACAGGTGATTAAAACTACAGTTTTGCCTTCGGCGGCCAGCTTTTCGGCTTCGCTTTCCGAAGTCAGCCGCGGATCGGCCAGACGGCGCTGGATTTCCAGGTACCGGTCCAGGTGGCGCAACGTGTCGGGTGCGGCAATGGTGGCGGCGATAAAGGGCCGGCCTTCCGTGCTCTTGCCCAGCTCATCCACTCGGATCCGGTCGGAGCTGGATTGGATCGCCTGAAAATAGGAGACGACTTTGTCCCAGTCGAGCACCAGGTGGTCCGACCCCATGCGCTGGCCAAAGTAGGTAGCCGGGGAGGGGACGGCGGCCGGGGCTAGGGAGGAAATGAGCAGGACTACAAGCAGGCGTCCCCAGGAGTGGGGACGCGGCACGCAGGAGTGCGTGCGCCACGTACTCACAACACCTCCAGCAGACGTTGGATATCGTCCGGACTGATGTAGAAGTGCGGCGATACACGCACCCACCCTTGACGCGCGGCGGCTGTTATTCCGGCGGCGTTTAGGTGGCGCACGATGTTCGCGGCTTCCACCCCCTCCTTCCGGAAGCTTACAATGCCGGCTCCATTGGCCGGAGAGCGGCTGCCAAGTACTTCATATCCTTTGGCTTGAACGCCTTCCGCCACCAGATCGCCCAGCCGCTGGACAGCCAGAGCGACGGTTTCGACGCCCACCTCCAGCAGCAATTCGATCGACGCGCGCAGTCCATAGCAGCCAATGGTGTTCAGCGTGCCGCATTCGTAGCGGCCGGCATCCGGTCTTAGGGTCATATCGCGCGAAGCGTAATCCGCGTAGTGGGCCACGTTGGTCCAACCGAATTCCACGGCTTGCACCGACTCTTGGAACTCCTGGGACACAAATAAGATGCCGCAACCTTCCGGTCCCAGCATCCACTTGTGCCCGTCGGCCGCCAGCGCATCGATATGCGCCCGCCGCACGTCCACCGGGAACGCGCCCAGCCCTTGGATGGCATCTACCAGATATGCGCAGCGATGGCGATGGCAAATCTCCCCAATAGCTTCCAGATCTACGCGATGCCCGCTCAAATACTGCACGAAGCTGATCGCGAGGAGGCGCGCGCCGCGACATGCCTGGTCGATGCGATCCAGTGGATCGAGGTAGGAGAGCCATTCGACGCTGACGCCGGTTTCCTCCAGCCTTTTCCAGGGGTAATAGTTGGCGGGGAACTCTTCGCGGAAGGCCACGATCTTGTCGCCGGGGCGCCAATCTACCCCCATGGCGATGGTGGCGATGCCTTCCGACGTATTCTTCACCAGGGCGATTTCGCTCCGGAGTGCCCCGATCAACCGCGCCGCCGCAGCCCGCAGCCCTTCGTACGTTTCAATCCACTGCCCGTAATGCAGACTGCCGTATTCCATGGAATCCGCGGCCAGCCAGCGCATGGCTTCGGCTGCCGGCCGGCACAAAGGCGACACGGCGGCATGGTTCAAATAGACCAGGCGCTGGCGGACGGGAAACTGATCGGCGTACCGGAGCCACAAATCTTCTTGAGACTTTGCAATCGTTTCGAAACCCATTATCATGAATATACGTTATATGCCCTTAAGGAGGAGTGTCATGCGGCTGGTCTGCACCGGCCTGGTGTTCTTGGTTGCATCGCTAACCGCCGCGTTGGGCGATGACAAGAAAGACGATCCCAGCCAGATCGGCAATCGGGACGTGGGCAAAGGGCTAAACTGCTATTCCATTGACAAAGAAATCGCCATGGGCAAGCAACTAGCCGGCGAAGTCCAGCGCCAGGCGAAGATGATGGACGACCCGATCGTTACCGAGTACGTCAACCGGGTGGGCCAGAATCTGGCGCGCAACTCCGACGCCAAGGTACCGTTCACTTTCCAGGTGATCGACGACCCCACTCTGAACGCGTTCGCGCTTCCCGGCGGATTTATTTTCGTGCATACCGGCCTGCTGACCGCCGCCGAAACCGAAGCTGAAATGGCCAGCGCCATGGCGCACGAGATCGCCCACGTGGCGGCCCGGCACATGACCCGCCAGGCCTGCCGGGCGCAGGTTGCCAACATCGCCACCCTCCCCCTCATCGTCCTGGGAGGCTGGGGCGGCTATGCCATCCGCCAAGCCGCAAGCGCCGCTATCCCCATGACCTTCCTGTCGTTTTCGCGCGGATTCGAGGCTGAAGCCGACTACCTGGGTTTGCAGTACCTTTATGCCGCCGGCTACGATCCCACGGCTGCGATCGACATGTTTGAGAAGATGATGTCGCTCCAACGACAGAAGCCCGGAGCCATCGCCAAGGTCTTCGCCACCCATCCCATGAACGACGACCGGCTAAAGAAGACCCAGGCCGAGATCCAAAAGATCCTGCCGCAAAAGTCGGAATACGTGGTGAGTACTTCGGAATACGCCGAAGTGCGGGGCCGTCTGCTGTCGATCGAGAACCAGCGCAAGCTGCGCTCGACCGAGAAAGATCCCAGGGGGCCGGTGCTGCGCCGCTCCCCCGGCAGCGGGGCTCCCGACACGCCCGACGCGGCTGACAGCGGTTCCGGCGACGACCGTCCGACGATCAAACGGCGCGATCTAGTGGAGTAATCCGCCTGCCAATTTGTAAATATGCAATTTAGCGGTACAGGTACGGCGGATTGGGCGTATAGTAAAAGATAACAGGAGTATCCACTCATGAAGCGGTTTTCTGCTGTACCCGTGGCCCTTCTGGCAGTCCTAACCCTTCTGCCAAACCGATCCTTAGCCGACGACAAGGAGAAAGATCCCGACGAAATCGGCAATCGCGACGTTGGCAAAGGCGTCAATTTTTGGTCTCTGGAGAAAGAGATCGCCCTCGGCAAGCGGCTGGCGCAGGAAGTCGAGCGGCAAGCCAAAATCATCGAC
>Ga0302325_10026973_pt1 | contig 11920 bp, 9 predicted proteins | sample Palsa_T0_2_FD_201948 | JGI IMG/M metagenome (GOLD analysis project Ga0302325, IMG submission 201948) | Peat permafrost microbial communities from Stordalen Mire near Abisko, Sweden - Palsa_T0_2 | ecosystem: Environmental > Terrestrial > Soil > Palsa > Peat permafrost | place: Sweden: Abisko... | reverse complement strand
GCGACTTCGCCAGGGTCATGCGGGGCTATGACCCGCACCAGGTCAACGAGCACCTGAAGCAGATCGACAGCGAGCTGCGTCAGCACCGTGATCAGGTGCAGGCCCTGCACAGGGAGCTGGCCGACGCGCACCGCCAGATCCAGGAACAGGAGCGCCCGACCTACTCCGGGCTCGGGTCTCGCATCGAGCAGCTGCTGCGGCTCGCGGAAGAGCAGCAGAACGAGATCCTGCACGAGGCCAGATCCGCGGCCAACGAGTTCAACGCGAAGGCCAAGGTCGAGGCAGCCGAGGTGCGCGCAGCGGCCGAGAACGAGGCCGCCGAGCTGCGCGCCAACGCCAAGCGCGAGACCGACGACCTACGGTCCTCAGCCGAGCGCGTGGCAGACGCGATCAAGACCAGCGCCCGGCGCGCCGCGGACGAGCTGACCTCGACGACCGAGCGCGAGGCAGCCAAGCTGCGCGCGACCGCCGACCACGAGGTCGCCGAGAAGCGCGCGGCCATCGAGCGCGACATTGCCAAGCTCCGCACCACGACGGAGCGCGAGGTCGCGCAGATGAAGGCCTCATCGAAGCGCGAGCGGGACGAGATCCTCACCACCTCCAAGCGCCAGGCCGACGAGATGCGCAGCCAGGCGCAGCGCATCCTGGAGGAGAGCGAGGCGCAGCGGGCGCAGGCGGAGGCCGAGTTCGACATCCAGCTCGCGTCGCGGCGCGAGGAGACCGAGCGGCAGGAGGCCGAGCGGCTCGCCGCCGCACAGGCCGCCACGCAGAAGCTGGTTTCCGAGGCCGAGCAGCGTGCCGCCACCGCGGAGCAGCGCGCGGCCAAGGCCAGCACCCAGGCGGAGCAGGCCCGGCGGGACGCTGATCAGCACGCCATGCAGCTGGTCACCAACGCCAAGAAGAACGCGGACCAGATAGTGGCCCAGGCGAAAGCGCAGGCTGATCAGCTGCTTGCCGACGCCAAGGCCGAGGCCGAACGGCACCGGACCACGGCGCAGCGGCATGTTGACGAGCTGAACAAGCAGAAGGAGAGCGTGGCCGCTCACCTGTCGCAGATCAGCCAGCTGCTCGGCACGCAGATGCCGGGGCTCGCCGACGCGCTCAAGCCGGCTCCGGCCGCGCCCGCCGTGCAGAGCTCGCCCGCCCGGGCGGTCACCGCGGCGCCGCAGGCCAACGGCGGATCTCAGCAGGCGCCTGCCGCGGCCGCTCCCGCGGCCCCCGCGGCCCCGGCGCCCGCGCCGGCTGCCCCGCCACGGCAGGACACACCGCCGCCGCCCTCCGCACAGGCCCCCGCCAGCGCGCAGAGTTCCAGCGCCCGGTCCGGCGGGTCGGCTGGCGGCACGCCGGCCGCGAAGCAGCCGGCGGGCGCCAAGCAGGCGAAGTCGGCCGACGGCGACGATTGGTGGACGGAGTAGCAGCCCGCCGCATCGCAGCACAGGCGCCCGGTCCCGTGACTCACGGGACCGGGCGCCTGTCCTTGCTACGGCCCTGGTGTCTCGCCGCTGCTGGTTGCTACGGCCCTGGTGTCTCGCCGCTGCCGGTTGCTAGGGTCCCGATGTCTGGCCGCCGTCCACCACGAGCACCTGGCCCGTCATGTACGACGAGGCCGCGCTGGCCAGGAAGACGGCGGGGCCGGCCATCTCCTCCGGCCTGGCCCACCGGCCCATCGGTACCGTGGCCACCGTGGCCGGCCCGGAGACCGGGTCCTCCCACAGGTTGCGGTTGAGGTCGGTGGCGGTCCAGCCGGGGCACAGGGCATTGACCCGGACCCCGGTGCGGCCCCACTCAACCGCCAGCGACCTGGTCAGCGAGACCAGGCCGGCCTTGGCCGCGCCGTACGGCGAGAGCAACGGGGAACCGGTCACCCCGGCCACCGACGCGACGTTGATGACCGAGCCCTCGCCGCGCTCCACCAGATGACCGCCGATCGCGTGGCAGACGTACACCGCGGAATCCAGGTTGAGCCGCATCAGCTTCTCCCAGCCCGACAGCCTCAGGTCCAGGAACGCGGTCACGAAGTTCGACCCGCCGGCATTGTTCACCACCACGTCCACGTGCCCTAGCTGCCCGATCGCCGCCGCGACCGCCGCGCTGACCTCGGCCTGGCTGGTGACGTCGGCCGGGATGACGACCGCCTCGCGGCCGAGCTCGGTGATGTCCGCCGCGGTCTCCGCGAGTCCGCGCTCGCCGCGGGCGACCAGCGCCACGTCCGCGCCCGCGCCGGCCAGGGCCACCGCGATCACCCGGCCGATGCCGCGGGACGCGCCCGTGACGAACGCTTTCTTGCCCGTCAGGTCGAAGAGGCTCAACGGTCAGTCCTTCCATTCGGCGGGCAGCGGCCAGGCGCCCGGATTGACCAGCCGCACGATCTCGTTCAGCGCGATGCGGACGTAAGTCTCCCCGACCCACAGGTGCCTGGCCCTGGCGACGGCGACGACCTCGGCCTGCGGAACCCTGGCGAACCGGGCCCGGGCCTCGTCGGGCCTCAGGTAGTCGTCAAGCTCCGGCACCAGCGCGACCAGCCGCCGGCCGGAGGCCGCCCAGGCATCGAGGTCGGCATCGGTCGCGCGGTGCAGGGCCGGCGACAGCAGGATCGCGCCGTCGACCGCCGGGTCGTTGCCCCATTTGAGGGCGAGTTCCGTGCCGAACGACCAGCCGAGGAGCCAGCGCCGTGGCAGCCCGGCCGCTACGGCGTAGGCGATTGCCGCCGCGACGTCGTACCGCTCGCTCTCGCCCTCGCCGAATTCGCCCTCGCTCGTGCCCTGCTCGGACGTGGTGCCCCGGGTGTTGAACCTGAGGACGGCGAGATCCGCGAGGGCCGGCAGCCGGAAGGCCGCCTTGCGCAGCACGTGGCTGTCCATCATGCCGCCCTGGGTCGGCAGCGGATGCAGGCAGATCAGCGTGGCGGCGGGCGGCCGCCCGGCGGGCAGCGCCAGCTCGCCGACAAGGCGCAGCCCGTCGGCGGTGCGCAGGGCGATCGGCGTCCGGTCGGCCGGCAGCACCGTGCCTGCCCTGATCTCGCTCATGTCGCCCCCCTCGCTCCCCTCGCCCCGCGGCCGCTGCCGGGCGCTGGCCGGCGTGGCCGGCGCTGCCAGCAAGGATTGTGCCAGTGCCTGCGACCGCCAGCGCCGCTCGCGTGGGCCGGCCATACCACCACGTGCGCGGTGCCTGGCGCGATTTCCTGGTCGCAGCCGGGGCAGCGGTAGGTCTTGAGGGCGGCCGCGCCGGGGACCTGCCGCACCACCCAGTCCCCGTCCGGCCACGGCTCGGTACGCTCCGGCCCGAGCCGGATCGCCGGCGGGTCCTCGTCGCCGTCCGCAGGCCGCCCAGCCACGGCCTCTCCGCGCCGCACGCCGCCGCGCGGCTTGCGCGGCACGGCTGCGGGAAGGCGGCGGGCCTTGCGTGGGCTCACGGCCGTCACTGTATGGCATCCGGCTGCCTTCCATGATCGGGTAGCTGACCATGCCGGGCCTGGGAGCGGGCCATGCGCGCCCGTCCCGTCCCGTCTATCCCGTCAGCAAGCAGATCGGCTTCCTGAAGCCCGGCTAGAGAGCACTGCCGGGTCCTTCCAACAGCGCTGCCGGGTCCTTCCAACAGCGTGGCTGGGACTTCACTGTCGCTGTTTCTGCAGTGGAGTCCCAGCCACGCTATTGCCGCCGCCGGGATCCCAGTCCAGTAGCTCGCCTTGGGTCATTCCGGCTGGCTCGCGCGGGTCGGCTGGCTCGCGCGGGCCGGCTGGCTCGCGCGGGTCGGCTGGCTCGCGCGGGCCGGCTGGCTCGCGCGGGGCCTCGTCCTCGCGCGGGCTGTCGTCCTCGCGCGGGCCGTCGTCCTTGCCGGCGCGGCGCGGACTACGCCGGAGTCCGGCACTGGCTACAGTTGGGTTTCGTGCGGCTCGTCATCGCCCGGTGCAGCGTGGACTACGCAGGACGGCTGTCTGCCCATCTGGCCTCGGCCATCCGGCTGCTCATCGTCAAGGCCGACGGATCTGTCCTCGTCCACTCCGACGGCGGCTCGTACAAGCCGCTGAACTGGATGTCGCCGCCCTGCCGGCTGGCGGAGCAGGACGGTCAGTGGGTCGTCACCGGAAAGTCGGGTGAGACGCTGACCATCGAGATCGAGGAGATCCTCAGCGACTCCTCGTTCGACCTCGGGGTTGATCCCGGGCTGGTCAAGGACGGCGTCGAGTCGCACCTGCAGGAGCTGCTGGCGGCGCAGACGCACCTGCTCGGGGAGGGCTGGCGGCTGGTCCGCCGCGAGTACCCCACGGCGATCGGCCCGGTCGACCTGATGTGCCGGGACGCCGCCGGCGTCAGCGTCGCGATCGAGATCAGGCAAGGCGGCGAGACCGGCGCGTTCGGTTCTCCTGAAGGTGCCGCCCTGAGCGGGCCTGGTGAGAGCGCCGTCCAGCGCAGGCCCAGGCACTGGGCAGTCGAGGTTAAGCGACGCGCCAGCATTGACGCCGTCGAGCAGCTGACCCGCTACCTGGAGCTACTCAACCGTGACCCGCTGCTGGCCCCGGTAGGCGGCGTGCTGGCAGCTCAGAGCGTTGCGCCCCAGGCCCGGACGCTCGCCGAGGATCGCGGAATCCGCTGCGTGATCCTGGACTACGACGTCATGCGGGGCATGCCATCCGACGAGATGACCCTCTTCTGATCCGAGACCGCCGGGGCCGACCGCTGGTCAGCTCGCCGCGGGAGGGAGCAGATGCACGTTGACCGCGCGGGCGGCGGCGGCGAGCTCGGGAATCTCGATGACCGTGACCCCGGCATCGCGCAGGCGGCCCGCGCCGCCGCCCGGCACGAAGACCGGCGGCTCCAGCCAGGCGATGACGACCCTGCGCAGCCCGGCCGCGATGACGAGGTCGGCGCACGGGACCGGCCGGGAGGCGCGCGCAGCGCAGGGCTCCAGCGAGCTGTACAGGGTCGCCCCGGCCAGGGCGGATTCCCCGCCCCCCAGGGCGGCTGCCTCGGCCTTGGCCAGGGCGACCTCCTCGGCGTGATCATGGGAATCCCGCTCGCGGGAGAACCCGGTCGCGATGACGTCGCCGGCCGGGCTCACCAGGATCGCGCCGACGGAGAAGGCGGACTCCGACGGCGGGCAGCGCCTGGACAGCTCGACGGCCTCGCGCAGCCAGCCGCGATCGGCGCTGGCCCCGCCGGGCGCACGGTCACTGCCGCCCGCGCTCGCCGGCCCGTCCCGGCCGGCGGCTGATTCGTCCCCGCCCGCTCCCGCCATCAGCCCGCTCCCGTCCCTCGATCACCGCCCGGCCGCGCGCCGGGCGCTCGGCATCAGCCCGCTCGCTACCGGATCGCCCGGTCATGCCAGGGTCGTCCGGACAGCAGCGACCCAACGCTATCTGCCGCGCCGCGGCCGGTGATTTACTTGGCACGGCGGCCTCTCGTTGGCCGGACTGACGACGGTGAGGGCAATGGCGACGACGACGACCTGGACGCATGGCCCGGCAAGGTCCGCGACGACGTTCGACACGCTGAATCCCGCCACGTCCGAGGTGATCGCGACGTTCCCGGTCTGCGGCGAGTACGAGATCGAGGCCGCGGTGGAGCGCGCGCACCAGGCGGCGGCCTGGTGGGCCGGCCTGGCACCCGGCGAGCGGCGCCTCCGGCTGCTGGCCTGGAAGTCGCACATCACCAGGTACATGGCACGGCTGGCCGAGCTCGTGCACAACGAGACCGGCAAGCCGCTGGCCGACGCCCAGCTGGAGATTCTGCTGGCGATCGTGCACATCGACTGGGCCGCCAGGAACGCCCGCAAGGTGCTGCGGCCGCGGCGGGTCCGCAGCGGCCTCATCGCGATCAGCCAGGCGGCCACCCTGGAGTACCAGCCGCTCGGCGTGATCGGCGTGCTCGGCCCGTGGAACTACCCGGTGTTCACCCCGGTGGGCTCGATCGCCTATGCGCTGGCGGCCGGCAACGCGGTGGTGTTCAAGCCGAGCGAGCTCACCCCGGCGGTCGGCCAGTGGCTGGTCAGCTCGTTCGCCGAGATAGTGCCGGACCAGCCGGTGCTCCAGCTGATCACCGGCGCCGGGGAGACCGGCGACCTGCTGGCCAGGAGCGGGGTCAGCAAGATCGCCTTCACCGGCTCGGCGGCCACGGCGAGGAAAGTCATGGCCGCCTGCGCGCAGAACCTGACCCCGATGGTCGCCGAGTGCGGCGGCAAGGACGCGTTCATCGTCGGCGATGACGCGGATCTCGACGCCGCGGCCGACGCCGCGGCCTGGGGAGCGCTCTCCAACGCCGGCCAGACCTGCGTCGGAGTGGAGCGGGTGTACGTCGCCGAGAACGTCTACCACACCTTCCTGGAGAAGCTGACGGAACGGGTAGCCGGGGTCCGTCCCGGCGAGGACCGCGAGGCCGATTACGGGCCGATGACCATGCCGGGCCAGATCGACGTCATCGAGAACCACATCGCGGACGCCCTCTCCCGCGGCGGGCGGCCGATCGTGGGCGGCATGGCGAGCGTCCGCAAGCCGTTCGTCGGGCCGGTCATCCTCGCCGACGTGCCCGAGGAGAGCCGCGCGGTGACCGACGAGACGTTCGGGCCGACGGTCACGGTCACCAAGGTCGCCAGCCTGGCCGAGGGCGTCCGGCTGGCGAACGGCGGCCGTTACGGCCTCGGCGGCACCGTGTTCGCCGGGAACAAGAGGAAGGCGATGGCCGCGGCCAGGGCGATGCGCAGCGGGATGACCGCGATCAACTCGGTCGTCGCGTTCGCGAGCGTCCCCGCGCTGCCGTTCGGCGGCTCGGGTGATTCCGGCTTCGGCCGGATTCACGGCGCGGACGGGCTGCGGGAGTTCTCCCGGCCGAAGGCCATCACCCGGCAGCGGATGAAGCCGCTGGTGAACCTGACGTCGTTCGACCGGACCGACGAGGACATGAGGAAGATCGTCGGCCTGGTGACGCTCCTGCACGGCAGGCGCTACAAGAAATAACCTCCGCGGCCGCGACCTGAGCGGTAACCGCGCGCGGCCGAGCTCTGGCGGCCGGGCCGGGCCGCGGATCCTGCGTTCGTTATCCCGGGGATTTACCATGGGAAACGGGGAAACTCAGGCGGATGAGGCCGCCACAGCCGCGGCCAGGTCGGCGGGCTCCGCGGCGGCGAGCGGGGCGCGGCCGCAGATCAGGTCGGCTGCCCGCTCGGCGATCGCGATCGTCGGCGCGTTGGTGTTGCCCCTGGGCACCACGGGCATCACCGAGGCGTCCACGACCCGCAGCCCGTCCACCCCGCGGACCCGCAGCTGCGTGTCCACCACGCTGGTGAGCCTGCTCGCGGCCAGTCGCGAGTCGCCGCCCATCGCGCAGGTGCCGACCGGGTGGTAGATCGTGCTGAGGTCACGGCGGATGAATTCCCGCAGCTCGGACTCGGCTGAGATGCCCGCGCCCGGCGCGAGCTCGCTCGCGCAGAGCCTGGCGAGCGGCCGGGCCGCGGCGATCTCCCGGGCCAGCTGGATCCCGCGGACCAGCGGCTCAAGGTCGGCCCCGTCGGAGAGGTAGGCGGGATCGATCGCGGGCTTGTGCCTCGGGTCGGCGCTGCGGAGCCGGATCCGGCCGCGGCTCCCAGGGGCCACCAGGGTGATCAGCAGGGAGAGCGCGCGGATCCCCGGGTCGGCCAGGCCGAAGTTCTGATACGGCGCGGGAACCGCGTGCCATTGCAGGTCGGGAGCCGGAAGGGACGGGTCGGTGCGGCTGAACCCGCCGGCCTCGGCGAGGTTGGTCGTCAGCGGGCCGGAGTGCGTCACTCGCCAGCGGGCGAGGTTCCGCGGGCCGGCCTTCTCCCAGGGCCCGGTCGTCTTCGGGGTGTGCCACATCGCGGTCACCATCGGGTGATCGGACAGGTTCGCGCCGACGCCGGGGCTGTCCGCGAGCACGATGATGCCGTGCTCTGCCAGGTGATCGGCGGGCCCGACGCCGGACAGCATGAGCAGCTGCGGGCTGCCGATCGCGCCGGCCGCGAGGATGACCTCGCTCTCCGCCCTGGCCATCTCCTCGGCGCCGCGCAGCAGGTACCGGACGCCCGTCGCCCGGCCTGCCTCGATCTGCACCCCGGTCACCAGGGCATCGGTCAGCACCGTCAGGTTGGGCCGCCCGGCAGCCGGATGCAGGTAGGCGTCGGCGGCCGACCAGCGGCGCCCGGCCCGCTGGGTGACCTGATAGAAGCCGGCGCCATCCTGGCTGGGGCCGTTGAAGTCGTCGTTGGCCGCCATCCCGGCGTTCCTGGCCGCGGTGACGAACGCCGAGGTCAGAGCTGATTTGTAGCGGAGATCGCCGACGATCAGCGGGCCGGCGGCGCCGTGGTACTCCGACGCGCCGCGCGAGTTGGCCTCCGACCGGAGGAAGTACGGCAGCAGATCCGCGTAGCCCCATCCCTCGCAGCCGTAGACGTCCCGCCAGCTGTCGTAGTCGTGCCTGTTTCCCCTGATGTAGACCATGGCGTTGATGGACGACGAGCCGCCCAGCGTGCGGCCGCGGGGCCAGTAGATGGCCCGGTCGCCTGCGCGGGCCTGCGGCACCGTCTGGTAGTCCCAGTCAAAGGTGGTCTTGAAGAGCAGGTTCAGCGCGGCGGGGATGTGGATCTCGCTGGCATCGTCGGGCGGCCCGGCCTCCAGCAGCAGCACCCGGGTGGCCGGGTTCTCGGTGAGGCGCGCCGCGAGGACGCACCCGGCGCTGCCGGCGCCGACGATGACATAGTCCTGCACGGCCACCTCCCGGACTCCTCCGACACCCTACTAGCACGGCGCGGGAACCCGCTGAAACTACAGGTGAGCGGGCTGGATGCCGTTCAAAGGAGATTGAGCGGGTTGCGACGGCGGTCAGGCGGGGCGGTAATCCGACGGAGAGGGCGGGTTGCCCCGCCCTCTCGGTCGGCGGCGGGGAGGACCCGCGCCGCCCTTTCCGGCGGCGGGAAGGGCCCGCGCGGTCCTGGCCGGCGATGCCGCCAGCGCGTTTCCCTCGTCGGGAACGCGCCCCCCACCTCGATCGGGCCGCTCCCAGAGCCAGGCGGGCCCCCGAGAACCACCTGGATACTCGATGGGAGCGGTCCGCGGGCCAGCTTTCACCGGCCCGCCTCAGGTCAGACTTCGGCCTGTTCAGAGTCGTCAGCGCCGATGACCCAGACCTCACAGAATTCCGGGGCCTGTAACTCACCACAACTGATTACTCTTCGTAGTTACACCATGACACATCGTAGTCAATATGGGAATACCCCAGGTCACAGCAGTAGTGGGCTGCCTGCCGCGGCCGGTTCCGGCGGGCCGTCCGGGCGTAACTGGCGCCCGTCGGGTTCCCCGCCACCGCTACGGTTGGGGCCATGGCACGTGACCGTGACGAAACTCCCGTGGTGCTCTCCCGCATTTATACCCGGACCGGCGACGACGGGACCACCGGGCTCGGCGACGCCAGCCGGATCAGCAAGACCGATCTGCGGCTGGCCGCCTACGCAGACGTCGACGAGGCCAACTCCGCCATCGGCGTCGCCGTCACCCTGGGCGGGCTCCCGGCCGATATCATCCGGCTGCTGCTCCGCGTCCAGAACGAGCTCTTCGACGTGGGCGCCGACCTGTGCACGCCGGTGACGGAGAATCCCGCCTACCCGCCGCTGCGCATCGATGACAGCTACGTGACCGCCCTGGAGCGGGACTGCGACGCCCGCAATGAGGGGCTCCCCCCGCTCCGCAGCTTCGTGCTGCCGGGCGGCACCCCGGGCGCGGCGCTGCTGCACGTCGCCAGGACCGTGGTCAGGCGGGCGGAGCGGAGCGCCTGGGCCGCCATCGACGCCGGCGGCGCCGCCGTGCACCCGCTGCCGGCGCGATACCTCAACAGGCTGTCGGACCTGCTGTTCATCCTGGCCCGCCAGGCCAGCGGCCCGGACGGCGAGCTGCTCTGGAAGCCGGGCGGGCAGCGCTAGCGGGAAGCCGGGCGGCAGCGCTAGCGCCCGCCATTGCCGCGCCCGGGCGGCGAGGATTCCAGCCAGGCGAGGAAGCCGGTCAGCGCGCCCTCGCTCATGGCCAGCTCAACCGGCATGCCCAGCTCCGCGGCCTCGCATTGCACCACCACCATGCCCTGGCCCAGGCTGGCTGACTCCCAGCTCTCCGCAGGCCGCCGGGAGACGACGCTGAGCGCCCGCCTGGCGAAGACCGCGCGCGGTCTCAGCAGCACCCCGAAGGCGTCATACCAGCGGAGCTCGGCGGGCTGGTAGGCGGCGAGGCCGAGGCGCCAGCCCTGGTCGGGGCCGCGGCGCAGGCCGCACTCGACGGTTCCGCCGCCGCGCTCCAGCAGGTTCCTGCGGACCGCAATGCCCATCGCGGCAAGCACCGCGAGCGCCAGCACGGCGACGACAATCCAGACCGCGCCGAGTTCCAGCGCCGACGCCACCGAGCCCCCCCCGCGCCGACTCTCGTCAGGACCGGGCGCCGGCGGCCCTGAGCAGTGCCCGGAGGTACCGGATGTCCGCGGTCTCCTCGTCCCCCGCAGCCTGCTGCGCGGCGTCCAGGGCAGCTTGCGTGCCGGCGCGGTCCACGTCCGCGCCGAGCTGGGCCTCACGGGCCAGGATCGATACCCGGTCATCCGCGAGCGCCAGGAAGCCGCCGTTCACCGCGGCCAGCAGCTCGCCCTCACCAGCGGCCGGGCCGGCCTCGGGAACGATCCGGACCACGCTGCCCTCGACGAGGATGCCGAGCACCGGGGTATGGCCGGTCAGCAGGCCGATGTCCCCGTCCAGGGTCTTGGCGATGACCCGTTCGGCCGGCCCTGCCCAGATCTCCCCCTCGGGGACGACCATGGTCACGTTCAGGGTCACGAGCGCTCCAGCTCCTTGGCCTTCTTCTCCACGTCCTCGATCCCGCCGCACATGAAGAACGCCTGCTCCGGGAGGTGATCATACTTGCCCTCGGTCAGGGCCTTGAAGGAGCTGATCGTCTCCTCCAGCGGGACGGACACGCCCGGCTGGCCGGTGAACTGCTCGGCCACGAACATCGGATGCGAGAGGAACCGCTCGATGCGGCGCGCCCGCGCGACGGTGACCTTGTCTTCCTCGGACAGCTCGTCGACGCCGAGGATCGCGATGATGTCCTGCAGTTCCTTGTACCGCTGCAGGATCCGCTGCACCTCGCGGGCGACGTCGTAGTGCTCCTGGCCGACGTACTTCGCGTCCAGGATCCGCGACGTCGAGTCGAGCGGGTCCACCGCCGGGAAGATGCCCTTCTGGGTGATCTCCCTGGACAGCACCGTGGTGGCGTCCAGGTGCGCGAACACCGTGTGCGGCGCCGGGTCGGTGATGTCGTCGGCCGGCACGTAGATGGCCTGCATCGAGGTGATCGAGTGACCGCGGGTCGAGGTGATCCGCTCCTGCAGCTGGCCCATCTCGTCAGCCAGCGTGGGCTGGTAGCCCACGGCCGACGGCATCCGGCCGAGCAGCGTGGACACCTCCGAGCCCGCCTGGGTGAAGCGGAAGATGTTGTCGATGAACAGCAGCACGTCCTGGCCCTGTACGTCGCGGAAGTACTCGGCCATGGTGAGCGCTGCCAGGCCGACCCGGAGCCTGGTGCCCGGCGGCTCGTCCATCTGGCCGAAGACCAGCGCGGTGTCGGAGATGACGCCGGACTCCGTCATCTCGATGAACAGGTCGTTGCCCTCGCGGGTGCGCTCCCCCACCCCGGCGAACACCGACACGCCCGCGCTCCTGGCCACCCGGGTGATCATCTCCTGGATGAGCACGGTCTTGCCCACGCCGGCGCCGCCGAACAGGCCGATCTTGCCGCCCCTGACGTAGGGCGTCAGGAGGTCAAGGACCTTGATCCCGGTCTCCAGGATCTCGGTCCGCGCCTCCAGCTGGTCGAAGGGCGGCGGGTCCCGGTGAATCCCCCACCGCTCGGTGATGTCCAGCGACGCGGTAGGCACGTCGAGCG
>Ga0302325_10026972_pt1 | contig 11920 bp, 8 predicted proteins | sample Palsa_T0_2_FD_201948 | JGI IMG/M metagenome (GOLD analysis project Ga0302325, IMG submission 201948) | Peat permafrost microbial communities from Stordalen Mire near Abisko, Sweden - Palsa_T0_2 | ecosystem: Environmental > Terrestrial > Soil > Palsa > Peat permafrost | place: Sweden: Abisko... | reverse complement strand
CCAGGTCGTCGTCGCCGAGCGCGAACACCGCATCGACCAGGTCGTGCCGCGCGCCCTGGTCGCGCAGCAGCACCTTCAGCCGCTCCACCAGGAAGGCCGTCACCTCGCCGGCGACCTCGCGGGCGGCGCGGAAGCGGTAGATCACCGGCTGGGTCGGCGCCCGCGTGGCGACCGCCGTGCGGTCGAACTCGATCGGCCGGTCCTCGTCCACGGCGATGACGTAGGCCGCCTCGGTGGTCAGCGCCTCTTCCAGCTCCTCGAGATAGACCTCGAACTCCTCGCTGGCGCCGCCGGGTCCGGCGCCCAGCCAGCCGGTGGTGCGTCCCGCCGAGGCGTAGAGCGCGCGGCCCGGCGCGGCGTAGGTCCTGAGCGCCAGATACCAGGCGCGGACGGCCTCGCGGACCGGCAGCCGCACGTCGGACTTCAGCACGATCCGGATCAGCCCCAGCGCCGCGCGGCGCAGGCCGTAGGGATCGCGCGAGCCGGTGGGCTTCTCGCCGACGGCGAAGAAGCCGACCAGGGTGTCGAGCTTGTCGGCCAGCGCCAGCGCCATGGCGAGCGGCGTGTCCGGCACGGCGTCGGCCGGGCCGGCCGGCCGGTACTGTGCGCCGATGGCCTCGGCCACGGGCGGCGAGAGCCCGGCCTCGCGGGCGTAGTAGGCGCCCATGACGCCCTGCAGCTCGGGGAACTCGCCAACCATGCCGGAGGCGAGGTCGGCCTTGGCGTAGTGGGCGGCCTCGCGCGCCCGGCGCGGATCGGCGCCGACCCTGGGCGCGAGCCCCTCGGCCAGCACCTCCAGTCGCGCCACCCGCTCGGCCATCGTGCCCAGCCGGGCGTGGAAGGTGACGCCGGCGAGCCTGGCGAGCCAGGGCTCGAAGCCGGCGCGGCGGTCCTCGTTCCAGAAGAACTGGGCGTCGGCGAGGCGCGCCGACAGCACCCGCGCGTTGCCGGCCGCCACCAGCGCGCCGCCGTCCTTGGTCTCGATATTGGCCACCACGACGAAGCGCGGCGCGAGCTTGCCGGTGGTGCGATGCTGGACGGCGAAATAGCGCTGGTTGACCCGCATCGAGGTGCGGATCACCTCGGGCGGCAGGTCGAGGAAGCCTGCGTCCATCTCGCCCAGGATCGGGACCGGCCATTCGGCGAGGCCGCCCACCTCGTCCAGCAGGCCCTCGTCCTCGACCAGGTCGAGATCGTGCGCGCGGCAAAGCTCGCTGGCGGCAGCGAGGATGCGCGACTTGCGCTCGTCGGCGTCGAGCAGCACGAACCGGCTGGCGAGGCCGGCGCGATAGTCGTCGAAATCCCGCACCCGGAACGGCTGGATGTCGCCCATGAACCGGTGGCCCTCGGTGAAGTCGCCCGAGGCGATGCCCTCGATCTCCAACGGCGCGACCTTGCCGTCGAACACGCAGAGGATCCGCTGCAGCGGCCGCACCCAGCGCAGCGAGCTGGCGCCCGAGGTCATCGACTTCGGCCAGGGGAAGCCGCGCACAATGGCTTCCACCATCTCGGCGATGAGCTCGGCGGTCGGGCGGCCGGTATGCGAGATAGAGGCGAAGTAGACGCCGTCGCGTTCGATGAGCTGGTCGCGTTCCACGCCGGCCCCGCGCAGGAACCCGGCGAGCGCCGCCTCCGGCGCGCCGACGCGGGGGCCCTTGCGCTCCTCGACGCGGTCGCCGCGCGCCGCCGGCAGACCGTCGACCACCAGGGTCAGCCGTCGCGGTCCGGCGAAGGCGCGCAGGCGTTCGAACCGCAGCTCGGCGGCGGCGAGACGGTCGCGCGCCATCCGCTCCAGGTCGCGCTGGGCGCCGGGCTGCATCCGCGCCGGGATTTCCTCCGACAGAAGTTCGAGTAGCAGCTGGGGCACTAGCTTCCACCCGATTCAAGTGGAGTAGGCGCCAGCATCTGTCGGGTTTCTTCAGCTTCAGCCGGGCTAACATGTTTTAGCAAGACGCGCGTCGTGAAGTGTCCGAACAGCTTGCCGTCCCGCCTGTAAGACCAGTCAGAGATATCGGCCGCCTTCACGTCAACGATCTGACCTATCTTGAGGTCTTTTCTGTATTCCGGATCGTTGTCGATCTTCCCGACGATGACGTCTCCTTGGTGCGAAATGACGTCCACCCAGATGTGTTCAGCGCCTCCTCCAGAGGTGGGGAACGCCACCTTGACCGTATAGAAATCAACGCCAGCCGGCTGCTGGTCGAACTTCGCCCAGAACTGGGGCAGATAACGACGCGCTTGGACGATCGCGGCATTGACCTCAGCGTCACCGGAATCGACGTAGGCCATCGGCGCTTCTTTAGATGAGGCCGCCTGCGCCGCCGCGGGATTCCGGCAAGCGGCGGACGCCGATATCACAACAATGGCGAGAACCGCCATTAGCGCGCGATGGTGGCCAACTCGACGCGCGCCCATCACGCCGCCGCGCCTTGTTCGGCCACCCAGGCTTCCGCGCAGGCTTTGCAGAGGTCGCGGATGCGGCCGATGTAGCTCTGGCGCTCGGCCACGGCGATGGCGCCGCGGGCGTCCATCAGATTGAACAGGTGCGAGGCCTTCAGCACGTGGTCGTAGGCCGGCAGCACCAGCGCGTGGCCCTGGCGGTCGCGGCAGGCCAAGAGCCGCGGAACCTCGCGCTCCATGTCCTCGAACTGCCGCTTCAGCAGCCCCACGTCCGCCGCCTCCTGCTCATAGGCCGAGAACTGGCGCTCGTTCTCCAGGAAGACGTCGCCGTAGGTCATGAAGTCGGGACTCTGCGGGTCGTTGTAGGCGAGGTCGTAGACGCTCTCGACGCCCTGGACGTAGAGCGCCAGGCGCTCCAGGCCGTAGGTCAGCTCGCCGGCGACCGGCGACACGTCGAGGCCGCCCACCTGCTGGAAGTAGGTGTACTGGGTCACCTCCATCCCGTCGCACCAGACCTCCCAGCCGAGGCCCCAGGCGCCGACGGTGGGGTTCTCCCAGTCGTCCTCGACGAAGCGGATGTCGTGCAGGGTCGGGTCGATGCCGACGGCGGCGAGCGAGCCCAGGTAAAGCTGCTGCATGTCCGGCGGATTGGGCTTCAGGATCACCTGGTACTGGTGATGCTGGTGCAGGCGGTTGGGGTTCTCGCCGTGGCGCCCGTCGGCCGGGCGGCGCGAGGGCTGCACATAGGCCGCGCGCCAGGGCTTCGGCCCCAGCGCCCGCAGCACGGTGGCCGGCGCCAGCGTGCCGGCGCCGATCTCCACGTCATAGGGCTGCAGGATGACGCAGCCCTGCCGGCTCCAATAGGCGTGGAGCGCAAGGATCAGTCCCTGGAACGACAAGGGCGGGGCGGCGGCCATCGGTGCGGTGTGAAGCTGAAGCGCGGGCGCGAAAAAAGGTCGGCGGACCTATAGGGCCCGCCGACCTCTGCTTCAAGCTGACCCGGGCGGCCGCGCCCGGGACCGGCGGCTAGTTGCCGATCGGCGGCGTGCGCTTGCCGGTCATCGACAGCGGCTTGCCATACGCCTTGCGGTTGGCCGGGGTGTCCGGCACCGGCTGGCTGGCGATCACCTGGACGCCGTTGGCGTCGGTGGTGACGTTCGCCGAGGTGTTGGCCGCGGCGCCGGTCGGCGCGGCGCCCGTGCTCGGCGGCTGGCTCATGTCGGTCCCGGCGGCGGGAGCGGCGGGCGCGCCGGCGTTCATGTCGGACGAGCCCGTCGGGCCCGGCGGGTCGCCGGTCGGCGGGGTCTGAGGGGCTTGTTGGGTCGATGGGTCACCGGCGGGGGGCGAGGTGTCGCCGGTGGCGGGTTGGGCGTAAGCGGCCGCGCCAATGAGGCACGCCGCCGTCGCGATCAGGGCTGAGCGAACGAGGGGCATGACGTAATCCTTCTGCGGGCGACATCATTCGGCCGCACCGCAAAAGCCAACGCGAAGCCTCGCCTTAAAGTTCCAGCCGGACGCGGCCCTACGGCGTGGCCGCCGGAGCCGCGGCCGCGGCGGGCGCCGGCGCCAACTGGGCGGCGAGCGGGCTATCTGGCGGGATCAGCACCTTGTCGAGCACGTGGATGATGCCGCCGTTCGTGGTGCGGATGTCGGCCTGGATGATGTCGGCGTCGTTGACCTTCAGGTCGTCCTGATTGCTGCCGTCGAGATTCACCGGCTTGGTCTCCACGGTCACCACCGGCCCCTTGGCGCCGCGGATCTTGCTGGCGTCCACCTGGGCGTTGATCAGGTGGTACTTGAGGATCTGCTGCAGCTCATTCGCGGCGGTGTCGTTGGCGGCCATCAGCTTGCTCAGCACATCGGGCGGCAGGGCATTGAAAGCCTGGTCGGTGGGGGCGAAGAAGGTGAGGTTCGGGTACCTCTGCAGGTAGGGCGTGAGCCCCGACTGATCGACCGCCTTCAGCAGGATGGTGAACTCTCCGGCCGACTTCAGCGTGTCGTAGATATCGGCGCCGCCGGTGATCTTGGGAATGCTGGGCAGCGCGGGCGTCGCCGGCGCGGCGGCGGCCGGGGGCGCGGGCTGCGCCGGCGGCGTGGCGGCGCCCTGGGCCAGAGCGATGGCGGGGCAGGCGATCAGGGCCGCCGCGCTTGCGGTGGCGATGAAACGGGTCAGGCGCATGAAGGTCCTCGGCTGGGCGCCCCCACTGGGCGTACCGTGCGTCGCGATTTATGAGTCCTGGCGGGCGTCCGTCAATCGTCCTTACCGAACCGCGGCGCGCAAGCCGTCCGCGCGACGCCGCCGCACTTCCCCACGCCCGCCACCGCGCCTGTTCGACATTTCAGCGGCGGCGCCGCCGAAACTGGCGCCGATTTTTTGGGCTCGGCGTGGCGATCCTGTTCAAATGACGGGCCGGGTGCGGCGTTCCTCGCCGAAATCTCGCCAATCGATGCCGCCTTTCGAGGCGCCCGTTCATAGCGTCACTGGCCGGCGCGCGAGGCTTTGATTGGCGGGTGCGAGGGGCCAGCGGCCGGCTGGGGATAGACACTTACCAAGACGCGCGCACCGGCCGCCAGCCGTCGGACACGCGGGAGCGAGGCGAATGAAACTGATCATGGCGGTCGTCAAACCCTTCAAGCTCGACGAGGTTCGCGAGGCCCTGGTGGCCGCGGGCGTCGAGGGCCTGACGGTCTCGGAAGTCAAAGGCTACGGCCGACAGAAGGGGCACACGGAGATCTACCGCGGCGCCGAGTACCAGGTCACCTTCGTGCCGAAGGTGAAGCTCGAAGCGGTGGTCGACGACGCGGCGGCCGCGGGGGCGGTCGACGCGATCAAGGCGGCGGCCGGCACCGGCAAGATCGGCGACGGCAAGATCTTCGTCCTCAGCGTCGAAGAGGCCGTCCGCATCCGCACCGGCGAAACCGGCGCGGCCGCGCTTTAAAAATCAGAGGGATAAGGGGATAGTGCAGATGAAACTATTTGGTATCCACCGATGGGCGGGGCTGGCCATCGCGGCCATGATCCTGGGCGCGCCTCTGGCCGCCGTCGCCCAGAACGCCGCGGTGAACGCCCCGGCCAACGCGGCGGCGACGAACGACACCAACGCGACGAATGCGACCAACGCGACGAATTCGGCCGCGGCGACGCCGGCGACCCCGGCCAATGAAACCACCCAGAGCTATCCGAAGGACAACAACAACTCGGGCGACGACGCCTGGATGCTGACGTCCTCCGTGCTGGTCCTGATGATGACCATTCCGGGCCTGGCGCTGTTCTACGCCGGCATGGTGCGCAAGAAGAACGTCCTGGCCACCATCGCGCAGAGTTTCGGCGCGACGGCCCTGATCGCGGTGCTCTGGATGGTGATCGGCTATTCCATAGCCTTCACCGGCCACAATCCGTACATCGGCGACTTCAAGTACATATTCCTGGCGCCACTGAACGGGGACATCAATTTAGCCAACACGGATCTGGCGCCGACCATTCCAGAGACCGTGTACATGTTCTTCCAGATGACCTTCGCCATCATTACGCCGGCGCTGATCGCCGGGGCGCTGGCCGACCGGATGAAGTATTCGGCGTTCCTCTGGTTCATGGGCCTGTGGCTGATCTTCGTCTATTGCCCGGTGGCGCACTGGGTGTGGTCGGCGAAGGGCTGGCTGGGCACGGGCGGCCTCGGCGCGCTCGACTTCGCCGGCGGCACCGTGGTGCACCTGAACGCCGGCACCGCCGGCCTGGTCGCCGCGATCATGCTCGGCAAGCGCAAGGGGCTCGGCACCGAGAACTTCGCGCCGTTCAACCCGGCCTACGCCGTGATCGGGGCCTCGCTGCTCTGGGTCGGCTGGTTCGGGTTCAACGCCGGTTCGGCGGTGGAAGCCCACGACGGCCAGGCCGGCATGGCCGCCGCGGCGACCCAGATCGCCACGGCCGCGGCGACGTTGTCGTGGATGTTCATCGAGTGGATCATCGCCAAGAAGCCCACCGTCATCGGCATGGCGTCGGGCGCGGTGGCGGGTCTCGTCGCCATCACGCCGGCGTCGGGCTTCGTCAATCCGACCGGGGCGCTGATCATCGGCATCGCGGCGGGCCTCGTCTGCTACTTCGCCGCGGTTCACCTGAAGAAGTGGCTGGGCTTCTACGACGACGCCCTCGACTGCTGGGGCGTGCACGGCATCGGCGGGGCGCTTGGCGCGATCCTCACCGGCGTGTTCGCCTCGAAGGCGATCAACGGCTCCATCCCGTCCAAGGGCGGCTGGCTGATCGACCACAACATCGCGCAAGTGGGCCTTCAGTTCATCGATGTCGGCGCCGTGTTCGTCTACTGCGGCATCGGCACCTTCATCATCCTGGCGATCCTGAAGTACACGATCGGCATCCGGGTGAGCGAAGACGTCGAAGTGGAAGGCCTGGACATCAACCTCCACGGCGAGGTGATCCAGGGCGGCTGAGCCGCGCCTCTTTTTTCAGTAGGCCTAAGTGTTGGGAGCGGGGGTCCTTCGGGCCCCCGCTTTCGTTTTGGGCGCGCCGAAGCCGCGCCTTCCGAGCGCATTGATGGTGACGGTCATCGCGCCTAGCCTTGCCGCGTGCGCGCCTCGGGCTCGCAACGGGGCCTGGCCGATGAGCACGATCTTCGTTTCTTCCGGCGTCACCAGCGCGGACGTCACGGTCAGCGGCGGCGTCACCCTCGAGGTCCTCTCCGGAGGGCGGGCCGACAATACGACCGTCCTGAACGGCGGGGTGATGAGCCTGACGTCCGGCGCGGACGCGGAGGGCCTGACGATTTCGACCGGCGGGCGTCTGACCGGCGTCGGCGAGGTCGACGGCGCGGTCACCGTCGCCGGCGAGATCAGCGGCGTCACCTTGCGCGACACGGGAAGCGCAACCGTCGAATCCGGCGGCGCCGCCGTTGGCGTGACCGACGATGCCGCGAACTTGGCGATAAGCCGCGGCGCCACCGAGACCGGCGTCATCGTGGAAGTCTCGAACGACTTCGCGAACGAGATTTTCGGCGTCGCCAGCGATACGATCGTGCGTTCCGCAGGTCAGGAGATCGTTGAATCGGGCGGCCTCGCCGTGGACGACATGGTGTCGAGCGGCGGATCTGACTTCGTCGGGTCGGGTGGCGCTGTCAGCGGCGCGGTGGTCGGCGCCGGCGGTGAGCTGTGGATCCAGCAGGGCGGTTCGGCGGCCGGCGCGACCCTCGAGAGCGGCGGCGCCTTCGACTTCGCCATCACCGTGCAGAGCGGCCAGAAACTGAGCGTAGGCCCGGTGGCCGCCACGACGACGTTGCTGGGCGTCACGGCTTTCAGCGGCGGCGTCTTCAACGCCTATCAGGCCACCGTGCGGAGCGGCGGGACCTTGACCCTGGTGTCGGGGGCGAGGGAGTCCGGCGATGTGACCGTGTCCGCGGGCGGCGTCCTCAGCGGGCCCGGAGAGATTTCAGCCGACGCGCTTGTCGCCGGCCGGGTCGAGGGTGTGGCGCTCGGAGACCTTTCCGGTGACTCCGCGGGCTATCTCGAGGTCGAGAGCGGCGGCTCGGCCAGCGGCGTGAGGATGTTCGGCCACGTCTTTTTTCAGGGTGCAGGGCTGGTCATCGACGCCGGGGCGACCGCGACCAACACGGTCGTGGGCGGCGCTGCCGATGTGGGCTGGCCCGCGTATGACAATGTCTATGGCGTCGCCACCGGGACGTCCGTCGGGCACGCCGGCGAGGAGACCGTCATCTACGGGGGCGCGGAGGTGGGTGGCGTCGTCCTGAGCGGCGGCGTCTTGCGCGTCTTCAGCGCTTCGATCTCCGACGAGAGGGTCTCCAGCGGCGGCTCCGCCGATGTCTCGTTCACGGTGAGCAGCGGTCAGAACGTCAGGATCGGCGTTCTGACCAGCACGGAAATCACCGGCGGCCTGACGGCCTCCAGCGGCGCGGAACTCAACGCAGACTCGGCCGCGGTGCTGGCCGGAGGAACCCTGACCGTTTCGAGCGACTCCGGCTCCGAGCTGGCGACCGATGTGAACGTCTATGCCGGCGGGCGGATGGACGAGCTGCCCGGGGCGATCACCGACTATGCCCGCATCCATTCGGGCGGACTGCTGACGCTGTCGTCGGGCGCCGTCGCCAACGCCGTCACGGTGGAGGCCGGCGGCGCGCTTTCGGGCGCCGGCGCGTTGGGCCCGGCCCCAGGACCTTACGATATCAGCAGGGATGGCGGCCGGGTCGATCGCGTGACCTTGGACAGCGGCTGTGACCTGCTCGTGGAGTCCGGTGGGGAGACCAGCGGGCTGTCGAATTTCGGCATCGAGAGGCTGGCGTCCGGCAGCCTCGATAGCGGAACGACGGTGCAAAGCGGCGGCGCTGAGCTGGTGCTCTCGGGCGGGCGGACAGACGGGGTCACTTTGGGGGGCGGCGCCAAGGAAGATGTCTACGCAGGCGCCGCCGCGACCGGGACGACGGTTTCCGGCGCCGGCGTGGCCTATGTGTTCGGCGTGGCGAGCGGTGGCGTCGTATCCGACGCCGGCCAGCAGATCGTCCGATCCGGCGGCGTGGCGATCGGCGTGACGCTGGCGCTTGGCGGCGTGGCCTATGTGTCCTCGGGCGGCGCCGCGAGCGGGACCGTGGTTTCCAGCGGCGGCGCCGACGCGGTCCTGGCGTCCGGCAGGGTCTCAAGGACGGTGGTGAGTTTCGGCGGCCGGGAGGATGTGAAGTCGGGCGGGGTCGCCAGCGGGACGACGGTCGAAAGCGGCGCCTTCCAGCTGGTCTGGTCCGGCGGCGTGGCGGACACCACCAGGCTCTCGGGCGGCAAGCTGGATATCGATGCGGGCGGCCTGGCGCGCGCGACCACGGTGTCCAGCGGCGGCCTCGAATTCATCTTTTCGGGCGGCGTCGCCTTCGGCGAGACGGTGTCCAGCGGCGGGGTCGAGGCGATCTCGTCCGGCGGCGCGACCAGTGGGCTGGCGCTGCTTTCGGGCGGGATCGTCATCGACAACGGCAAGGTGCGGAACACCGGTTCGGGGACGCTCGCGGGGACGCTTTCCGGATCGGGCTACGTGGTGGAGACGACGAGCGGGGTCCTGCTGCTCAGCGGAAACGGCGCGGCGTTCGATGGGCAGGCGGTGATCGAAGGCGGGACGATCGAGTTGGCGAAAGCCGGCGCGCTGGGCGGCGGCAGCGTCGATTTCGTCGCGCCGGCGACCGGCTCGGCGGTTTTGCAGATCGATGCGGCAGACGCGCCGGCGGCGGGCGGGACCTTCGCCAACGTGATCTCGAACTTCAGCGCGGCGGGCGAGGACATCGACCTCAGAAGCATCGCCTATGTGTCCGGCGCGTCGGCCACGGTGAGCGGCGGCGTCCTGGTGCTGACCGACGGCGGCGAGGCCTACAGGTTCGACCTCGCCGACAGCATCGCCGGCGCCTACCCGGTACTCAGCGACGGCCACGGCGGCACGCTGATCGATCCCGAAGCGGCCCGTTTCGCCCAGACCGCCGCCGCCTTCGCGCCATCGGACGCGGCGAAGACCGCCCTCGTCTCCAGCGCCGCGCCGGCCGTCCAGACGCCCTTCGCCCACGCCAGCGCAGTGCGTCCTTAGCGCTCCCTCTAGGGCCGAGACCCCGCCAGGCGGCAGGCCTGGACCCACCAGCCCGGATGCGCCGCGGTGATGTTCGAGCCCAGGCGGCGCGCCGCGGCTGCGTCGGCGCAGATCGCGAAACAGGTGGCGCCGGAGCCGGACATGCGGGCGATCAGCGCCTCGGGGGCGGCGCGCAACGCCGCCAGCACCTCGGCGATGGCCGGCTGCAGGGCGATGGCCAGCGCCTCGAGATCGTTGCGGCAGGCGGCGAGGAAGCCGGCGACCGCGTCCGCCGCCGCCAGCGAAGCCGGCCAGTCCGGCGCATCGGCCCCGCCGGGCGCGCCGGCCGCGTCATAGGCGCGGTAGACGGCGCCGGTGGGTGACGGCCGCAGCGGATTGACCAGCACCGCATCCAGGTCGGGAAACGCCGGCGCGGGCCGCAGCACATCGCCCCGGCCCTCCGCGATCGCCGGCCGGCCGGCCAGGCACATCGGCACGTCCGCGCCGAGGCCGCCGGCGATCCGCATCAGGCCCGCTTCGCCGCCCTCTACGCGCCATCCCGTCACCTCACCGATCAGCCGCAGCGTCGCGGCCGCGTCCGCCGAGCCGCCGCCGAGCCCGGCCGCGATCGGCAACCGCTTGTCGAGGGTGAGCTGGAACGGCGGCGGCTCCGGGCCATGGTCGGCCAGCGCCAGGTCGCGCGCCCGGATCACCAGATTGTCCGCGCCGCCTTTGAGCTCGGCGCCGAACGGACCTTCGATCTCGAACCCCATCGCCGGCGCCGAGCGCAAACGCACGACGTCGCCGACGTCCGCGAACGTCACCAGGCTGCGGAGCGGGTGGTAGCCGTCCGCGCCGAGCGGGCCGACGTGCAGGGTGAGGTTGACCTTGGCCGGCGCCAGGCGCTGGGCGTCCATGGAAACCGGCGTCAGGGCGAGCTGGCGGGCGGCGGCGCGGGGGTCTGCGGCGCGTCCGGGCCCAGCGGCGAGGCGAGCTCGGCCTCGGCCCGCGCCTTCAGCTTGGCGTCCGGCTCCAGCGACAGCACCCGACGCCACTGGAACTGCGCCTCGACCTTGCGCCCCACCCGCCAATAGGCGTCGCCGAGATGGTCGTTCACCTCCGGGATGCTCGGGTCGAGGGTGATCGCCTGTTCCAGCTTCTCCACGGCGCTCTTGTAGTCGCCGAGCCGATAGTAGGCCCAGCCGAGGCTGTCGATGATCTCGCCCGACTGCGGCTCGGCGGCCGCGGCGCGCTGCACCATGTTCAGCGCCTCGGTCAGGTGCTCGCCCTTGTCGATCCAGAAATAGCCCTGGAAGTTCAGCAGCTCCGGCTCGTCCGGCGCCTGCTTCAGCGCGACGTCGAGGTCGGCCTGGGTGCGCGCGGCGTCGCCCATCTCGTCGTAGGCCGAGGCGCGCGAATAGTAGATGCGCCAGTCGGGCGCGGCGCCGGGCGCGTCGATCAGCTTGGTGAGCACCGCCGCCGACTCCGCATACTGATCGCCGTCGCGCAGCAGGTCGGCGAGGCCCACCGCCGCGTCGCGGCTGTAGGGCGCGGCGGCGAGGGTGTCGCGCGCCAGTTTCAGCGCCGTCTCGTGATCGCCGGCGTTCTGATAGGTGAGCGCCAGCTTGCCCCGCGCCGAGACATAGCTGTCCGACCGCGGCGAGACGTTGGCGTAGGCGCTCCGCGCGCCGTCGACGTCGGCGGGCGCCAGCAGGTCGCCGAGCAGCAGCCAGCCCTCGTCGCTGGCGGGGTCGAGCCGCAGCGCCAGGCGCAGGTATTCGAGCGCCAGCACATCCTGCTTCTGCGCCACCAGCGCGGCGGCCGGGATCAGCAAGGCGCCGGCCGCGCCTTGCCGCACGCTCGGGAACGGCGCCGGCCGGGCGCGCTTCTGCGCCCGCGCCAGGGCGGCCGCGGCGGCGCCGTCCTCCGGATTGCGCGCCAGCCGGGTTTGGAACAGCGCCG
>Ga0302325_10026968_pt1 | contig 11921 bp, 11 predicted proteins | sample Palsa_T0_2_FD_201948 | JGI IMG/M metagenome (GOLD analysis project Ga0302325, IMG submission 201948) | Peat permafrost microbial communities from Stordalen Mire near Abisko, Sweden - Palsa_T0_2 | ecosystem: Environmental > Terrestrial > Soil > Palsa > Peat permafrost | place: Sweden: Abisko... | reverse complement strand
GCGCGGATTCGGGATTACGATCATGCGAGCGCTGATGGACAGCGTCGACTACGAGCATCGCGGGACGCTCGTCCGGCTGCGCAAGCGGCTCAAAGCCGATGCCACGGCCGGCGGCGCGGATTCCAGAGAAGCCTAACGGCTAGCGGGCCGCCTCGGCCGTGGCTTCCGCGGCCGCCGCGTCGGCGTTCTCCGAGCACTCGTCGATGGCGGCGACCGTCTTCTCCTCGAGCAGCATCCTCGTGGCCAGCGCCTCGTCGCGCGCTTCGCCCGTCGGATCGCTCTCGAGGTTCGCGATCGCCTTCCCGTGTTCGAGCGCGGCCTCGCGCAACTCGTACACGGCCTTCACCGGATCCGCATCAATACTCGCCATGGCCGCACACGTTCCCCGCGAGGGAGCGCTCGCTCCTTCGGCGGCCCCGGCTCACGGCGTGACCGCGCCGGCCAGCAGCGCGGCGTGCAACGCGACCCCGGCGAGACCGCCGATGAACGTACCGTTCAGGCGGATGAACTGCAAGTCCGGCCCCAACTCCAACTCGACCTTTTCGGTTACTTCGCGCGTGTCCCAGCGTTGCACGATGTTCTCGATCAGTTCCGCAAAGGTGTGCTGGAAATGGGCGAGCCCCGCATTGATGATTTTGATCAGGTTCGCGTTCATGCGATCGAGAAGCGCGCGATCGACCAGGATGCCCCGCGCGACGCGCGTCAGCACGTCGGCCAGCCACGCTTCGTTGGACGTCTCGGGACCGCTAGCCGGCGTCGTGACGCGGTTGCGAATCGAGCGCCACGCCGCGGCGACCGCCGACTCGACTTCGCGACCGTGGATGATCGCGGACTTCACGTCCTCGGCCTTCTTCGCAAGCTCCGGGTCGCGTTCGAGCTGCTCGGCCAGTTGCGCCAAATAACCGTCGAGCGCGATGCGCATCTCGTGATCGGGCGTGCGCCCGATCTCGTCGAGCAGATCGATCACGCCGTCGACCAGGCTATTCACGATATAGGTGTCGAGCCAGGGCGGCGTCAGCACCGACTTCTTCGCGAATCGCGCCTTCACGTAGCGGCGATTTTCGTTCAGCCAGTTCGTAACGACCGGGAGCAGGTCGCTCAGCAGCCGTTGATGGCGGCCGCGTTTGGTTGCGGTCGCGACGAGCGCGGCACCGGTCCGCGCGAAATCGAGGCGATCGATTTCTTCGGCCACGACGCGGCTGACGACGCGCTCGATGTCGGGTTCGTCGATGACCTCGATCACGAGCGGTACGTAGGCGCGCGAGGCGGCGACTGCCCGGCGGCTGTTGGCGGGGTCGGCGAACCAACGCATCACCGTCTCGGCGAGATCGAGTTCGATCAGTTTCCCGGCGATGTTTTCAGGCGTCAGAAAGTTCTGTTCCACGAACACGCCGAGTTGCGTGCCGATGCGATCCTTGTTGTGTGGGATGATCGCCGTGTGCGGCAACGGCACGCCGCCCGGATGGCGGAAGAGCGCCACGACCGCGAACCAATCGGCCAATCCTCCGACCAGCGCCGCTTCGGAGAACGCTTCGACCCACGCCAAGAGCGGGTATTGCGTTTTGAAACGCGCGGAGAGCGCGAATAGAACCGCCATGATCGGCAGCAAGCCCGTGGCGATGACTTTGATGCGGAGGAGCCGCGCGCGCTTGCGTTCGGTTTCGGCCGCATCCCACTGCAGATGCAACCCCATGACGGCGGTCTTTAGGCCCTTCGCGGCGAAGCTCCCGCGTATGCTGACCGGTTCCGATTCCATCCGCTACAGCGGCCCATCGTTCGTCGCCGCCAACGGAATGAAGCTCGGCTACGACACGTTCGGAGACCCGGCCGACCCCGCGCTCGTGTTGATCATGGGGCTCGCAACGCAGATGATCATGTGGGACGAAGACTTCTGCCGAGCGCTTGCCGCTCGGGGGCACTACGTCGTCCGTTTCGACAACCGCGACATCGGCCTCTCGACGCGGTTCGCCGAAGCTCGACCACCGTCACGGGTGGACATGTTGATCTCGAGCGTTATGCGATCGCCCGAGCGCGCGCGTTACACGCTGCTCGATATGGCGAAGGATACCGTCGGGCTGCTCGACGCGCTCGATATCGCGGCGGCCGATATCGTCGGCATCTCGATGGGCGGGATGATCGCCCAAGAGCTGGCGCTGAATTTTCCGAGCCGCGTCCGCACGTTGACCTCGATCATGTCGTCGACGGGCGATCCCAAGCTACCGCCGCCGAAATGGGCCGCGCTGCGCGTCCTCTTCGGGCGGCCGGTCACCAAGCGCTCCGCGTATCTGCGCCAGTACGTCAAGATTTGGCGCACGCTGACGGGCGACGTGTTCCCGTTCGATGAGGCGCACACGCGCGCCCAAGGTGAGCTCGCCTACGAGCGCGGACCGAACCCCGCCGGAGCCGCGCGCCAGATGCTCGCCATCATCGCCTCGGGCAACCGCAAAGAGGCGCTGCGCGGTCTTTCCGTTCCGACGCTCGTCATCCACGGAACGAACGATCCGCTCGTTCGCTTCCCCGCCGGACCCGATCTCGCAAACGCGATTCCGGGCGCTAAGCTGCTCGCAATCGAAGGAATGGGGCACACGCTTCCGCGCGCCGCGTGGCCGCGGATCGTCGACGCGATCGCCGCGCACACGCGGTAAGCGCGAGCCGCGTGCTTAGGTTTTGTCGGAGGGCATGCGGAAGAGGCTGCTGATCGTTTTGAGGTACTGCTCGGAACTAGCGGGAACGATCGAGAGCCACATCTTCAGAACGCCTTCGGGCGAAATGGCGCTCGTCGCGTCGAGCAACTGACCCTCAATCCGCCCGAGGACGGCATCCTGCATCGGCCGCAGGTCGGGAAAGCCGAGGAACTCGCGCGCTTCGGCGGGCGTGCAATCGACTTCGATGTTGAGCTTCATTTCTCGTAGAGCCTCGGGTATGCGAGCGTGAACGGTCCGCGCCGGTCGAACGGGGTGAATTCGCCTTCGGGCTGTGCGAGCCGGTCGGCTATCGCCCACAGCACGGCCGGATTGACGCCGAGGCCGATATGGCTCGCGTAGACCTCGACGTTCTCGGCGCGCTCCGATTCGTCGACCAGGCACGTTTGCCAGTTCACGATTCCGTCGGTCTTCGTATAGAACGACGTCGTCGGCATCGGAAGCGGCCCCGCCAGCCGCTCGAGATCGCCGGGCTCAGCCGTCGCGAGCGATTCGCCGGAGAGAAGCTCGTAGAGCCGCTCGGCGTTGGTGGCCGAGAGATCGTTCGCGAACGGGCTTCCCATCGTGATCACGTAGCGAATCGCCTGCGGCATCGCGAGCGCGAGATCGCGCGCGTAGACGCCGCCCAAACTCCAGCCGACGAGCGATACCTTGCCGGCCGACCGATCGGCGATCTCGGTGAGACGGGCGTGCAACTTCGCGCGCATGGCGTACACTCCGCCGAAGTTGTTGCCCAGTTCCCAACCGTAGGTCCGGTAGCCGAGAAAGGTGAGAAAACGGCGTAGCATGTCGGTCGAGAGATCGCCCGCGAGGAAGCCCGGAATCACGAGCACCGCGTGCGCGTCGCCGCGCTTCGCACCGGAGAGGGCCGGGATCGCCGCGAGCGACGCGCCGTATTCGAACATCCAGCGCCACTCGGAAAACAAGAGAAAACGCGACGGCTTCCGCAACGAAGGGCGTTCCGCGCCGTAGGCCGCGCCGGTCATAGCGGGTGCGCCGAGAGGTGGTCGCGCAGCAGCGGCAGCACGCGTTCGGGAACCTCGACCGGAATCCAGTGCGAGACGCCCTCGAGGACTTCGAAGCGATACGGGCCCGTAACGTACTGGGCGGTGTTGCGCGCGGCGCGCTCGCCGAGCGCACGATCGTTGGAACCCCACACGAACAGCGTCGGCACCGTGGCCGGCCCGAGCTGCGGGTTGAAATCAAACGCGCGATACCAATTGAGGGTCGCGGTAAGCGCCCCCGGTTCGCTGAGGCGGCGAACGTTCTCGTCGACGTGCGCCGCCGGAAACTTCCCCTCATAGACCTTGCGTAGCGGGGTCGCACCGTCACTAAGCAACCGCTGTTCGGCAACGTTACCGGGCAGCTTGAAGAAATCGACGTACGCCGTGCGCTTCTGCTGGTCGGGATCGTTCGCTTTTGCCTCGGCGAGCGCGCGCACGTGCGGCGTCGCGAGGCTCGTGAAAGATGCGACCCGGTCGGTATGATTGACGGCGGCGAACCAGCCCAGAATCGCGCCCCAATCGTGCGCGACCAGGTGGAAGCGTTCGCGCCCAAGTGCATCGGCGAAGGCGAGCACGTCGGCAACCAGCGGCTCGATCCCGTAGGCCGCAACCTCGGCCGGCCGCGCGCCCGGGCCGTACCCGCGCTGATCGATCGCGACCGCCCGATAGCCGTCGTTTCCCAGACCGCGCGCTATTTCGGTCCACGAGTCGGCGAACTCGGGCCAGCCGTGCAGGAGCAGCACCAAGGGACCGGCCGCCGGGCCCGCCGCAAAACCGCCGAAGCGGTAACCGCTTGCCTCGAGCGTGACGGGCTCGAATAGTGTCGCTAAGTCGCTCATGCCGGCCTCCTAGCACCCTTTCGGCCTCAATTGTGCCGCGTTGCGGGTTCTTTCATCTTTTCGCCAGGTCTCAGACCTGTCGGGTTGACAGGCTTTGCCTCTATGTGTATTATGCACCTATAAGTCAATTGCGACAACAGCGTCGCATCAGGAGAACCCCATGTATCAGAGCACCACGTCCTACTTCGATCTCGCCCAAGAAACCGCGACCATCGTCGCCGACGAAATCGCCGCCGCCAATTCCCGCGCCCTCAAGTACGTCAAGAGCCTCTGGGAAATCGCCGGCCGCACGCAGGGCGAATCCCCCCTTCGCGCCGCTTTCGAGCGCGCCGAAGCCGTCGTCAGCCTGACCGCGAACGAAATCGAGACGTCGCTGCGCAGCAACCTCGAAGTCACCGAGAAGCTGATCGCCCAGTCCAAGAAGCTCCAACAGCAGAGCTACGAATCGGCCAAAGAGCTTGCCGACAAGGCGCTCGTCAACGCGAAGCAGATCGTCGAAGCCGCCGGTGAGCGGATCGAGAATCTGACCGAGCGCGCCGAGAAGACCGCCGCCCGCTAAGAACCCCGCGACCGCTTCGTCTTCGCGATTACTTGAGGAAGCCGGTCGAAAGCCACGGAATCGCCGCGACGAGGATCAGTGCGACGCCGACGCCCGCCAAATACGGGAAAATGCGCCCGATCGCCTGATCGCTCGTCGACCTTCCGATGAGTACCGATTGGTAGAATCCCACCCCGAACGGCGGTGAGAACAGACCGATCCCCATCGAGAGAATCACGACCATCGTGTAGTGCACTTCATTGATGTGCAATTCGCGCGCGATCGGGAAGAGCAACGGCCCGAACAAGACGATTGCCGGTATCCCTTCGAGCACGCTGCCGAGCACGAGGAACACGACGATCGAAATTGCGAGGAAACCGCCCGGGCCGCCCGGGACGTTTGCCATCGAGGCCGCGAGCGACGCGGCGAATCCGGCTTGCGTGAGCGCCCACGCCATCGCCGTGGCCGACCCGATGATGAGCAGGATCGCGCCCGAGAGCGACGCCGTTTCCACCAAGATCGGAAACAAGCGCTTCCAGTTGAAGCGCCGATACACGAAAAGGCCGACGAGCACCGAGTAGCCGATGCCGAGCGTCGAGACTTCGGTCGCCGTCGCGATTCCCTCGAGCACGAAGTAACGGATCAGGAACGGTAAAAGCAGTCCGGGGACCGCGACCAGAAACGCGCGCCCGATCTGCGCCGCCGTCGGAGCCGGACCCTCCGCGCGCCGCTCGCCGCGCGAGCGCAGGAACACGACGACCACGAGTGCGAGCCCGGCGACGAACGCGGGCATGATGCCGCCCCGAAACAGTGCCGCGATCGAAACGCCGGTCACCGAAGCGATGATGATCAGCACGAGGCTCGGCGGTATCGTCTCCGACATCGCCGCCGCCGACGCGAGCTGCGCGACGAGCTCGCCCGATTCCGCGCCGCGCCGCTTCATCTCCGGGAACAACACGGGCGCCACGGCAGCTTGATCGGCCGCCTTCGAGCCCGAGATGCCCGAAATCAGAAACATCGCGCCGAGCAACACGTACGAAAGGCCGCCGCGCACGCGGCCGACCAGCGTAGCCAAGAAGTCGACCAGCGCCCGCGCGATGCCCGACATCTCGAGCAGCAGGCCGAGTAGCACGAACATCGGCACGGCGAGCAGCTCGAGCGACGACATGCCCTGGTCCATCTGCCCCACCACGACCGAGAGCGTCGTCGGTGCGGCGAACGTGAGGTACGTGAGCGTAGCGATCGCGAAGCAGAACGCGATCGGCACGCCGGCCGCCACGCACGCGCCCACGATCCCGAGAAAGAAGATCAGCAGACTGTAGCTTCCCATCGCGACGAACTCGGGGCGCAGCAGCCACATCGCCGCTCCGGCGACGGCGACGACCGCGGCCGAAGCCGCGATCCCGCGCCAGTCACCCTCTTCGACCACGCGCACGAGCGTGATCACCAGCATCAGGACGATGCCGACCACGAGGCCAAGGACGCGGTACGCATCGTGCACGCCGAGCGCCGGCGTGAGGATCGCATACTGCGTCACCATGTAGTCCTTGGCGTTGGGCAGCAAGATCAGCAGCGCCGTACCGACGACGAACAGACCCGTCGTCGAGATCCATTTCTGCCAGCGCTTTGGGAGTTTCGAAACAACGGCCGTCATCCGCATGTGCTCGCCGCGTTGCAGCGCGATCACTGCACCGAACATCACGAGCCACAGGAAGAGCGCCTCGGCCAGTTCGTCGCTCCACAACAGCGGCTTGTTCAGACCGTAACGCGAGATCACGCCGGCGAGCAGTATCGCGACCTCGACGGCCACCAAGATCGCCGCCGGAATCTCCGTGATCCAGCCCAGGAACCGGTCCAGGCCAACGAAGCGTGGCGCGGGCCGCCGCTCGTCCTCGAGTATCCCGTCCGCCACCCGGGTTAGCTCAACTTGCCCGCGTATTTTTCGAGCAGCCCCCATGGCTGCGCACCGAATTGGCCGGCCATCTGCTTGTAGAACCCAGCTTTGACCAACACGTTACGGAACGACGGGCGATCGACGTCGATCACTTGCAGCCCTTGCGACGTCAGTTGAGAACGCACCGTCGCATCCTCGTGAACGTTGGCCGTGCGCTGCTTTGGCGCCCCGTCGTTGAAGGCGGTCTCGACCACGGCTTGCATGTCCTTCGGCATTTTTCCGAACGCATCGGGGTTCGCCAAGACCCAGTAGCCGACGAACATGTGATCGGTCAGCGAGCAATACTTCTGGACTTCGTAGAACTTCTGCGATTCGATCAGCGAGAGTGGATTCTCTTGGCCGTCGACGATGTGCGTCTCGAGTGCGGAGTAGAGATCCTTGATGTTGATCGTCGTCGGCGACGCACCGAGTGCCGCGAAAAGCGCCGTCGAGATCGGACTGGGCGGCACGCGAATCTTGAAGCCGGCCAGATCTTGCGGCGTACGCAGGGGTTTCGTGGAAGAGGTCAGTTCGCGGAAGCCCTCGTCCCAAATCTTGCTCATCGGATGCAGCCCGGCCCGTTCGATCTCGCCCCGAACGTACGTTCCGAGATCGCCGTCGAGCGCGCGGAAGGCCGTTTTCGCATCGGGCCAGGTGAAGCCGACGTTGTTGATCGCGGCGGCGGGCACGAGCGTGGCCAAGATGTTGTCGCCGACCGCCATGAATTGGATGGCGCCCGAGCGCAGTTGCGAGAGCATCTGCGTGTCGTTACCGAGTTGATTGGCCGGAAAGAGTTGCAATTCGACGCGGCCCTTGGAACGATCGGCGATCTGGGCAGCGACGTCCTTCGCCGTCGTGTTGGTCGGGTGATCGGGCGGAAGATCGTTCCCGAACTTCAACGAAAATTCAGCGGCATCGCCGGGAAACCGAACGAACCCGATCGACGCGAGCGCGGCGACGCCGCCCGCCGCGGTACGGACGAACTGTTTGCGAGACAACGATCGTTGCATGGTCACCTCTATCGGGCGGAGTGTGAAGTGAGTGCCTCATACGAGGCGAGCAGCGCGCGAGCGCGATTGGCGATCGGAATATCGATCATGCGGCCGTCGAGCGAGATCGCGCCGAGACCGCTGGCCAGCGCCGCATCGTAGGCGGCAACGATTCTTCGCGCGCGTTCGACCTCGCGTGGATCGGGCGTGAAAGCCGCATGCAGCGCGGGGATCTGCGCCGGATGAATGCACGCCGCGCCGCGGTACCCGAATGCGCGCGACCGGCGCGCGATTTCGCCGAAGGCATCCAGATCGCGAAACTCGGCGATCGAACCGACGAGTCCGAGCGGCAACACGCCGGCCGCCACGGCCGCGGCCACGAGCGCGGTATGGAGCGGCAACAGCACCTCGGCGGCCGGGTCGACGCCGAGATCAGTCGCGAGGTCTTCGGTCCCCAGAACCAGCGCCGCGACGCGCGGTTCAGCAAGCGCGATGCGAGCGACGTCGAGGGCCGCGGCGGCCGTCTCGATCATCACGAGGAAGCGCGTTTCCCCAACCGCGACGCCGCTGCGCAGCTCGGCCTCCGCCACGGTTTCCGAAAGCAAACGGAGGTGGTCGGGGCCGGCGACTTTCGGGAGCGCGAGCGTCCCGACGTGCGGTCCGACGCTTGCGAAGATATCGTCGACGGCGAGCGATAGCGGCCGGTTGATGCGAACGACGACGTCGGCGCCGCCGCGCGACACGAGCGCTGCAGCCGCCGCCACGCTCTTCCGCGCGGACGCCTTTTCGGAGGGCGCGACGGCGTCCTCGAGATCGAGCACGATCGCGTCGGCGCCCGCAACGTGCGCCCGCTCGACGAACCGCTCGACGTTCGCCGGAACGTAGAGCAGCGATCGCCAGGCGGGGCCGGGTCGCGCACTCACCGCGACGACGCCTGCACCTGCTCGGGCCCGAACGTCTGCGCGGCCGCCAAGCGCTCGAACTCCGCGGCGTCGATGCCGAGATCGCTCGCGAGCACGTCGCGCGTGTGTTCGCCGACCCGCGCCGCGCCGGGCCGGGGCATCTGCGCGCTTACCGACGAGAAGCGGGGAAACACGTTGCTCATCCGGATCGCGCCGAGATCGGGATCCGCAACCGAGACGATCGACTCGCGAGCGAGGACCTGAGGATTCTCGAGCATCGTCGCGACGTTTTCGAGCGGACCGACCGCGCATTGCGCGCGTTCGAAGATCTCCAGCGCCTCCGCGCGCGGATAGCGGACGCACCAACCGGCGACGATCGCGTCGAGTTCGTCGTTGTGCTCGAGGCGGTCGAGGTTGGTGCGAAAGCGCGGGTCGGCCACGAGTTCTTCTCCGCCGACGACGCGCAGGACGCGTTCCGCGACGCTCTGCGTGCTGGCCGACAGCGCGAGCCACTTGCCGTCGGCGCACACGTACGCGCCCCGCGGTGCGGCGTCGCCGATCCGGTTGCCCTGCGGGTGATGCAGCGTCCCGTTCTGATCGTACTCGACGACTTGCGACTCGATCGTCTTCATCGCCGCTTCGTAGATCGCGAGATCGATGATCTCGCCGCGACCGGTACGTTCCCGGCGCACGAGCGCGGCCAAAATCGCGCTCGCGCCGAGATAGCCCGCCAGCACGTCTGCGAGCGGATATGCGGGCAGCAACGGCGGGCGATCGGGAAATCCGGTCACGGCGGCGAGGCCCGACATCGCCTCCGCGAGCGTGCCGAAACCCGGCCGGTTGCGATACGGGCCGTCTTGGCCGAACGCCGTCATGCGCAGGATCACGAGTCCCGGCGTCGCCTCCAACAGGTCGTGCGGGTCGAGCTTCCAGCGTTCGAGCGTACCGGGACGAAAATTCTCGATCAACACGTCGAACGACGGCACCCACCGCCGCAGCAGCGCTTGCGCTTCGGGCCGGTGCAAGTCGAGTGCGACGCTGCGCTTTCCGCGTCCGAGCGCCTTCCAATACAATCCGATGCCGAGGCGCTGCGCTCCGAACCGCCGCAGATGATCGCCCGTGCCGGGTTGCTCGACCTTCACCACGTCGGCGCCCCAATCGCCGAGCATCGTCGCCGCCAGCGGCGCCGCGATCATCGTCGAGATGTCGAGCACGCGAAGCGACGCGAGCATCGCGCCCGGCGATTCGGAACTCAAACCGAAGCCCAGACGTCGAGCACGTAGCGGCGCGCCTCCGTGAGCTCGGCGAGCCAGGCGATCGCGGCCGCTTCGTCGCGTCCCGTCTTGGCGCGATAGAGCGCGAGGAACTGCGCCCGCACGTCGGGCTCCATCCGGCCCCCGTCTCCGCAAACGTAGACGATCGCACCCGCTTCGAGCGCGTTCCAGACCTCGTCGCCCTTCTGCGCGATCAAATGTTGAACGTAGGTCTTCTGCTCGCCGAGGCGCGAGAAGGCAACGTTGAGATCGACCAGGCCATCGGCCGCAAAGGCTTCCAGCTCGTCGCGATAGATGAAGTCTTCGTCGGGCCGGCGGCAACCGAAAAAGAGCATCGCCTTGCCGAGCGGCTTCCCTTGCTCGCGCAGCGCACGCCGTTCCTGGAGGAAACCGCGGAACGGCGCGAGGCCCGTACCGGGACCGATCATCACGATCGGCTTCGACCCGTCTTGCGGCAGCGCAAAGCCGCTCTTGGACTCCTTCACGAACGCGAACAAACGCGTGCCGGTGTCGCGCCGCGCGATGTGCGTCGAGCAGACGCCCTCGAAGAGCCCCTCGCCCGAGTAGGCGCGATCGCGCACGACGCCGACCGTGATGCTCAAGCGATCCGGCGTCGCAAGAGGCGACGACGAGATCGAATAGTAGCGCGGCGTCATCAGCGGCAGCATCTCGAGGTACGCCGGAAGCGGCAGCTCACAGGCGGGAAACTGCTCGAGCAGATCGAGGATCGAGCGGCGCTTGCTCCGGACTTCGTCGCGGTACGCGGCTTCGTCGTTCGCGAGGCGCAGCAGCGCCGGCTTCGTATTCGGACACCCGGTGTGTTCGGCCAGCGTCGCGATCTGTTTGCGGGTCGCCGTCTGCTGCAGCTCGACATAGTGCATCACAAGGCGCCGGACCGAGAGCGTTGCATCGAGCGGCAGCGAGGCGATGCGCCCCGGACCCGTCGACTGCAGCCGCACGTAGGTCGCCGGATCGAGCCCGAAGCGCCGCAGCACGCGCTCCACGAGCGCCTGGCTGTTGCTCGGCAGCACGCCGAGATGATCGCCCGTGCGATAGGTCGCGCCGCCGAGCCCGACCTCGACGTGGCGCGTCGACCGGACGTCGGAGCTCTGCAACTCGCGGTTGGCAAGCAACGACATCCCGCGCGCGCCGTGCGCGGCGGCGAGCGGGTTCGGCGGCGGCCCCGAGACGAACTGCATTTGGTACATCGGCCGCTCCGCGAGCGCCGCGACTTCCACGTACGGAATTTCGAGCGCCTCGGAGACTTTCTGCCAGAGCGGCGCCTTCCAATCCTCGAAGTTCGTGTTCAGATCGTCGCGCGCGTCGCCCTCGCCGCGCTCGTAGATCCGCTCGGCGCCGTATTGCGCGAGCTTCGCGTCGATGAAGCGCGGCACGGCCTGATAGGTCGAATCCCAATTGCGATTGCCCGCGCCGAACAGCGTGAACTTCACGCCCGCGAGCGCGTTCTCGGGCAGGCCGTCTTGCAGCCACTTGTAGAACGCGGCCGCGTTGTCGGGCGGCGCACCGTTGTACGACGCGGTTACGATGACGACGGCACCGGACACCGGCAGCTTGCCCACGTAGTCGTCGAGCCACCCGATCTTGACGTCGAACCCCTGCGCTGCGCCCGTTTCCGCGACGTGGCGCGCGATGTCTTCCGACGTGCCGAGATTGGAGCCGAAGAGAACCAACAGCGGCGTCCCGTGCCGTGGCCGCTCGGCGGCCGGCGCCGGTGCCGCC
>Ga0302325_10026967_pt1 | contig 11921 bp, 11 predicted proteins | sample Palsa_T0_2_FD_201948 | JGI IMG/M metagenome (GOLD analysis project Ga0302325, IMG submission 201948) | Peat permafrost microbial communities from Stordalen Mire near Abisko, Sweden - Palsa_T0_2 | ecosystem: Environmental > Terrestrial > Soil > Palsa > Peat permafrost | place: Sweden: Abisko... | reverse complement strand
CCTAACACCTGCTCCTGCATGAGCACGCCGCCACACCAGCCCCGGAGGTTTCTCGTCGTGACATGGTCCGGTGGTGCACCACTGCATCTCTCGCCGCGCGGCCAGCGTGCACAGCATCTCGTAAATGCATTGAAGGGCTACGGCACCGTCGAGAAACTGGGCGGCGACAAGATTCCTCGGTGGCTGGCCGGTAACAGCACCCGCACAAAGTCTTCCTGGTACCGGCAGCTCGCACACCGACTCGTCCACAGCGTTCTTGTCGACAAGTATGAGCTTTCCGTATGGCGGGAGCTGCACTCCTGGGAGCCCGCCGCCGACGCGGCAGTACTTGTAGCGTTCCCGTTCTCACCGCTTTCGCTCGCGGCGCGGAAGCTCAAGCAAAGGCGTATTCCATATGTCGTCGATGTCGGCGATCCGTGGATACTGACGAACCCTAACCCGGAATCCGGGCCAATCAAAAGATGGCGCGCCAAGCGTCAAGAGAGACGAGTCTGGACTTCAGCAGCAGGAGCGATCGTCACGACACGCACTCAGGGGGATGCGCTGAAGCGCCTATATCCGCATCTACAGGTCCTGGTGCGAGCTAACGGATACAACCCGAGCGATAACGGCCATCGCCCACGACGGGGCACCGTCTCGCGGGCTAGCGGCGAACTGCATCTCGCCCATTACGGCAGCATCTATGGGCGCCGGGTCAACTTCTACGGGGTATTCCAGCGACTGGCAGAGTCGGGGCTGTGGCGGAAGATCACCTTGCACCAGCACGGCGCCGACTGGGAAAGCGCTCTCACACCCCTTGAGCAGTGGATAGACGTCAAGCATGTCTCGCCTATTACGTGGGCCGAGGTGGTGGCTAGCGCCCACATGTTCGACGCCGCAATCGTGATTGGCTGGCGGAATCCTGGCCAGATGCCAAGCAAGGCCGTTCAATATCTCACCCTACCGATCCCACGAGTTGCGATGGTTACGTCCGATACCGATGACTCACTAGCAGCCTACCTCGCCGACAAGTCGGGCTGGGCAGTGGTCGATGACGCGAGCGTTGCCGTCGGCCAAACGGTCGCCGACCTGATCTCAAAGAAATGGACGGAGGCCGAGCTCGCGGCACCCGAAAGCGAGTCCTGGGAGCATGTCGAGCGTCTACTGGGCGCATTCGTGATCGAAGCTACCAGTGGACGCTAGACTCGGAGCCGCCAGCGGTGACGGTTCGGCGGTCCGGTTCGAGCGGGCACGCCGTCTACCCAACGGGCATTTTTGCCTCTACACCGCTGTTTGCTCTCCGACGAGATGGGCCACAGGCAAGTCGTCCATGCTATGGCTCCGTCGTCCCCCACAGCAGACTACGCGAAGTGACATCGGATCGACGCGAGCATGACCCGGATCGCCCACGTGATCCCCTGCTTTCTCCCGTCCTCGGAGACCTTCATCTATACCCAGCTTCAAGCCCAGGCCACACTTGAGCAGGTGGTCGTCACCAGACAGACCGCAAATCGCGAACGGTTTCCATATCAGCACGTGTATGACAGCTCGCAACTTGAGTCGTCCCCCCGGCGCGAGCGTCTCGCGCGCAAAGCCAGGCTGCTCGCCCATCGGGCAAATATCTACCAGCGCCTCATTATTGCCGTCGCCCGCGATCACCGTAGCCAAGTACTTCACGCGCACTTCGGCTGGTCCGGCGTCGAGGCGGTCCTGCCGGCAGCCCGCCTCGACATCCCGCTTGTGACCGCGTTTCACGGGAGCGACGTCTATGTCGAGCCGTGGCACGATCACGTCACCCACCAATATCGGGATCTGTTCCGGAGCGGTGCCGTGTTCACCTGCGTGGGGCCCCGCGCGGGTGACGAGCTCGTACGGCGTGGCTGTCCTCGCGAGCGATTGCGCATCGTGCCAGTTGGGATCGACCTCGCTTCGTTTCCCTATCGCGAAACCGCGCCCGATGGCCCGTTCACGGTGGTGCAAGTATCGCGCCTGACAGCCAAGAAGGGGATTGACCTCACCCTAAAGGCGTTTGCCGACGTCCGCCGGACCATTCCCGACGCGCAACTTTGGCTAGTCGGCGAGGGGAGCGAACGGGACGAACTCGTCACCCTCTCCAAACGACTCGGCATCGCCGACTGCGTCACGTTCCATGGTGCGGTCGCACACGACAAGATTCAGGAGCTGATGCGTATGGCACATGTTGGCATTCAGCCCAGCCGGGTCGCCCCTAATGGCGATCAAGAGGGCACGCCGACCGTCCTGCTCGAGTTTCAAGCTGCAGGCGTCGACGTAGTTGCGACGCGACACGCCGACATCCCTTCGATCGTCGCGGCACCGGATGCGCTTGTGCCCGAAGGCGATGCGGCCTCGCTCACACGCGCAATAGTCCACTCTGCGACTCGGAGCGACGCAGCGCGGCGCGAGCGAGCTGCGGCCGCGCGTGCCTACGTCGAGCAACGGCATGACGCCGCAAGAGTAGCGGTCCAGCTCGCGGAGGTCTACCGTGAAGCCGGTGAGCTGGGTGGCCAGCCGAGGCTATGCGTTCTCCCACGATCTTGATCGCCGTATGACCGAGCTGGGTGGCACGAATCCGTCCATGCCGGTGGGGCCAGATGATCCACCCGCACGGCCAGTGAGCCCATCGCCGGCCGATCTCAACAGCACGGACCCACCTGGGCGCGTAGGCTCACTCCGTGTTAGTGCCGCCAGGGGCGTAAAGTGGAGCTTTACCGGCCTCGCGGGGAGTCAGGTCATCGAAGCCCTCGTACTTCTCGTGCTCGCGCGTCTCATCGGTCCGAAGAACTTCGGCGTGATCGCCGAGGCATCCGTTTTTCTCGCGTTTATTCACCTCCTGCTCGATCAAGGCATCGGCGCCACGGTCATCCGGCGCGTCAACTTGACGTCCGAGATCGTCGGAACGACTTTTCTGCTCAATTTGGTTACGACCTTCGTCATGACCGCCACGACGGTCTTCGGGGCGCCGCTGATCGCCGCCTTCTTTGGGCACCCTGAACTCACCGACATCTTGCGCTGGCTCGCTATCGCCGTGTTTTTCGATGGTCTCGACGTTATGCCGCGATCAATTCTTAGCCGACGCTTGCGCTTCAAGGCACTCGGCACTGCCGAAGTGGGAGGGGCCCTAATTGCAGGAGCAGCGGGTATCGCCGTCGCGATCGCCGGTGGCGGCTACTGGGCGCTTGTCACGCAGGCGATCCTATCAAACCTGACGGTTACGCTAGCCATTATGGCGCTCGCCGGCCGGATGGCGTGGCGCGGCTCATTCGCAGCATTGCGCGAGGTGGTCACGTTTAGTTCCCGTGTCCTGCTCTTCTCGCTCGTCAACTTTGCGAGCCGCAATATGGATAACGTCCTCGTCGGACGCTATCTAGGTGCGACGCCGCTCGCCCTGTACTCGTTGGCGTATCGCACGCTGATGGTACCTGTCACAGCGCTCGGTCAAGTAAGCAACAGGGTCGCGTTGCCCGTGTATGCACGAATCCAAGACGATCAGCGACGCTTCTGCGTCATGTTCATGCTTAGCCTCAGGCTGATCGCATTGATATCTGCGCCGCTTATGATCCTAACGATCATCGAGGCCCCAAAGGGAGTGCCGTTGCTGTTCGGCGACGCATGGCGGCCCGCCGTGGTCCCCCTACAGATCCTCGCCCTCACCGGCCTCAGGCAGTCGATTCAGAGCACGGTCAGCCCGGTGCTACTGGCACTCGGCAGGGCCGACTGGAACCTCCGCTGGGGCCTCGGTGCCTCCGCGGCGTATGTCGCCTCGTTCATAGTAGGGCTTAACTGGGGGATCACCGGCGTAGCGGCTGCGTACACAATCGTCGGATTTGCAATATCGCCACTTTCTGTGATGATAATCGGCAAATTTTTGGACTTTACGGTCGGTGACTACTGTCGCAATCTTCTGCCTGTGGCGGTCTCCACCGGCGGTCTCGCTTTGAGTGCGGTGCTGGTGTCACTGGGACTGGACGCGATCGGGGCGCCGTCGGCAGCTGTCCTAGTGGTCTCGGCGATCTGCGGGCTTGGCGTTTACATAGCTTTGCTGTATCGACAGTGGCCGACAGAAATCTTGGAGGCGAGGCGATTCGCTGCTTCAGCCCTTCGCGGATCGGCCTGATGCATCTCCGCGCATTCCCGCAGATGGTGCAGTAAAACGCCTTCGCCGTCGATCTCGCGTGCTATTGCCGCTGCAGGATCATGTGCTCGGATCCGCGACCAGAAACCACGATGAGGTCATCTCGATGCATGTCCCGGAACTCATCCACGGCCTTCGCTGCGCCGCCATAATCGAAGTAGTCGTCGCTGATCAGAAATGCTCCTACTGACATCTTCGGGAAAATGCGCTCGAGCGACAGCCTGACCGGCTCGTACCAGTCGCAGTCGACGTGCGCAAACGCTATTGGCCAAGTCGGATTCAGAGCGTCCTCAAAGAGTCCCTTGTGTAGGGAGACCTTTTTGCTGTCGACCGGCACCCCAAAAGCACTGAAGGAGGCCGATACTTGCTCGTAAAGATCGTCTCGATAGCCATAGTAGACATCACCGCCGATGCCCTTCGATCCACCGGACGCGATGAGAGCGTATCGCTCATGCACTTCCGGAGGGTCCGTATCGCCCGGCGGCGGAATCATCTCGAAGACGTCGTAGCCGTGAAATGTGCGATTGGGCCCGAGGTGCTTCGCAATCACGATCCCGGAGCCACCCAACGCGACGCCGGTCTCGACAAGAGCTCCCTCTACGCCATTTCGGTCAACCTCCGCCAGAGCCCACTCGATGTTTCGCAGCTTCCCGGGACTTAGATATGTGAGATTGCTCTTTACGACCTCTCGCGCCGTGGGAGAGATGCCAAAGCGCTCGACTCGGAGACGAGCCTTCTGCAGCGCGCTATCTAGGGGACCTCGTGGCACCTTGTGAATCGTACGGGCGATAGCCAAATCTGTCAAATGCGCGGACATGGAGCGAGCATTGTTCAGCGTCAGCATCTCTACTTCACGATGGTACACGGGTGGTGAGTTTGGCTCAACGCGCGTGGGTGGCAGGCGGAAAGCGGCCGGTGGAGCCTTGCTCGCGCGATCCAATGCGCTTGGCCGGGTTGCCACCAACGATGGAGAAAGGCTCCACGTCCCGCGTCACTACCGCCCCTGCACCGACGATGGCTCCGCGTCCCACGGTTCGGCCCGGAAGGATGATGGCTCGCTCGCCAATCCATGCCCAATCGTCGATGACCGGCAATGCAACGACCGTGTAGCCCTGCCCATCTATCGGGACAGTGATGTCGTCATATCGATGGTTGTCCTTGAGAAGGAGCACATCCGGCGCAATCATTACGCCATCGCCGATGATCGCGCCGTATACCCGCGAGCCCGTGCCTATTCCCGAATTTGTGCCTATACGCAGAAAGCGGCCGTCCGCGACGAAGACGTGGGACTCAATCTTTATCCCGTCCCCGGCAGCGGCGAAGAAGCATCTGCACAGCGGCTCTCGCAAGCGACGAAAGAGCCGGCCACCCGGAAAGCTTTGGTCCGGCAGGTGATATGCAATCCCGTAGTAAAGCAACAGCGCTAGCTTGCGACGCATCATCTTGCTCCTGCACCATCGACGGTTGCGTGTGTAATCCGGGGCAGCTCAGGAACGTTTATGATAGCTCGTCTAGCGTTGCGGGGGCCCGCCCTATGCTTCCCACGCCGGATGATGCCTAGTCCCGGAAACGTGGAGGCGACGGACCACTGCTGATGAGCCGCCAAACCGCCCGACATAGCCGTTGCTGCGCGCGGTTCGCCGAAAGCGTCCCCAAATCGTCACGCACGTCGACGCATCGGTATCATTGTTCCCCAGTACGTACCCGCCAAAGCTAGGTGACCCATTGGTCCACGCCGCCGGCCGCGAACGGCTTTTCAACGATGCAATTCGTCTCGAGCAGCTCCCCGGTGCCGGGGTGGAAGGTCGTAAAGTTCTATTTGTTACCAACATGTGGCCTGATGAGGAGCGGCCATATTATGGTTCGTTCATCGCCTCGCAAGCTCGCTCTCTGGCGGAGGCAGGCACGTCCGTGGACACGCTGTACGTACGCGGCTATCTCGGAGCGCAGGCGTACGCTAGGGCCGTGCTCGCTCTTCCTAGAGTGGCACGAGCTAGGCCGTACGACCTCGTCCATGCGCACTACGGTCACACGGCATTGGCCAGCATCTTGCTTCGACGCCGCCCCCTCGTAGTCTCGTTCTGCGGCGGTGATCTACTCGGGGAGCCAGCGGAAAGTGGTCGCATTACCCACAAGAGCCGACTTGAGGTCGCAGTGTTCCGGCAGGTCGCGAGAACCGCGACCGTCACCATCACCAAGTCCGATGAGATGGCGCGTGCTCTGCCTCATAGCCTTCGGGAACGTAACTACGTCCTCCCCAACGGAGTTGACCTGGATGCGTTCTCGCCCCGCCCACGAGACGTGGCTAGAGCGGAGCTTGGATGGGAGCACGACGGCAAGATTATACTATTTCTCGGCAATCCCGATGACCCACGCAAGAACGTCGCGCTGGCAAAGAAGGCATCTGAGATCGTCCGACGTACGATCCCCTCCGCGAGACTGCATGTCGCCTGGGGCATAGGCCCGGAGGAGGTCCCGCATCTCATGAACGCTGCGGACTGCCTGCTTTTCACGTCGAGATCGGAGGGATCGCCTAACGTTGTCAAGGAGGCCATGGCCTGCGCGTTGCCGATTGTCGCCACACCTGTCGGCGACGTCCCGGAGCGACTGCACGGCGTCAAGAACTGCTTCATATGCGAGCCGTCAGTCGAACCGATCGCCGAGGCAGTCATCCAGGCGCTGGATTGCGATCGTGCACCGGAGGCCCGCGCCGCAGTCGAAGCTCTTGGGATCGGGCTAGTGGCAGATCGCCTCGAACATATCTATAACGCGGCCAGAGACCTGCACCTGAGCAAACGCGAGGTTGTCCGAGACCTCGTAGAACTGTGAAAGGCGGTCCTCCCGCCTCGTCCGCTCCGGTTGGGAGCGTTCGGGGCGCTAACCAAGGCCAAGAGGACAGGACGAACCGCCATGAAGAAGGTATCTGGCCCGCAGGTCGTCACGGCGTCGGAGGCCGTCGGGAGTCCGCTCCCACCGCAAATCCAGGAGGCGCTCGGCGATTCGCTCCGCCCAGAGCTCGCCGAGACCCCACGGCACCGGTCAATCAGAGATCATCTACAGACACCAACAACCAAAGCGGGGTGGGACCACTCCAGAGTTTCGCGGTGGGGCCAGTGCAAATGGCCGTTTCCACCCGGGTAACTCAGACCAACTTGAGTCGGCGGTAGCTCCAGGACAGACAGGTGGCATCATCGTCGGGGCACTCGCGCACGAACTCGCATCATCGGCGGCAATGTGGAATTCTGCTCCGATGACGAGAAGCCAGATGGCTACGTGGGACGGCAACCCTTCACGCGTCCGTCTCGCTGAGTTCATCGCAGCGCGGGCTCAGTTTCTGCCGGCTCGCGCCCTCGTCTTGGACGCTGGCGCCGGCGAGCACACGTACGCCCCGCTGTTCGAGCACACCAGTTACGAGTCCGCCGACTTTGAACAGGTCGACAAGCCCTACCGCAAGGCTACATACACTTGCGATCTGGCTGAAATCCCGGTCGACCCCGAGCGCTACGACGCGGTGCTGTGTTCCCAGGTCCTTGAGCACATTCCAGACCCGCTCCGGGTCCTGACAGAGCTTCGCCGCGTCTTGAAGCCCGGTGGCGAGTTGTGGCTCACCGCACCGCTTTTCTACGAAGAGCACGAGAAGCCCTACGACTTCTTCCGCTACACGCAGTTCGGTCTGTACCACCTGCTCGAGGCGGCGGGGTTTGTGGTTGACAGCGTTGAACCACTGGAGGGCTATTTCGCCACGCTAAGCTACCAGGCGAAGGTCGTCCGTGCCTACCTTCCGCGCTCATCGGCTGCATATGGCGGCGGGATTGAGGGGCTCCTGCTTGCGCTATGCGCCTGGCCGGCCGCCGCCATCGCCGGCGCCTGGTCGAAGGTGCTCGCTCGACTAGAGATGCGCCACAAGGTTACGGGTCTCCCGCTGACCAAGAATTACGCGGTGATCGCGCGCCGTGCGCCGGTAATCACCGACTAGCTAAGCGTCCGACAAGAGTAGATCAACCGCCGCGCCTAGATCAGGCGCATCTCGCCCGAGCAGGATCGAAGTCATACCCATCTTCGTCCCGGCGATAACGTCGTTCTCCGAGTCTCCGACCATCGCGGACAAGCGCAGATCGATGTCAGGCCAGTGTTCTTGCGCTTGGAGAAAAAGGCCAGTATCGGGCTTTCGACAGTTGCAGGTCCCGATCTGATGAGGACAATAGAAGACGCGATCGATATGCGCGTTAGCCTCCCTAGAGAGCAACTCGCCCAGTCGCTCGTGTATTTCGTCGAGACCCTTGTGTGTAATTCGCCCAAGCGCTATGCCACGCTGGTTAGTGATGATGGCTACCCGCAACGAAGCATCGTTTAGCCGGCGGATAGCTCCGGCAACACCTGGCAAAAGACAAAGTTCGTCGGGTGCCTCGATATACCGCCTACCTGGAGCCTTAACGTTGACGGTGCCGTCCCGATCGAGAAAGGCGACACCAGGATATTTCAGAGCCCGGCACAAAGCTGCTGCTCGACCGACTCGAATATGGTGTGCCCAACGAGCATCTGGCCCTCTTGAATCCGTGCAGTACCTGCGCCACGTACGCAGATTGTATGAGTGGCAAGCTCCGCCATTGCGCAATCAGCTTGCCCCACAATTGCAACTGTAACGAGTCCAGCATCGTTCCCGACCCGCAGCGCCGCGGTGACGTTAGGCGATGAGCCACTCGTCGAAAGTCCGATGAGCACGTCACCCGGCTGGCCGAGGGCTTGAACACCCCGGGCAAAGACATCCTCGTAGCTATAGTCGTTCCCGATTGCGGTGACGGCGGCGACGTTGTCCGCGAGCGCGATCGCTGGAAGCGCCCTCCGATCTAGATAGAAGCGGCCGATCAACTCAGCAGCGAGATGCTGAGCGTCAGCGGCACTCCCACCATTCCCGCAGAGGATCACCTTGCCACCTTCACGCAAAGAGGCAAGTATTGCCTCGGTGCTCACCTCGATTGCAGTCATCAATGCGCCGTCGAGAAGACCGCCACAGACCGCTATTGCGTCCTCTACGTTTCGACGCAGTCGCTCCTGAACCGAGAGCAGCTCAAGCTTCGACATAGGACCATGTCCGCAGACCTTGCTCGTCAAAGCTGAACTCCGCCTCCTCGAGCCCTAGCTGATGCAGCTTCTCAGAAACCCGATGACGGGTCCCAGGTGGGCAGTAGAAGAGAATGTAGCCCCCACCACCTGCCCCCGTGACCTTTCCGCCGAGGGCCCCATTAGCGCACGCTACGTCGTACGCCTCGTCAATAACTGGTGTCGATATCCGAGGCGACATTTTCTTCTTGTTTTCCCACGCTACGCCTAGGAGGTCGCCGAATTCCGAGAGACGGCCCATGAGAAGCGCGTCTTTCATGGCGATCGCCAGCGCCTTCTGCATCCGCAGCCCTTCGAGCGCAGCATCGTCCGCTGCTTCGTATCGTGCTGTCTGATCTTCGATGATGTGGTCGCCTGTCCGGGTGATTCCGGTGAAGCATAGGAGTAGATTAGACTCCAGCTCAAGGACCGTGGTCGGCTTGATTCGCAATGGATTGACTACCACTCGGTCTGGGTAAAATTCAATAAAGTTGAATCCGCCGAAAGTAGCCGCGTACTGATCTTGAAGCCCCCCCCGCAGGCCCAGATCTTCGCGCTCAACTTCCCATGCGAATTGTGCGATCTCGTAGTCTGTCAGGGCGAGCTTGTGGTAATCACGAAGTAGGCCGATGAGATTTACGACCAAGGCCGAGGACGCTCCGAGACCCGAGCCTGGCGGGGCGGCTGTATGAAGAAACAGGTCAAGCCCTCGGGGAACCTCTAGCTGCGCAACGCGCCGGATGGCAGCCTTGATCAGATCTAGCTTGCCGTCGTAGTCCACGTGATCGTGGGCGCCGTATTCGAGCGCCATGCGAAGATCATAGGACTCAACCTTGATGCGGCCATCGGTCCGTGGCCTTAGGGTCCCATGTGCGTACCGATTGATAGTCGCGCTGAGCACAGCACCGGTCTCCCGTTCAGGAAAGGGCGGAACATCAGTGCCACCGCCAGCAAAGCTCACACGCAGAGGCACCTTCGCGCGGTATAGAGGCAGTGCCGAGGGAGCTCGTTGAGCTCGAGCGCGAGAGATGGCAGGGGCCGAGGCACGCATACGGGTCATATCGACATAAACGCTTCTGAGGGACCCCTGCTTCCACGCGGTACGCTTGAGCGCGAACGGCCTCGACGCATGCTCAACTGCGGACGTGGCTGCCGTGTCGGGCCGAACCCAGCTGGACCAGCTTCGCCCAATCTCAAGGGAGCAGAGGGCTTGACCGGAGCGGGCCGAGCCGCTCTCCTCCGTTTGCCTGGCTGCACAGCCAGGCAAACGGCGTACGGCCCGCCCGCAGACGGTGTATGACTGATGCCAACAGGCACGCCAGAGCCTCGCAGGTAGCGCGAGAATACGCGTATGCGCCTGCTAACAAGGGTGGCCATGGTAGGACATGCTACGCGCTCGTTCATTGCAACGTTTCCGGAGGACGCGCGAGTCGCATCACCGTCAGCCCATACCGGATCAGAACTCCTCCCCCACGCGCAAGGACCGACCTTCGCCTGCGTCGAGGCGCGTGCCTCGCTTGTTGATCCAAGACCGCTCTCGGAGGCAGGATTTGACGCCTAACAAACGTAGCCAACCCCCCCGGCGGGGTGAGCAGCCCATCGATGAATCCCATGTCGGCATACAGCTGCGACCGACTACTGCGGGGATTGGGATTCGCCAACCTTACCGCTACGCGTTCCCGGAGGTCAGCCCTCGGCATCTCTTTGATGACCTGCCGAGCCGGGAGGCCAACGGTCTGCCTCGCGACCCTAAGGGCCGCCAAAATTGGACGGGAAAGCGCAGGATAGGCGCAAAGCAGGTCTTGCAGCGCTCCGAATGGCACGTCCGTACCGAACGTGTCCCACCATGCGCTCAAGTCGGTAGCCAAGCGGACGTCGACAAAGCCATCGCGAGCGTAGAAAAGAAGGAGGGCGGCAAGCTCGTCAGCCAGGGCTGGCCGCCAATTAATAGGTCCATCAATTGGCGTCAGCAAGCGTTCTCTGGCGAAGCTTCGCTCGTACCAATGAATGCGCCAATGAAGCTCCACCGGCGGCAATTCCCCCCGTTCATGCTCGAGCGCAAAATGCAACTGCGGCAAGCCGGAGCTATCGATATGATCACGTGGAGCTTCGTAGCCAAGCTCGCAAACAACCTCCACCGCATCCATAAGCTGGTCCGGGGCTACCAGCAGGTCGACGTCGCCCGAGAGACGTCGACCTGCTTCCCCGTAGATCGCCTCGCCGAGCAGTGGCCCCTTGAGCGGCGTAGACCTGATGCCAGCTGCCGTGAGCATATCCATGACGCGATCGGAAATAAGCTGAAGGAATGCACCATGCCGGCGCGCGGTCTCAAGTGCGTGCTCCACAGCCGCGGCGAAGTCATCGCTCGCAGCTCCCTGTGCCAAGTCGATAATCCGCGGGCCTAGGAGAGGCAGGAGCTTGCGTACACGTAGAGTTTTAGTCAGCCGTGGCACGTCAGTCTCTTTGATGAGCTTGCGTGCCTCATCGCCCATCGCCGCACGACGTTGAGCGGTCCCGGCGCTCAGGAGAATGAGCTGTCGTTCTGCACGATGGTCCGACATGGAAATCAGCGTACCGGACGCCGATAGCGTCTGAATCGATGCAGCTTCATCTTCAGGAGCTGTAGGTGGCTCCACGGGAACGAGGCTAGGAGCTGAGGTGCGGTCTTTCCTTCAAAGTAGCCACCGCG
>Ga0302325_10026966_pt1 | contig 11921 bp, 11 predicted proteins | sample Palsa_T0_2_FD_201948 | JGI IMG/M metagenome (GOLD analysis project Ga0302325, IMG submission 201948) | Peat permafrost microbial communities from Stordalen Mire near Abisko, Sweden - Palsa_T0_2 | ecosystem: Environmental > Terrestrial > Soil > Palsa > Peat permafrost | place: Sweden: Abisko... | reverse complement strand
AGGAGCTGCGCGAGCAGGCCGAGCGCGCCAAGACCGAGCGCAAGCAGGCCGCCTCCCGCCGGAACGGCTCACAGCCCGAGGACCCGGCGGAGGGCGCACGCCGCGAGCACGGTCGCCGCGTGCGCGAGCTCGCCGAGCAGGCGCACGGAGCGAACCTCGACCTCGGCTGGGCACTGATGAACAACCTCGCGACCGTCGACCCCGGAGACACGACCGTGGCGAAATTCTTTGTCCTATGCGGACGTCGGCATAGGACCACAACGCGCGACGCAGCGCGCCAGGGCCTGGCCGACTTCTACAGCCTGATCGCCGGGGTCAGTCACCGAATGCTCGACCACTGGGACTATGCGGACTTCGCGCCTATGCCGATGTGCGGGCCGGGCGTTACGCTGGCGTATTCATGAGCGGACCGGCAGTCGAGCGGGTCATCAAGGAGCTCTCAAGCCGCGCCAAGCTGCGACGCGACTCCCACCGGCCGCAGCACCCAGTGCTGCCGAGGCCGGACCCGGCGTCAATCCAAATTCTCAGCCAGCGTTGCGTAGCCGACAGGTGCGCGGTTGCCGTCACGGTCAGCGACATGGACGGCAAGCGCTACTTCGTGATCAAAGAGTTCGTACACGAGGGCCACCGGCTTCGCAGGGCGGGTGGGTGCGAAGGTCCCTACGAAGACCCGCCGAGGCGTGCTCCCTACCTCAGTCTGTACGCCTACGCCAACCCCGGCGGACCGTTCTTCGCCGGTGGGCGTGTCTAGAGCGGCGGGCTGGACATCGCTCGTGTTCGCCTGGTCTGGGAGGACGGGGATGAGCTCGAGGACGCAGTTCAGAACAGGGTTGTCATGTTCTTCGGCGTTCGCGAGTCGCCGGATCCCGCGATGGTCGAGTTCCGTGATCCGACTGGGCGTGTCGTCGGCAGCCATCAGGTCTTCGGCCCCGACGAGCGGTAGCGGCTGAGAGGTCAACGACACGAGTCGGATATGGCCGCCCAGGGGCTGCGATCCAGGCACCCGCAGCAGTCGTCGAGCGACCTCGATCGACCCGTGTGACGCCGGAAGTTCGTGTGGGAGAAGCGAGGGATGCTTCGCAAGACGACTCAGCGAGTGGCCGGCCTGCGCCAGACCGGTGAGCGTCAGCGCATGCTCAGAGTTGGCGCCGACGCCCGCCAGAGCTGGTTGTCTGCGTAGAGGTAGAGGTGCCTGTCAGTGAGTGCGACGGTGCCGTTCGCGCGCGGGATCGCCGTCGTGGGCTTGATCGTGCACCGTCGCTTGGACGGGAGGAAGACGCCCGAGATCGACCGCAGCTCGCGGGTCTTCGGGTTATTGGTGGCCCAGACGACGCTGTGAGCGTTGGCCGCCGGGGGGCAGAACCAGGCGGTGCAAGCTGAGGTCGAGATTGAGCCGCCCTGGTTCAGCGAGTACAGATGGATGCGCAGGTGCGTGCCGCAGCGCTCCAGATAGGACTGATGACCGGTCGCGATCTCGAATCCATGACCGACCGCCAGCAGCGACCCGGTGCGGGTCACCCCGTCCGAGTTCTGTAGCTCGGGGACCATGAGCGGCAAGCACACCGGGACCGTCAACCCGGGAGCATTGAGATCGATGGTGCGTTTCGGGTCGGTCGACGGGTCGACGATCTGGCCGGTCGCGCGGTTCTGAAACTCCGTGTCATAGCCGATGTGGTAGTTCTCGTCGGGGCCTGAGAGCGCGACCCAATCGGTGCCGGTCGCCGACACCGACGGGCACGCATAGGTGCCCAGGGTCCCGCAGCCCATGAGCATTGTCGGGTTGATCGTGAACGTGCTCGCTTGCCCGGTCTGCAGGTCATCGAGCGTCTCGTTGCCCGATGCCTGGTCCTGGCAGGCGAGCGCGAGCGTGCTACCCGTGAGTGACAGTGGCGTGCATCCAGTCGGGGTCTGCTCTGAGGTGCCGGTCCGGTCGTCAATGACGGTGCCCGTGGTGTATCCGGTGTAGACCAGCGCATACTGCAAGCTGGTTAGCAGTCCTCCGACACTGCCGAGGCCGGAGACCGGAGTGAACTTGGTCCTGAGCACCACCGGCCGCGTCGCCGAACGCGCGCTCGACGTTGCGGGAGCGATCATCGCGATCGCCGCCACGCCGACGACCGCCGCCCAGCCGATGGTCCAAAAGCACAGCAACGTCAAAGTTCGTCGCATGCCGTTGAGAACGTGACAGACGGAACAAAGTTGCGTACAAGCCGACGAGCAGTGACCAGCAGACGCGCCGCTTCTGGTTCGTCTCGACTGTGCACTCGCGCGGAAAGGGCGTCTCAATGTTCGAGCCCGGCGTGGCGCCCGAGCTGACACGCCCTCGGGGTGAACACCGCAGGCTGGTGGCGCGAGACCGTGCGTGCCGGTGAACGAGTCGATGGTGGTCGCTTGGCTCGAACCCTGGTGCTGCCTGGCGTCTGGGTCGAAGCGTCGAAGGTCGGCATAGTTTCGCGGCCCGGCTTATCACTTCGGAGGGTTGGAGCGGTCGCTTCGACCGGGAGGGACGATCATGTCGGGATCTCGCAGGAGCCCTGGGCGGCTGAGTCGGTACGTGGACGGCTACCGCGCGCGGCTGCTTGAGCTGGGTTATGCGCCGGGGAGCGCGACGCGTTCGCTCGCGACGTTGGGCCACTTGGGCCGATGGATGGACAGCCGTGACATCGACGCCGAGCAGCTCGACGGCGAGGTTGTCAGAGCGTTCATCGCCGATCATGTGCATCAGCACGGGCAGCTGCCGTCAGCGGGCGTGGTGCCGGTGCTGGATTACTTGCGGAACTTGGGCGTGGCCGGGCCGGAGCCGACGAGGCGCCGCTCGCCGCTTGACGAGTTCGTTGACGAGTACCGCCATTGGCTGGCGGTTGAGCGGGCGCTCTCACGAGACACCGTCGCCGGCTACACGCGGCTGGCGAGCCGGTTCCTCGCGCAGCGAGCATCGGCCAGTGATGAGCTGGGCGTCGAGGGCCTCACTGGCGCGGATGTGACGGGATTCCTGTTGGGCGAATCCACACGCCTGCGGCCTGGATCGGTGTGCTGCCACGCAAACCAGCTGCGTCAGTTGCTGCGCTATCTGAGCATGCGGGGGTTCGCGGACCCCGGGCTCGCCGATGCGGTGCCGTCGGTCGGGCGCTGGCGCGACGCGGGCGTCCCCCAGTTCCCAGCACGCCCGGCGATCGAGCGGATGCTTGAGTCATGTGATCGCTCACGCCGGGTGGGCGTTCGCGACTTCGCGATCCTGGTCCTCCTCGCGCGGCTGGGCCTGCGCACGGTCGAGGTTTCGCGGATCGACCTCGGCGACGTGTACTGGCGGGTCGGGGAGATCGAGATCGACGGGAAGGGTCACGAGCGCGCCCGACTGCCGCTCCCCGACGATGTCGGCGAGGCACTGGTCGCGTACTTGACGCTGCGCCGCCATCACGACAGTCGCCGCGTGTTTCTTAGCGAGCACGCGCCAACGCGGCCGATCGAGGCCGCGGGGGTGAGATCCGTCGTTCGCGACGCGTGTCGGCGGGCTGGCATCGAGCACGTCGCGGCGCACCGTCTAAGGCACGCGCTCGCCAGTGAGCTGCTGCGCGAGGGCGCGTCGCTGATCCAGATCAGCCAGGTGCTGCGCCACAAGCACCTCGAGAGCACAGCGATCTACGCCAAGGTCGATCTGGCCAGCCTGCGACAAGCAGCGGGATCTTGGCCGGGAGCAGCACGATGACTGGCTTTGATCAGCACGTGGACGACTACCTGCGGCTCCGTCGGTCGCTCGGCTACAAACTCCACGACCACGCTCGCATCCTGCGGCGTTTCGCCGTTCACCTCGATGCCATCGGCGCCGACCGCGTCACGGTCGAGCTGGCGCTCGCCTGGGCGCTCGAGCCGAACGTGCCGGCGGGCAGTGCGGTCCCAGCGATGCGGCTGCTGGTCGTGCGCGGCTTCGCGCGCTACCTGGCTGGCATCGACCCGCAGACCGAGATCCCGCCGACCGGGCTGATCCGATTTCGCCAACAGCGACGACCGCCGTATATCTACACCAACGCCGAGATCCTGGCGTTGATGGCGCAGGCGCGCACGGGCATCCGCCAGGCGTTGTGCGCTGCGACCTACGAGACGCTGATCGGGCTGCTCGCGGCGACTGGCATGCGGATCAGCGAGGCGATCAAGCTCGACCGCACCGACATCGACTGGGCCGACGGGGTGCTGCTCGTCCGCCTGTCGAAGTTCAACAAGTCGCGCTACGTACCCCTGCACGCGACGGTCCTGGACGCGCTCGGGCGCTACGCGTCCCAGCGCGACCAGCTGTGCCCCGATCCGCGCGACGCGAGCTTCTTCGTCTCGCTGCGCCGAGCACGGCTCGACAGAGGCGCTGCCCAGGCCACGTTTCGACGTCTATGCCAGAACGCCGGCGTCGGCGTCGACGCCCCGTTTCCGCCGAGGTTCCACGACCTCAGACACACCAAGGCCGTGACCACGCTGCTGGGCTGGTATCGCGACGGTGCCGACGTCCAGTCGCGACTCCCGGCCCTCGCCACCTACCTGGGGCATCGCGACCCGTCCTACACCTACTACTACCTCTCAGCAGCACCGGAGCTTCTGGCCTGTGCCGCCGGCCTGCTCGACATCGCCCAGGAGGCGCAGTCATGACCCTCATCGCCCCGACCCTCCAGGCGTTCTTCAGCGACCGTCTGGTCAAGCAACTCCACGCAAGCCCCCGCACGATCGCCTCCTATCGCGACACGCTGAGCCTGCTCTTGCGGTTCGTGCAGGACACGACCGGCACCGCGCCGTCGGCGCTGGACTGGAACGAGCTCGACGAGCCGGTGATCGCCGCGTTCCTTGAGCACTTGGAAACCGAGCGCCACAACAGCGCCCGGACACGGAACCTCCGGCTCACGGCGATCAGATCCCTGTTCTCCTACGCCGCCGTCCATCACCCCGAGCACGCCGCCGTGATCGGACGGGTGCTCAGCATCCCACCCAAGCGCTTCCAACGACGCGCCGTGACGTTCCTCACCACCGAGGAAGCCAACGCGCTGATCGACGCGCCACCCCAGGATCGCTGGGAAGGCCGTCGCGATCGCGCGATGCTGACCCTGACGATCCAAGCGGGCCTGCGCGTCTCAGAGCTCGTCGCGATCAACCGCGGCGACGTCACGCTTGGCACCGGCGGCTGCGTGCGCGTCGAAGGCAAGGGACGCAAGCTCCGGGCCGTCCCGCTCACCCAAGAAGCCAAAGGAGTCCTCGCCGTCTGGATGGCAGAGCGAGGCGGCACACCAGAGGATCCACTGTTCCCGACCCGCACCGGCCGGCGGCTCAGTCGCGATGCCGTCGAGCGCCGCGTCACCACCCACGTGGCGGCCGCGACCAAGCGCTGCCCATCGCTCCAAGGCAAACGAATCCATCCCCATGTGCTGCGACACAGCTGCGCGATGGCGCTGCTGCAAGCCGGCGTCGACAGCACAGTCATCGCGTTATGGCTCGGGCACGCCGATGTCCGGTCCACGCAGCCCTACATCCACGCCGACATGACGATCAAGGAGCGCGCGCTCGCGCTCGTCGCGCCCGCCACCGTCAAACCCGGGCGCTACACGCCCGGCGACGACGTGCTGGCCTACCTTGAGAGTCTCGGATAACTATGCCGACACGCGGCTGGCGCGTCAGCTCGAGAAGCCCGCCGATGCGCGCGCCGCCAGCGATCCGAGCGGCGTGTCGGCATAGTCCCAGTGTCGGCCCAGTTTGTATTCGGGTTGCTGGGCGGCGACTACGACGGCTCGTCGTACACGCAGTCGGGCGACCTCGTCGCCGAGCTCGCGGTTGCGCGGGATCCGTCTCGTGATCGAGGAGTTCCGCGCCGACGTCACCAAGACGCTGAAGAACGGCTCGCGCGGGAAGCTGCGGATCGACTACGGCGACCCCAAGCAGCCCGAGAAGCCGATCGCCTGGCTGTGGAGGTTCATCGACGGCGCCAAGACCGCCGGCGAGCTTTACGGCCGGGCGCTCGTCGTGATCGCCGCCGAGCAGTACGCGTGCCGGCTCGTCGTCCCCTCAAGCCAGCGGTTCGGAGCCAAGCGCTGGCCCTCACACAAAGACCACGCCGCCAAGGCGCTCCAGAAGCTGGCGGGCCCGCACCTTCCGGCGACGCTCAAGCAGCTGGAGAAGGCGATCACGAAGGCACACGCCGAGCTGCACGACGCTCAGGAGCAGGCCCATGCCGAGCCCCGCGAGCGGACCGCCGCCGCTCGCAAGGTCGGCGCCGGGGCAGATGCCGACGCGCTCGACGACACAGGCGCCTCCGACGAGCTCGAAGAGGTCGACGACGACGACGCTGTCGACGAGATCTCCGAGGAGCAGATAGAGGACGAGGATCTGGTCGACGTCACCGGCGCGCTCGGACCCGAGGGCCAGGTTTGCTCGGACGCCGACCCCGGCCTGTAGCCGCCTGGGTCTCGCAGCGGATCCACGAGCTCCAGGCTCGTGGATCCGCCGGGGGCTTTCACTACGCCGCCACCGCGCCGACGATGCCGGCAATGACCGTGGCACTGACCTCGAGGTAACGAGACCACTCGGGCGGGTCTTTCCCGAGGGCGCGCGCGATCGCGTTGGTACTTCCGGAGATGCAGAAGCCCAGGCCGGCACACGCGACCCCGGCGACGCACTGGCGGTAGGTGTGCTCGTCCGTCGTGGAGGGTGCGAGGGCGTGGGCTATGTGGTGGAGGTTGAGCAGGACCCCGATAAGGATGACGGCGAAGAACGCACCGCGATAGACCGCTCGGGAGATCAGGACCTGGCGTTGCTGGCGGCCGCGTTCCACGTTGAGCGATTCCGGCGTGGTGATGACCAGCTGCCCGGCAGCGCGGGCAGCTGCTTCCATTACCATCGCTGCCGCTTTGGCGTCGCCGGGGTCGGCGGCTGTGAGCGCTTGCAGCCGCGAATCCTCAACAGCCCGGACGTTCATGTGTTGGTCGACATCGCCGCGGCGTCCGGCAAGCCACCAGCGCGCGTACGCCGCATCCTGGTCGGAACTTTCAGTTCCGGTGAACACGGCGGAGATGGCTCGCGGAGCCAGTTGCTTGGCGGAGCGGTGGCGTCCGAGCGCTTCGGCAAGCTCGGCGACAGCCTCGGCCGACCCGCGGCCGTCAAGCGCGTCCGACGCTGCGGCAAGCAGCCAGTCCGGCGGATTCGCTGCGGTCGCCGCAAGGCCTCGGAGGACGGCAGCGAGGAGCGCCGGGTCGCCGCCGAGCCCGTAGCGCGTCTGGCGATGCTCGAGCGCACTAACAGCTTCAGCAAGCAGTTCGGGCCAGTTGTGCGGAGGCTCCTGTTCGAGAGCGTCCGCGGCGCTGAGGGCCTGGGCGACGACGACGGCGTGAGGAACATCTGGCTCCCAGTTGTCCTCGAGCCACCAGGCGGCTTCGCGTAGCACCCCGCGATAGCGCTCGACGGTCGCCGAGACTGCTCTGCCTCCACGGGCGGCGCACTCCAGAGCGAACAGTCGATCGGCCAGCGGCGCGTCCCTATCGGGTAACTGCTCCTGGGCACGATGGACGACGGCGAGCACGGCGGCTTCGGCGCCAGGGCTCGGTTTCAGTGCGCGAAGCATGACGTGGTCAGGTGAACCAGGGGTTGTCGCCGAGCGGGCCCGCGGCGGTGGCGGGGCTGAATCCGTACGGAATGAGCTGCTCGACCTTTTGCACCAGCAGCCGGGCGAACAGGATGGGTGAGGGCTCATTGCTCTGAAGGAACCCGCGGTAGGTTGTCTTCGTGAAGCCGTACGCCTGCGCGACGAGCCGGTCCATGTCGTCGTAGGTGGAGTTGTAATCGAGCGTGAGCCGCAGCGGATGGCTGCCGCTGGGCTTGCCCGGGTCGCCTGTGACGAGCAACCGGTCTCGCTCGCTAAGTGCAACCGTTGTCCCTCTGGGGGGTGCGGAGACGCGCTTCCCGTCGCGCTCGACGAGCCACAACGGGGAGTCCCGGTTGATGTGCAGCAGCGCGAACTTGATGTCACGCTTGCCAATGGCACGCTTGATGGCTGCCAACTCGCGCTTTCCAGTCCGCTTGAACAGATAGACAACGGCCCGGTCAGGTTCCCCGCTCTGCTCGGAGGAGAACCGTTCGATTTGCTCGGCGAGCCGGTTGGAAAGGTGGGTTTCGTAGTCTTCGTCCTCGTCGACCGGGGTAGTGCTACCGGCGAACAGAAAATCGCCGTCCTGGCGCACGGCGACGGACGCGCCGAATCGTTGACGGCGGGCACCCTTCGCGTAGTCGTAGATGTCCGCGCGGGCGACGCCGAGCACGAGTTCCCGCCCGCCGGCGGGGTCGTGCAGCACGTACGGAATGTTCCCGACCTTCGTGTAGGCGGCGAGGCCAACGGAGTCGCTCGACCACTGAAGGCTGTTGTCCGGTTGGTTGAGGGTCTCGACCGTAATTGCCTGGGAGGCAATCCCGGCGGCAGCAAGCACCGCTTTGGCAGCCAAGTACGGGTTCTCGCCACGGCGGGCGTACCGGAACTCGTGCTTCGTCACGAAGAACACGATGTCGACTCCGCTCTTCGCCGCAGTGCTGACCGCGTTCTGGTACCCGCCGCGGGTCGGGTCTGGGAACAGCTGGATGTCTGCATCGAAGTCACGCAAGCGGTAACGATCCTTGAGTCCGACGAACCGCTGCAGCCCCTGCGTGAGGATGCGCCGCAGCTTCTTCGCCTCGGCTTCGAAATCCTGTGGGGCGACGATGACAGCCTTCAGAACATCGCTGCGGCTCTGCCCTTCGTCGTACGGCCCGTGCTTCCCCAACCCGCGGGCGGCGTTTTCCGCGAGCTTCGGCGCGCCGTATTGGAAGTTCAGGTTCGCGTCGGGCAACGACGGCAGCGCGACGGGGCCGCCCTCGCTCGGCTTGGGCGCGGGAGGGACCAGCAGGGGCTGCTGCAGCGTCGCGGTCGCACCTGGGAACAGCGTCAGGTCCCCGAACCGCTTCGCGGTCTGCTCGAGGTTCTCCCAGCGCTTGCCAGTCTTCGCGAATTTCGCGGTCGCCTGGTGCAGCGCCTCCGAAATGTCCCGCTCCCCGCGACCGTTCAGCCCTGCCAGATACCGCGCCATCATCATCCCGTTCGCGTGCACCGCGAGGCACCCGGCCGGGACTGTCGCCTGCTCGCCGCCCCTGTCACGGATGTTGACGTCGCCTGCCGGATCGCCATCGAGGAACCGCCCGGCGTCCCCAACCGTGGCGGCTCGGTCGCACCCGCAACCGGGCGCGTGACGCCACCGCACCCGGGCACCAACGAGATCGATTCCGCTGGCAGCGAGCTGGACGAGCGAAACGTCGAGCACATGCTCCACCCACTGGTCGACGACGAGCGCGACCGGCCCAGGCTTGGCGATGTCGCCGTGCAGTGCGAACCCATGAACGGCGATGGCCGCGTACGCTCCCACGCCGGCGGGAAGGTTCTTGACGGCGCCGATCGCGAGATTGACCTTCCGACGACTCAACCGGGCCGGTTGTCGCAGACTCCCGCCGTAGGCCTCGAATCCTTTCCACACGAGGGCCTCGACCGCCGCCTGCCGCGCCGCGAACGCGACAACCGCCGCGGGCAGGCCGCCGAGCTTCGCTTCTGCCCCGCGGTCAACGCAGTCGTACGGAATCGAGCCGCCGCGCGCTGCCCACATGAACGTCTGCTGGTAGAACGAATAGTGGTGGAACGCTTGCCCGCGCTCTGGACGCTCCCGGAGCTCGTCGTCGAGCTCATCATCGCGCTCCCACACTCGCCCGACGACGGTGTCCTCGCCGGTGGCGACTGACAGCGGAAGCACGTTCAGGTAGAGGTCTCCCATATCTACCCGCAAGTATGAGCGTCGAGGAAGACGCATCTAACTCGCTTGTGAGGGCGGCTTCGCCAAGCGGCGAGCCTTCTCCTTCGCCCGCTGGGGCCGCCGCCGCCGGCCGTTCGCGCCGGCTACGGAAGACGGACCCGCGGCGTTCAGAGCCGATTGGATTCGTATGGGCAATGACCTCTTCCACGAGTCGATGTGGGGGAGGAACCCAACCTCTGCAGAACACGCTACCCCGAGGGCGATAATCGGGGGCCCCTTCACATATGTCCTCCACCGATCATCATGCCGCGCCGTGGGATCTCGCTGCGGGCCGGACCCTCACCGAACTACTCGAGGTCAGCACGCACACCACGCCCGGTGGCTGTCACTGGCGCCGCGGCGAGTGCTCACCCACCGACGCCGAGCGGCTCGACGCCGCGGCATGGCTCGTCGCGGAAGAGATCATGCAACTGCGGTGTGGTCGCGCGCGCCACATCTTCAGTGCGTGGCGCGGTGCCGCCACGGGTCAGCGCCCCGATGATGGGATAGACCCGTCGCTCGCCGCCGCCTTCGTCCAATCGACGTTCGGCCTACCACCGGACGGCGCATCGGAGGACCATTCACAAGGCTACGTGGCGGAGATCACCTGGCGGATGTTGACGGCCGAGGAGCAGGCCGAACGCCGGGCCGTCGCACACCTTGCCGTCCCGGACCCTGATGTCACCTCACCTGGGGGTGACGGATTTGTCATCTATCGCAACCGTGGTCGAGCTGATCTCGCTTTCCGTCTCTGGGAGATTAAGAAGCGCGGTGGTTCGGGCTCGGTCTCGGCCACGATCAATGTGGCCTACAGGCAGCTCGACGTCAACGCCGAGCGCTACCTCGCGAAAATCACTGGCCAGACCGAGGTCCCAGGGCTTGACCCGGATGTCCTCGATCTCCTTGCCGATCTTGTGCCAGCTTGGAAACGCGGCGACGAGCGCGCCGGCGCAGGGGTGGCGGTCGCCGCCAACGCCCAGGGGCTTCCGCGCCAAGCGTTTACGACGATGCACCAGCATTTCCCCGCGTTCGCCGCTGGAGGAATCGAAGGCTGCTTGCTCGGCCTCGGTTCCCTGCGCGAGTTCGCACTCAATGTCAGGACGCTGCTGTGGACCGGGCTCTCCGGCGAGACGACCTAACCCTCGCCCTCGGCGAACTTCCGCAAATCCCGTCGCCCGAGGAACTCCAGCGGCTACTCGCTGACGCTGAGCTGAGCCTATTCGCCGGCCGCCCGGAGATCCCCGACGAGCTCGTGAGGACCGGCTGGTACCTGCACGCGATCGCATCCACCGGCGGCGATCGGATCGAATGGCCGCGCCGCGCCAGCGCCTTTCGTATCAGCGCCCACATTCTTGAACTGGCCGCCAAGAGTGAGCGACCCATGGGCGAGCGTCTTGAGTGCGTGCTCGGCAGCGAGGTCGGGTACCGGCGCGGCGGCCTGGATCCAAACGCCACGGCGGTGTTCACGGCGGCCGCGCCTTTGCTCGGAGAGGCCGCCAGCGGCGAAGGCTCATGGCGGCCAACGCTTGGCGTGGAGGCGGCGATCTACTTGCTGAGCTTCCGAACGTCACAGACGTTCCAGTGGTTGAACGCACGCCGCCAGGACTTCCGCAATGTGCGGGCGAGCACCGACCTGGATGATCTCGCTGGCACGATGTTTGGTCCCGCAGAGCACGTGGTCGAGGCCTGCCACGGGCTGCTGCGCTTTCTGATGTTCGGCGATCGCGACGCGCTGCTTGATGCGCAGGCGCGGCTGCGCCGAGTGGTCGGGCCCGACGCCGAGCCGGCCACGGTCAACGAGCAGTGGGTGGCGGCGCATCTGCTTGGCCTCTCTGGCGAACTCGACGCCGCGTCCGTGTGGACCAGCCTCCCTCCGGAGTTTCCGGACGCTGGTCGGCGCGCGCTGACATCGACATCGCCGCCGGTGTTGACGCTTTGGGAGCCACAGCGCGAGCTGCTCGCCGCTGGTGCTGACAATGCCGGGTTGCTGTCGGACGAGACGCGGAGGGCCATCTTGTCGGTGCCGACGAGCGCCGGCAAGACCCTGGTTGCCCAGATCCTCGTGCTCGCTGAACTGGCGCGCAGCGACCAGTC
>Ga0302325_10026965_pt1 | contig 11921 bp, 16 predicted proteins | sample Palsa_T0_2_FD_201948 | JGI IMG/M metagenome (GOLD analysis project Ga0302325, IMG submission 201948) | Peat permafrost microbial communities from Stordalen Mire near Abisko, Sweden - Palsa_T0_2 | ecosystem: Environmental > Terrestrial > Soil > Palsa > Peat permafrost | place: Sweden: Abisko... | reverse complement strand
CTTGTATCATTATGAACAATATCAAGCAATCTAGAGGCCGGATCAGTCTACGCTCACGAGGGTTGTTTATTTGGACGTACTCGACGATATTGTTTCCACGCGCCTCTTTCAGCAGAGAGATCTCGCGGATGGCAGTGCTAGGAACACCCTCATCGTCCGCATCAAGCCGGATTTTTTTCAATGCCACAACGCGTCCCGTACTTTTCTGTTTCGCCTTATAAACAACGCCATATGTCCCTAACACGCCGATTAGCACACGCGCAGCGAAGTTGTGAGGCGATGAGGCGCATTGCGGTACCTTCTCCAATTTTCTCGAGTCTCTGGTAGTCTTCCATGACCCGATGGAGTGAAGCACACAGGTGTTGATCGAATCGAGAGGCTGGTGGGAATTGGCTGTGCTTTAACTCGGTTGTTTTGGTGGGTTTCCTTGCAAGTCAGGAGTTGTTTGTTTGATTCAAATTTGATTGGTTGGCGGAAGCTTAGCTCAGCTCGCATATCATTTTCACGCACAAGCGCGACAAATTTCCACCTTCGCCATCTACCAATCGGAGAGCTATAAATATAGCCACGGAATTCCTGTCGCGTTTTGGCTCGAGTTGACGGAGCATCTCACCGAATTTCGGCGACCTGCTCATCGTACATCTATTTCCAACAATTAGAAAGGCAAACAGAGCCTCAGAGAGGTGCCCAAGCGGATGCGGCCCGCTGCGTAGGTTAGATCAGTAAAATGAGATTAAATTTTTAGAAATTAGCCCCTTGCAATGACGCCGATAATGACAAACGACAAATCACTGTTCTGACAGATCGTCAGCACAGCGATCTCAGATCATCGCTCTACTCTACTTACAGAATTCTCTACAAAAGTACTAACCCATCCAGGGAATTCTCGGTAGCTCATACATTCAAAATGCAGCGCGCCTTTCACAATGAAGAAGTCCACCGGTAGATTCAGTTGTGTTGCGATGTCTCGAATTTCAGGGGCCATCGATTTGTCCACTACCTCATCGTTTTCTGCTTGTACGATCATGATTCGAGGCCTCATATTCTTCTGAGAGATCTGAGCCAAGTATTCTCGGATATTCCAAGAGCTCCGAAGAAACGGACCGAGATAGTGATATGGAAGCCATTTCTGTGGATAAAGTGTACGAAGCATATCCGAGGCGGAAGTGAAGGGAGTCTCCAGTATAATTCCCACGATATTTACATTAGAGTTCGTGTTGTTTGCAGCAGCGAAGCAGGCCACGCCAGCGCCAAGGCTGTGTCCATAGAGTATGACGTCCACCTTGCGTCCGGAACACTGGTTTTGGACCCATTCTAGCACGGCAATTGCGTCCTTTTCTAGACCTGCTTGCGAGGCTCTCCCAGTTGATTCCCAATACCTTACCTTAGCATTAGAATTTGAAGAATATACCCTCGGTATGACGGCGCCACCATGTTGATATTCGCGTGCTGAAGTCGTGTACTGCTACTCAAGCTTTTTAAGATCCGTGACAGGAAAGGAAGCCGTGACGGCATCGAGGATGCATTCCTAAAGTCAGTCAGTCGAGACTTCGTGTTACCCCTGAAAGTAAACGACGATAACCTCGGGCGCATTTTCTTCTCTCCTTCAAGCTTAGCTAAGTTCAAAGACGGTGTGAGGCTAACCTTATCTTGGCCACACAGGTGGCCAACCTCTTCCGGTCTTGTGTTCTAACTTCCGCTGTGCTCCAATCAAAGCCGAGCAGCTGCGGCTGGTAGTCTTTAATACTTTCCTTCCTTGCGCCAGGCGGGATGTATGGCATATAGATTAACTTGTTCTGGAAGGCTATCAGCATCAAGGACTGCAGCGTATTTTAGCCGCATTTGCCAAAGACGAACCTTATACACCCACAGAACAACGAGCAGCTGGGCGAACACGAGCGGTGGCCACAGAGCAGTATGAAGACATCGCTGGAAGGCAGGAAGTCCATGGCGAAGTCCAAGTGGAGCGAAATTCAGACGGGCCCGGACGACTTCCAATGGAAAATTGCGGTTTCCAAGGCGGAGGCTGGTGTGCGCGGTGCGAAGGGAGCGGGTGGCCGCTCGTGCATGTTGCATGGGGAATGGCGAGTCTATTTAGACTCTGTGCTTTTAATATGCGGCCTGGTGACGAGGCCTGCGCATGTGATGGCCATTTCAAGGTGATGGTGACGCGGCCTCCGCTGATTTGAAAACCTTGTGCGAGGACGAACCGCATAAAACCAAACTCTAATCAGCCTGCAACTGCAATGGAGCTCAATACACACTGCAACTACCCTCCTATCGCCCGAGTCTATCCAATTTTAAGCAATTATGCATTCACGAGATGCCGGGAAAGTTTGTCGCCGTCTTGCGTCTCTTGCGTCCCGCCCGGGCACTGGCCTATTTCTCAGCCATCGCCACGAACTTTACTTTTCACTTCGTCTACTCAATCCTGCCTTTGAAGCAATCTCCGAGTCAGTTCAGAACCGGTGAACTATAACACTGTTCGAATCAAATTAACAATGGCTCAGAACCAACAAGGAGGTTACTATCCCCAGGGAGGTTATCCTTACCCGGCGCAGCAGCCTCCCCCACAGAATCCCGCCTGGCCTCCCACCACACCCAGCCAGCATCCACCTCAAGGCTACCAGGGCTATCCTCCAGGCCAATACGCTCCTCCTCCTCCTCCTGCTCCGTACCAACCTCCACCCCAGCAGCCCTACGCTGCTTATCCTCCTCCAGGACCTCCAGGCTATCCGCCTCAGCCCAACAACTACGGCCAAACCGGCTACCCTCCTCAGCAGCCCCAGTGGCCGCCGCAACCCGTTGCGCAACCACCATGGACTCAGCAACCTCCCGCACAAAATGGCCAGCAATGGGTTCCTCCACCCCAGCCATATCCACCGTCCGCACCGGCAAATCCCCAAGTCCCGCCGCAGCAGGGTCAATATCCAACTCAACCTTCGCAGCAACCGTACACCCAACCCCCGCCAAATTCATATAATCCAACCTACCAATATCCAAACACCCAACAGGTAAGACATGCGCAATTATCATGTTAACGTTGTCCGTAGAACCCGCCTCAGGGGCAGTACGGGTACCAAAGTCCTCCAGTCCCTCAGCCGCAACAGCCACAGCAGCCGCAGCAGCAGCAACAGCAGCAGCAATATCCTGCAACTACACCTTCGTCGCAATCCACGACGCCGTCGTACAATCCGGCGAACTGGGCCGGACAACAATACATAGGCTACAATCCATCCGCAGCGGCAACCCAAGGAGTCCAGACGGAACCTAGTCAATCAAGAAACAGTCGTGTCCAGGCCACTCCCACTGCCACCGATTTCCCATCTACGGATGACTACTTAAGTAGTCTAGATCCTACTAGTATTCTCGGTACCACTCAACAAGCCCCCCCGGCGGCTCTTCCGGCTCCTCCCCAGCAGAGTCAATCTTCTTATACCAACAGCCAAAGCCAACAGGGTATTCTTTTCCACAGTACCGTGTAGTGACTCCTTTGTAGACTATTCCTTCGCGGAGGAAACTCGACCAGGCCGCAAGAGATAAGCTCCGAAACAGGAGGGATCGGATTGTCGGGCATGGATGCGCATCATCTGCCAAGGGGTATGGTTAGCAGGGGTCGTCTTGCTTCTCTGTAAAGCGCGGCATGTCGGGTCTCCCACCTGTCGCGCATTTTTGTATCGCGTTGTATAAGCATTAATCTCGGGGAGATGATTTTTTGGTAATTGGATGTGAGGCACGCCGTATTCATAGCACAGTTCTGTTCTTCCGTTGGTTATTAAATGCAATATCATATATACATAACGCATTTCAAAATCTATACTTCCAACCATTGTAATTGTGTGAAAATTGATCCCGGTTGAAGATGCGGAGATTGGGAAAGGCATGAGCGTAGACCGGAGATTTGGGTGCTCCTAAGATACGGATGGCACCTCGGGTTGCCTTTTTTGGAGATAGGGACGTTCCGAGCGTCACCGGCACAATTTCCTTATTGTGCAAGTTTATTGAAACCGTATAGGGAACTAACCCAAGTGCCAGAATTGCATAGTGTATCTGACGGCGCTTGTAGAGTTCTAATGGGGTTATCCTGTCAAAAAGTCAACATTTAGAATATGCCTTAACTTGAGCTCTCGAGTCTCCATCCCGCAAGGCCGACTTGTGATGAGCGAATCTTGTGGCTTCTCATCTGAAGCTCATCAGATCGGCGGTCTTTAAGATTATGAAGCTCCCTATGTATCAGTACGTGGACAGAAGCAGCAACAATGGTCTGAACCGTCAACTCAACCATCCCCGAGTATTTCCTTCTTCTTGGTCTTCCTCAGGTGAAAAGGATAAGGGAGGGGTTATGATGTTCAAGGCTTTAACCGCCCTCCAAGCGGCAATATCCGGCCTTAATATATCTGAGTCACGTGCTGGCGCTGACAAAGCCCTGATCTGTGCTTGCTTGAAGCGGCAAAGACAGCAACCTCGACTGTCATCATCGTCACCAACTGTCGTCACCAAACCATGAAATTCACATTCTCGCTTCTGCGCATTCTTGCGCTGGTATTTGCTCTTCTTGCGATCGTCGGGGCATCGAATCCCATCGAAGCACGAGGTATACGACAAGGTGAGACTCTCCGCCAAACTTCTAGTCCTTTCAACTAACGTTAGACATCAAATCGTTCCTCGTCACATTCTCCCATCCAGATACTCCGGACCAGTACTTACCCTTCTGTTCGTCTGTACAGTTGCTGATGATGTAGTATCATTGATGCGGCTATTGAATCTATGCTGCGTGCTGGTGGAAAGGTGACACATCGATTCAAGAAGCTCATCAAGTATGACCACGAATGGATACATGGACTAATGAGTAGGGGGTTTTCTATCGATGCGCCACCTGATGCTGTTAATACGTACAGCACGACTTCTGAAGCTCAGCAGTGGGGAATTATTGTCGAGGAAGATAGTGTTGTTGGGATTATGGGACAAGACTGAGACTTGAAATATTTAAAAATACGGGATACGGGATGGGATAAGGTAGGATAGGATATAATGGGAATATTTCACATACGTCAGGAGAACTTTGGAAATTCTCTTTTGGATTTTAATTGTTGTATCTCTTGGAGGGATGCACCTAGAAAAGGCTCGGCGAAACTGTTAGCTTCGGAGCGTGAACGTTCCTTGGCGTAGTCAAGGAGCTACCACCAAGCCTTCCCACTTTCCATGTACTTGAGTTATCCTGAGTCGGTCCTTGCTGCCTGTACAGTATAAATGACAATATGGTCCAAACTGCCGACGTCCAAAGCCCGAGAGGTCGTTCCTTGATGGTTGCTGTGGGAACCCCTAAATTTCAGAGCACCCTTAGCCGTGTCTCGTCTTGATCCAGACACTTCAACTGGCAGACTACATACCCCTGACTGAAATGCACGATCCCCACCAAAATTAGCAGCCCTTCCCTGACCGCACGTTCCCATCCGCGTGCACAACACACAATGACTACAGCACAGGACGACCCAGCGATATCAGCTGCTCTCGTGGACTGGGTACTCTGCCAACCCAAAAGCTGAGTGATCCGCCTTGCTGACCCGGCTAGGTAAACACGTTCAACCTACCCAAGCAGATTACGTCTCTCGCACAGCTATACGATGGCACAGTTATCTCGATTATCCTCGCCGATATCGACCCTAAATATTTCGGTGATTCTGTGGTCAGGGCCAAAGGGTCCGTGTCGGTAAATTGGGTGCAGCATTTTAATGCGTGTAAGTCTCCCTCCCCATCGTCTGCGTTCTCGGCATCCCGCATGTTCCGCATGACGCCGGCGTTTCAAGCAAGTATACTGATATGTGTTCTTTGGCCAACAGTGAAGAAGTTGCTTAGGAGTATAAATGAATACTACGGAGATGTGTTACGGACGAAACCGCCCAGTCTGCCGACCGAGGAATCGCCCAACCTCAGCAGCATCGCGAAACAGAAGAGTGTGAAGGATATTGTCAAGTTTTTGAGACTGGTGCTTGCGTTGGCGGTCAAGTCGGACAAGAAGGAGGATTATGTGCAGACGATATATACTCTATCGCCTGATGCTCAGAAGTCCCTCATGTATTTATTGCAACAGGTATGCCCTCTGTGCTATATGCTGATAGGAGGTGATATCAGAACCCTCGCCAGGATATAGCCCAATCAATGGACTTCTCAGGTATACTCTACTTAAAGCTTTCCCAACAAGTAGTGAGGATGATCAAATTCGATTTGAGGAGGAAATAGCAGGAATCTCAGCCGAGAGAGACGCTATCGAGAAGGCTCGTCTGACTCTCCTAGAAGATCACCAAAAGCTCAAAGCTGAAACGGTACATCTATTCCTCACTGCCGCTGATAGCAGGAACGGCTGCAAAAGTCTCTCGAGGCAGCAGAAACGCGGGCCAGAGATGCCGAGGACGCAGCACGATCACTAGGAAACAAAGCAGACTCTTACATGCGTGCCGAACTAGATCGACTGCAACAAGTGCTGTAGTCCCATCACTTTCGTGGTTAATGGGTAGACAAGATGTCGAGGCCAAGAGTATGACGAAGGATACCTTGCTGGAAACTCGGAATACTCTGATAAGCGGCTTGAATCGACAAGTAGAAGAACTACGTCCTCGTGCAGACCAAGCTAGTCGCTTTGAAGAGGAGTTAAAAGAGGCGAACAACGAGCTAGCACAAACACACAAGAAGGTGCAACGTCTAGAGAACATCGTCGAGAAATACAAACTCAAGGCGGAAGAAAGTAATTCTCTCCTACGACAGAACGAGGTATCCCACTTATCCCTTCTCTCCGAACCGTTTGTAACGATAGATCCTCGAGGATGAGAATGCACAGTTGAAAGAATCGATACGACGGGGCGATATAAATCAATCACCATTAAGAGGAAGAGGTGAAATTGCCCGATTGGAGACTATGGAACGAACCTGGATTGAGGAGAAGGAAGTCATACAACAGGAAGTAGATCGACTGAAGACGCGCTTGCAAGTTGCCGAGGAACAGACTACTCGAGATGCGAGTGTAATCGCAACACTTGAGGAAAGATTAAAAGATTCCGCGAGCCCCGGGTCAGCGGACATGGAAAACGTCGAGGGTGAGGATTTGAATGATGAGATCAGTACTTCTCGCAAGGATTTGTAATGCCTCTGCTTTAGAGTGGGACTTATTGTAGACGACAGCAAGTTATTCGATTGGAAAGGGAACTGGCGGCGGCTAAGGCTGCAGCTGAGTTCAACAATGTGTCTGCTAACGGCGATGAGAAGGGAAATGAAAATGAACTGCAAGAACGGTTTGTCGAGTATGAATCAAAATTATCTGCGGCCAACAAAAAGATTGCAGAGTGTAATATTCTCACATTTTCATTTTCTAACTAGCAGTAACTCTTATAACATCTCAGACAGGCAGTTCCGTACCCTCAAAGGATCTTCAGTGGCGACTGGATCATTTATCGGATCAGTTAACGAAGATGGAGGACGACAAACGCAAGATATCAAAAGAAAAAGATGATCTTCAAAAACAACTGATCCAACAAAAAGATCGTTTATTGGAAGCTGAGCGTGAGACAAGGTATAAATTTTGACTGAGTAGAAACTAATGAAAGTCGTCTGAAGTCGTCTTTGGCAGGGATCGAAGGAGAGGCAGGGGGACAAGTTAAAGGGGAGACATTACAATTACAAAAGTCTCTCAGAGATCTCACGACAGACTCCAAAATCAAAGATGCCGAGATCCAGAAAATACGCGATGTATGCCCTTCAGAAGATATGTGACTTACATTAGCTTGTCAAGAAGCAAGATCAGAAACTCAAGGAAGGGAAAGCGAAGTTGGCCAAGGCAACGGCTGGTGCAGACCAAGCTTTACGAGACGAAAATGCCGAACTGACTAAACGACTCAATGTCGCAAAGGTGTTCCCCTCTCAGACTAAAGCTGATTCAAGAAATCACATCGTGAAGAGATAGCTCTGAAGAACAAGGAACTTCAGATGATTGCTTCGGCGTTCCATGATTTAGGCAGTCGAATGCATCAGACCAGTTTTGTAGTTGACAAACAAGCCCATTCACCGGCTTCGTTTCTCGCTCAACAACGGAACAGTATACCAAGTTTATCGAGAAAGGATTGAGATATTAATTCACCAAGTAGATTGTATTATTGTCAGATGGAGAGAGTGATTGTTGTTCGTTGGCAATTCCCGTGGATAGTAAGGCTCATTTGGCGTTGGAATGGAAATAAATAGTTTGTCAGATCAATAGTGTGTAATGGAAATCACTCCAGTGGCGTCTTGAACATATACATGTCTATAAAGTTGCTATGATTGCGCGGGTTATACCCACTCTTGAGGTTGTCGAAGGACTTGGAGGAGTCGACCTTCTTTGCTGTCCGGTTCGACGGAGTGCATGTATTCCCATCGAGCTGTTAGAGGGAGTGACATAAGGATTGACTCGATTCGCGCGCCGGGAGTGCGAAGACCGAATTGTGTTCCTCGATCCAGGACGAGATTGAATTCAACATATCTTCCTCGCCGAATTTGCTGCCACTCTTTTTGTTCTTGGGTATATGGTGTATCCTCCTGTAAGCAAGTTCAACCAAGTGATGTTACCTTTCGTTTCTGGATGATCGGTAGATAACATGGGAGGAAAGCGCTACATGCATCTTTGACGAACGAGAATACTTCGTTCGGATCCTTGTCGTCCAAATCGTCGAAGAAAATACCGCCGATACCCCGTGTCTCCTTACGATGTTCCACATAGAAGTACTTGTCGCACCACTTCTTAAAGTCCGGATAATACCGTTTATCGTGACGATCACAAGTCTCCTTCAGCGTCTTGTGGAAATGGATAGAATCCTCGTTATACAGATAAGAAGGCGTAAGATCTAATCAGTACACCAAAATCGCGGAGAGATACCTGTTCCTCCACCAAACCAAGAAGTAGTTGTCCCATCAGGATTCTCAATCTCGAAATACCGATAGTTCATATGTATAGTCGGCGCATGTGGATTCACAGGATGTAACACCAAACTTAGCCCACATGCAAAAAACGGCAATTGTCCACTCGGATTAGCTTGGATCTTACTGTGATCGGCTCGCATCTTTTCAACTGCTGCGGGACCCAGTTTACCATGCACTACCGAAACCATAACACCTGCTTTTTCAAAGACTTTTCCGTCTTGGAGGACGGCGGAGATCCCGTCGCCGCCTTCGGGACGAGTCCAGCTGTCTATGCGGAAACGTTGTTCTGGCTCCATATCTTCGAGAGCGGAGATGATTCGTTGTTGTTGGTCTTTTACGAAGGCTTCCATTCTAAGTCGCATTGGATCATTGTCTGTTACCTTTGACAGGTCTTTCTATCCGAATGAGATCATTTTCTTTAAATGAATACCTTGACAAATTCGATTGCCTCATTTTGTGTGATTGAAGTCTACTAGGTCAGGGAAAAGATTTGACTGGAGATACTGGATTTGCCAAGTGATACCACACTAGACTGCCCGCAATTGCTACTGCGAAGGCAATTCCAGGGACAGTCCGTCCCTCCCCTGCCCTGGAAGCCCGAGAAGCAAATTGACGAGAGGAACTACGAAATGAGATGTAGAATCAAGTGATGTATACGTGAACTGTGTTTTGAAAGGATTTGTCCTTGGAACCCCACATGTCCTGGAAATGTGGAAACTAAAGCGCTGTCCCTGGAAGATGTTGGCTGCGGGAGCTCTACGCATTAGACCTCCCTATTAGACGAGACAAAAACCTGAGCCGAGCACACATCGCCATTATGTTAAACGAATGCAATTCAAGCGGCAGACAATTCGCCGCAAGGAACGGACAGGAACGTTGGTTGCAGTGATTGTTGTCGGGAGGATTCGCAGATCAGTTTGTGTCGTGCCTTTTTCTTGGTGGCTTCGGTTTCTCCCTCCACATTCGGCAAGTCCAACGAACCAAACAGCCAACCTTTCTTCTATCCAACGAGAATGATTCTTCCAGAAGACGTCGGCGGATAATTCCCGAGAGACTCGGCTCGATTTAGTAGAATGAATAGCACGGTTGTTCTCCGGCGCAATTTGAGGAGCGTCGGGCGCTTGTGTGCCGCCCAAGCGCGAATTTCGTCATTTGTTGACTTGGATGTTCCTACTTCGTATCGACTTCCACTGGCTTTGTTACCGCCTATTGGCGTATCAGCGCATTCGAGAGATGTCAGTCAAGCACTACAAGGGTCGTTTGATCACTTTCAGGGTCATTCGATAAGAAAGGATGTCGCTATTATTTGTCATGTGGATAGTATCCCCCAGGATATCAGAGACCACGAACGAGGCACCGTGTTCACAAGTCGTGTCGCAAGCCATGGTACAACTACGTCAAGGAATTTACAAGAGAGTTCTCCTCAAGCAAATTCTGAGCCTCCTAAGCCTGAGAAACCGAAATGGGAGGACGAACAGTATCCTGATATTGGAAAGAGTAGATCTCAGGCTTGATAGACTAATAGTAGCAATTGATATAGTCTCGAACCACCTTCCATTCCTCTTCATACAGCCTCTACCGAAATCTATTCTGGCTCCAAAAATCGAGCTTCGCCTATTTCCATCAACCTATCCCTCCCTTCCCTCCCTCCGACTTCCCAAAATCGTATATCGTACTCTCTCGCGCTGGGTCCGCTGGATCGCACCAATTTTCCTGCATCGCAGTCTCCGCTCATTTGGTAAACCCACCGGCGTGAAAGGAATAGGTTTAGACATCACCTGCCTACGAGTCATCAAAATCGAGAATGGTCGACGTATCGAAGCGAGATGGCGGACCGCATCATCACCCTGGTCGCCCTCCGCGCCAACCAATACCGCCGAAGAAATGCCTCGGACCTGGAGTGGATGGTTCTATTTCGATATCAATCGCCAAGGACTTATAGTGAGACATGTGGTTGAGAATGTAAATAATCAGAGGAGCGTGGAGGGGGATAATATCTTGAAGGATATCCTGGCGAAGACGGTGTCGAATGGGAAACGGTTTGCGGATGGACTGGGCGCTGTGCAGGTAGATAAAAGGGTATTGCAGAGGGATGGGTCGGGGTTACGGCGGTTGAATGTTGCTCGTCGGATTTTTCCGGAGCCATCCCCTTCGAATATTTTCGTGTCTGCGAGGACATATTGCTAGGTAGGGACAGTGTAGAGTGTATCTCTCATCTCGTGTATCGACAGTGGCATCTCCACTAATTTGAAACTAAGACATTACATCGTCAAGCTTAAATGTTCAAAATCTTGCATGCTAATGAGATGACGTATTCAGGGCATGTGTTTTGAAGACATTCCTCAAGCATCAACAATGTAACGGTTAATGTAATTATAGTTTACGACCTACTATACAGCCCGGACCCGGAGTAGTCCATAAATTTGAGTTATAATATCCAACAAACGGTGAACGCATCAGTATCTCCCAACAGGCTGATGATTTTTGTGGTGCTGGTAGGGTACATGAGTCAAAAACATTCTTTCGATTTCGACCAACGTTGCCGAACTTCGTCTAGTTGGCTATGGCGCTCGGCTGTAATTGACACATATTACCGAGATGTCGGCGGTTCGATTCCGCCAGTTCGGACTTTTTTGGGTTGTCTTTTTTTGCTCTACTGTCCTTGATAGTATAGACTGCGACCTTGTCTCTAACAGGGTTCTCATATGTTCCACGCAAAGTTTTATCATCTCAATAAAAGGAAATGAAAAAGAGTTTCGAATGGTGTTTTGAATTTAAGTCACGTGTTGTAGCAGAACTGATCTGTGCGCGGACGAGATGCGCAACGGCTTAGAGGGACCTGTTGCCAGATTGTCTGTCTGAGAAAACTTAATCTGGTGCTTTTTGCAGGATTTTTTACGCTGTGGTCAACGTCCTCGTACTCAAGAACAAGCAATGCGTCATTTTTCTTATGCATATCCTCTCGAAGGATATAATCC
>Ga0302325_10026964_pt1 | contig 11922 bp, 10 predicted proteins | sample Palsa_T0_2_FD_201948 | JGI IMG/M metagenome (GOLD analysis project Ga0302325, IMG submission 201948) | Peat permafrost microbial communities from Stordalen Mire near Abisko, Sweden - Palsa_T0_2 | ecosystem: Environmental > Terrestrial > Soil > Palsa > Peat permafrost | place: Sweden: Abisko... | reverse complement strand
CAGAACACCGACTCGGATTGGGCCAGGAAGCGATACGCCTCAAGGATCTCGCTGTCTTCCACCGCCTCGATGCCGCCGCCCGACTCCGACGCCGCGGCGGTGGCCCCGTACCACGAGGCGGGGCGGCCAATGCGGATGGCGGTGGCAATGGTCTGCGGGTCGTCAATCGGGTGCCCTGCCACGATGGGCGCCGCTCCGGCCGCCTGGAAGCCCAGCATCCGGGGCAGCTTGGTGATGCGCCCGGCGTCCTGGTACTCGCGGTAGCCCTTCCAGTAGGCGGTGATGTTGCCCGCGTTGCCCACCGGCACACAGTGGTAATCCGGCGCATCACCCAGCGCGTCAACTATCTCGAAGGCGCCGGTCTTCTGGCCCTCGATGCGGAACTGGTTGATCGAGTTGACCACCGTCACCGGGGCGGTGTCACCCAGCTCCCGCACGATGTCCAGGCACACGTCGAAGTTGGCCCGCACCTGGAGCACCCGGGCGCCGTGGATGAGCGCCTGGGCCAACTTGCCCAGTGCGATGTGGCCCTCGGGGATGAGCACCACGCAAGCCAGTCCGGCGCGGGCGGCGTAGGCCGCAGCCGACGCCGAGGTGTTACCGGTGGAACCGCACACCACCGCCTTGGCCCCCGCTTCGACCGCCTTGGAGATGGCCACCGTCATGCCGCGGTCCTTGAACGACCCGGTGGGGTTGGCCCCCTCGACCTTCAGCCACACCGTGGCGCCCACCCGCTCCGACAACCGAGGCGCGGGCACCAGCGGGGTGCCGCCCTCCAACAGGGTGACGACGGGTGAGTCAGCATCGACGGGCAGGTACTCGCGGTACTCCTCGATCACCCCCCGCCAGGCTTTCACCGTTGGCTGTTGATGACGCGAAGCAGTCCGCCGGTGCGGTCGACCACGTCGAGTTGGCGCAGGTCGCGCAGACACGCCTGGACGTCGCGCTCGAGCGCGGGGTGCAGGATGATGACCAACCGGGCCTCCGCCCCGTTGCCCACCTGCTCCATCAGCCGGATCGACACGTCATGGCCGCCCAGCACCCCCGCCACGGCGTGCAGCACGCCCGGCTTGTCGGCCACGTCGATCGACAGGTAGTACTCGGAGCGCAGCTCGTCGATGGGGAAGATCGAGGCCGGCCGCAGCGTGATCGTGCGACCCGCCCCGCCCGAGGACAGGTTGTGGGCCGCGTCGAGGAGATCGCCCAGCACCGCGCTGGCGGTGGGCATGCCGCCCGCACCCCGGCCCAGGAACATGAGCTCGCCCACCGAGTCGCCCTCGACGAACACGGCGTTGAAGGAATCCCGCACCGCGGCCAGGGGATGGTTGGCCGGGACCATGGCGGGGTGGACGCGGACCGCGACCGTGTCCCCTTCTGCCTTTTCGATGATGGCCAGCAGCTTGATCACGTAGCCCAGCTGTCCGGCGAAGGCGATGTCGTCGACCGTGACCCCCGAGATGCCCTCGCGGTACACGTCGCCCGCCACCACCCGCACACCGAATGCCACGCTGGCCAGGATGGCGGCCTTGGCCGCGGCGTCGTAGCCCTCGACATCGGCGGTGGGGTCGCGCTCGGCGTAGCCCAGGTGTTGGGCCTCGGCCAGGGCGTCGTGGTACGAGGCGCCGCCTTCGGTCATCTTGGTCAGCACGAAGTTGGTGGTGCCGTTGACGATGCCCATGATGCGGCGGATCTTTTCCCCGGCCAGGGACTCCCGCAGCGGCCGGATCAACGGGATGCCGCCCGCCACCGCCGCCTCGAACAGCAGGTCTACCCCGCCCGCGCTGGCCGCCTCGAACAACTCCGAGCCCACATTGGCCAGGAGCTCCTTGTTGGCCGTGATGACCGGCTTGCCGCCCTTCAGCGCCTGCAGAATGAGGCCGCGGGCCGGCTCTATGCCGCCGATCACCTCGACCACCACGTCGATGTTGGGATCGTTGACCACGGCCTGGGTGTCGGTGGTGAGCAGGCCCGGGGGCAGATCCACGGGACGCTCCCGGGCCAGGCTGTGCACCGCCACCGCGCCCAATTGCAGGTTGATACCGGTGCGGGCCTCGATGTCTTTGCCGTCGCGCAACAGCAACTGGGCCAACGCGGCACCCACGTTGCCGCAGCCCAGCAGTCCGACCCGGATCTTCCCTGGTTCCACGGGAGTCGAGGCTACTTCCCGAGATCGAGGGCCAGAAGATCCTCGTCGGTTTCCCGCCGCACCACCGTGCGCGCCTCGCCATCACGCACGAACACCACCGGGGGCCGCCCCACCTTGTTGTAGTTGGACGCCATGGAGTGGCCGTAGGCGCCGGTGACCGGCGTGGCCAGGATGTCGCCCACCGCCACATCAGCGGGGAGAAAGGCGTCCTTCACGATCATGTCCCCCGATTCACAGTGCTTGCCGACAACCGTGGCGGGAAAAGGGCGAGCGGTGTTGGTCGCTCGCGGGAGAAACGCCTCGTACCCGCTGCCGTACAGGACGGGCCGGGGGTTGTCACTCATGCCGCCATCGACGCTCACGTAGGTGCGGATGCCGGGGATGGTCTTGATGGTGCCGACGGTGTAGCAGGTGATGGCGGCGGCGGCCACCACGGCCCGGCCTGGTTCGGCGCTTATCCGCACAGAGGGAGGAATTCCAGCGGCTCCCGCCGCGGTGCGCACCGCGGCGGCCCACAGGGCGATGGATGGCGCCTTTTCCCCAACTACATAGGCGACACCGAGGCCGCCGCCCACGACCAGCTCCCCCAGGTCGAGCGGGGCGAAGAAGTCGGCCAACACCGCCATGGCCCGCTCGAAGGACGACAGCTCGAAGATCTGGCTGCCGATGTGGGCGTGGATGCCGACCAACTCGACCGCCGAGCCGGGGTGGCGCAGGCGGCGCACCGCCTCGGCCGCCGCCCCGCTGTTGATGCCGAAACCGAACTTGGAGTCGTCCTGGCCCGTTTGCACGTACTCATGGGTGTGGGCCTCGATGCCCGGCGTGACCCGCAGGAGGACCTCGGGGCGGGCGCCGGTGGTGGGCGCGAGGCGGTCGAGGCGGTCCAGCTCGTCGAAGCTGTCGACCACGATCCGGCCCACCCCGGCAGCCAGGGCGGCGGTCAGTTCCCGATCGGATTTGTTGTTGCCATGCAGGACCAGGCGGCGGGCGGGCACGCCGGCGCGCAGCGCCACGTACAGTTCGCCCCCGGTCGACACGTCGATGGCCATGCCCTCTTCGTACGCCAGGCGAGCCATGGCCAGGCAAAAGAACGCCTTGGAGGCGTAGGCCACGCCGTCGCCGAACGACTCGACCGCCTGGCGGCAGCGGCGGCGGAGGTGAAGCTCGTCGTACACGAAGACGGGCGTTCCCAGCTCCTGGCACAGGTCGAGCAGGTCGACACCACCGACGGAGAGGCGGCCCCGGTCGTCGACCTGCGCGGTGTCGGGGAGCAGGTCCAGGGGAAGGGCGGCACTCACATCTTCTCGGTCACATTTTTTCCGGGGCGCTCACCCCGAGCAGGCCAAGGCCGATGCTGAGCCCGATGCGGGCCGATTCGACCAGCCACAGGCGGGCCTGGGTCAGCTCGTCGGGCACGTCGGAGTGCAGCACGTAGCAGTCGTGGTAGAAGCCGTGGAAGCGATCGGCCAGTTCCCGCACCCAGGTCGTGACCTTGTGGGGGGCGCGCTCGGCGCACGCCAGGGCCACCACCTCGGGCAGCTCGGACAGGCAGCGCAGCACGTCCAGCTCCCGGGGATGGGTCAGCAGCGTCAGGTCGGCCTGGGCGATCGGCTTCCGTTCCACGTCGCGCTTTTCCGCCTCCCGGGAGATGCCGGCGATGCGGGCGTAGGCCATCTGGATGTAGAAGACCGGGCTGTCCTTGGACTCGGTGCGGATCTTTTCCAGGTCCACCAAACTCGCCTGGTCGGGCGAGTTGACCAGGCTGAGCAGGCGCATGGCATCGGGGCCGATGTCGTCCACCAGGTCGTCCAGGTCGACCGCGTTGCCCGCCCGCTTGCCCATGCGCCCGCTGGCCAGGGAGATCATCTGGCCCAGGCGGATCTCCAGGCGGGACGGGTCGATACCCAACGCCGCCACCCCCGCCTTGAGGCTGGGCACCTGGCCCTGGTGGTCGGCCCCCCACACGTTGATGACCAGGTCGAAGCCCCGGGCGAACTTGTTGCGGTGGTACGTCAGGTCGCCCGCCAGATAGGTCCAGTCGCCGTCCGCCTTGCGCAGCACCCTCTTTTCCCGGGGGTCGCCGAACTCTGCGGTGCGCAACCACTGGGCCCCGTCCTCCTCGAAGATGACGCCCTTGTTCTGGAAGTCGGCAATGGTCTCGTCCATGGCCGGGCTTTCCTCGATGGAAGCCTGGCTGAACCATTCGTCGTAGTGGATGTTGACCTCGGCCAGTTGCAGCTTGATGTAGCCGAGGGTGCGCTCGGCCGCCCACCGCCCCGCCGCTGCGATGTCGTCGGGGCCGTCGTAGGCCGCGGCCAGGCCCTTGATGAAGCCCGACGGGTAGCCGCCCTCGGGCAGGGGCTCGCCGTTGCGCCGGGCCAGCAGGCTGGCGCCCAGGCGGCGGATCTGGCCCCCGGTGTCGTTGACGTAGTACTCCCGGGTTACCTGCCAACCGCAGCGTTCCAGCAGGCGGGCCACGGCGTCGCCGTAGGAGGCCCACCAGCCGTTGCCCACGTGCAGCGGGCCGGTGGGGTTGGCCGAGACGAACTCGACCTGGACCTTTTGGCCCCGGCCCGAGTCGAGGCGGGCGTAGTCGGTTTCACCGGCGGCCACCACATTGGTCAGTACGTCGTACAGCCAGCCGTCGTCCAGATAGAAGTTCAAGAAACCCGGTCCCGCGACGTCGATCTTTTGGACGTGGCGAGGTAGGTGGGCGCTGAGCTGCGCCTGCAGGTCGGTGGCCAGCTGGTGGGGCGGGCGGCCCGCCGCCTTGGCCAAGGTGAGGGCGAGGTTGGTCGACCAGTCGCCGTTTTGCCTGCGGGCCGGGCGCTCCAGGTGGATGGTCTCCGGGTCGGCCTTCCCCCCGGCCTCGATGCCCAGGGCGTTCAGGGAGGCGATGAGGGAGTCGGCGAGGATGGTGCGCTGGGCGGTCACGGCTGGGTGAATGCTCGCAGGTCTGGCGGTGGCAGCAAAAACCATTACCGCTATTGCGGGGTAGAGCGCTCCTCGACAAACCCGGCCACCCGGTCCAGCAGCTCCAGGGGGTCGAACGGCTTGGTGATGTAGTCGTCGGCCACTTCCAGGCCGCGGGCCACGTCGTTGGCCTGGGCCTTGGCCGAGAGGAGGATGATGGGGATGGCCCGGGTGTCTTCGGACTCCTTGAGGGCGCGGGCCACATCGAGGCCGTTCATACCCGGCATCATCACGTCGAGGATGATGATGTCGGGCTGGCGGTCCCGGGCGCGCAGCAGGCCGGCCGGACCGTTCTCGGCCGAGATCACGCGGTAGCCCTCGATCTCGAAGTTGACCTGGAGGAGCTTGACGATCACGGGGTCGTCGTCGATCACCAGTACTGTCCGGGGCCCCACGAGGGCGATGGTACGGGAAGGTGGCCCGCTAGCGACGCTCGCCACCCCCGGTCGCTATGCTCGGACGGGCGGGCCCTCGTAGCTCAGGGGATAGAGCACCGCCCTCCGGAGGCGGGTGCGCAGGTTCGAATCCTGCCGGGGGCACGACGAACGACCGACGCGACGGCGGCGGGCCACACCTGGACTCATACAAGTCTGACCAGGGAAATGCCCTTATCGGAGCGAACACACCATCTGCCACAGTCGCGTGACCGTGCCGAGTGCCTCCTCAGATCCCAGCGAGTTCGCCGGACTTCCCGAAGTACCGGGAGTGGGTCTTGACCAGCGCATCGCGGTCCGTGGCACCCAGGACGACAACCTCGATCGTCTTGTTGCCGCTGGCAACCCGCCGTACCGCACAGCTCGGCCCCACCAGTCTCCCTGCAACGTGGACGAACACCGGACAGCTCGTCGCCACCTTGAGGGAAACGGTGGGAAAATGGCCAGTACCTCCGTGCTTATGCCGCCGGCGTTCCATGGGTCGCTGTTGCCCTTCCGGTCAAGGCTCCGACGGCTACGGAGATGCTGGATCGGTTCGACGAAGCGATCCGTTGGGTCGAGAAGTTCTGGCAGGACAGCCGCACAGCAGGCGGGTCGGAGCGGTTCAGGATTGAATACCGCACCGTCCGGGGAAGGAACCTTGGCGCCAATAACGTGCCGGCGCGGATCTGGATCGACAGCTTCGAACGCTTGTGCGCGCTGCTCAGCACCACGCGCGACGTCAGCTCACTCGATCGGATATTGGAGGCGACGCGCACTCGGATTCCGGAGTTGGTGCCGTGGGTGATCGGACACCCCCTACAAGCTATTGGAAACCGAGATATCTGGGATGAGCTACTGGCCACAGTCGCCTGGATCGCGGCGAACGACACGCACCTCCTCTACCTACGGCAGATCGATGTCGAGGGGGTCGATACCAAGTTCGTCGAGCGCCACAAGAAGCTTCTGGACAACTTGCTCACGGCCATGTTGCCGCCGGAGCGCGTCCACGCTGGAACCACCGATTTCGCCCGCCGTTTCGGTTTCCGCTCGAACCCCGATTACACGCGGTTCCGCCTACTATCTCCACAACGTGGTCTTCCGCCCGGTCTCAGCGAACTGAGGCTCCGGACTGACGAGCTGGCCACGTTCGAACCGGCGGCCCTTCGCGTGTTCATCGTCGAGAACGAGATCACGTACCTGGCCTTTCCCCATGTTCCCGACTCGATTGTGGTGTTCGGGTCCGGGTTCGGTCTCACGGTGCTCAAGGAGCTCGACTGGCTCGACAGCAAGGAGATCGTCTACTGGGGTGATATCGACACCCACGGCTTTGCCATATTGAGCATGCTTCGATCCCGGTTCCCGTCGGTAGGGTCGATCCTGATGGACCACGAGACGCTGCTCGCCCATCCCAAGCAGTGGGGCAGGGAGCGAGACCCCGCCAATCGGGCACTGGCTCACCTCACCGAGCTCGAGGCCGCCCTCCATCGAGATCTGGTCGAGGATCGATACGGACATTCGATACAGCTCGAGCAAGAGCGCGTGCGCTTCTCGCTGGTGCGACGCGCCCTTCAGCCGTGGACCTCTTGACACACGAAACCACAACCCACGGACGCCGGAAGGAGACACGATGCTCGGCCGCAAGGACGACACCCCGGGAGAGCTCGACCACGCCAAGCGGCGGTCCTCGCAGCGGAGTGACTCTCCCCGGCCCTCACGGCAACCGGTCCTGACGCCGCTTTTGAGGAACCTCGGAGCAGACGATCGCATTGACCGCCTTGACCCAACGCTTGCCGCTCGGGCTCGCCAGTGGCTGCCGGCAGCCACCGGAGAACCGAACGGGTCGGTTCTTGCGACAGTGAGGGTGTGGATGCGCGGGGACGGCGGCGGCGGTGAGGCCTGGAGCTGACGGCCTGGACGATGTGGCGTTGCTGCGCTCGGTCGCGGGCGGCGACGAGGAGGCGCTGGCCGCGTTGTACGACCGTCACGCCGGCTGGCTGACCGTTCGCCTGACGCGACGCTGCGCCCGACCGGATGTGGTGGACCACGCCGTCCAGGACACGTTCCTCGCCGTGTGGCGCGACGCCAATGCGTATCGGGGCGACGGGGACGTCGCCGCGTTCCTGTGGGGCATCGGCATCCGCCGGTTGATCGATGCGATCCGGCGCGACAGCGGCACCAAACGATGGCGGCCATGGCGATCAACCGAACCCGAAGTCGTGGTATCGGCTGAGAATCAGGTGCTGGTCGGCATCGAGCATGGTCATTTGGGCCAGGCGCTGGCGGAATTGTCACCTGAGCTACGCGCCGCGCTGCAGGCGACCGTTCTGGATGGCCTGACCTGTGCCGAAGCAGCCATCCTGCTCGGGGTGGCCGAGGGAACGGTCAAATCCCGCTGCCATCGCGCCCGCGCCGCCCTGCGCACCGCGCTGGCCGACCAGCCCCGAGCCCTCACCCATTTGCCGAGAAACCAAGCCTGGGAGACGCCATGACACGGATTTTCGACCCGCCCGAGCCGGTGGCCGGCGCCAACCGGCACCCCTCCGCAGACCTCCTGGCCGGGTATGCCGACCGTGGCATCGACGAGGTCGTGGCCTGGTCGGTCGAGGCCCATGTGGCGTCGTGCGCCGAATGCCGCACCACGGTGTCGGCACACGTCGACGGTGAACGGCTGGCGCGTAATCGCAGCGTGCTGTTGGCGCTGACCGCCATTCCCGACGGCGGGTGGGGGTGGCGCCTGGCGTGGCGATGTGGGATCCCGGACCACCTGCTCCGGCTGGTCGCCGCGACGTCGTCATTGCGGCGATCCTGGCTGCTGGCCGTGGTGGGGGTGCTCACGGTGGTGACGGGTGAGGCTGTCCTGGTCCACCATCTGTGGCCCCCTGGCGGTGTTTCCCCGCATGGGGCCAGCGCTGCGGGGCTGGCCCCCTTCCTCTTGTTCGGCCCGTTGCTGGTGCTGGCCGGCGTTGCCGGGGCCTTTGTCCCGGCGCTCGATCCCAGCTATCGGCTGGCCGTCGCTGCGCCTTTCTCCAGCCTGACCTTGCTGCTCGTCCGTGCCCTCTCCGCCCTGGTCGCCGCGTTGGTCCCCGTGGTGTGTGCCGCCTTCGTGATTCCTGGTCCGGTGTGGTTGCCGGCGGCGTTGTTACTGCCCTCACTGGCGGTCTGTGCGTTGGCGCTCGCCGCCGTCACCGCCGTGGGCCCGGTCCGCGCCGTTGTCGTTTCCGGCGTGCTGTGGGCGGTGCCGGTCGTGCTCCTGGCGTTGGGCCGCTCGCCGTTGGAAACGGTGCAAAGCCATGGCCAAGCCTTCTGCGCCGTGGTATTGGTGGTCGCGGCTGGGGTGGTGTTCATACGGCGTGATCGGCTGGAGATGGGATGGGCGCGATGACGGTCCAGGTGGAGGGCCTGTCCCGGCGCTATGGGAATATTCGGGCGCTCGACGGGGTGGATCTCACCCTGGAGCGGGGGATCACCGGACTGCTCGGTCCCAACGGGGCGGGCAAGACCACGTTGCTGTCGGTCCTGGCGACGATCAACGAGCCAGACGCCGGGCAGGTGTCGGTGTTTGGCCTGAACCCGAAGGATCGGGCCGAGCGGGTGGAGATCCGCCGCCGGTTGGGCTACCTACCCCAGGAGCTCGGGTATCACCGCCATTTCACCGTCGCCGCCTTCTTGGACTACGTGGCGATCCTGAAGGAGATCGTGGACCGGCGCCAGCGGGCGCAAGAGGTGGCGCGGGTGCTGGCCGCCGTGGGCATGGAGCGATTGGGTCGCCGGAAGATACGCACCCTGTCTGGCGGGTTTCGCCAGCGCCTGGCCATCGCCCAAGCGTTGCTGGGTCGTCCAGAACTGCTGATCCTGGACGAACCAACCGCCGGGTTGGACACCGAGCAACGGCTGCGGTTTCGGGAATTATTGTCGAACCTGCCGGGCGATCCGGTCATCGTATTGTCGACGCACCAGGCCGACGACATCGCCGCCATCTGCCCACGTGTCGTGGTCGTACTCGAAGGGCGGATCCATTTCGCCGGCACCCCGGCCGCACTGGCTGAAACTGCGAAAGGGCATGTGTGGACCGCGGAGCGGCGCGACGAGCGTGCCCACATGTCGTGGCGCGACGGCGACAACCGATGGCGTCATATCGGCGACCGCCGGCCGGCAGACAGCGAGACCGCCGTTCCGACGGTCGAAGACGGGTACCTGCTGTTGTCTCACGCGACCGGAACTCGATGAGCCGCATTGGCGCACGGGCCGTCGTGAAACTGGCTCAGATCGAAGCGGGGCAGCTGGCCCGAAGCATCCTGGTCCTGGCCGGGCTGGGATTTGGCGGCCTCCTTGTCTGGGTCTTCGCCAATCACGACCAACCGGTGTGGTGGAACGGCGGGTGGCAGATCGGCTACGGGCAGGTCGTCATCTCGCTGACCGTCCTCATCGCGGCGCATCTGGCCACGGCCCGGGCTCACCGGGATGGGTTGGCCGAGCTGTACGACAGCTTCCCCAGCAGCGCCGGTCAGAGGACCCTGGCGCATCTGATCGGTGTGCTGGGCGCGGTACCCGCCTGCCTGGTTCTGATCGGCGCCGTGATCGGCTTTTTCGATCTGCACAGCGTCATTGGTACCCCCGATCTCGCCGCGCTGGCCGGTGGGGTCCTGCTCGTCCTGGCCGCCGGGGCGATCGGCGTCGCCATTGGCAGCCGGTTCCCCCATCCACTGGCCGGGGTGCTCGGCGCCTTCGTGTGGTTCGTTCCCTTCTCGCAATCGAATCGCTGGTCTGGTGCGATTACCTGGCTGTTTCCCTGGGTGGAACCACCCCAGCTGAAGGATCTTCCCGGCCCCCTTTCGGGCTATCCGCCGGCCGCGGCCCACGCTGTGGAGCTGGCCGCGCTGGCGGTGCTGGCCGGGGTGGTAGCGCTCGCCCTCACCGCGCCAGCGCGACGGCAGCGAATCGCCCTGGGGGCCGGCGCGGCCGCAGCTCTCACCGCCATCGTGGTCGCCTGCGCCGTACAGTGCCAGCCAATACCGAGCGCCAAGCTCAACCATCTCATGACCGAGGTGGCAACGACGGGCTCGGCGCAAGGCTGCACCACGAGCGCCCAGGTTCATTACTGCCTCTATCCGGAGTTCGACTCACTGCTGGCGTCCCTCCAGGCTCCGGTCGACGGCGTCCTGGCCCACCTACCGGTCCAACCGGTCCCAGCGCTGACCATCGCCCAAACCTCCGAACTGACGCTCGACAATCCTCTCGACGATCCGACCCTGACGCATGGTCACTCGACGCAGCAGGTAGCGATGTGGATCGCCCAACTCCAAAGCGCGCCGGCCAACCTCCCGTCGTCATCCGCCATCTATGTGGACCTGGGATCGTGGCCCGCCCGCCCGCAGCTGGCCGACGCCCGTTTCGACCTGGCTCTGGGCGCGGCCGAATGGGCGGTGGGTCTGCCGACCAGCACCGGCCTGGCGGCGCGGCCCGTGCAATGCGTGCCGCTGAACCAGGCGCGTGAGGCCATCGCGATCTGGCTGGCCGCCCAAGCCACCCACCTGCCTCCGGCACATTTCCAGGGCGGTAACAACGGGCGTCTGATCGGATACTCGTTGGCGCAGGTCGACGGCACCCCCGTGATCACCTGGGTCTACCCCGGCGAGGAGGCCTCCTATCTCGCTTCCCCGGGCCCGCAGCCCACCGCCGCCGGCTACCTGCTGGCCCAAGCGATGACGAGGCTGGCTCCGGCCCGAGTCACCACCGTTCTGGCCGAGAGCTGGGATTCCTGGACCAGCGGGCGCGCCACCGACGCCCAACTCGCGGCCGCTCTGGGCATCAAGATGCCTGCGGTCCCATCCGGCCTCGTGGGTCCGCTCGGCAATCCCATAACCCTTCAACCGGGCACGGTTCCCCCCCAACCGGCGTGCACACCGTGACCACAGCGCCGCGCCTGGCGGGTTCGCCGATGACAACAGGCGCGCGAGCGCAGAAGCCGACCCGATGATGGCGTCGGTTCCGCCCGTCACGCGACCCAGCCAGTTCTGGACCCGCGCCGTGCCCGTCTTGGCCCGGCACCTTTTCCGAACCATGCCCTGGGCAACGCTCTTTGCCGGGTGCGCCGGCGGAACCGTGGTTATCGCCCTGCTGGCGCACGTCGCCACCCACGCGCCGCTCAACCAGAACACCGTCCGCGTCACCTTTCTCCCCGCCGTCGGCGCCATGGCTTTCGTCCCGCACGTTCATTTCCGGCCCGTCATACAAGCCACCCCCGTTCCGACGTGGATCGCCCCCGCCGGCCAAGCCCTGCTCGCCCTCCCCGTTCTCGCCGCCACCTGTTGGCTGCAACTGCATCTCATGACGGCGGGCGACGCCCGGAACCTTCCGTCCGTGGTCCCGCTGCTAGCCCAGCTCATG
>Ga0302325_10026959_pt1 | contig 11923 bp, 10 predicted proteins | sample Palsa_T0_2_FD_201948 | JGI IMG/M metagenome (GOLD analysis project Ga0302325, IMG submission 201948) | Peat permafrost microbial communities from Stordalen Mire near Abisko, Sweden - Palsa_T0_2 | ecosystem: Environmental > Terrestrial > Soil > Palsa > Peat permafrost | place: Sweden: Abisko... | reverse complement strand
GCTCGACGACTCGAATGGCTCGACGTCCGCAGGAAATCTCATCGTGCAGTCGCCATCCGGCACCGCGCCGGAACTCGAATGGAACGTCCTATCCGTCGGCAACGGCTATTTCAGCTTTGTGAATCGCGCGAGTGGACTCGTGCTGGACATAAGTGGCAATGTGGGCGCGCAGGCTGGATTTGCCGTGCAGGAGCCGCAAAGCGCCACCGCGATGACGCAACAATGGCAAATCATTCCCGTACATTGATTCCGGGTGAATGGACGCGTGGTGAATGGATGCGTGATGAAAGGATTGAAAAGTAGGTCATGCGGAATATCCAAAGCATCGCTCTCCTGTTCTTGCTGCTCCTTTCCCAAGCCTGGCCTGTCCACGCCGCCGAATACGCCGTCGGCGCCGACCTATCGTTTCTCAAGCAGGCGGAGGACCAGGGTAAAGTATTCAAAGACGGCGGCATCGCGAAACCCGGCTTGACCATCTTCAAGGACCACGGCTATAACTGGATCCGCCTCCGCCTCTTTCACACGCCCACCGAGCTGCCGAACAATCTTCCATACACCATCGCGCTGGCCCAGTCCGCCAAGAAGCTCGGCTTTCGTTTTCTGCTCGACTATCACTATTCCGACACCTGGGCCGACCCCGCCAAGCAATTCACCCCCAAGGCCTGGGAAGGGATGAGCCACGCGCAACTCGTCGCCGCCGTGTACGAATACACCAAACAAACCATCGCCGCTTTCCGCGACGCCGGCGTCCTGCCGGATATGGTGCAGATCGGCAACGAGGTCATCAATGGCATGATGTGGCCGGACGGTCGCCTGCCGGAGAACTGGAGCAATTTTGCCGACCTGGTCAAGGCCGGGATCGCCGGCGTCGAGGCGGGGAAGGGAAACGCAACCCGTCCGCAGATCATGATTCACATCGACCGCGGCGGCGATAAAGTCCGCACCAGGGAGTTTTTCGACAAACTCGATTCTTATCACGTCCACTTCGACGTCATCGGACAGTCTTACTATCCCTGGTGGCAGGGCAGCTTGAACGATCTTCGCGAAAATATGATTTTCATGGCCAAGGAATATAAGAAAGACATCATGGTCGTCGAAGCCGCCTACAACTGGAAGCCGGCCGAATACCAAAAGCAGCCCGGCCCTTTTCCGGAGTCTCCCGAAGGTCAGAAGCAGTTTCTCGAAGAAGTGAATCGCATTGTGCAGGAAACTCCGGACGGTTTAGGCAAAGGCGTGTTCTGGTGGGAGCCCGCGGTCGCCGGGCCATTAGGTTCGCGCGGCTTTTTCGACGAAACTGGCAACGCGCTTCCCGTAATCACCACCTACGACAGGTTTACGCGCCACTGAAAATTGCATCAGTCGCGTGCTCCGGTCTTTCAGTAATGCTGGTACAGCAACACACTTCAGCTCGGCAGGTTGAGCTTCTTCACGCTTGCGCAATTCATATTCGGAGTTTGACGCCTGCGGCGCGCAACACCTTCATGGCGCTTCCAGCGCATAGCTCGTCCTGCGGCCGCCTTCCCCGCTTGGGATGGGAATTCTTTTTTCGACCGGGTCTTTGATATCCCGGATCGCTGTGTCCTGCGAAGACTTCGTGATCTCGGCCCGCTTCGAGGTCGTGAGTTTGCCATCGAACCCGTCGAGCAACCGTTTCAGGATATTGCGCTGCCGTTCATTAAGCGTGAACGCGGCGAAGTTTTCCCAGAACCGCGCTTTGTCCAGGATGCCGCCGAGCGAGGTGCCCGTGCCGTGGATCGCGCGGCCAAGACAATCCAGAAACCACTGCAGCCACGCGGTGACCAGTTCCGTTCCTGCGCTGAGATTGCACACGACCTCTGACTGTTGCATCGCTCGTGCCCAGTTGTATTCTAAGTATATTCTAATAGTGTCTATTTTTGCGCAGACGTTACTGGTTGAGGGATGCTATCACAAAAGGGGGCAACAACTCCGAGCCCAGGAGTGTCTTATCAGCGAGCGCGAACCAACGTTGGAATCTGCGTTGCAAAGGTGCGTTGTGAACGTGGGAATTTCTTTGCTCTGTGACTGGGACGTATTTGCCTTCGTGTACCGCCACGTAACAAGTCTGACTACCGCCGAGCAGATTGCCCGCTTGCTGGGCTATGAGAGCGCCGTGGTTGGCGGCGCGCTGGACCGACTGGAAAGCCAGAAACTCATTGAGCGCTCGCGGCCCTCTCGGGGAGTACGTCTTTACCGCGTCGCAAATTCCAAGGATTTTCAGCATCAGCGCTGTCTTCAGGAGCTCCTCACCCTGTCGGAAAGTCGTGCTGGCCGGCTCGAGCTGGCGAAACAGCTGAGCGTTCTGTTTCGCCGGGATCTCGGTGACGATAAGCCGTCGGACGGACGTCAGCAAATGAAGGGAAAAGCCTATGTCTGAAGGTCATATGACCAAGACCAAGACGGGCATTCAGGGCCTCGATGCCATCCTGCTGGGCGGTATCCCGCGGACCAATGTGATCGTGGTGCAGGGTGTGACCGGAAGCGGGAAAACTCTGATGGGCCTGGAGTTTATCTATCGCGGTATTACGCAATTCAACGAGCCCGGCCTGATTGTGGTGTTTGAGACCAACCCCGACAAACTTATTCGCGACGCCGCCGAATTCGGCTGGAACCTCGAGGAGCTACAGCAGCAGAAGAAGCTGCAAATCATCTTTACCAGCCCGCAGGTGTTCGATCAGGAGCTGCGTTCGCCGGACAGCCTGCTCATGGAAACCGCGAACGAAATGGGGGCCCAGCGGATTTTCGTGGATGGTGTTGGCCTGCTAACGCCCACTCCGGGTCCTACGAATCTCGCAAGAAGCGGGTTCCGCCAATCCTTTCAGCAATTGATCGAGTCGTTGAACCGCGAAAACCTGACGGCCATGTTTTCCCTGGAGACTGGCTCCACAGCGGATTCCCTTGCCACCGTGGAAATGGCCGATTTTCTCTCGGATACGGTCATCCAGTTGGGTCGCAACCGGCGCGGCCGGCACATACTGCGCTGCTTGGAGGTGGTGAAAAGCCGTGGGCAGGATTATGAAGCTGGAGAGCACACCCTCCAGATCATCGGGGGTCGCGGCTTGGAGGTTTTTCGTCGTGTGCAATCGCCCCAGAGCAGAAATGTGATCCAGCCCACGTCTAGCATCAAGCAGTCGATGACCGGAGTCGACGCGATTGATCACCTCACTGGCGGAGGCATTTTTGAGGGTTCCACGACGATCGTCATCGGGGTTTCGGGAGTGGGAAAGACGGTCCTGAGCACGCAGATTCTACGGGAGGGAGCGTTAAAACACAAAACCAGGGGATTGCTGGTCTCCCTGGATGAGCACCCAGCGCAAATCGCCCGCAATGCCAAGACCTTGGGACTGGATCTCGAAGACCAAATCGCCGACGGAACCCTTCAGATCATGTTCGAGAGTCCGCAAGAATTGGACATCGACGCACACTACAACCGCATTATCCAACGTATCGAAAAGCACGACATTCAACGGATGGTGATTGACGGGATGACCAGTTACAGCGCGGCCATCGGAGAAGTCAGCGTGTATCGCGACTTCTTTCATGCCCTGGTGGCTTTCACCAAGCAGCGCTTGATGACGGCTTTCTTTAATTACGAGAATCCAGAGTTTCTCGGGATCTCCTCCTATATGCCGGATTTTCCGGTCAATTCTATCGTGGATAACCTTATTCTCATGAACCTGGTGGAAATCAACAACGGTCTGCGCCGCTGCATTTCTGTGGTCAAATCGCGGGGAACCAAACACTCGCTCGACACGCGCGAGTTTACCATTGGCCAGGGGGGAATCTCCCTGGTACCGCTGGAAGCGGATTTGGAACCGGCCATCCGTCTGCAGAACTACTCCAGCCTCCTGGGCCGGGCCCCCACCAGATTCTATCTCCCCAAACGAATCAACGGCGCTGCCGCACTGCGGGACAAGTCATGAACCCGGAAGTCTTGGGGCAGCTTGGCCCGAGCGCAGGTTTGCCGCAGGTACCGTCTACACGCTCTCCGCAGGGGCCAGTTTTGGCACCCCAGGGTAGCGAGGTCGAGGTGTCCGCCAAAATGCGGGCGGAGCTGCTCGATTTCGACGCGTGGGCCGAAGTCCTTAACACGTATGGCCGCAGCATGCGCGTGGCCGTTGCCGTGACCGACTCCCAAGGGTTGCTTCTGGGAAAATGTCACAATCCTCAGCCCGTCTGGAAACTGGTTCGTGACGCGGTTTCTGACTGGGGTGCCGGATGTCCCTTCTGCATCACAAAACGGCTGCCTTGCGATGCCGTTGCGGAGGCCTTAAGAAAAGGCACGATCGTCGTGGCGCATGATCAAGCCGGCCTCACGCATGTCGCGGTCCCGCTCGCCTTGGGCAAGCAAAACCTCGGGGCCATTATTGCCGGTCAGGTCTTCGATCGATATCCCGAGCCCCTGTTGTTGCGACGCGTGGCCAAAGACTTTGGCATCTCGGCGCAGGATCTCTGGGAAGCGGCGAAGAAGGAGCGTCCCGTGGCTGGGGACCTTCTACGGGCTTCCGGCGACTTACTGGGCGCGCTCGGTCATGCATTTCTGCAACAGCGTCACAGCGCCATCCTCGAGGAAAAACTGGCGGAAACCAACGACCGTTTTCGCTGGCTGGCGGAGGGCATTCGGGACTACGCACTTTTCACCATGGACACCACCGGGCGCTTCACCAGTTGGAATGTCGGAGCAGAACGCATGTTGGGCTACACCCAGGCGGAGATCCTGGGCCAGAACTTCTCTTGCATTTTTCCGCCGGAAGATATTCAGCGTCGCGTGGCGGAGGGCCAGCTAAACAAGGCTTTGCGGACCGGCCGGTCGGAATATGAAGGATGGAGCATCCGTCGCACTCAGGAGCAGTTCTGGACCAATATCAGCATCACCGCGCTGCCCGGGGGCCGTGAGAGCCCGATTCAAGGCTTTGCCATCATCATGCAAGATACGACGGAACGCCGGAAACTGGCGATCGTTCTCGAAGAAGCCCAGCACGAACGCGCGCGCCTGCAAGAAAAATTTCTTTCGCACGTCTCGCATGAACTCCGTACCCCGCTCACGGCGATCTATTTCTTCACCACCAACGTACTGGATGGAATATTTGGCGAGCTGACTCCCGAACAGCACAAGCATCTGGCGTTGGCTCTCGACAACGTGACCCAATTGAAGGACATGGTCAGCGATCTCTTGGACATCACGCGTGTCGATACGCATAAGTTGACGTTAGCGCATCAGCCCACCAGCCTCGTCAAGACCACCGCCGAGGTTCTCAGCACCTGCGGTACCCACGCGGCCGCCAAGAATATTGGCTTGCATAGCGACTTTGCTGCGAATCTTCCCTTAGTCTGGGCCGATCCCGCCCGGGTGCGACAAATTCTAACCAACCTGATCGATAACGGAATCAAATTCACGCCCGATAGTGGAACCATTTCCGTCAAAGGTAAGTTTTTCGGCGAGGACCGCAGTTTCGTGTGCGTATCCGTGACCGACTCGGGACGCGGAATCAGTCCCGAAAACCGCGAAATGATCTTCGACCGGCTGGCCCAGGTGCAAGGCACCGGCGAAGTCAGCCGCAGCGGTCTGGGTTTGGGTCTGTTTATCTCCAGAGAGTTGGTGACCAGACATGGTGGCCGAATTTGGTTGGACAGCCGCCCAGGATACGGCAGCACTTTCTACTTCACGCTGCCGGTGTTCTCACTGGCCAAGTATTGTTCCCATATCTTCAGTGGGCCAAACCTGGATACCGGTTCCGTCACCCTGATTGCGGTAGACGTGCTCGAGGTGAAGGGCGGCGTACAGGCGGACATCCTGCGAGAGATACGGCAGATTCTGGGGCGCTGCATTCATTCGGGTCAGGACGTGCTCTTGCCCGCGACCGGCGACGAAGGGGCGATCGTCACATTTTTCATCGTCGCTTGCACCGACCCCAAAGGATCTTCGCTGATCGCCAGTCGCATTCTCAGGGATTTGCACAATTTCGACAAAGCGTCACACCTCCGCCCTGCCATTTCTTCCACCACCATGGCAGTCGCTCACGGCCAACCGCGGGAACAGCAGATACACGAAGTCACGGCACGCATCGAAAGCGCCGTTCAGGAGCACCTATTGGATAAAGAAAGGATCAAATGACGCAAACGAACGATTTGATGGCGCAAGAATCCGAGCAAAAGACCGCGAAGAAAATTCTGATTATCGACGATGACGAACATTTTCGCCTGGGGTTAACTCCCCGATTGAAAACCAACGGCTATGCGGTGGTGTGGGCCGGCGATGCCGTAGCCGCTATCTCCGTGGCGCGCAAGGAGTCCCCGGATCTGATCATCCTCGATCTCGGACTACCCGCGGGGGACGGCTTCCTGGTGCTGGAGCGCATGAGAACTCTGCCCGATCTAGTGGCCGTCCCCGTCATCGTGCTCAGCGCGCGAGACCCGGCGGACAACAAGAAGCGTGCGCTTGAGGCCGGGGCTGCGGCATTCTTTCAGAAACCTCCCGATAATCATGAATTCTTAATGGCCGTTCGACACGCCTTGGGAGAAACCGTCGCTCTGTCGACATTCCTTAAGACGTAGCGGAGTTCGCCGTGAACACGAGTTTCTCGGCTTGGGCGCGACGCCACCACCGCGGCCGCTGATCCTGTCCCGATTGTCATCACATCAAATCGTCTAGCCGTAGTTCCCTCACGGCATTCTGGCATTTGCTGTGGCAATCCCTTCTTCGTAGGAGCTCGTATTGCTTTTTGCCGGCTAGCGATGTATGGAGAAGCTGCCCAGGGCCTTTCGCGAGCCCTTTTGTGGATGTGCGGTCCCGCTTTATTTGTCGGGTCTGGTCGGTGTTCATGCAAGGAGCTCACGGATGCCCCTTCTGTCTTTCCTCGACCGCGAGAAATCTGTCGCGCAACCCGGATTCAGCCGATGGCTGGTGCCCCCCGCGGCGCTCGCCATTCACCTTTCCATTGGTCAAGCCTACGCCTTCAGTGTATTCAAGATTCCGTTGACGCAACTGCTGGGCGTGGGCAAACCCCTGCCGCAAGATTGGAAGCAGACGCAGATCGCGTGGATTTTTTCCCTGGCCATCGTGATACTGGGCCTCTCCGCCGCCACTTTCGGGAAATGGCTCGAGGCTGCGGGTCCGCGCAAAGCGATGTTTGCATCGGCGGTGTGCTTTGCCGCGGGATTTTACATCTCTTGTCTGGGCGTGCTCAGCCACCAGCTTTGGTTGTTGTACCTCGGGTACGGCGTCGTTGGGGGCACGGGGCTGGGGCTCGGCTATATTTCCCCCGTGTCCACCCTGATTAAATGGTTTCCGGATCGCCCGGGGCTTGCCACCGGCATGGCCATCATGGGATTCGGCGGCGGCGCCATGATTGGCTCGCCGCTGGCCATCAAGCTGATGGCTTACTTTCGCACGCCAACGGATCTCGGAGTCGGGAAAACCTTTCTGGTTATGGGCACGCTCTATTTCGTATTCATGATGTTCGGGGTGTTCACCGTACGCGTGCCGCGGGAAGGGTGGAAGCCGGAAGGTTGGACGCCGCCGGCCAACCAAAGCGCCATGATTACCACCCGTAATGTGGAGGTGAACGCCGCCTTTGCCACACCGCAATTCTGGCTCCTCTGGGTTGTGCTGTGCACCAACGTCACGGCGGGCATCGGCATCATCGAACAAGCCTCGCCGATGATCCAGGAGCTATTTAAAGGCCGCATCGGTCCCATAGCGGCGGGCGGCTTCGTGGGACTGCTCAGTTTATTCAACATGGGCGGGCGCTTTTTTTGGTCTTCGGTTTCGGACTACATTGGAAGGAAGCCGACCTACTTCATTTTCTTTGCGCTAGGAGCGTTGTTGTATTTCTTCTTGCCGCAGACCGGCGCGAACCATCTGAATAACGTCAAACTATTCGTAGCCATTGCCGCGGTGCTGCTCAGCATGTATGGCGGCGGATTCGCCACCATTCCCGCCTACCTTCGCGATATGTTCGGTACCCATCACGTGAGCGCCATTCACGGACGCCTGCTGACCGCTTGGTCCACGGCAGGCGTGCTCGGGCCGGTGCTGGTGAATTACATGCGTGAATATCAATTGCAGCATGGGGCCGACAAAGCCAGCGCCTATCAAGGGGTATTACACGTGATGGCTGGGCTGTTAGTGGCGGGATTTATCGCCAATTTGCTGGTCCGGCCCGTGGCTGAAAAGCATTGGCTTGCCGAAAGAAACGTTTGAGCCTGCTAGTGGGGACGCGGACAAACCTGCCGCGCGCGCGTGAGACAAATCAAGGAGCACAGCAAATGTCTGAGAATTCCAGCAAATCCTCACCGGCCCTAATTTTGTTTGCCTGGCTTCTGGTCGGCCTACCGCTCGGCTGGGGCGTGTATAACACCTTGCTTAGCTCCATGAAGCTGTTTCAAACTCCCGCAGCAGCCGCAATCAGGCCCGCTTCGCCAACGAAATAATGCGTCCCGGGCTAGCCTCAGGACGGTTACGGTTCATGACCGCACGGTTTGCCTTGGCGAGAGCGTCTCGCGCGCCGCATCTGCGATCAGGTCAATCACCAGATCCGGCGCGGTGAACATCGGAGTGTGGTCCACGCGCTCTGCCCTGATGCTCGCGCCCATACGTTCCGCCATGAACCGCTGCGTCTTTGCGTGAATCATGCGATCCTCTTCCGCGAGCAAATACCACGACGGCTTAGTTTTCCATGCTGGCGTGGGGGCCGGCTCTTGAATGCATGCGAGGGCAATGGGCCGTTGCGTCGCTGCCAGAACGCTGGTCTGTTCGAGCGAGGCTTTGTGGGCCACGGCGTTATGAAACCCTTGCTCCGGCATCCAAATAAATCCATGTGCATCCGGCGCCAGCTTGGGGGCATTCGCGTGCGGCGGCTCGCGATAGAACACCTGCGCCACCGTTTCGCCCTCATCCGGCGCGAGCGCCGCGATATACACGAGAGCCTTCACCCGGTCCTCGCGCAGGCCTCCAATCACCGCTCCACCATAGGCGTGTGCTGCCAGTACTACTGATCCGCTGGTTCGCTCGAGCGCGCGTCGCAAAGCGGCAATATCGTCAGTTAAAGTCGTAAGTGGAATCGGGGCGCAGATCACCTGCAGGCCCAGCCCCTGCAGCGGGAGAACAACGTTGCTCCAGCAAGAGCCGTCCGCCCACGCGCCGTGTACCAACACCACTGCGGCGTTTGGCGGAAACCCCGTCATCGTGAAGCCGCGCTTTCTTTGGCCGGCCTGCCGGAAGCGTTGGCGTCAAGAAACTCCCGGATGGCATCCGCAATCTCCACCACGTGCGTCTCCAATGCGAAATGTCCGGTATCCAGAAACTGCACCTGCGCGCTGGGAATATCTTTGCGAAAGGCCTCCGCGCCTGCCGGAATGAAAAACGGATCGTTCTTGCCCCAGATCGCCAGCAACGGAGGCTGCGACTTGCGGAAATATTCCTGAAACTTTGGATAGAGCTTGACGTTGGACGCATAGTTTAGAAACAGGTCCAACTGAATCTCCTGATTGCCCGGCCGTTCCATCAGCGCCATATCCAACGTGTAGGATTCCGGCGCGACACTTTCCGGGACGGCCACGCCGTGCGTGTACTGCCACTTCGTTCCCTCCAGGGTTAAAACGTTTTGCCGGATTACGTCGCGATTTTCTGCCGTCGGCTCCGCCCAATATTTCCGAATCGGCCCCCACGCATCGCCCAGGCCCTCTTCGTAGGCATTGCCGTTCTGCGAAACGATTGCCGTAACTCGCTCTGGATGCGCCATCGCCAGGCGGAAACCGGTCGGCGCACCATAATCGAATACATAGATCGCGTAGCGGTTGACTTCGAGTGCTTCCGTAAACGCTTCGATGGTCAAAGCCAACGCGTCGAACGTATAGGCATATTTTCGTTCGGCGGGCACCTCCGTGAATCCGAATCCTGGCAGGTCCGGCGCGATCACCCTGTAGCGATCGGCGAGGCGCGGAATCAACTCGCGGAACATGAACGATGATGATGGGAACCCATGAAGTAATAGAACTACTGGTGCGCTCGGATCGCCCGCGGATCGATAAAACACCCGCACCCCATCTGCTTCCACGCTGTGCATAGACGTTAGCGGCACGGACGCCTGGGCCTCGCGGTTTGCCGTTTGCTCCAATGGATTCTTACTCATGGAATTCCTGCTCATGCTTTGCCCGCGGACATTGGCTCTGCAACGTGCTAGGCCAAACGGGTCGAATCAAACGCTGCTTGGATGCTTGAGCCAGGAAGAAGACTACTGGCTTTTTTTGACACCCAAAACCAAAACTCCAACACGCGGATCGAGAGGGGATCGCTCAAGCGCAAATTAACGCGACTCCTGCGCCGCAAACCGGGGAAACCGGGACGGCGAAACCGCAGGACGGGAAACGGGGCGAAGGACGGAATCCGGGGGAAAACCGTTGAAGCGACGAGACTTCTTCCCGCTGCCCAGCCGTTCTCGGCGCGTCTCAACCCGGTTGTCTCATTCCATTCGAACGATATACCTATAGGTAAAATATCTTGACAATGCAACAATCCCGTGCTACCGTGTCGTATGTTGATGAGCTTCAGCCTCGCGTCCTCCTTCCAGCAACTGCGGGTCTCCTTTCCCTCGCCCCAATTCCGCCCGCTCTCCCCACCTCCAAACGCCCGGCACGACCAAATTCCGTTGCCGCCAAATCGCCCCTTTAGAATGATAACGATACGAATTGCTCCCCGCGTAAACCCTTTCCCCTCACAACGATACAAATTCCCCTACCGTAGACACATCCACTCCCGTAACTCATTTGTTTTCAACTTGAGAATTATGGCTCCGGTCGAACCATGCAATGGCGCCGCGCAGTCCGCCGCGCAATGCCGCCTCGCCGCAGTGAATCGCTGTCGCGCCGCCCGCCATGCCGCGCCGGCACGCGAATTTGCGCGCCCATGGACTATGCTTTCCGTGGTGGATCGCTGGTAGCGCGTGCCACGCGCGGAACTTGACATAAGCCGTAAAAGAAAGTAAAAGAAAGAATTCGAAAGGAATAGAAATGGCTGCTGGCGTCAGCGCGGGAAAGAAAAAGGGGCTGCACGCGATCGCGGACGCGCGCGGGGTGATCGCCGCCCTGGCGATCGATCAGCGCCATGCGCTGCGCACGCTCTTTGCCACCGTCATGCACGTGGACGCGGCGCGCGTTCCCGCCGAGGTGCTTGTCCACTTCAAAGAAGCGGTCAGCCGCATTCTGACGCCGCATGCGAGCGCCATTCTTTTGGATCCTGAATATGGCTTGCCGGCCGCCAGCCAGCGCGCCAAGACGGCCGGGCTGCTGCTAGCCTATGAGCAGACCGGCTACGACGATAAGGTTTCGGGCAGATTGCCACGGCTGCTGGATCACTGGTCGGTGCCGCGGTTAATGGAGCAAGGAGCTAACGGCATCAAGCTGCTGCTATATTACTCAACCACGAGCGAAACCTCGATCAACGCTCAGAAACACGCCTTCGTGGAAAATGTCGGCGCCGAATGCGCTGCCGCGGACATTCCTTTTTTCCTGGAACTGGTGAGTTACGCGGAAGGGGTGGATGAAAAAGGCGCGGACTTCGCGCGTGGCAAGCCAGAAATCGTAATCGAAAGCATGCGCGAGTTTTCCCATGCGCGGTACCAGGTGGACGTGCTGAAGGTGGGCGTGCCGGTAAATGTGGCGTATGTGCAGGGTTCGCCGTCTGCGAAATCCGAAGTTTTACATAGCCGGGGAGAAGCCTTGCAGCTTTACCGGCGAGCCGCCGAGGCCACGCACCTGCCCTTCATTTACCTTTCCCATGGCGTAAGCAATCAGGCCTTCCAATTCGCATTGCAGCTGGCCGCAGAAGCCGAGGTGAAATTCAGCGGCGTGCTCTGCGGTCGGGCGACCTGGAAGGAAGGGGTGTCCGTGTCGATCGAGAGAGGCG
>Ga0302325_10026958_pt1 | contig 11923 bp, 10 predicted proteins | sample Palsa_T0_2_FD_201948 | JGI IMG/M metagenome (GOLD analysis project Ga0302325, IMG submission 201948) | Peat permafrost microbial communities from Stordalen Mire near Abisko, Sweden - Palsa_T0_2 | ecosystem: Environmental > Terrestrial > Soil > Palsa > Peat permafrost | place: Sweden: Abisko... | reverse complement strand
CCTTCGGGTTGTTCTTCGACAGCACCTTCGTGATCGCCGCCGTCAACGTCGTCTTGCCGTGGTCAATGTGCCCAATCGTCCCCACGTTCAAGTGCGGCTTACTGCGCTCGAATTTCTCCTTCGACATCGCGCGTTATCCTCTCGGATCAAGGCTTCGCGGTCGCTGCCGCGCTCGTGCTATTCACTCGCCTGCGGACCGCTTGCTGCCGCCGAACTTACAATGGAGCGGGGGACGGGGCTCGAACCCGCGACCATCTGCTTGGAAGGCAGAGACTCTACCACTGAGTTACCCCCGCTCATGCCTCACTCGCTACAACATGGAGCCTGGGACCGGGATTGAACCGGTGACCTCGTCCTTACCAAGGACGCGCTCTACCAACTGAGCTACCCAGGCCCGAACCGGTTCGCCTACTCTCTTCCTGCGTTCGCGCTGGAAACTCGCCGAGCCATTCCGCTCTCGAAATCCTTCGCGAGGCCCTCGCCGCGATTTTCTTCACATCTTCGGGACCAGCCGCTCGGAGTCGCATGAGACGCTGGTGGACGGGGGAGGATTCGAACCTCCGTAGCCCGCAAGGAGCGGCAGATTTACAGTCTGCTGGTTTTAGCCACTCACCCACCCGTCCGGCGAAACGCGCTCGGGACACAGCTGTCGTCTCCCGCAAACCGAACCAGAACTGTACCGGACTGCTGTACGGGGCACTCCGAAATGCAGAAAGGGCTCGTGTGTGGACACACCAGCCCTGTTCGCTTTTTTCGCGAGGAATCCGTCCTTATACCCGACCGCTGAATCCCGGTCCCCTTAAACTCAGCTGGCGGAGGGAGTTGAACCCCCGACCCTCTGATTACAAATCAGATGCTCTACCAACTGAGCTACGCCAGCCCTGCGCAAACCGTGCGAATATATCGCAGCGGCAATCAAATTGCAAGCAAGTTTCGCCACCCCCAGCAAAACCATTGCCAGCATGCCACTTATCTTGGCTGATTCAATTTCCCGGATGCCCTATTGTACAGCGGGCTTGGCAAATTCGGAATCACTCAAGTCTACGTTGTGATGCACTTCGCTGAACGTCAGCACGTACGTCGTGTCTCCGTTGGCCTGGCGCCATACGAACGGAACTTTCACGCCGTCGACGTCGCGATAATCATCAAACTCGTCGCGCGATTCCGAGACGCCGTCCGCGTCGTGATTCTGGCTGACCACGCGCAGTAGAAAACCGGTCTTCGCGTCGAAGTACATCTTCGTCGGATCGCCGCCTTCGGGCACGCCGGCTTCGATAACCCACGTATCGCGGTCGCCGATCTTTTCCACGCCCGTCACGACCATGCTTGTGTAAACGCGACGCATCTTGAAAGCATGAAGAAAATCCGCGCCACGCTTGGATTCGGCAAGCTCCGGTCCAGTCTGCTCGCGCAAGCCGTTCTTCGGATCGTCGGTCCAACCTTGTATGCCGTCAAATCCCTGCTGGAACACCGCGCCGTTGATGATCACCGCGGTCATGAATTTGTTCGGTGCCTTTTCGTGAACCATCACCGTGCCGGACAGATCCGCCGATGGAACTTCGATCGTGCCCATCATCGCCTGCGATGTGAGTTTCTCCCAGGCATCGCGCCCGCCAATCGCCTTCTCGTAGCGATCGAGAATCTCGCCGACCTTTGGATACGTCGCTGAGGAAGCGGGTTTCCCGGTAGCCGGTGCATCGGTTTGTGCCGGCGACTGACCGCGACCCGCAATCGGCGCGACCAGTAGTAGCGCGATTATCGCAGCTATGGGGACATCTCGTCGCATCGCCAGGTACGTGCTGTTGTGAATGACTGAAACTCCCCAGTGAAGAACCGCGATCAACGCCCTTGTGGTGTTAGACGCTTCTGACCCATCGTTGGTTGCCGCGACATCTTTCCCATACTCAATCCGGCGCCGAGACATTACACTAAATCCGGAAGCAGAGAATCACCGCGATATGCCCATCGCCAGTACAAAGCGCGCTTGGATTGTGGTGGCTGTGATGATCGGCCTGGCCGCAGCAGGTGCGGGCGTCTATCTTTACCGCTTGCACCGCCCGCTTCCGCCAGCGAGCGCTGGCGCCGAGCCTGACATCATGAGCCAGCTTCCACCGGGCGCGCCGGTGATTGCTTATATAGATGTGGCAGCGCTGCGAAAGTTGCAGGCGTCGCCGCTCGCATCCATGCTGGGCCTTGCCGGCGCTGATCCTAAAGAAGATCGCGACTACCAAAACTTCGTGCGCGACACGGGCTTCGACTATGCGCGCGACCTCGACAAGGTCGCGATTGCCATCTGGCCCACGACTCTGCCGACGCCGAATGGAGGGCTTGGCGAAAACCAAGCCGTGGCCGTCGCCGACGGACGCTTCGACCGTGACAAGATCAAAGCCTACGCCCTGCGCTACGGACAAGCGGTGACGCAGGGGACGCAATCGTTCTACGTCGTGCCGGGCGATCCGCCTGTCGCTTTCGCGTTTCTTTCAGCAACTCGCATAGTGCTCAGGAACGGGAAAAATTTAAGCATTCCGGAGCAGCTGCCTAATGCGTCCGAGAAGAATGCGATGCAAGGCCGCATCAACCGCGTGGCGGGTGCGCCGATCTTCGCGGTGGCGCGAACGGACGCCCTGCCCAAAAGCTTCTACGACAATTTCAAGAATTCCCCGCAGCTGCAAGGCCTGGTGCGCAGCGTCAAGGGCCTGACGTTTGCGGGCCAGCCGCAGGGCGACCGCATTGACGTGGCGCTCGACGCCGAATGCGATTCCCTGGCGCATGCTGCCGAGATCGCGACCCTGCTCGACGGCTTCCGGATGTTCGGCACGATCGCGCTCTCCGATCCGAAAACGCGCCGCCAGATGACGAAAGAGCAGGCTGCGCTTCTTACCGCCCTCGCCAGCCAGGCAAAGGTCACTCATCAGGACCGATGGGTGCGAATGACGCTTGGCGTGACGCCGGAAATGCTCGGGCCCGCTGGTTCCAATCACGCCGAACTGCGCTGAGCAATTCAATTAACCCGTTAAATTGAGGGCCAAGTCCGCGGAGGGCGGCCCTCGAACGCGTCTTCGAGTAGGGCGCGAATCGCATCCCGCTCGAGCGGGCGCGGATTATACGAGGGAGTTTTGACGGCTAGATCCGCGGCATGGTCGAGGCCCTCGCGTTTCATTCCGATGGATTCGAGCGAGAGCGGCGCGTCCATGCCGGCTTCGAGAGCGTAAAGGCCCTGCGCGGCGGATTTAGACTGGAGGGCGCGTGCGATGCGCTCCATCGCCTGCGGCGCGGCCGGGGCGTTGTACGCCGTGGCGTGCGGCAGCAAGACGGTGTGCGTTTCCGCGTGCGGCAGATTGAACGCGCCGCCGAGGATGTGGCACAGCTTGTGATGCAGCGCCATTCCCGCCGCTCCCAACGACGCACCGCCGAGCCACGCGCCATAGAGCGCGAGCGAGCGCGCCTCCATGCTTGCGGGCTCCTTCACTACAACTGGAAGGCTGCGCGCCATCGCGCGAATTCCCTCCTCCGCCATCAGCGAAACGATGGGATTCGCCTCCTGTGCGTAAAGAGCCTCAACGCAGTGCGCGACCGCGTTCATGCCGCTGGTGGCCGAAAGCGTAGCGGACATACTCATGGTCAGCGCGGGATCGTAGAGTACCGTCTTCGGAAGGACGAGCGGGTCGCGCGCGTTTTTCTTGATGCCGCCTTCGGTGAGGCCCCAGGTGGAAGTCATCTCCGATCCTGCGTACGTGGTGGGAATGCAAAGGATCGGATGGCCCGAAATTAGCGCGATCGCTTTGGCGAGGCCCGTGGCGGAGCCTCCGCCGATGGCGACGTAACAGTCCGCATTCAGACGTGCGGCCTCGGCGCGTCCCTCTTGGGCGGTTTCCGCCGGAACGTGCATTACCGCGCGATCGAAAACTCCCACGGATTTCGAGCCAAGCCGCGCCGCCAATTCGTCGGCAAGCTTTTTGCGCCCGGGCGTGGCGATCACGAGCACGCGCGATGCGCCGAGGCGGTCTATTTCCTCCGGGGTTTTCGCGAGGCTTCCTTCGCCGAATACAACGCGGGAAGGCTGCGACTGATAGACGAAAGAAAGTTTCTGCTCAGAAGGCATGCGCGGTCTCCCTGTTTTAGTGTTTCGTGGAACCGTGGTTGGGAGCATTCGGCGTTAATTTCCGGATGACAAATTCCTGAAGCACATTGGCGGCGGCAGCTGCGCCAGTATCAATCAATGCGTTTTCGAATGTTAGTCCGACGCCAGTATCTTTGGCGGGATAGTAAAGATTCGAGATGCCTGCTGAGGCGAAGTTTCCAAGAATGCTCGAGTAATTCGCCTGCCAGCGCTTATTGTCGCCCTTGCAGATCACTGCATTCGCGATCGCGTACAAAAGCCGGGCGCGCGTGGTCCCGGTTCCCCGGTAGAAATAGCGCGGATCCTGTTTCAGGAGCGACGGAAGGATGGCGCCTCCGATGAACGTGCTCGTAGCCAGATCGGCGTAGGCGGCGCCGTAACGCTTTCCATAACCTTCCGCACCTTGTCCATACCCGCCGTATTGATCGGACGCCTGCTCGAGTCCCGCGGCGGCCGCAGTTATGCCGAAGGTGACCGGGTCTACCGCGTCCTTCCAGGCTAGCTTGAATTTTTGCTTCGAGGTGAGAGGAGCTGCATCGGGGACGTAGCTAACATAGAAATTTGGAATGACGCCGAAGACACGCTGCTTCTCTTCATCTTTGAGCTGCACTTCTGCGACTTCGGTCTGCGTGAGCCCAACCCGAACCTCAGTGGTAGCGGCAGCAAGAGTCAGCGTGATTTGCGGGACAATGCTGACCTCTCCAGCGCGCAGGATTCCAGAAGTTAACTGAGTGGCGAAACCTTCGGACGTAATCGTGAGATGGAAGGGCCCGGGAGCAACGCCGGAAAAAGAGAATTGCCCATCGTCGCCCGACACCACGTCCTGGTTTGGCGATTGATCTTCGCGTGCGAGTGTCACTCGCGCTCCGGCGACCGCAGCGCCGGTTTGATCGAGAATTGTTCCAATGATCCTTCCAGATGATTGCTGGTCCATTGCCTGGCCGGCGGCTGGGGGCTGCTGAGATTGAGCCAGGGATGGATGGGTCCAGAACAAAACGATCAGGCCGAGACTGAGTAGACTTCCCGACTGAAGGGCCGGGCGCCAAACAATTCGGTTCAGAGGCTTCTTTCGCGCGAATTGTTTTGTCGAATTCACGATTGCCTGCCGCCCGACATATAAATCCACTATAAGCCGTGCTCCTGCCTTCGATGTCGAGTGAAAAGGCGCAGTTGCCCAAGCCGATACAACTGCGCGCCCAGCCTTTGCTAATGCCGAAGAGCTGAGCGGAAGCAGTGTCGCTAAATGCGCTTAGGGTAAGGCGAAGGCGATGACGGAATCGCCGGGGGCGTCGTTGAAGTAGCCGCTGACGGCGACGATGCCAGGCCCGCCGAAGGCTTCGACGACAACGTACTGCTTGCCGTTCTTGCCGATGTAAGTGATCGGGATTGTGTGAGCGCTCGCATCAATTTTCTCGGCCCACAATTCCTTGCCCGTGCGCGCGTCGAACGCGCGGAAGCGGCCGTCGTTCGTGGCGCCGATAAAGATCAAGCCGCTCGCGGTGACAATCATCGAGCCGGTGTTAGGCGCTCCTGTGTGAGGAAAACCCTTGTCGGCGAGCGCGTCCACCGTGCCGAAGGGAACGCGCCAGACGATGTCGCCGGTCTTCGCGCTAACGGCGAATAATTCCGCCCAGGGTGGATTGATGCACGGCCAGCCCGTCTTGGGATCCCAGTAGCGCGTGTTATAGCGAATGCCGGTCCCAGGATAGATTTTTTCGTATGGGCCGCCGGTGGGATTTTCCTTCTCTCCCTTGACCAATCGGCCGACCTGCGCGGTATTGAAATCCGTGGTTCCAAAAATGTAATCGAGCTTTGGGTCAAACGCGACACCGCTCCAATTGGCAGCGCCTTCCCTGCCCGGAGAAACGATGGCCATTTTGTTCGGATCGGCGCCGAAGGGAGTAAACGGTCCGTTGCTGTAGAGATTATTTTTTTCCCAGAGGTCCTTGCAGAACGCGGCGTGCTCCGGCGTCAGGTTGTAGATATCGTCCTTCGTGATGCTCATGGGAGCGAGCGGCGGAGGCTTCAGCGGAAACGGCTGCGTGGGCGAAGTTACTTCGCCGGGGACATCCGATTGCGCTACGGGCCGCTCCTCGAGTCCAAACAGAGGCGTGCCATTGGTGCGGTCGAACAGAAAAAGCGTCCCTTGCTTGCTGAACTCAGCGACGCCCGGAATTGTTTTCCCGTTGCGCTTAACGTCGAAAAGCGTGGGCGGCGCGGGCACGTCGTAGTCCCAGAGATCATGGTGCACGAGCTGCCGATACCACACGAGTTTGCCGGTGGAGGCGTCAAGCGCGACGAGGCTGTCGTTGTAGAGTCCATCGCCGAGACGCTGGCCGCCGTAGTATTCCGTACCTCCGCTGGGCGCAATCGGGACGAAGACAAGTCCTCGCTCCGCATCGAGCGTCATGAAACTCCAGACGTCCGTCCCGCCTTTCGCGTCGAAGCTGGTGCCCAGCCAAGTTTCGTGGCCGGGCTCGCCGGGCTGCGCCTTGGTGTAGAAGGTCCATACAATCTTGCCAGTATGAGCATCCAATGCGCGCACCGACTGCACTCTGTTTTCACCGCAGATAATCAGATCGTGATAGACGACGGGCGCCGCGGCCGGGCTGACGCCGGCGACAAAACCGCCCTCGCCAAATCCTTCAGCGGGCTTACCCGTTTTCGCGTCGAGCGCGAGCATCTGACTGCCGGAGACCCCGAGAAAAATGCGCGGCGCGGTGTTCGCGTCGCCGGGCCAATAGGAAAGGCCTCGTGGACGCGTGCCTTTCGTCTCGAATTTCCAGATTTGCAGGCCGGTGACGGGATCGAGCGCGTACACGTTCTTGCCCGCGTCGAAATAGAGGACGCCGTCAATCACCAGCGGGGCGCCTTCGGAGTTCATGTCATCTTTGGCGTCGCCGGTATGAAAGGTCCACGCGCGGCGCAGCTTGGTGACATTTTTCGCGTTGATCTGCTTTAGAGGGGAGAACCGCTGCGCGCCGGAATCGTGGCCGGCGTAGGGCCAATCTGTTTGCGCGAGCGCGGGCGCGGATGAAAACAACGCGGCGAGGAGACTAAAACAAAACGCGGCGCCCGCGAGAGCGCCGCGTTTGAAACTTCGCGAAGATTTCGGAAAGGGCATTCGCTCGAAGTTATTTCGCAGCGAGGAGCGGAGTGACGTCCTTGTCGAATTGATCGTAGGTGCGGGCTTCCTTGTAGAACGCGACGTTCTTGCCGGTGCGATCGAAGATCATAGTCATGGGGAGCGCAGTATCCCAGCGCGAGTCCATGTCTTTATAAAACTGATCTTCGGTATTCGCTGCGATGTACACCGTAAACGGTGGCTTGGTCTCGCTCAGGTACTTCTGCAATTCGTCTTTGTCGGTGACGTCGTTCATCGACACTTCGATGACCTGCAAGCCTCTGCCCTTATACGTGTTCTGAAGCTTGATAATGTCGGGAAATTCCGTGTGGCACGGGACGCACCAAGTGGCGAAGAAGTTCAGGACGACAACTTTGCCCTTGTTCTGCGCGACAATGTCCTTGATGTCCTTGGGCTCGACGGATTTTATATCGGACGATTGAGCGCGGACAGCTGGCCCGGCGGCGCCGACCGCAAAGACCGCCGCCAAAACCAATAGATAAAAGCGCTTGTGCCAAGTCTTCACTGGCCGCTCCCAGACGTGGGGGGCGGCGAGGCGAGCATTTTCACGGCTGCGTCCTGGACCTGCGTGAAGGTCGAGCCGGTGATGTTCACGAAATTCGCGACGACCTGGCGATTGTCGTTGACGAGAATGGTGTTGTCCGCCGCGGGAGCGAGCTTATAGAGGCGCATGCCCAAATCCAGATTGCCTTTGGCGAAGTAAACGAGTGGAATCTGAATGCCCTTATCGGCGGCGAGCTTTTCGAGCCATTCTTTCGTGTCGGCGCCTTCGGTCATGACGACGAAGCCCTTTAGATTCTTTTGCGATTTGACGAGCGCATCGAGCTTAACGATCAAGTCCGCTGCCCCGTCGCTCGGCTTGTTGAAAAACCCGATGAGGGTCGGCGCGGCGCCGTATTCGCACACATAGCAGGTGTCCTGGCCCTTGTACTTGCCGGTGACGTCAATTACGCGCAGAGAGGGGGTCATTGCGCCAACCTGTCGGCCGGAGACGAGCGGGCCGGAAGCAACAGCAGGCTGCGCGGAAGCCGTTGCGGCCGGAGCGGCGCCACCTTCACTCGAAGTGCTGCCGTTGGCCGCGGCGGCATCGGCCATCTTGATGGCGCTGGCCGCGTCAGAGCCGTCTACGGGCAATTTCAGCGCGACCCATTTGTACCAGCCGCCTTCGAGAACCTTCGTGTTGAGGTAGCCGAACTCCGCGAGCTTCTTGTACATGTCGAGCGAGTCTTCGTCATGGTTGCATGGGCAGTAGAGCACGAGCATTTTGTTGCGCGGGAGCGGAATCGGCGGCTTCACCTGCTGAACCCAGGGATAGTTGATCGCGCCCGGAATGTGGCCTTCGGCGTAGGCTTCTTCGGGCTGGGTATCAACGAGCTGGAAGCTGGCGTCGTGATTGTCCATCATCTTCTTAATGTCGGCGGGAGTGATGAACTGGGCCGGGGGAGCGGCCATCGCTGTGGGATCGTCAAATCCGGGCTGTGCATCGTCCTGAGCCACGGCATATTTCGGTGTCAGCGAAAAAAGAGCTGTCGCCAAGGTTCCGATCGCGAGCCATTTAGCTAGAGTTTTCATGTCATTCCCCCCTGCTTCTATCCGGCCGGATGCCGCGCGCCTGTTTATTTAGATTCGCGGCCCAAGCGTAAGGATTTCCGGCCCCAAATTCGGATGTTACTCACGGCCTCTAACTGTGTCAAGGATGAGTACTTGCGGGCCATGAACCACTCCATGACAACCGAGGCATTTCTGCCTCTCATATAGTTAGACGCGAGGTTGCGCGGCTGGTTTCAAAAAACTGCTCAGGGGGCGGGGAGCGTGAAACCGTAGATCACTCCATCCACGGGATACACGACGTACTGGCGGCCGTCCAATTCGTAGGTCATTGCCCCAGTGCCCAGCGATCCGCCTGGATACATGTGCCAAAGGACCTTTCCCGTGGCGGCGTCAAGCGCGACCAGGCTCGACGAGCTGTCCGCGGTGAAAACCAGGCCGCCGGCAGTGGACAAGATGCCGGATTGCCCGCCACGCCCCTCGGTGTCGGCCGTCCAGCGGGTCTTACCGGTCTGAACGTCAATCGCCTTGAGCATGGATTTCGATGACAGGAAGAAATCTCTTCCCGCCCAACCCTCAGCCATTTTCCCCGGCATCGTCAAATAGAACACTCCCATCGCTTCGCGCGAATTCACGTAGATGAGGCCCGTGTCGGGATCGTAGCTCGGCGCCTGCCAATTTGTGCCGACGCCTCCGGTGACCAACACGCCATCGGGCTGAGGCTCCTTGTCGCGGAGCGGAATCGGCTGGCCGCGCTCGTCGAAGCCCGAGAGCCAGTTCGCGGGAACAAAAGCCTCGGAGACAAGCGCCTTGCCATCCGTGCGGTCGAGCACGAAGAACAGACCGTTCTTCCCTGCCTGCGCGAGCATCTTTCGCGGCTTCCCGTGAAATGGACCGTCGAAAAGTACGGGCGTCATGACCATGTCCCAATCGTGCGTGTCGTGTGGCGACGTCTGAAAATACCAGACGAGCTTGCCGGTATCGGGATTCAACGCCACGATCGTGCAGGTGTAGAGGTTCGCGCCGGCGCGCGTGTCGCCGTTCTCAACAGGATGCGGATTGCCCGTGCCCCAGTACAGCAGATTCAACTCCGGGTCGTACGTGCCGGTGAGCCACGTCATTCCGCCGCCGCGCGTGACTACGTTGGTATCGTGCGGCCATGTCTTCCATGCGGGATCTTCCGGCTTGGGCATGGAGTCCCAGCGCCACTCCACTTTTCCGGTCATCGGGTCAATGGATTGAAGAAATCCGGGAAGATCGGCGGTGTCGCCGGAAGTGCCGACAATGATGTGATCGCGAATCACGAGCGGCGCCATGCTGCCGAATGCTTTCAGCGCGGGATCGTCAATCTGAATCTGCCAGATCATTTTTCCGTCGCGGGCGTCGAGGCAGAGAAGTTGCGCATCGAAAGTGGTCAGAAAGAGGCGATCCTTCCACATGGCGAGACCCTTGTTGCCTCCGCTGACGGACTCCCCGGGACGCGCGAAGTGCCAGACTTGCCGGCCGGTGCGAGCGTCCACCGCCCACGCCTGATTGCCACCCGCGATGTAGAGGATGCCGTTCACTTCGAGGGGCATGGATTGCAGACCCTGCGTGTGCGCCTGAAACGCCCAGGCGAGACTCATCGCGCCAACATTTGTTTTATTGATTTGCGTGAGGGGGCTGAAGCGGCGGCCGGTGTAGTCGCCATTGTACGTGGGCCAGCTATCCGTGGGAGGCGTCAGGATCTTTCCCGGGTCCAAGTCCTGACCGTGCAAATGCGACGGCGTTAACAGCAGAACAAATAAAGCAGGAGCCAGCCACTTCTTCACTTCAAGGTCTCCAGATACGTGAAGAGATTGTGCATGTCGGCGTTGGTGTACTTTTGCAGCAGCTCGGCATGCACGGCAAGAGGATCGTGCACTTCGATTTTCACGGCGCTCGTCGGCCAGGAGTGATACCAGCCGTCCTTGCCCATGATGGCCACGTTGAAGTCGTCGTTGAGCAGGAGCGTGCCTTCGAAGGTTTTCCCGGAAGGCAGCGTCACAATTGCAGTTGCAGGCGTGCCCGATGGATAGAGAAAGCGAACCTCGAGGTCGGGAGGATTGTATTTCTTGGCGACGCCGGCGAGATCGCCGGTGGGCGAATGGCACGTATTGCATTTGCCGGGCCCGTTGAAATAGGCCTTACCTGCTTCGACCGTTCCCGTCGCGAGACGCTCCGCGGGAATGTCGTTGGGATATGGGCCGTAGCGGGTGTGCAAATCAAAGAGAGAGATCTGCGCGTTGAGGAAGGCGACGATATCGGAAATCTGCGACTGGGTCATTGGGAAGGGCGGCATGCCTTTATCGGGGCGGCCCCCAGTGACCACAACTCCGATGAGGTCTCCGCCCTTGTCGTGGCGGACGAGCGAGGAGCGAATAAGATCGGGTCCGCGGCCCCCAGTGGCGTCTTCCGCGTGACATGCCGAGCAGTTTTCCTTGAAGATCACCCGGCCGCGCTCGGCCGCCGCCGCTTGCGCTGCCAACTCGGCAGGAGTCGGCGCCGCCGCACGAGGCGGAGCGCCTTGCGCTGCTAGCGACGCGACCACCCCGAGAATTGCTAACACGACGAGAGCGGGCTTCTTCAACGGAATCCCCCTGGGTCCAGACAGCTACATGGACGGCAACGACGATACACCGGTTGCAGAAATTTTCTAGTGCCCGGCCTTCGTCAACGTCGCGCCCGTTATTTTCTTTGTCTCATTCGCCCAATTCGGGCCCGGATAGCTGAACAGCAGACTATATCCCGGCGATCCGCCCGCGACCACGATGTGAAAATCGTCCGGGCTTTGAACGATCGGGACTTTCCCTCCCGGCTTCAGAGCGTTCTTGAAAATTTGCGCACGATCCGGACGAATGCGGCCGTCGGCGATGGACTGATTGATCTCGTCAATTTCGCTCGCGTGCCCAAAGCCACTCGTGGCCGCGAGAAGCTTCTCATAGGGAATGCTCGTATGTTCATACAGCCATGCTTGCAAGCTCTTCCGCGTGTAGCCGAGCTTCCCCAGCTCGTACGCGCAGTCCGGGTGAAGCACCAATATATATGTTTGCGAGTGGACCCAGCCGAAGACCACGTTGCTCGTCCGGGCG
>Ga0302325_10026956_pt1 | contig 11924 bp, 10 predicted proteins | sample Palsa_T0_2_FD_201948 | JGI IMG/M metagenome (GOLD analysis project Ga0302325, IMG submission 201948) | Peat permafrost microbial communities from Stordalen Mire near Abisko, Sweden - Palsa_T0_2 | ecosystem: Environmental > Terrestrial > Soil > Palsa > Peat permafrost | place: Sweden: Abisko... | reverse complement strand
AACAGCTCGGTGAGCTTGCGCAAGCCGACGGCGGCGGCGGACGGCGCCTTGAAGCTCTCGAGCGACTCGAACGTGCCGCCGGCCGTCTCAAAGTGATCGAGCGCATGGCGCGCGTTGGCCGGCCCCATGCCGGGCAGAAGCTGCAGCACGCGGAACGCTGCGATCGTGTTGCGCGGGTTGTCCGCCCAGCGCAGGATCGACAGCAGATCTTTGACGTGCGCCGCCTCGAGAAACTTCAGGCCGCCGTACTTCACGAACGGAATGCGCCGCCGCGCGAGTTCCACTTCGAGAATGTCGCTGTGGCTTGAGCCGCGAAACATGACGGCCTGACGCCTGAGCGGCACGTTGGCCTCGCGCCGCCGCAGCACTTCGTTGCAGACGTACTCCGCCTGGGTCGCAAGATCCGGCACCGTCACCAGGCGCGGGCGGCCGCCGCCGCCGCGAAATGCCAGGAGGTGCTTGCGATACTGGCGCGGCGCCTCGCTCATGAGCGCATTTGCAGCATCGAGCACCGGCTGGGTCGAGCGGTAGTTCTGCGCAAGGGTGACGACCTCGGCGCGCGGTTCGAAGCGTTCGGGGAAGCCCAAAATATTGTCGACCGCCGCGGCGCGGAACGAGTAGATCGCCTGCGCATCATCGCCCACCACGGCGAGCCCGGCGCCATCGGGCCGCAAGGCGTGCAGGATGTCGGCCTGCAGCTTATTGGTGTCCTGGTACTCATCGACCAGCACATGATCGAAGTTGCCGCTCACGTGTTCGGCCAGGCGCGCCTCGCCCATCATCGCGTGCCAGTAAAGCAGCAGGTCGTCGTAATCGAGGAGGTTCGCGCGCTGTTTGCGCTCCACGTAGCCGCGATACAGCTTCGATAGATCCGCCTCCCACTGCTGGCACCACGGATACTGCTCGGTGAGCGTGTCCTTGAGCTGCCGTCCGGTGTTGACTCGGTAGGAGTAGATCTGCAGGCAGGTTTCCTTGCGCGGGAAGCGCTGCTCTTTGGCGGCAAGCCCGAGTTCCTGGCGCACGCCGTCCATGAGGTCCGCGGAATCCGCCCGATCGATGACCGAGAACTGCGGATCGAGCTTCAAATGGCGCGCGTAGTGGCGCAGCAGGCGGTTGCCGACGGAATGAAAGGTCCCCGTCCAGGTGAGCCGCTGCAGCACCGTCTGCGAAAGGCCTCCCAACGGCTCATTCAACGCCTTCTTGATGATGTCGTGCGCGCGCCGGCGCATCTCGGTGGCCGCGCGCCGCGTGAAGGTCAGCATGAGGATGCGCGCCGGATCCACCCCGTGCAGGGTCAAATGCGCAACGCGGTGCGCAAGCGTGTCGGTCTTGCCGGTGCCGGCACCGGCGACGATGAGGAGCGGCCCGGATTTGAAACCCTTCGGCGCGAGCGCATCTCCATAGCAGACCGCCTTCCGTTGCGGACCGTTGAGCTTTTCCAGATGCAAGGCGGTAGCCACGGGCGGCGACTATACGGAACGTAGCGCCGTTGGGCCATCGATGTGGTTCACAGCCGCGCGCTGCGCAAAGTGTGCGCTTCACAGGATTTTCGCTTGGACGCGCGCGCGCAGCGACGCTAGGCTTGCCGGCATGACGCCGGAGAAGAGCACCAGTTACTTTCGCGGCCGCGTGGTTCAAGTCACGGTCGATGAAGTCGTGCTGCCGAACGGCCATCGCACCGAACTTGACGTCGTCCACCACCCCGGCGGCGCGGCCGCCGTCGCGCTCGATGCCAACAGGCGCATCTGCCTCTTGCGCCAATACCGCTACGTCGCCGATGGCTGGGTGTGGGAGCTGCCCGCCGGGAAGCTCGAGCCGCAGGAGGCGCCGCTGCGCACCGCGCAGCGCGAGCTTGCCGAGGAGGCGGGGTTCGAAGCTCGGCAGTGGCACAGCCTCGGCAGCTATTTGAGCTCCCCGGGGGTATTCACCGAGGTGATTCATCTTTTTCTCGCAACCGACCTCTCCCCCGCGCCCAGCTCGCACGAGGCCGCGGAGGTGATCGAGGTGCACTGGCTCGCGCTCGATGAGGCCTACCGCTGGGCGCTCGACGGCACGATTCGGGACGGCAAGACGGCGCTGGGCGTGCTGCGGGCGGCGTCCCAACCAATCCGTGACGCATCGCATAGCCCCTGAAGGGGGGCATATTTAAGCTCGGTGACGCTGGATGGGGTCAGCGCTGATATTACTTAAGCTGTGAAAGACTCAAAGCCAAAACCGCCTTCGGAACCCGATCCGAAGAGTGCTTCTGAAAGTTCCAACCGCAGGCGCTTGGGCCGGGTCGTGCACGACGATCGCGGCTGGGCGTCGCTCGAGTGGCACGATGCGCCCGACAGCACGCAGCGCACGGTGCTTGAGCTCGAGGACACCGAGCGCGCCCAGACTCGGCTGAAGGAGCTGCGCGACCAGGGCGCAGGGCTCAAATTGAAGTCTGACGATACCTTCAATCCCTACGGCCGCAAACCCGAAGGCCGCTCGCCCAACAAACCCTCCGAAGCCGCGCCACGCCGCGATCTGCGCAAGCTTTCCAAGTGGATCAAACTCACCCGCGAGCTCGAGGAGCGCAAGGAGCTCGAGCGGCTCATCGCGGCCAAGGCCGCCGAGGACGAGAAGCCGAAGGAATAGGCGCCGTCACGCGCGTTAGCGATCGCGCTCGATGTGCGCCATCTTGCGCCCATCGTTCAGACGATAGAACCTGCGCAGCTGCGCGAGCACTTCGCGGCCGAGCTCCGGCGGCGAGCGGCGCAAATCCCGCTCGAGCTGCCGGCAGAATTTCTCGGCGTAGTGGCTCGCCGCCCGATACATGCCCTCGCGACCGCGCGCGAGCGCCGGCGCAACCCGCGTCCTCTCAAAGAGGAGCCGCATGAGTTCTGCCGGAAACCTCCCGGGGGACTGGCGCCGCAGCAGCGTGAAAGTCGCGATGTATTTGTCGATTTCGGCCTGCATTTCAAGCTCGAGAATCGACACCGGCTTGTCGTAGCCTGCGTTCCAGGCGAAGTACACGAAGTGGCTCACGCCCTCGAGCGCCGTCCAGTAGTCGCCGACGTTGCCGGCATGCAGATGCTCGAGTGGATCAGCGCGCCGCAGGCGCTCGAGCAACTGCGGGTCCAGATACAGCGACACGCCGATGGCGTCGCTTTCCTCGAGGATGATGAGTTCCTCCTCCGCGCGGCTGGCGCGCACCGGCTGCGGCAGCCGCGCCCGCTCGGTGACGAGAAAATCGTAAACGTCATGCGCGATCGGCACATCGTAGATGCCGCCGATGAGCTCCTGGATGCGCCGCAGGATCACAAGGTCAGTGCGCGTAGGCGCCGCGTGCGCCGGCGGTGGGATGCACGCCCAGTCGCTCGAGAATCTTGTAGGAGCGGGCACTGCCGGTTTTGAGCCAGATTTCGTAGAGACGCAGAATGTCGCGATCCGAATGGCGGTAGGCGCTCTCGGCGAGCTCGTTCAAGGAGTCAACGAGCGGCTGGAACTTGTGGGCGAGCTCGGAAAACACCGCGCCCAGTACGCGCCGCGGGCCGCGCGAGAGCGACTCGGCGAGCGTGCCGTAGGCGCGGCCGCCGATTGCGATGTGATAGTCGATATCCACAAGCTTGCGCGCGAAGCCCTGGGCAAAGAAGCCTGCGACGAACAGCGACACATCGCCCAGGCGCTGCAGGCCGCGCTGGCGATCCTGCGGCGAGGATGCCTCCATCGCTTCGGAGAGCATGACGACGAGCGGCTTCAAACGCGTACCCTCGGCGGTGCGCTCGAACAGCGCCTCGGAACGCGCAAACAGCGTCAGCAGATTCACGATGTAATGCTCGGTCTGGGCCTCGACCTGCAGATGCTGCTTGGCGAACGCGCCGCGCAGCGAGTCACGGAAGAACTCTTTCAGGTTGGCTACTGGAATGAGCCCTGTCGGCGTAGTGTTTTCGGGCACGGCGCGTACCTCCTGTTGTTGTCTTTGTAATATAACGGCGCGCGTCAGCTAAAGTTCACTCCGCTTGGCGCGCGATTTCCGTGATCGGGCGCACCTTATTCAAATACAAATGGGGAAGCTGCGCTGGCAGCCAAGTTGCTTGACTGCTAACGGCTGCCGGGCGCCTTATGCCGCGGAGATTATTGATCAATCGTGAGGCCGGTGGCCCGTCAAACATAAATGCTTGATTGACAAGCCGTGACGCCAAGCGCGGCAGCCGTGCGGCTGCGAACTGGAAAGGAGCTCGGGCCCCGGTATTTGCCGAGCGAAGCAGGACTCAGGGCTTCTTTTCACTGCTCTTGTGGAACCTGTAGAAAGGCTCATCGGCGCGGCCGGCGACCAATGCGCCGCTTTCATCGTAGGACTGCTCCGACAAAGAAAGCTCCGTGGATTTGAGCTCCGCGCGCAGCTCGTTCCTCGCCGCAGCGTCGCTCATGCGGTCGGAGGCATGGCAGCGACGCGGGTCATTGGCGGCGATGAAAGCCGTGTCGCTTCTCTTCCAGAAAAGATCGCAGCCGCTCATCGGGGTCAGATCATCGGGCGTAATTGCCGTCAGAATTTCCGGCGTCAGCTGCGCATCGCGCCAGCGGCGCGGCTCGGTGAGCGTCGCCACCGACTCTCTGATCTGATCCTTGCCGGTCTGCTCGAACGTGAGGATCTGCTGCAGCATGACGCGACGCGGATCATCCGCCGCCATCTCCTGCAGATAGAAGGCATGCCCGCCCATGATCGGCGAGTCGATCGGCACGATCGAAATGGCGAGCGCTTCGTGCGGGGACTTTTTGCCGGCGCGCACATCCGCCTCGTGCTGCGCATTGTTGTTGTAGTTGCCGGGCAGCCAGCGCGTGATCTGCGCAAGATCAAGCTCGTGCTCCTTCGATTGCTGGGCGGCTTTGCAGGCGCTGAGCGCGCTCGCCGCCCCGACACAGAGGAGACAGGCGAGCAGCGTCCGCGCGCCGGTTTCAATTGCTTTACCCATAAAATGCGCGCCACTCGGCACGGTACGACAGGCCCAGTGCCATGAGTTTCTCCAGAAGCTCATTGTAGGGCATCCCGGCCGCGCTTGCTGACTCGGCAAAGTCCTCGGAAGCCTCCAGATTCGGATTGGCATTGGCCTCGAGCACGTACACCTCGCCCGCCGCGGTGACGCGAAAATCCATGCGCGCGTAGCCCGACAGGCCGAGCGCGCGATAGATGCGCCGCGAGAGCTTGTCGAGGCTGGCAACGACCGCCTGCGGCAACTCCTGCGCGGCGCGTGTCGTGATGCCGTACTTCGCCTGATAGCGCTTGTCCCATTTGACCTTGCGGGTCGCAATCGCCGCGAGCGAATCGGGCAGCGAGCCAAATACCATCTCCCACACCGGCAGGCGCTTCAGGCGCTCATTGCCGAGAATGCCGACGTACAGCTCGCGTCCCTCGATGAATTCTTCCACGAGGGCATCCGAGCCCACCTGCTCGTGCACGAATTCGATGCGCTCGGCCAAGCGCGCGGCATCCTCCACCACCGAGGCCTGCGCGATGCCGAGCGAGGCATCCTCCACCGTCGACTTCACAAACAGCGGAAATTTGAGCTTCCTCGGCAGCTGCAGCCGCGCGCCCTTCCTGCTGACCGCAAAGCGCGGCGTGGGAATGCGATGAAAAGCCAGGAGCTGCTTGCACAAGAGCTTGTCGCGCGACAGCAGCAGCCCGCGCGGATTGCAGCCGGTGTAAGGCTGACGCAGCAGCTCCAGGAACGCGACGACATGCTGATCGTAGGTGACGATGCCGCCGAACTCCTCGAGCAGATTGAAGACGATGTCGGGCTTCCAATCCGCGACCTGAGCGCGCAGCTCAGTCAGGCTGTCGAGCACGCCGATGCAGCGCACTTCGTGGCCGCCCAGCCGCAACGCGGTGATGACATCGAACTCGGTGCGCCACTCCTCGATCTGCTTGTCGCTGTAACCCTCCAGGCTCTCCGGAGGCACGAGGCTCGCATGCACCACGACCAGCGCGCGCTGCTTCTTCATAAGGGCAGGTGCGGAGTCTCGCCTTGTGCATACAGACGGGTGATCCGCGCGAGCATCAGGCGCGCCGCGCGCGCCGCCTCGCGCCGGCTGCCGCGCACGAAGAGGTGCAGCGCATCGCTCCTCTCTATGAGCAGACGCAGCATCTGATGAACGCTGTAGCGCGGGGTTGCAAGCTCGCCTGCAACCACGGGAACGAGGAGCGGCTTCTGCGCGCGCAGCAAGGTGCTCGCGCGCATCGTGTTGGCGTGCGCGCGTTCGGTGCTGAAGAGCCTCTGCAGCATGTCGTCCGCAAGCCCGCGCCGGTAATGACGATGACGCGCGAGTTTCATCTGGTAATGCTGCGCCAACGTGCGGGTGCTCAAATCGATGGGATCCACGCGGCGGCGGTTGCGCACCGCGGCCGGCAGTGCGCGCACGCCTGCCATCAGCTCCTCGACCAGCTGCAGTTTCTCAACCGCCGGCCAGCCGGCGTAGCTTTTGCGCCAGTCCGAATGCGGCTTCAGCCATACGGCGAAGGTCTCGGCAAAATCCTCGGTCGGGTGTGCCTGCGCATACCAGTCGCCCAGGTGATGCACGTAGCGGCGGCTGCCCGGCCGCGCTCGATAACGATACGGATACGGCAGCGACGCCGGTCCAAAGAGCTCGCGCCAGCGCCGCTTGCGCCGCAGGCGATAGGCGTTATCGAGCGCATGGCCCGCCTCGTGGCGCAGAATGCGCATAAGCCAGCGCGAATTGCCGCCTTCCACCGTGCGCATGATGCGCCGCTCGAGACGTTCGAGCCGCGGGTGCGCCAGATAAAACGGCACCGCGATGCCCGGCACGCCATCCGGGGAGAACCACTCCTCCGCAATCCATACATGCGGCAGAAAGCGGATGCCGCGGCTTTGCAGCTCGGCATGCAGGCGCCGGATATGCCGCTTCAACGGCGAGCGTTCAACCGATAACTTGAGGTCGCAGAGGCGCAGCTTGAGCAGCTCCTCGTCGGAAAGGCGCGTCCAGGGCAGCGCCGCGGCACGGGCACCAGGCGACATCGAAAAAGTCCTTGAGCTTGTGGCGAAAAGAGCCGCGCGAGGACGCGCCGGCCTGCTCATCTTGTGAGTGTGAGCTTACCCAACCCGCGCACGCGCCAGCAAGCGCTCAGCGAACTCCTCGATGAGGTCGTGGCGCGCGAGCGTATGGCGCCACAGGGCGGGGATCGCGGCCACCCCGTAATGGGCGCCGGCCAGCGCCCCGTAGACGGCCGCGACGACATCGGAGCTGCCGCCGAGGTTCGCCGCGCGCAGCGCGCCGGCGCGAAAATCCTCAGTGCTGCGAAACACCCACAGCGCCGCTTGCAGCACAGCGTCAACGCGCCCGCCGGGCTCTCCGGGTGGCGGAGGCCGCACCGCATCGCCCAGGAGGCCCGCAAGAGCGGGGCGCAATCGCGATACGTCAAGCACGTCCGGCCCGGGCGTTACGATGTCGGCTTTCGATCGGCCGGCGAGCGCGCCGTACACGAGAGCCGCCAGTAGCCGGCATGCTTCGAGCACCATCGGCGCCTGGCAGGTGGTGCGCGCGGCCTCACAGGCCTCATGAACCGCAGCTTCGGGCGAGGCGTAGAAGAACATGACGGCGGGTGCCACGCGCGCGAGCGGCTCCGGGTCGAGCTGCGCCGGATCATGCGAGCCTGCGTAGAGCTTGCGCTGCCATTTGGCGAGCGCAAGCGCCCGCGTGGTGCTGGGCGTGATTCCCAGAGGCTCCCCGGTTGCCGACAAATGCCCCTCGTTTTGCCAGCGTCCGTAGCGTTGCATCTGATCGCGCGCATCGAAGCCGTCGCGCTCGAGAAGACTTTCCGCCAGACACAGCGCCAGAGCCGTATCGTCGCTCCATGCGCCGCGCGGCAGCGCGAGAAGCCCGCCACCGACGAGGTCATGGATCGGCGCAAAAGTTCCTGCGAGGCGCCCCTGGGTTGTCGAGCCGAGCGCATCGCCGATGGCGAGCCCCATGAGCGCGCCGACAAAGCGCTCGCGCATGTCCACCGGTGCGTCAGGCGCAGGCGACCCTTGCGCCGCGTTTCTCTGCCAGGCGCGGACGTACTCGACCTGCTCGTTGGTTTCGGGAATGAAGGCCCAGCTCTTGGAGCGCGCACTCATCTGCCAGAGCCGGTTGAGCTCCTGCATCGCCTCATCCGCCGACAGCCCGCGCGCGGCGAGCCAGCAGCCGATGACGGTCCCGGTACGGCCGATGCCGGCACGGCAGTGCACGTACGGACGCCGTCCGGCCTTGAGTGCCTGTTCAAGAAATCCGATGATCCGCGCCATCTGCGCCGGCGCGACCGGCACACCGTGGTCCTTAATCGGTTCGCGCAGGTACTGAACACTCGCGGGCAGCTCCTGCTGATACGATTTGATCTCGTTGGGCGCCGTCAAATCGACGAAACAATCGATTCCGGCGGCAAGCACGGCGGCGAGGCGTGCGCGCGTCTCCTCGGTCGTGTTGCCGCTTGGATGGCCGCCGGCCAGAAGCTGGCCGGGGCGCACCCAATAGGAATCCGGTAGTGGCGGCGCCGTGGCAGGCGCAAATGCTGAGCGATCCCTCCCCATGAGCGTCGGCGTCACGGTGCCGCGACGGCGGCGCTCTCAAGACGACGCACGAGCGCCTGTTCCTCCGGATCGGTCATGGCAAGCGCCCGATCGGCGCTGAGCTTTCCAAAGTCGAAGTGGCGCGGATCTGCCAGGTGTTCGGGCGCAAGGTTCTGCAGGGCGGCAAAGATCGACGCGCCGCGGCCGGGAAATTCGCGTTCCCAGTCCGCGAGCATTTTCTTCACCGCCACGCGCTGCATATTGTCCTGCGAGCCGCACAGCTGACAGGGAATGATCGGAAAGCCGCGGCTCGTCGCGTAGCGCGCGATATCCCGCTCCGGCACGTATGCCAGCGGCCGGATCACGATGTGACGGCCGTCCTCGGAGCGCAGCTTGGGCGCCATCGCCTTCAAACGGCCGCCGAAGAACATATTGAGAAACAGCGTCTCGATGATGTCGTCGCGGTGGTGTCCCAAGGCAAGCTTCGTGATGCCGTGGTCCGCGGCAAAGCGGTAGAGCGCACCGCGACGCAGCCGCGAGCACAGGCCGCACATCGTCTTGCCTTCGGGGATCACGCGTTTGACGACGCTGTAGGTGTCCTGCTCGATAATGTGAAACGGCACCCCCAAGGCTGCGAGGTAGTCAGGCAGAACGCTGTCCGGAAACCCGGGTTGCTTCTGATCGAGATTGACCGCCAGAAGTTCAAAATCAACCGGCGCGCTTCTCTTGAGCGACAGCAGAACGTCCAGCAGCGTGTAGGAGTCTTTGCCGCCCGACAGGCACACCATGATGCGATCGCCCGCGGCGATCATGTTGAAGTCCGCGATCGCCTTGCCGACAAGGGCGCGCAAATGAGCCTGCAGGCGCACGAAGGTTCGCGAGGGCTTCAAGAAAGATGCCGGTTCAGGCAGCGGCGCTGCTCGCCGTACTCTCGAGATATTTGTTCTCGGCGTAGCGCAAGAAGGCGACCGCGCCCAGCGGCTTGCCGGTGGCCGCTTTCATCAACTCCTGCACGCTCATTTTGGCGCCGAGCGAATGCACGTGCGTGCGCAGCCAGCCGAAGAGATTCGCAAACTCGCCGCGCGCGAGCTCCGCATCCAACTGCGGCACATCGCGGCGCAGAGTTTCGTACAGCTGCGCGGCAATGACCGCGCCCGATACGTAGGAGGGAAAATATCCGAACGATCCGACCGCCCAATGGATGTCCTGCAGGATCCCCTGCACATCATTGGCCGGCTTGATGCCGAGGCGCTGCTCCATGCCAACGTTCCAGGCGGCCGGCAGATCGCGTACCGCAAGCGCGCCGCTTAAGAGCTCCTTCTCAAGCTCACAGCGCAGCATGATATGCAGCGGATAGGTGAGCTCGTCGGCGTCGACCCGGATGAGGCTGCGGCGCACGCGCGTGAGATGCGCATAGATATTCTCAGGCTCCCACTCGGGTCCTGCGACCCCAAAATGCTTCTCGAGCAGCGGCCGCAGGTAATGCACGAACGGGCGGCTGCGGCACAGGATCATCTCGATCAGAAGCGACTGACTCTCCTCGAGGCCCATGCCGCGGTCGCGGCCGACCGGCTGATCGCGCCAGTCTTTCGGCAGCCCGAGGTTGTACATCGCGTGGCCGGTTTCGTGCAGCGCGCCGAGGAGGCCGCTGAAGAGGTCGTTCGGATTAAAGCGCGTCGTCACGCGCATGTCCCCGGGCACCCCTTCGGTAAAGGGATGATCGCTCTCATCCAGACGGCCGCGATCGAAGGGAAAGCCCATCGCGGTCATGATCTCCACCGCCAGCGCGTGCTGCTTGGCAGGAGCGAATTTGCCGGTGATCGGCAGTAGCGCGCGGCTGTCCTGCAGCGCGATCGCCTCGCGAATGAGCGACGGCAGGCGCCGTGACAGCGCCTTGAACATCGCATCGATGTCCTCGCTCGTAAGCCCGGGACTGAACTCGTCGACGAGCGCATCGTAGGGCGTGAGGTTCAGGGCCTGGCCCAAAAGGGACGCCTTGTCGCGCACCAGGTTTACGACCTCCTCCAGGTGCGGGGCAAATATTTCGAACTTCCCCTGCTTGCGCGCTTCGAGCCAGTAAGCCTCGGCGCGCGAGGTCGCCTTGACGAGGCGCGAGATGATCGAAACGGGGATGGCAATCGCATGATCGCGCTGGCGGCGCATCTCGCGCAGATTGGCGAGCTGCCAGTCGGAGAGGCCCTGAGCATTGGCCTGCGCGCGATCCAGCAGCCGCGTGATTCTGGGTGCGGTCAAAAAGGCGTGATGCTCGGTTTCAAGCGCCGCGCGCTGTTCGCCGCGCAGATCAGCGCTGCCACGCGGCATCATCACCGCCGCATCCCAGCGCAGAAGCGCGAGCGCGCCGCGAAAAGCGTGCAGGCGTTTGAATTCCTGCTCGAGTTGTTTGTAGGGCGAGGCAGACATGATTTTCCGTGACTGATCAGTTCATCGATCCCGCCGCCCCCGCGAGAATCAAAGAACGTCCAAAGCTGAACCGGAGGCGGACAACGGGGGGATTAGGGAATGGCTATAGTCTACCAGCGAGGCAGACCACCGCCGGGGTTATTGGATATATTTTTTATTTATATCAATAAGTTAAGCGCGCACGGCAGGGTTGACACGGGTCCGCCGGGAGGGGGTTTTCCGGGAGTTTTTGTTGCATTGCAGCACTGAGTCTCGAGAGAGGTTGGCGGCGGCGTTCTGTAAAGTTACGGACACGCGGCCGCACTCTACAATGCGCACATGCCGCTTAAGATTTGCCTCATCAGCGCCGAGGTCGCGCCGTTGTCAAAGACCGGTGGTCTTGCTGATGTTTGCGGCGCGCTGACGAAATACCTGCACGGCGCCGGACACGAGCTCTACGTCTTCACGCCCTTTTACAGCCTCATTGACCGCGAGGCACTCGAACTGCATCCGGCCGCCGCCCTGCAGAACCTGACCCTCGAGGTGGGCACGCACCGCTATCCCTACTCGGTGACGCGCGCACGCCTGCCCGGAACCGACGCGCAGATCCATCTCATCGACTGTCCGATCCTGTACGCGCGCGCCAGCGTTTACACGACCGACCCCGATGAACACTTGCGCTACATCGCACTCACGCGCGCAGCGCTTGAGTGCAGCCTGCGCCTGGGGGTAAGCCTTGACATCGTACACTCGCATGATTGGCACGCCGCCTTTGCGCCGCTGTATTTGAAGGCCGTGTACGACACCGAGCCGCTCTTCAGGCACACCCGCTCGGCACTCACGATCCACAACATCGGCTACCAGGGAGTATTCGCCGCAAGCGATGCTGCAGACGTCGGGCTCGGCGCGCGGCTCGACCGGCTGCATCAGGACGATCTGCGCGCGGGTCACATCAACGCTCTGAAGCACGGCATCATGTATGCGGATGCGATCACG
>Ga0302325_10026955_pt1 | contig 11924 bp, 6 predicted proteins | sample Palsa_T0_2_FD_201948 | JGI IMG/M metagenome (GOLD analysis project Ga0302325, IMG submission 201948) | Peat permafrost microbial communities from Stordalen Mire near Abisko, Sweden - Palsa_T0_2 | ecosystem: Environmental > Terrestrial > Soil > Palsa > Peat permafrost | place: Sweden: Abisko... | reverse complement strand
GCCCGAGGAGCTCGACGCGCTCGACCCGAAGGCGACGAAGACGATCGACATCGAGGAGTTCGTCGATCTGGCCGAGATCGACCCGATCTACTACGACCACTCCTATTACCTGGCGCCGGCGACCGGGGGGGCGAAGGCCTACCGGCTGCTGCTGGAGGCGATGCGCGAGGCCGGCAAGGTCGCGATCGGCAAGGTCGTGATCCGCTCCAAGCAGCAGCTGTGCGCGCTGCGCCCGATCGGCGATGCGATGGGCCTCTCGACGATGCTGTTCGGCGACGAGGTGCTCTCGCCCGACCGCCTCGACGAGCTCGACGGCCTGGCTGACGCCGAGGCGAGCAAGCGCGAGCTGACGATGGCCCAGCAGCTGATCGACTCGCTGTCGGCGGACTTCGACCCGACCAGGTTCAAGGACGAGTACCGCGAGCGGGTGCTCGACCTGATCGAGCGCAAGGCCAACGGTGAGGAGATCGCCGTCGCGCCGGAGGCCGAGGATGACCAGCCGGTGCCTGACCTGATGGCGGCGCTCGAGGCCAGCCTGGCCGACGTGCGCTCCGGCGACTCCGACGACCCGCACCCCGCCAAGTCCGCCAAGTCGTCGTCGAAGTCGTCATCGAAGAAGACCACCGCGGCCAAGGCGCCCGCCAAGCGCGCCAAGACCAAGACCTGACGGGCGCGCACCTACGCCGCCCGTCGACGGGCGCCCACGATCCGCTCTGTAACATTCGCGGACTGCGCTGCAGTGCCTGATCCAGCCCCCGAGCCCCCTGAGGCACCGCCATATGGACCGCATCGCCCCCGAGGCCGCCGGCCTCTATGACAGTCGGTACGAGCACGACAGCTGCGGGATCGCGCTGGTCGCCAAGCTCTGGGGGGAGGGCACGCACGCCGTGGTCGAGAAGGCGCTCGAGGCGCTGGAGCACATGGAGCACCGGGGCGCCGAGGGCGCCGATCCCAACACCGGCGACGGTGCGGGGATCCTGCTGCAGATCCCGGACTCGTTCATCCGCGGCGCGGTGGCGGGCGTCGAGCTGCCGCCGGTCGGTCGTTACGGCGTCGGCGTCTGTTACCTGCCGCGTGATCCCGAGCGCCGCGCCGAGCTCGAGCAGCTGATCGAGGACACGGTCGCCGCCGAGGGGCAGCGCGTGATCTGGTGGCGTGACGTCCCGGTCGACGACCGGTTCGTCGGCGAGATCGCCCGGATGGCCGCGCCGGTGATCCGCCAGGTGATCGTCAAGGCCGCCGGCGAGATCGAAGACCAGGGGGCGTTCGAGCGCAAGCTGTACGTAATCCGGCGCGTGATCGAGCTGACCGCCGGCACCGACCTGGCGCTGCCGAGCTTCTCGAGCCGCACGCTCGTCTACAAGGGGATGCTGACCGCGCCGCAGCTGCCGCGTTACTTCCCCGATCTGCGCGACCCGCGGCTGGCCAGCCGGATCGCGCTCGTGCACTCGCGCTTCTCGACCAACACGTTCCCGAGCTGGGAGCTGGCTCATCCGTTCCGGATGATCGCCCATAACGGCGAGGTCAACACCCTGCGCGGCAACGTCAACTGGACCCGCGCACGGGAATCCCAGCTGGCCTCGGAATTGCTCGGCGACGACCTGCAGAAGGTGCTGCCGGTGGTCCGCGACGGCGGCTCTGACTCGGCGACGTTCGACAACGTGCTGGAGCTGCTGGTCCTGTCGGGCCGCTCGATCCCGCACGCGATGATGATGATGATCCCCGAGGCCTACCGGACCTATACCGACCTGGATCCGGACATCAAGGGGTTCTACGACTTCCACTCCTGCCTGATGGAGCCGTGGGACGGACCCGCGGCGGTTGTCTTCACCGACGGCCGCTGGGCGGGGGCGGCGCTCGACCGAAACGGCCTGCGTCCGGGACGCTGGGTCCAGGACACCGAGGGCTACGTGGTGCTGGCGTCCGAGACCGGGGTGATCACGGTCGCGCCCGAGCACGTCCAGCGCAAGGGCCGGCTGGCGCCGGGCAAGCTGTTCCTGCTCGACCTCGACGCTGGCCACATCGTCGCCGACGAGGAGGTCAAGCGGCGGGTCGCCCGGCGCAAGCCCTACGGCGAGTGGTATCAGCGGTCGGTCGTCGCGATCGACGACCTGCCCGACCGCGAGCCGCGGGTCCCGCGGGTGGAGCCGCTGCGCTCCAAGCAGCTGGCGTTCGGCTACTCCCAGGAGGACCTCAAGCTGATCATCGCGCCGATGGCCTCCAACGGCGAGGAGCCGGTCGCGTCGATGGGCAACGATGCCGCGCTGGCGGTGATGTCGGATCGCCAGCCGCCGCTGTTTAGCTACTTCAAGCAGTTGTTCGCGCAGGTCACCAACCCGCCGGTCGACTCGATCCGCGAGAACGTCGTGATGTCGCTGCACACCGGCGTCGGCGCGGAGTTGAACCTGCTGACCGAGGCGCCCGAGCAGGCCCACCAGCTGGTGATCCCGCAGCCGATCCTGCGCAACCACCAGCTCGAGAAGCTCCGCCAGGTCTCGCATGAGATCTTCGACGCCGCGACGCTCGACATCACCTGGCCGGTCGAGGGCGGCGTCGACGGCATGCGCGCCCGGCTCCAGGCGCTGTGCGACGAGGCCGCCGCCCAGGTCGATCATGGTGCCAACATCCTGATCCTGTCGGACCGCAACCTCGGCCCCGAGCGCGTCGCGATCCCGTCCCTGCTGGCGGTCTCGGCCGTCCACCACCACCTGGTCCGCGGCGGCACCCGCCTGCGCACGGGTCTCGTGATCGAGTCCGGCGAGCCGCGGGACATCCACCACATGGCCACGCTGATCGGGTACGGCGCGTCGGCGATCAACCCCTACCTGATGTTCGAGTCCCTCCAGGAGCTGGCCGAGCGCTCGCTGCTGCCCGGGCACCTGACCACCGAGCAGGCGGCGGAACGGATCGTCAAGGCGATCGGCAAGGGCCTGCTGAAGACGATCTCGAAGATGGGGATCTCGACGATTCAGTCCTACTGCGGCGCGCAGATCTTCGAGGCCGTCGGGCTCGAGCGCGAACTGATCGACGAGCACTTCACCGGCACCGCATCGCGGATCGGCGGTATCGGGCTCGACGTGCTTGCCGCCGAGGCGCTCGGCCGCCACTTCCGCGCCTACCCGCGGACCGACCGTGAGGTGCTGCCGGTCGGCGGCGTGTTGCAGTGGCGCCGGGACGGCGAGCGCCACATCTGGAACCCGGACACGATCGCCAGCCTGCAGCACGCGGTCCGGGCCAAGGCCACGCAGGAGCTTGCGGCTGGCGCCAATGGCCACCATGCCAACGGGAACGGGAACGCGCACGCGAACGGCCTGCCGGCGGCGCGCGAGCCCCAGGAGATCTACGACGACTTCGCCCGCCAGGCCAACGACGAGGCGACCCGCGATGCGGCGCTGCGCGGGCTGATGCGGCTGCGATTCGCCCAGGAATCGATCCCGGTCGAGGAGGTCGAGCCCGCCACCGAGATCGTCAAGCGGTTCTCGACCGGCGCGATGAGCCTCGGCTCGTTGTCGCGCGAGGCCCACGAGACGCTCGCGATCGCGATGAACCGACTCGGCGGCAAGTCCAACACGGGCGAGGGCGGGGAGGATCCCGAGCGCTTCACCGCCGACGCCAACGGCGACCTGCGCCGCTCCGCGATCAAGCAGGTCGCCTCCGGCCGCTTCGGGGTGACGATCGACTACCTGGTCAACGCCGACCAGCTGCAGATCAAGATGGCCCAGGGCGCGAAGCCCGGCGAGGGTGGCCAGCTTCCCGGCCACAAAGTCGACGACTACATCGCCAAGATCCGCTTCTCGACCCCGGGGGTCGGGCTGATCTCGCCCCCGCCGCACCACGACATCTACTCGATCGAGGACCTCAAGCAGCTGATCTACGACCTGCGCTGCGCCAACCCGACGGCGTCGGTGTCGGTCAAGCTCGTGTCCGAGGTGGGGGTCGGGACGGTCGCCTCCGGCGTCGCCAAGGCCAACGCCGACCACCTGACGATCTCCGGGCACGACGGCGGCACCGGCGCCTCACCGCAGTCCTCGGTGCAGTCGGCGGGCGTGCCGTGGGAGATCGGGCTGGCCGAGACCCAGCAGACGCTGCTGCTCAACGATCTGCGCAGCCGGGTCAGGGTCGAGGTCGACGGCCAGATCAAGACCGGTCGCGACGTCGTGATCGCCGCGTTGCTGGGGGCCGACGAGTTCGGCTTCTCGACCGCGCCGCTGATCGCGCTCGGCTGCATCATGATGCGCGTCTGTCATCTCAACACGTGTCCGGTCGGGATCGCCACCCAGGATCCCGAGTTGCGCTCGCGCTTTGCCGGCGTGCCCGAGCACGTCACCGCCTACCTGCTGTTCGTCGCCGAGGAGGTCCGCTCGCTGATGGCGGGGATGGGGATCCGCCGCTTCGAGGACCTGATCGGCCATGCGGAGCTGCTGGAGGTCGACGAGGCGATCGAGCACTGGAAGACACGGGGGATCGACCTCTCGATGGTGCTGGCCACGCTCGATCTGCCACCCGAGGTGGCGCGCCGGCACACGAGCTCGCAGATGAAGGTGCTCGACGACGCGCTGGACTGGGAGCTCGTCTCGATGTGCGACCCCGCGATCGAGTCCGGCGAGCCGGTCCGTCACGGGCCGATCCCGGTCCGCAACATCAACCGCACCGTCGGCGGGATCCTGTCGGGCGAGATCGCCCGCCGGCGCGGGCCGCACGGCTTGCCCGAGGGGACGATCGAGATCACCTTCAACGGCTCGGCCGGCCAGAGCTTCGCCGCCTGGCTGGCGCCGGGCGTGACGTTTGCGCTGCACGGCGAGACCAACGACTACACCGGCAAGGGGCTGTCGGGTGGGGTCGTCTCGGTGCGGCCGCCGCAGACGGCGCTGTTCCGCCCGGAGGAGAACATGCTCGTCGGCAACACCGTCCTGTATGGGGCGACCGCCGGCCGCGCGTTCTTCCGCGGGCTCGCGGGCGAGCGGTTCGCGGTGCGCAACTCAGGCGCGCTGGCCGTCGTCGAGGGCGTCGGCGATCACGGCTGCGAGTACATGACCGGCGGCCGGGTGGTCGTGCTCGGCCCGACGGGGCGCAACTTCGCGGCCGGGATGAGCGGCGGGATCGCCTACGTCTACAGCCGGCAGCCGCGCCAGTTCGAGCAGCGCTGCAACCTCGAGCTGGTCGAGCTGGAGCGGGTCACCGACGAGGATGACGGCGAGCTGCGCTCGTTGATCGCCGAGCATGCGGCCCGGACCGGCTCGCTGGTGGCGCGCAAGCTGCTGGCGACCTGGGACCGCGAGCGCGAGCGGTTCATCAAGGTGATGCCGCGTGACTACCGCCGCGTGCTGGAGCAGCGCCAGGCCGAGGCCGAGTCCGAAGAGGGCGATGAAGCCGCCGTCGCCGCCGGCTGACGGCGGGCTCGCCTGCCGGTAAACGCGGGCCCTCGCACCACCGTCGCGTTTAAGCGTCCATATGAGTCGCTTTCTCGCTTCGCAACCCTACAGCCGCGTGCCGCGGTCGCCGGCGAGCCGCACCAGGACCAGGCACCACGTGCGAAATGGGCGCCAACCGTCGGCGATCTCGGCGAGGCGTCGGTCTCGGTCTGCGTCGTCGACCCCGTAGTACCTGGCGGCATGGTCGGCGCCGCGCCGCTCCGGCAGGCCCAGCCAGGCGTCGGCGAAGCCCGACGCCCGGAGCACGATCAGCGACGCGTAGAACGGGCCGATCCCCGGCAGGCGCTGCACGTGCTCGAAGGCCGCCTCGGGCCCGAGCTCACGGATCCGGGCGACGTCCAGGTCGCCGGCGGCCGCGGCGGCGGCAACCTGGCGCAGTCGCTGCACCTTGGTGTCATTGAGGCCCGGGAATGCGTCGGGGATCTGCGCCAGCGCCGACGGCTGCGGGAAGGCGTGCAGCGTGCGCCCGACCAATTCGAACGTCCGGCCGAGCCGCTCGGAGAGCGCGGCGCGGACCTTGGCGCCCTGCGCCGCCGGCCGGCGGGCCGAGATCACCGACCATGCCGCCGCCTCGTACGGCGAATGGAAGAGCACCGGCCGCTGGCCCGGATGGGCGCGCTGGAGCGCGCCGATCACCGGGTCGCGCTCGCCGACGGCCTGGAACGCCGCGCCGTCATGGTCCAGCGACACGGTCCGCGCCACCTGCGCGAGCGCCGCCTCGGGCGGCGCCCCGTCACTCAGCGTCAGCTCGACCCCCACCGGCTCGTCGTCGCCACGCTGCCTGAGCACCGCCCCCGCATAGCCGCGGCCGCCGTCGACACAGAACGCCAGTCGCAGCGAACCGTCGAACGTCGGCGGGCGGCCCTCGGTCGGGCCGAAACCGAACGCCGCGGCGGCGCGCAGCGAGAAACGCCCGAGCGGCGTGATCGTCTCCATCGTGGCGCCGATCATCTCAGATACTCTGGAGCGTTCACATGGGCGAGCTCGGAGCGTTTCTCAAGATCCACCGCGTCGGATTCGACAAGCGTGACCCGCGCCGCCGGATCGACGACTACGACCAGTACTTCTCGCTCCAGCCCGAGTCTGAGCTGCAGCGCCAGGGCGCCCGTTGCATGGACTGCGGCGTCCCGTTCTGCCACGAGGGGTGCCCGCTGGGCAACCTGATCCCCGACTGGAACGATCTCGTCTACCGGGGCAAGTGGCGTGAGGCGATCGAGCAGCTGCACGCGACCAACAACTTCCCGGAGTTCACGGGCCTGATCTGCCCGGCGCCGTGCGAGTCCTCATGCGTGCTGAAGATCAACGACGACCCGGTCACGATCGAGCAGATCGAGCTGGCGATCGTCGAGCGCGCGTACTCGGAGGGGTGGATCACGCCCAGCCCGCCGGTGCGCCGCACCGACCGGACGGTCGCGGTGATCGGCTCGGGCCCGGCCGGCCTCGCCGCCGCCGCCGAGCTCAACCACAACGGGCACTCGGTCACCGTCTACGAGCGTGACGAGGGACCCGGTGGGCTGCTGCGGTTCGGCGTCCCCGACGCGAAGCTCGAGAAGTGGATCATCGACCGGCGCGTGTCGATCCTGGCCCAGGAGGGGATCGAGTTCCGGTTCGACACCGACATCGGCTCCGAGGTGACCGCCACCGAGCTGCAGGAGCGCTTCGACGCGGTCGTGGTCGCGATTGGCTCGCGGATCCCGCGCGGCCTGGACGTGCCCAACCACGAGCTTGCCGGGATCCACCCGGCGATGGACTACCTGTACCAGCGCAACCGCTGGGTCGCCTCCAGCCAGGGACGGCCGTTCCAGGAAACCGAGCCCGAGGCGAGGATCACCGCCGAGGGCAAGAAGGTGATCGTGATCGGCGGCGGCGACACCGGCATGGACTGCATCTCCAACTCGCATCGCGAGCGGGCGGCGAGCGTGAGCATGCTGGACGTCTACGCGCAGATGCCCGGCGGCGAGGACCCGCGCACGCCGTGGCCGCTGCCGCCCAAGCGCACCGAGACGACGTACGCGCTGGACGAGGGGGGCCGGCGGCGGTGGGGGACCGAGGTGACCGGCTTCGGCGGGCGCGACGGCGCCGTCAGCCACGTCTACGCGCGTCAGGTGACGGGCACGTCGTCACGGGACCTGACGCCGGTGCCGGGCTCGGAATTCGTGCTGGAGGCCGACCTCGTCCTGATCGCGATCGGGTTCATCGGGCCCGAACGGGGCGGTGTGATCGAGCCGCTGAGCCTGGAGCTCGACCGGCGCGGCAACGTCAAGACGCTGCAGACCTATCGGACCACGGTCGGGCGCGTGTACGCCTGCGGCGATGCGCGGATCGGCCAATCGCTGGTCGTCACCGCGATCGCCGAGGGCCGCAAGTGCGCGCGGATCGTCAACGCCGATCTGGGCGGATCGCCGATGGACGCCGACCGTGAGCGACTGGCGGTCGGAGCGTGGAGCGGTGAGGCCGACCAGACGCTCCGCCATGAGGCCGAGGCGGCCGGCTCGGTTCGTCCCGGCGACCAATTCTTCACCGGTCCGGCCACACGAGGTACGTGAAAAGTACGCACGGTGCCACCATTCCGCGGGGTCGGAGTTGAGGTGCTACTGTTGCCACAGGACGGTCGCAGAGGGGTCGAGCCGAATGTTTTGGGGCAGGTTTGGTTTGAACAAAGCTTGGGACGGGGAAACTCGCCCCTGTCGGTCAGGGAACTGCGCCCCCACTTCCCTGACTCTCCGGGGGGCCCAGATGGATCTGGGCCCCCCGGTCTATTTCTGACCCGGGCTGCCGCCGTTGGGCGGCGTTCATATAGTGCTGGCTGCCTGAGAATGCCGTCATTCTGCCGCCACAACCGCCTGCTCCAAAACTGCCCGATCTGCACCAAGGAGCAGAACATCTCGATGCGGCCGGCGATCTCCCGGTTCGGCGAGACCGAGCAGCGCTCGGCCGGGAGCCGGCCGCAACGCGGCAGCCAGCCCGCCCGCGGTGCCCGGACGGGTGCCAGCGGCGGCCGCGGACGCTCCGGCACCGCCGGCGGCATGACCGTCCGCCGGGTCGCGCGTGACCAGGACGACGGGTTTCAGTCGTCGCTGGTGCCCGGGTTGAGGTCCTCGGCTCAAGCCCGCCGGTTGGCCGACGAGGTCGCGTTCGCGAGCGCACGCTGCGACCTGCTCACCACTGACCCGCCCGGCCTCTACGCGGAGCTTGCGGACGCCGGCGGCGATGTCGAACAGCGCAGCTGGCTCGCGTTCCAGATCGCCTGGCTGTCGCCGTTGGCCAGCGACGACCCGTTCGCCGCGATCGTGGCGTCACGCACTCGGTGGGATCCCGACGACGCCGTCGCGCCTGACCCAACGCACGCCCGAACCGGTCCGCGCGGAACCTACGATCCCGCTGCCCGGGCCCGGACCGCCGACGCCTACCGCGCCTGGGCCGCGCGGGCTGGCTCGCAGGCCTCCGCCTTCGGAGGCGAGTCCAGCTGGAGCGCCGAGCGCCGGTTCGATCGCGTCTACGAGCGCCTGGCGCTGCCGGGCATCGATCGGGCGGTCCGCTTCGACCTGCTGGTGACGCTCGGTTGCACCGGCGTCTACGAGCTGAACGCGAACTCGCTGCATCTCGGCGGCGCCGACGTGGTCACGCTGGCCGCCAAGCGGATCCTCGGGATCGGTGACCCGCTGTTGCTGGAGCGCCGCGCCGGAGAACTGGCGGCCGCGCTCGGAGCCCCGTTGCAGGCGCTGGATCTCGGCTTCTTCAACTGGGAGCGGCGCGAGCGCTGGACGGCCGGCGCCCCGGCCGCGACCGAGCTCGACGAGAGCGTCCGTGACTCGGCCTACGTCGCGCTGGGTCTGCAGTAGACACCCTGCAAGCGGGCCGGAAGCGGGCTACCCTGAGCGCGATGCCCCTCGTCCGCAAGGCGCCGCGCGGCGCGATCGTGGTGCGGGCCGTCGCGTTCGGGGACCCCGACGGCTCGGTATGGGCGGCGGGGTTGGACGCGGGCGCTCCCGCATTGATCGCCGGCGGCGGTGCCGAGCCGCTCACCGCGGCGATCGACTGGCGCGCCGACGGCCCTGACTGGGTGCTGAGCGGTGGCGCGGTGGCGCTGACGGTGACGCCGGTCCCCGAGCCTGAGCCTCGGCGCGATCGCGATGGCGATGGCGACGGCTCACCGCCCGTGTCAGCGAAGGCGGCGGCGGAGCCGGCCTGGGCGGGTCGGCAGGAGCTGTGCCGGGTCACCGGCACGCTTGCCGGGGGCGAGATCGACTGCGTCGGCGTGCGCACCGAGCTCCAGCAGATCCGTGCCGGCGAGGTTGGGTCGGTCCGCGGCTTCAGCGGCTGGGTCACGGGCGATCAGGCGGTCACGCTGCTGGCGCTGCGCCCGGGATCCGAGGCCCACCACGAGCAGGACCTGGTCGCCGCCACGGTGTTCGATCCCGACGGCTGGATGGCGAGCAGCGATCCCCGGCTGTCGACCACCTACGACGGCGACGGCGACCCGACGCGGGCGACGGTCGAGCTCTGGATCTCCGACGGCGAGCGCGAGTTCCCCCGCCGCGCCGCCGGCGAGGCGGCCGGTCCCGGGGCGACCCTGGTCGGCGACGGGGCCACGCTGGCGGTGCTGCCGCTGCGCTATCACAGCCGCGGCTCAGACGGGGCCGGGATCTACCTGCTCGCGAGCTTCTGACGATGCCCGGCGATTACTTCGTCGCGCAGGCGCGGCGGACCCGCTGGCGCGTGCCCGCCGTTCTGGGGATCGTCGTGCTGGCGATCGCCGCGGTCGTCGTGTTGACGCTGCGCAACGGCAAGGGCGACGCCTCGACCGGCGACGGAGGCAAGGCGGCCCACGCGGCCGCAGCCGCGGCCCACGCAGACCTGCGACCGGGGCGCGTGTCGGCCACGATCAGGCTGTCCGGGGCGCACTCGCGGCCGATCCCGCCCGGGTTCCTCGGGCTCTCGATCGAGTTTCAGGCCCTGCCCGCCTACGCCGGCACCGATCCGGCGGCGATCAACCCGGTGTTCGAGCACCTGGTCTCCAACCTGAGCCCAGGGCAGGCGCCGCAGCTGCGGATCGGCGGTGACAGCACCGACATCTCGTATGTCCCGGGCAAGGGGGTCAAGCCCCCGCGCTATGTCGCGGACACGCTGACGCCCACCTGGATGCAGACGCTCGCCGCGCTGAACCGTGCTCTCGGCGCCAAGCTGATCCTCGGCATCAACCTCGCCGCCGGCGAGCCGGCGCTGGGCGCGGCCGAGGCGCGCGCGTACGTCAAGGCGTTGGGCAGCCGCTCGATCGAGGCGTTTGAGATCGGCAACGAGCCGAACCTGTACTCGGGCGTGACCGCCTTCCCGGGCCTGGACGGCAAGCCGGTGCCGGCGCGCCCCAAGAGCTTCGGCTTCCCTCAGTACGTCGATCAGTTCGATGCGATCGCCAAGGCGCTGCCGCGGCTGCCGCTGGCCGGGCCCGCGCTGTCGGCGGGACTGATCGCCGGCCCGCCGAAGTGGGCCGACCCGCTGCCGGGCTTCCTGCGCGGGCACCCGCGGCTGTCGACGATGACCGTGCACCGATACCCCTTGGTCAACTGCTTCTCAAAGCCCGGCCAGCAGCAGTACCCGACGATCTCGCACCTGATGTCGCCGTACTCCACGGTGCAGCTGGCCGACGGGGTCAAGCGGTGGGTCGCGATCGCGCATGCCCAGCACCGGGCGCTGCGCGTCGACGAGCTCAACTCGGTCGCGTGCCGGGGGCGCACCGGGGTCTCCAACACGTTCTCGAGCGCGCTGTGGATGACCGACGCACTGTTCTCGCTGGCCAACGTCGGCGTCGACGGCGTCAACGTGCACACGCTGCCCGACTCCGCCTATCAGCTGTTTGCGTTCTCGCATCGCGGCGGCAGCTGGAGCGGCTCGGTCGCGCCCGTCTACTACGGGATGCAGCTGTTCGCGCAGGCGGCGCCGGCCGGCTCCCGGCTGATCTCGGCGACCGGCGTCAGCCATGCGTCCCACCTCGGCGTCTGGGCGACCAGGGGCGCCGGCGGCACCACGCGCGTGGTGCTGATCAACAAAAGCTCGTCACGTAACCGGACCGTCGAGGTCGCCGCGCCTGCGGCGGGCGCCGGGCAGGCGACGCTCGAGCGCCTGCTGGCGCGCCGGCTGAACTCGACCGACGGCGTGACGCTCGGCGGCCATGGCTACGGGGCGCAGACGACGACCGGGGAGCTCGGCGCGCCCAGCACCGTCACGGTCAACCACCACGGCAGCGGGTACACGGTCGTGGTGCCACACGGGAGCGCGGCGCTGCTGACGATCCCGCCCGCTAGCTGATTGGTTCCACGCCGCGGGATTGGTTCCACGCCGCGGGCCGTGTGTGTGGGCGGTTTCGGAGAAGCGAGCCCCTGGGTCGAAGTCGGCGCTGGTCATCGGCATCGCCGACCCCAGGCGCCTGGATGGACGCCGGCCTTGACCAGTTGCTCCACCCGTCAGATCACCGGGTCCGCATCACCGGATTTG
>Ga0302325_10026954_pt1 | contig 11924 bp, 9 predicted proteins | sample Palsa_T0_2_FD_201948 | JGI IMG/M metagenome (GOLD analysis project Ga0302325, IMG submission 201948) | Peat permafrost microbial communities from Stordalen Mire near Abisko, Sweden - Palsa_T0_2 | ecosystem: Environmental > Terrestrial > Soil > Palsa > Peat permafrost | place: Sweden: Abisko... | reverse complement strand
CGTGATCCTGCTGCTCATTGTCGACGGGAGCTATGGCGGCTCAAGCGTATTTAGAGTAGGCGAGCAATTTTTGACCGCTCGGTTGCCCGCCGAAGCGCTAATTGCGACGTCTTTCGCTTGTTTCCTACGTGGCTCCAAGGCGCTCGCCGCAGTCACGGCAGCAGCAGCGCTGCTTATTCATCCGCTGATTGCGCTGCCGGGGCTGATGCTCCTGATTTGCCTTGCCGCTCCCCTCCGTACCAGTCTCTACGGTGCAGCCGCAAGTGCGATCGCAAGCCTTCTCTTTGCATTCTGCGCCGTGCATTTGCCATGGATGGCAAGGGTGTTCCCGATCATGGACCCGACATGGTTGAGTATCGTCCAAGAGCGCTCGCAGTTCTTGTTCCTGCGACTCTGGTCATTTCGAGACTGGGAAATTAATGCGCGGCCATTCTTTTATTTGACGTTTATCGCGTTCGCCACTCAAGACGATCGCGTGCGCAAAATCTGCCTGGCCGCTGTTATCGTAGGCGCTGTCGGCTTGGCTGTCGCCCTCATCGCCGACGCGGTTGGCCCCGTCGCCATATTAGTGCAGGGCCAAGCCTGGCGATGGGTCTGGATCGCCGTGTTTGTCGGCGCGTTGCTGCTGCCGGCCACTGTACTGCAGATCTGGCCTGACAAAACATGCGGACCGCTGTGCGCGGTGTTGTTGCTGTTGGGTCTAACGCTTCCGGCGGTGAACGGAACGGCATGTGTTTCGGTGTCCCTGATTTTGTGGCTGATGAGATCATGCTTCTCAATCCGCGCTGTGGTGATCCTCCGCTTGATCTTCTTGGCTTTGCTTCTGGCGGTTGCGGCTTGGGTAGCTATTCATGCTTGGGAAATTGCCTCATCCGTATTTCATAAGTCGGACGCGATGGCTGGCATGCAACTGCGCGATTTTTTCGCACTCAAGATTCCAGCCGTGCTGGGTGCCTCACTCATTTGGTGGGTATTACAAAAATGCACTGGTCTCCGAGCACCGACTCTGCTCCTTTTCGGCTTACTCGCCTTGTCCATTTTTATTTTGCCGGCCACCTTCAAGCAATATCGCTCGGTGGCTTCAGCCGCAGACATCAGCGAGTTCTCAGGCTGGGCCAGCGTCATCCCTCCAACAAGCACAGTCCTCGTCGCACCCGCTCGCGACGTCGGAACGTTTGTTTGGTTTACGCTGCAGCGTCCGAACTATTTGGCAGTCGATCAATCAGCTGGTATCGTCTTCTCGCGCGCGACGGCTCTCGAAGTTCAGCGTCGTTCCCAGGTCCTGCTGCCCGTCATGGATCCGAATTGGAAGATAAGGTCTGAGCTTCGCGCCGCCGCCTCAGGCACGCATCAAATCGACGCCCGGAGACGGCCGCTGACCGCGGCGAGCTTAAGCCAGATCTGCGCGGACCCGCTGCTCGGATTTGTCATTTCGTCGCAGCACATCGGATTCGATGCTCTGGCTCATAAGAGCACCGGGACATGGATGGACTGGGATCTTTACGACTGCCGCAAAGTGCGAACATGGGTGACAGCCAAGTGACTGAAGAAGCGCTACGCCATGCCGCCCTGCCAACATTGCTGTGCATCGACATCGCGCTTTTGTGGATCCACGTACAATTCTCTCTTTGGCCATATCCTCTGGCGGCCACCGTGTACTTCTCGGACCTTTTCGCGGCGCGCCGGCAGCTACTCTTTACTCCCAGCGGCGCGACCTCATAGCAGACACTAATGGACTCGAGCGACAGCCCAAAAAAAGTTGCCGTAATCGCAGGAGCCGGGCCCGCGGGACTGACGGCTGCCCTCGAACTCTTGCGGCAATCCGATGTTACGCCGATCGTGTTCGAAGCCGACACTCAGGTGGGCGGAATTTCCAAAACCATCAGTCACCGCGGCAATCGCATGGACCTCGGAGGCCACCGTTTTTTTTCCAAATCGGATTGGGTAATGCGTTGGTGGCAGGAGATCTTGCCCGTCGCGCAAGACGATCTGGGCGAATCAGGCTCCCTTCGCATCAGCTATCAGGGGGAATCGCGGAATTTGAGGCCCGACAGAATTGTTTCCGGGAGTTCCCATGCCGTCATGTTGATGCGGCGGCGGTTGTCTCGCATTTTCTATCGCCGCCGATTTTTCGATTACCCGCTTGCCCTCAACGCAAGCACTCTCGGCAATTTGGGAGTTACGGAAGCACTGAAAATCGGCATGAGTTACGGGAAGGCGCAACTGAGACGTCGATCGCCGGAATCTTCATTGGAAGACTTTCTCATCAACCGTTTCGGCGAGCGCCTCTATAACACGTTTTTCAAGAGCTATACCGAGAAGGTGTGGGGCGTGCCCTGCGGCGAGATCTCGGCGGAATGGGGCGCGCAACGTATCAAAGGGCTCTCGATCGCAAAGGCGCTTTCGCATACTTTCGGCAAGCTTTTTAGATCCGACGATGCAGCGCAAAGACACACGGAGACCAGCCTCATCGAGCGATTTCTCTACCCGAAATTTGGACCGGGGCAGATGTGGGAGGAAGTAGCGCGTCGAGTCTCTGATCAGGGAGGTTATATTCATCTTCGGCATCGAATTGTCGGGATTGAACAGGCCGCGGGAAATGTCACGGCGGTCAACGTGTTTGATCAGAGCACGCAAGTGATCCGGCGTGTTGCATGCGATCATTTCATTTCTACTATACCGGTTTCTGAGCTCATTACGTTTTTGCAGCCGCCCGACCCACAGGTCCAACGAATTGCGAGTCGTCTCCCTTATCGCGACTTCATGACGGTGGGTTTGTTGCTGCGTAGGATGAAGTCCGCCGCCGGCACGCGGGACAAGCGACAGGCAAACGGAATGCCTCCGGATAATTGGGTCTATGTTCAAGAGACAGATGTCAGGATCGGCCGTCTACAGGTGTTCAACAATTGGAGTCCGGCGATGGTGGCCGATCCGAGCACAATCTGGCTGGGCTTGGAGTATTTTTGCAGCAAGGGTGATGACCTCTGGTCAATGAATGACGGCCGGTTCGTCGATTTTGCGGTCGCGGAGCTTCAGAAAATCGGCTTGATAGACCGTGAAGATGTCATCGATGGTAATTTGGTGCGCGTCCCGAAGGCCTATCCGGCGTACTTTGGCGCGTATGGCGAATTCAATCGAGTAAAAGCCTACTTAGATCAGATTGGCAATCTTTATCCTATCGGCAGAAACGGAATGCACAGATACAATAACCAAGATCACTCAATGCTGACGGCGAAGAGCGCGGTGAATTCCATCGTCAATCACGGCGGCGGCAAAGAGGACATCTGGCGCATCAACGCCGACGATGAGTACCATGAGCAGCTTGACGCGACTTCTTGAACTTTCATCGATTCTCTCTCCGTGGAACTGACAATTCTCATGCCCTGCCTCAACGAGGCCGAGACAATTGCGCTGTGCGTGCGGAAGGCGAGCAATTTTCTTATCCGTTCCGGTATCAAAGGCGAGGTCATCGTCGCTGACAACGGATCAACAGACGGATCCCAAGATATCGCGCGTGCCTCCGGTGCGCGGGTCGTGAGCATCGCTGACAAGGGCTATGGCAATGCCTTGATCGGCGGAATTAGCGCCGCCCAAGGCCGTTTTGTGATTATGGCTGATGCGGACGATAGTTACGATTTTTCGGAGTTGGGCTCACTGATCGAATCGTTGCGATCAGGCAATATGATGGTAATCGGCAATCGCTTTCGCGGCGGAATTCGCTCAGGTGCGATGCCGTTTCTGCACCGATTCTTTGGCAATCCACTGCTCAGCCTGATGGGTAGGATGTTTTTTTCGTCCGCTATCGGAGACTTCCATTGCGGCCTTCGCGGCATAGATAGAACGGGTGCGTTGCAATTGGGTCTGCAGGCGCCGGGTATGGAGTTCGCAAGCGAAATGATCGTCAAAGCGACTCTCGCCGGTTGGCGCATTGCCGAGGTGCCCACCACCCTTTCGCCCACTGGTCGCTCGCGCCGGCCGCATCTGCGCAGCTGGCGAGACGGATGGCGTCATCTGCGCTTTCTTCTCATGATGAGCCCGCGTTGGCTCATGCTGTACCCGGGCGCCTGTCTGATAGCGATCGGCGTTGCCGCGCAAATTGCGATTGCACACGGCCCGATAGTGATTTCCGGTGTTGGTTTTGATATCCACACCATGCTTTACGCAGGAGGTGCGGTCATTCTAGGGGTGCAGCTGGTGCTGTTCTCCGTATTGGCACGCGCCATCGGCGTGCTTAAGAATGCATTGCCGATGCGCCCAGCGTTTTCCCGCTTTCTAAGAGTCTTCACGCTCGAACGCGGCATCCTGCTCGGTCTGCTGCTGGGCGCCGGAGGTTTGGGACTTGCCGCATATTCAGTTACCAGTTGGGCGCAGGCTCATCTCGCGGCGCTTGAACCAACGGTTGTGATGCGCGTCGCGATTCCCTCTGTGACTCTGATTCTTAGCGGCGCCGAAATTATTTTTTCCTCATTTCTGCTGAAATTCATCGACGTCCAGGCACCCGCCGTCGATCCATGAGCCCGCATGTCTATTGGACCAGCAATCCGACGTTTCTTAGGGCCGCGCCTCGCTCGTCGAGCCGGCGAGTATTACAGGGCGATTTACGTCGACTTGGCGAAGGTTGCGGAAGCGTTGGCGACGGTGATACCGCGCCATGCGCACCTGCTCGACGTCGGCGGGGGCGACGGCCAGCCTCTCAATCACTTATTGTCGATACGCCCAGACTTGAAGATTACGACGCTGGATCCCGCACCCGTGGTCGGCCAGTGGATCGAATCACGCTACGAGAGCCGGATCAAGCGGTTGCCGCGAACCAGTCTTGCGGATTTCACAGCTGGCACGCACGCGTATCCAACCGCGATTCTGATAGCGGATGTGATGCACCACGTTCCATCGGCCGCGCGCCACAAATTTCTCGATTCCGTCGGCGTCCTTCTCGATCGCGTACCGGGGCTACGCATCATCGTTAAGGACGTGGAACCCGGACATTGGCGCGCCCTGCTCGGTTCCTGGTCGGATCGCTACATCACCGGAGATTGGAATGTCAGCCCGATCTCAAGAGACAGTGTGACCCGCCTCTTCGAAGAAGTATTGGGACCCTTGCACCGCGAAGACACCAATCTATTCAAAAAGGACGCCCCAAACTACGCCATCGTCTTTTATCGGTAGCCGTCGAATGAGCGCGAAATTTCTATTCATTGCCTTCACTGTAAACTCTGTCATCAGCCAACTGGTTCTGCGGCGCGGATTACAAGATTTGGTCGGCCCGGCCAGTGTCGCGAGTTTACCCCGTTTCATTGGCAATGCTGCCTTCTCTCCCTGGATTTACGCTTCCGTTACGCTGCAGATTCTGAGCTACGTGATGTGGATGCTCATTGTCTCTCGAGAGAAACTCGGCGTCGCTTCGGCAACCGTGGGAGCAGGTTTTTACACCTTGATGGCACTGTCTGCATGGCTAATTTACGGTGAGACGCTTACGTTGATGCAATGGGCAGGCATCGCCTTAGTCACGCTTGGAGTGGTCTGTATCAGCCTCGGCGGCATAGGCACCTAAAGGCGATTGGCGCGATAGCCGAGTCTATATAGGGACGCGAGTGCAGCGGCAATCGGCCTCGGCCACAGCGCATCAAATATCGCGTGGTCTTCGCGCTCGCGCGCGCGACTGGCGATGGTCGCCGTGGTCTCGCTCCCCGCATGCACGCCCTTGGAAACCAACCGTTCGCGCACATAGACGAAGCCGCCGGGCCGCCGCGCGAGTTCGAGCCACGCCAACCAATCCAAGTTGGTCTGAAAACCGGATGGAAAGCGGAAATCCGCAAGCAACGATCGATTAAACATGACACTGGGACAGCAGATCGGGTTGCCGAGGGACAGGAGACGCACCTTGTGGCGCGTGTCGGCGATGCATTCGCGCCCGCCGAAGGCACGTTGGCGAAGCGCGCGCTTGATCTTCAGGTTGATATTGATCGGGCGCGACCCAAGCGGCGTGTGCTCCGAGTAGTCGCAGAAGGCCAGGACCCCATTGGGGTGGCGCCGCAGTGCGCTGCTCAACCGCACAACGTAGGATGAGGCAAAATAATCGTCCTGATGAGCCAGTGTCACCCATCGGGTGTGGGCCGCCGACAGCGCAAAGTTCCAGTCCGCAGCTATATCGATGCGCCGAGGATTGATATGCAATGCCAGCGCATGACGTTTTGCGAAGGCCTCGAGCTCCACCGAGGGCGTCGACGTCGCCAGCAGGATTTCGCTCGGGTTCTCCTCCTGCGCGCGCAGCGATTCGACCAGGGTGGCGAGATTAGGCGCCGCCAGGTAAACCGGAATAGCAAAGGTATGGTCCATTAGGTTCTAGCATAGCGCGCACCATGCCCAGTCGAGCCCGGCTGACGTTACAATGGGCCATGCCCAAACCCGCCGTCTTGGTAGTCGACGATGAACCCGATATTTGCGAACTCCTGTCCATCACCTTGCAGCGCATGGAGTTGAATCCTCGAACGGCCAATAACCTCGCCGCGGCGCAGCGCTTACTCAAGACAGAGCCGTTTGATCTGTGCTTGACCGACATGCAATTGCCCGACGGGGACGGCTTGGAGCTTGTTGAGTGGATGCAGCAATACACGCCGACCGTTCCCGTCGCCGTAATCACCGCTCACGGAAACATGGAAACAGCCGTGCGGGCTCTCAAAGTGGGCGCCTTCGATTTCGTTTCGAAACCTTTGGACCTTGCGGGTCTGCGCAAACTGGTGACAGCCGCCATCAAGCTATCGGGTACCAACGATGGGGACACCAGCATGTTTGGTCCCCGCTTGCTCGGTGCTTCGGCCGCCATGCAGCACCTGCGCGAAATGATCGGCCGCGTGGCGCGCAGCCAGGCGCCGGTACACATTTTCGGGGAATCCGGCACTGGCAAGGAATTGGTGGCGAAACTCATTCATGAGTCCGGCCCACGGCGCGACAGCTCCTTCGTGCCGGTCAATTGCGGCGCCATTCCCACGGAACTCATGGAAAGCGAGCTCTTCGGCCATAAACGCGGCAGCTTTACGGGAGCCGTGACCGATAAGAAGGGTCTCATACAATCGGCGGAGGGCGGTACGCTGTTTCTCGATGAAATCGCGGATTTGCCGCTGCACATGCAGGTCAAGCTGCTGCGTGTCATTCAGGAAAAGGCCGTGCGCCCGGTGGGCGAACAGCTCGAGGTGGCTATCGACGTCCGAATTCTATCGGCGACGCACAAGAATCTCGCCCAGTTGGTAGCGGAGGGGAAATTCCGCGAGGACCTATTCTATCGGGTAAATGTCATCGAATTGCGCGTGCCCTCATTGCGCGAACGGCCGGAGGACATACCGGAGCTCGCCGAGTCGGTCCTGCGGCGACTCGGACGGCGTATGAAAATCACCCCGCCGATGTTGGGCAAGGATGCCTTGGTGGCACTGCAGCGCTACGCTTTTCCGGGCAACGTCCGCGAGCTTGAGAACATTTTGGAGCGCGCGATTACTCTGACCGCCGGCGGCGAGATTCGCGCCACTGACATCCAGCTGAGGTCGACTGTCCTTGGACCGACGGGCGCCCCCGGAACCGACGCGAGCGATACTTCTGCGATGGGCGGTGCGCTGGGTGACCACCTCGAGGATATCGAGCGCGACGCCATCGTCCGAGCGCTGGAGCAGAGCCGATATAACAAGACCGCGGCCGCAAAGGCGCTGGGCATGAGCTTTCGAGCGCTGCGATATCGGATCAAGAAATTGGGAATCGAGTGAAAGTGTGATTAACCTCATGCTGGCGCACAAATGACGGGCAAGGTCGGCCGGTTTTGGATAACCTCCCGATTATGTCTATTGATACCGCCCGACCGTTTTCCCGCCAATGATGAGGCTCAAATGGTTCAACGCACGCGAGGCCGCGGACTTAGGTGTCGCACTGGCGGACCAATTCGCAGCGGCGGCCGTACCCCTAACCGAGCCGGTGCGCGGTTCCGGGGGAAAGCGAAAGGAGCAGACCTCAGCGCTTGAACAGTTGCACGAGCGGGCCGATCGCGAGGTGCGCCCGCTTGAGTTGAACTTCTACCAGAAGGCGCGGTTCGCCAATTCCTTCAAGTGGAAGCTGATCGAGAATGGCGTCGAGTCGGGCGTGGCTGATGGTGTGACACAGTCGCTGATTGTGCATCTTTCTCAGGGAACAGCCAGCGCTGCTCCGACGGCCGCGCGAGCCGCGGGAGCAAAAGACCCCCGCAACGCCCAAATCCTGTTGGCGCGCGCCCAGAAAGCCTTCAAAGTTGGCGATAATGCCCAAGCCGCGGACCTTTTTGATGAGTTTGTGTCGCTTGTTCCGGGCCGACCGGACGCTCTGAACGCTCTCGGAGGCGCGCTTTACAATCTGGGTCGCTATCAAGAGGCAGAGCAACGTTACCGAGAAGCGATCGACATCGATCCCGAATATGCCGATGCTCTATTCAATCTTGCGGCTCTGTTGCAGGCCAATCCGGGCGCTGCCGAACCACTGCTGCGACGGGCACTCAAGATAAACCCGAAGTATCCAGGAGCGCGAGCGATGCTTGGCCTCATGCTCCTATCTTCGAGTCAGGAGCATGAGGCCAAGGCAGCCTTACGCAAGGCGCTGAAGGTATCTCCAAGAGATCATGTCGCTTTGTTGGGCCTCGCGCACATCGCGCGCGTCGAGGGGCACTTCGACGAAGCACAGTCATTGCTCAAGCGCACGTTGGAGATCAGTCCGAAGATGCCGACCGCTTGGGCATCGCTGAACGGCACTCGCAAGATGACCACTGACGACCGCGACTGGTTCGCAACGGCGCAGGAGATCGCGGGCGGAGGGGTGCCGCTATGGGATGAAGTACAGCTGCGTTTTGCGATGGGCAAGTACTGCGACGATATCAAGGATTATGAAAACGCATTCGAGAACTTCCGCCGCGGCAACGAGCTGCTGAAGAGCGTGGCCGGACGATATAATCGACAAGCGCACGCCAGCCTCGCGAACGACTTGATTCGCGTCCATACGGGCGAAGCCCTGGCTTCGATAACGGAGGGAGGCTCGACCTCAGAGAAACCTGTCTTCGTGTTGGGAATGCCCCGGTCAGGTACTTCGCTGACCGAGCAAATTATTGCCTCGCACCCGGCCGCCAGGGGCTTGGGTGAACCGGATTATTGGCTAAGAGCCGCGCAGGCGCATCACGACGAGATACGACAGAAAGTCCTTGACTTGCCGGCCAGGAAAAAACTTGCGGAGGATTATCTGCGTCTTATCGAGCGGCGTTTTCCAGACGCGCTGCGCATCGTCGATAAGACCCCGACGAATTCCGATTTCGTAGGCTTCATACACACCGTATTTCCGGGCTCGCGCTTCATCCGCATGCGCCGGGATCCCATCGACACCTGCCTGTCCTGCTATTTCCAGAATTTTTCGACGGCCCAGAGTTATACGATGGATCTCGCTGATTTAGCTGATTATTATCGTACACATCAGCGCCTGATGGATCACTGGTGCAAGGCGTTGCCTGCGAAAGCGATTCTCGAAGTACCTTACGAAGGGCTGGTGATCGACCAAGAGACCTGGACACGCAAGATTCTAGATTTCCTCGGCCTCGAATGGGATGAGCGCTGTCTCGCATTCTATGAGACCAAGCGCTCCGTGACCACGGCCAGCGTCTGGCAGGTGCGACAGAAAATCTACCGACACTCGGTGGAACGCTGGCGCAACTACGAAAAATTCATCGGTCCGCTAAGAGGATTGAGAGACTAAACAAATCCGTTTCGCTTTCTGGAAGATCTTTCACGGGCTGTCGCACAACGCATGCGCGGCGCCAGACTCCCGGCCTCATTTTTCTCGCTGATGCTCCTTTGGTCCCTTGAGCGGCCCCCTGACAAAAATTGTCGCTCTGTGACCGCGCGCGTCACAACCGCCGCCGGGCAGCGACGGTTCTATGTCAAGCGGTGGCGGTGCCACGGGAATTAGATCTTTATTTTCAATAACTTAGGTCTCCCAGTGGAGGCTGGCACAGCACTTGCTTTATCCCGTCTACCGGCGCAAGCCGTTGCTTGACCTCAAGAACTTTTTTATCAGGAGTTACGAATGTTTAAGAAATTGCAACAAGGCTTCACGCTCATCGAATTGATGATCGTGGTCGCCATCATCGGCATCTTAGCGGCGATCGCCATTCCGGCTTATCAGGACTACACCGTGCGCTCGAAAGTGACGGAAGGTCTGAGCGTCGCGGATGCGGCAAAGGTCGCCGTGGCAGAGGGCTTCCAGTCGAATGACACCGCTGGTGTGATTACCGCAGCGGCCCAGTTGGTTGCTGCCCCCGTGGTCACGAAGTATGTTGCTGGTATGACCATCGGCAATGCTGGCGCAACCATGGGCGTGATTACGGTCACCTTCCAGAATGTTGCGCAGATCAATACCAACACGATCAAGTTGTCCCCGTTCATCTCCGTGGCCGGCGTTCCCACACCACTGGCAGCCGGTCAAACGGGCGCCATCGACTGGGCGTGCACGTCTACGACGAGGACCACTGCGAACGGTCTGGGCATGGGCGCCGCTGCGGTTGGAACCGTACCGGCCCGCTACGCTCCGACGCAGTGCAAGTAACCGTCTGAGCTTCGTCACGAAGCAGCGGTGGAAGCCCCTCAACGGAGGGGCTTCTTTTTTGACGATCCCAACGGCCAAGCAGGGCATTTTGCGATCAAAGTCACGAGCGAGTGGGCGCCGATGTGCGACTATCCGTAGATGATTTGACAATTTCTCCGTTAGCTACTGATAGTAGACTACGGATAGGCATGGGGTTTAGTGTAAGTCCATGAATGACAACGCAATAGCGTCGGTTGGCGGCACCAGTCGGGTAGCGTTGGGCGGTCTTGCCCAGCGACTTGTCCAGGACGGTCTGCTGGACGAGAACACCATGCAGGACGCTCTTGCCAAAGCAAAAGAAAAGCGCGTCAATCTAGTCACCCACCTGGTGTCAACCAACCTGGCGACTGCGCGCGATATCGCCATATCCGCCTCCAACGAGTTTGGGGTCCCACTGCTGGATTTGGATTCGGTCGCAATCGATCAGGATGCCGTACGGGTGGTGAGCGACAAGCTCATGCAGAAACACCGTGTCTTGCCGTTGATGAAGCGTGGCAAGCGCTTGTTTTTGGCGGTCGCAGACCCGACTAATCTACATGCCCTCGACGAGATCCGATTCCAGACCTCGATGAGCATCGAGTTCGTTGTCGTGGAGGACAACAAGCTGCAGGCTGCGGTCACCAAGGCTATCGATCAAGCTGAGGCGGTCATGCCTAACTTGACCGACGATGACTTCGATCTGGAGAATCTGGAAGTCACCGGTGGCGACGAAGACCCGAGTGGAGATGCGTTGGGCCGGGATGACGTCGAAGATGCACCAATCGTGCGCTTCGTGAACAAGATAATGCTCGACGCGATCAAAAAAGGTGCTTCTGACATTCACTTCGAGCCCTATGAAAAACTGTTTCGTATTCGAACCCGCTTGGACGGTGTTCTAAAAGAAGTGGCGGTACCGCCAGTACAATTGGCGGTCAAGATCGTGGCCAGACTCAAGGTTATGGCACGACTCGATATTGCGGAACGCCGCGTACCGCAAGACGGCCGCATCAAAATGCGGCTATCCAAGAATCGGGCCATTGATTTTCGCGTCAGCACCTGCCCGACACTGTTCGGCGAAAAGGTCGTGACTCGAATTCTCGACCCCTCCAGTGCCATGCTGGGCATCGATGCACTCGGCTACGAGCCCTTTCAGCGCGAGCTTTACCTCAAGTATTTGGCCAAACCGCAGGGGATGATCCTCGTCACCGGCCCGACTGGCAGCGGTAAAACTGTGTCGCTCTACACCGGACTCAATATCCTAAACACAGAGGATACGAATATCTCAACCGCGGAAGATCCGGCCGAAATCA
>Ga0302325_10026953_pt1 | contig 11924 bp, 13 predicted proteins | sample Palsa_T0_2_FD_201948 | JGI IMG/M metagenome (GOLD analysis project Ga0302325, IMG submission 201948) | Peat permafrost microbial communities from Stordalen Mire near Abisko, Sweden - Palsa_T0_2 | ecosystem: Environmental > Terrestrial > Soil > Palsa > Peat permafrost | place: Sweden: Abisko... | reverse complement strand
CACGGGGCCAAGGTCGAGGTGGACTGGATCCAGGCCGAGAAGGTCCCCGACCTGTTGGGCACCGACCGCATGCTCCAACTCGACGGCATGGTCATCCCGGGCGGCTTCGGGGAGCGAGGCATCGAGGGCAAGATCGCCGCGGTCGAATTCGCGCGTGAGCGCGAGATCCCCTGTCTCGGGTTGTGTCTCGGCCTGCAGGTCATGGTCATCGAGGTGGCCCGCAACCTCGCCGGTTTGGAGGGGGCCAACTCACGCGAGTTCGACACCATGAGCCCGCACATGGTGATCGACCTCATGGACGACCAGCACAAGGTGGTCGACATGGGCGGCACCATGCGGCTCGGGTCCTACGTCGCGCAGCTCGAGCCCGGCTCCATCGTGGCCGAGGCGTACGGGACCACCGTGGTGTCCGAGCGCCACCGGCACCGCTACGAAGTCAACCCCCGCTACCGCGCCAAACTGGAAGAAGCCGGCCTTCGCTGTTCAGGGTCGTCTGCCGACGGTGTGCTCGTGGAATTCGTGGAGCTCCCCGGCCACCCCTTCTGGGTCGGGACCCAGGCGCACCCGGAGTTCAAGAGCCGGCCCGACCGTCCGCATCCCCTTTTCCGAGAGCTCCTGGCTGCGGCCCTGCGGCGGGCCGAGGGACGTCTGCCCCGCCTCATCACCATCGACTCCGACGTCGGTGCCGCCTCCTGAACAGGGGTTCCGACACCTCACTGACGAGGTGCGCCTCGAGGGGTGGAGGATCTCGTTCGTGCGGGCGGAGTACGAGGCCCCCGACGGGACCCGCTTCACCCGCGACGTCCTGCGCCATCCCGGTGCGGTCGCGGTGGTCCCGGTGACCGAGCGGGACACGGTCCTCCTGGTCCGCCAGTACCGGGGATCGGTCGACAGAGAGCTCCTCGAGATCCCCGCCGGGACGCGCGACGTCGAGGGTGAGCCACCCGATACCACGGCACGGCGCGAGCTCGAAGAGGAGGTGGGCGTGCGGGCCGGGACGCTGCGCCTGTTGGGATCGATGCTCAACAGCCCCGGCTTCTGCGACCAGGTGACGCTGCTGTACCTGGCTCAGCAGCTCGAGCCCGTCCCGACCGCGCGTCACGGCGAGGAGGAGCGCTATATCGAAGTGGTCGAGGTGCCACTCCGGGACATCGCGTCGATGATCGCGTCCGGCGAGCTCGTCGACGCGCAGACCCTCCTCGGGCTCCTCCTGGCCCGCGACGCGTTGCGCGTCGAGGCTTTCGAGCGCCCCGGGGTTACCCCGGCCCAGCCGTCGACCTGACCAGGCGGCTTCCCCATGACACCGGTGATGATCGACATGCCCGAAAGCGGGCCGGCTCTCAGCCGTCAGGCCGAGGAGTATCTCACCTGGCTCGCGATCGAACAGGGGCGGGCCCGCAACACCATCGTGTCGTATCGACGCGACCTGGTGAGCTACGAAGCATTCCTCGCCCGGCACGGGCACACGGTGCAGGACGCCGATGTGACCACGATCGAAGAGCATCTGGCCGAGCGGCGTGCCACGGGTCTCGGCCCCGCGTCGGTGTCGCGGGCGCTCGCCGCGCTGCGGGGCCTGCACCGATTCCTCCTCGAGGAGGGCGACGTCGCGGCGGACCCCACCGCCGACGTGCGTCCCGTCCGCTCGCCCCGGCGCCTGCCCAAGGCGATCGACGAGGACGAAGTCGGTCGCCTCCTTGACACGACGACCAAGAAGGACCCGGCGTCGATACGCGACAGGGCCATCCTCGAGGTCCTCTACGGCACCGGGATGCGTGTGTCGGAGCTGTCGGGGCTCAGCCTGTCGGACCTGGGGTCCGACACCGGGCTCGTGCGGGTGCTGGGCAAGGGGGACAAAGAGCGTCTCGTGCCCATGGGCCGACACGCGAGCCGGGCGCTCGACGGCTGGCTCGACCGGGGGCGCCCCGAGTTCGAGCCGAGGCGCTGGGCGCGACGCGGCGACGCCGAGGCCGTGTTCTTGAACGCCCGCGGGGGCCGGCTCACCCGACAAGGGGTGTGGGGGGTCCTCAAGAAGCGGGCGCGTGCGGCCGGCCTCGAGGACCTCGTGCACCCCCACGTGCTGCGCCACTCCTGCGCCACGCACATGCTCGTCCACGGGGCCGACATCCGGGTGGTCCAGGAGCTGCTCGGCCATTCCTCCATCGCCACCACCCAGCTCTACACCAAGGTGACCCTGGAGCACCTCAGAGAGGCCTATGACCAGGCGCATCCGCGCGCTGAATGGGGTAGCGGGCAGTAATCTCGTGGGGGTGCCTGCCGACGCCTCGACCGTGGATCACCGCGCCTTGCTGGAGGAGGAGCGCACTGATCTCATCGCCAAGCTCGAGGAGCTAGGCCTGGGAGGCGCAGGCCTGACCTACGATTCCAACTTCGCAGACTCCAGCCAGGTGACCGCTGAGCGCGGCGAGGTCGAGGCCCTGGGAGCGACGCTCCGGGAGACCCTGGGTGACGTCGAGCGGGCGCTGGCCAAGCTGTCAGAGGGCGATTACGGCGTATGCGAGGACTGTGGGCAGCCGATCGACCCGCTACGGCTCGAGGCCAAGCCCGCGGCGCGCTACTGCATCAACTGCGCGGCAAAGCACTGACCCGGGACCCCGTGTGACCGACGCCTGGGGGCACCCCGCGTCGCCGGGACCACCGCGCCGCCAAGGCCTGACCCCGCGTACCGCCATCTGGATCATCGCCGGGGTGGCACTCGCGGTGGTGCTGATCCGCGCGCATAGGTTCAACCATTTCGAGGTCTTGTTCTACGTCGCGCTCGTCCCGTCGGTGATCCTGCACGAGGTCTCCCACGGCGCGGTGGCCCTCGCCTTCGGCGACGATACCGCCAAGCGTGCCGGCAGGCTCACGCTCAATCCCATCAAACACATCGACCCCTTCGGTACGATCATCCTGCCGATCCTGCTTCTCATCAGCACCGGCGCGGCGTTCATGTACGCCAAACCGGTGCCGGTGAACGTGTCCCGGCTACGGAACTCACGCAATTCGAGCGTCGTGGTGTCACTGGTGGGCCCAGCCGTGAACATCGCACTGGCGGTATTGCTGGGCTTCGCCTTCAAGGCCTTCGTCGCCCCAGGGATTCCTCGGATCAGCGCCGTGGAAGGGTTGGGACCGATCTGGCCGCAGCTGCTGTTCGTGGCGGGCTACGCCAACGTGATCTTGGCGGCGTTCAACCTCATACCGCTGCCACCATTGGACGGCTCGGCGGTACTCGAGCGCATCCTGCCGAATAGCCTGCTTCCCGGGTACTACCGGATCCGACCCTTCACGATCTTCCTGCCCCTGGCTCTCATCATCCTGGATCAGAACGCGTTGGGCAGTGCCTTCAATTGGGTCTTCGTGCACTACGCCAACGCGGTGCTGTAAACCGTCGTCAGGCGCCGAAACCGCCTGGTGGCGCGAGCAGCCCCACGGCGCGCATGGCCCGGTCGAGAGTCGGCCCCGCCACAGCTCTCGCCTTGGCGGCACCCTCGGCGAGCACCGACTCCACGTAGCCGCGTTCGGCCTGCAACTCGGTGAGCCGCTCGCGCACCGGTCGCAGTAACTCCGCCACCGCCTCGGCCACGTCGGCCTTGAGCTGGCCGTAGTTGACGTAGTGTGTGGCGAGCTCGGCGGGGTCGCCCCCGGTCGACGCGCTGAGCAGCTCCAACAGGTTCGACACGCCGGGTTTCGCCACCGGGTCGTACCGGACCTCGGTCTCGGTGTCGGTGACCGCCTTGCGCACTTTGCGGTCGATCTCCTCGGGGCTGTCGACCACGAGGACGGTGCCCAGGGGCGAGCTCACCGACTTCGACATCTTGCGGGTCGGGTCCTGGAGGTCCATCACCCGCGCCGCCACCTTGGGCACCGACGCCTCGGGAACCACGAAAGTCTCCCCGTAGCGGTTGTTGAAACGGATGGCCAGGTCCCGGGTGAGCTCGAGGTGCTGGCGCTGGTCGTCTCCGACCGGGACGCGCTGGGCGTCATAGAGCACGATGTCGGCCGCCATGAGCACGGGATAGGTAAGCAGGCCCGCCCGCACGGTCTCGCGCTCGCCGCCTTTGTCCTTGAACTGCGTCATCCGGCGCAGCTCCCCGTAGCTGGCGGTGCATTCGAGCAACCACGTGAGCCGGGGGTGCTCGGGGACGTGGCTCTGGACGAACACGGTGCACAGCGACGGGTCGAGGCCGACGGCCAGGAGGTTCTCGGCGGTCTCGAGGGTCGTGGACGCGAGAAGGGCAGGGTCGTGGTCGAGGGTCAGCGCGTGCAGATCGACGACGCAGAAAAAGGCGTCGAATTCGTGCTGGTCGGCGACCCAATTCCGGAAGGCGCCCAGATAGTTGCCCAGGTGGAGGTCACCACTGGGTTGCACCCCGGAGAGCACCCTGGCCATGGCGTGCCATGGTACGGGACAGGTGCCCGCACGCGGTGCGGGCGGGGGAGCCCCTCGAGCGGCGGGGCGGGGAATGTCTGACCTGTTCAGGGGCCATGCACAGGCAGCGCCGGGGGAGCCGGTAGGGTCGAAAGCGTGGTGGCGCACGTCTCGACGCCCGTCTATGAAGGGCCCTTTGACGTGCTGTTGCAGCTGGTGTCAGAACACAAGGTCGACATCTACGACATCCGGATGTCGGACCTGGTCGACGCCTTCATCGCCGAGATGACCGCCCGTCAGCCCTTCGACGTGCAGGTGGCCAGCGAGTTCCTCGTGATCGCCGCGATCCTGGTTGAGCTCAAGTCCCGCAAGCTCCTGCCCGGGCCCGACGACGTCGAGGACGACGAGGAGCTCGCCGGCTTCGAAGAGCGCGACCGTCTCTTGGCCCGGCTCCTGGAGCTCCAGGCCTACGCCGCGGCGGCCGACGCCTTCGCGGTGCTGATCGACCAGGCCCGCCGCACGCTGCCCCGGGCCGCCGGCCTGGAGGAGCGGTTCCGCGACCTCGCCCCGGACCTGTTGGCGGGCGTCACCCCCGAGCACCTGGCGGCCGCGTTCATGGTGGGCACTGTGCCGCGTCCCGAGCTCCTGCTCGACTTGTCGCACGTCACGGTGGAAGCGGTGACGGTGTCCGAGGCGGTTACCGAGCTCGAAGAACGCCTTCCCGGCGCAGGGCGCATGTCGTTTCGCGAATTGACCGCCCATTGCACGACGCGGATGCAGATCATCGTGCGCTTCCTCGCTCTACTGGAGCTGTGCAAGCGAGGATGGATCTCGCTCGACCAGGGTGAGACGTTCGGCGACCTGGTGGTCATCTGGTCCCGAGACTCGCGAGACTCGTCCGTGCTCTCCTCCGTCGGCGGTGGCGACTCGGTCGAGGAGTACGACGGCTGACGGATCGGCCGGTGGGACTTCCTGAGGAGTACCGGGCCATCGAGGCCATCTTGCTGTCCGCGCTCGAGCCCGTGCCCCCGAACATGCTGGCCGAGCTGCTCGAGATGCCCATCGAGCGCGTCGATGCGGCCTGCGCGGAGTTGGCGGCCGGCTACGAAAAGGAGGGCCGGGGATTCGTGCTCGCCCGCGTGGCGGGGGGATACCGCTACCAGACGCACCCGGACCTGGCGCCCTTCGTCGAGCGATTCGCCATGGAGGGCGTCTCGTCGCGCCTGTCCTCGGCTGCACTGGAGACCCTCGCCATCGTCGCCTACCGCCAACCGGTCTCGCGCGCCCAGATCGCCGCACTGCGCGGGGTGAACGTCGACGGTGTCGTGCGGCTGTTGGAACAGCGGGGCTACATCAACGCCGTCGGTCATGCGCCGGGACCGGGACAACCCGTCCTCTACGGCACCACTCCCGCCTTCTTGGAGAGGCTCGGGCTCTTCGACCTCGGCGAATTACCCCCGGTCGAGGACCTTCTCCCCGGCCCCGAGGTCGTGGAACAACTCGAGGAGCGCCTCCGCCCCGGCGCCGATGCCTGAGGGTCGCCGCCGCCCACCTCGCGAGCCACGGCCGTCCCCACCCGCCCTCGACGACAGCGCTCCGCACGGCGAGCGGCTCCAGAAGGTGCTCGCCCGACTCGGGCTGGGGAGCCGCCGGAGTTGTGAGGAGCTGATCGCCCACGGCCGGGTCACCGTCAACGGTGAGCCGGCCGAGCTCGGACGCCGAGTCGACGTCGGGGTCGACATCGTGTCGCTCGACGGCGTCCCATTGCCCGTGCTCCCCGGCCTCGTCCACTATCTGCTGCACAAGCCGGCGGGGATCGTGACCACCGCTCATGACCCCTTCGGTCGCCCCACGGTGTTGGAGCTCGTGCCCGACGCACCCCGCGTGTTCCCGGTGGGAAGGCTCGACGCCGACAGTGAGGGGCTCCTCGTGCTCACCAACGACGGCGCCCTGGCCCAACAGCTCACGCACCCGTCTTTCGGTGTCGAGAAGGAGTACCTGGTGGAGGTGGACGGCGTGCCGTCGGCCGGGGACCTGCGGCGCCTGCGCCAAGGCGTGGACCTCGACGACGGCAAGACGGCCCCGGCCACGGTGGGGGTGGTCGCCCCGGGCGTGCTCAAGATCGTCATCCACGAAGGGCGAAACCGTCAGATCCGGAGAATGTGTGACGCCATCGGCCACCCCGTGCGACGCCTCGTGCGTACCCGGATCGGACCGGTATCCGACCCCCACCTCAAACCGGGCGAGTGGAGGGCCCTCGACCCGTCGGAGGTGCGCGCCCTGGGGGTGGCCGCAAAACCCCGCGGGCGCGACGTCCCTGGCCAGCGCCCCGGAACGCCCGGGGGCGCGACCGGGCCTGGGTAGCATCAGAACCATGTCACCTGTCCGGGCCGTGCGCGGTGCCACCACGGTCGGTGCCGACACCCCCGACCAGGTTTCGCAGCGCATGCAGGAGCTGCTCGGCGATCTCCTGGCGCGCAACGGCCTCGACCACGACGATGTGATCAGCATCGTGTTCACCGCCACGGGCGACATCGTGTCGATGTTCCCGGCTGCCGCGGCCCGGGCCATGGGCATGGGTGACGTCCCCTTGCTGTGTGCCCGGGAGCTCGACATCGTCGGGTCGACGCCGCATTGTCTGCGGGTCCTGCTCCACATCGACACCGACCGGACCCGCACCGAGCTTCACCACGTCTACCTCCACGGGGCCCGGGGGCTGCGCGATGACCTCCCCGAGTGACGCCCGACGAGCCGCGGTGGTCGGCACCGGCCTGATCGGTGGGTCCATCGGTCTCGCCCTGCGGGCGCGCGGCTGGTGGGTGACGGGCCGTGACGCGGATCCGGACGCCGCGGACCGGGCCAAGGCCCTCGGTGCGCTCGACGAAGTCGGCGACGACCCGGAGGCCGAGGTCACCTTCATCGCCACCCCATTGGGCGCGGTGGTGGCCGAGGTGACGCGCGCGGTGGAAGGAGGGCGCCGTGCCGGTGCGATCGTCACCGACGTCTCGGGGGTGAAGGCGCCGCTGGCCGCCCGCCTGACCCAGGCCGCCTATGTCGGGGGCCATCCCATGGCGGGATCCGAGCAGGTGGGCATCGACGGAGCCGACCCCGACCTCTTCGTCGGGGCCACATGGGTGCTCACGCCCACCGCCCGGACGGATCCCGACGCCTATACCCACCTGCAGGCGGTGGTGACGAGCCTCGGGGCCGAGGTCCTGGCTCTGTCACCCGAGCAGCACGACACGCTCGTGGCCATGGTCTCGCACGTGCCGCATCTGACCGCGGCCACGCTCATGAACGTGGCGGATCGAGCCGCGGAGGAGCACGGCGCTCTGCTCAGGCTGGCCGCGGGCGGCTTTCGTGACATGACGCGCATCGCGGCGGGACAGCCCGGCATCTGGCCCGACGTGTGCGCCGAGAACGCGCCCGCCATCGTGGCCGCCCTCGACACGTTGCTGGCCGACCTCTCGGGCATGCGCGACCGGGTGGCGACGGCCGACAAAGTGGGCCTTTTGGCCGAGCTCGAGCACGCCGCAGCGGCGCGCCGCTCCCTGCCGGCACGCGTGCCGGTCCCCGACCGTCCGGGTGTCCTGGCGGAGATCACGACGCTCGCCGGCGACCTCGGCGTCAACATCCACGACATCGAGCTGGCCCACAGTGTCGAGGGCGACCGGGGCGTGCTCGTCCTGGTGGTGGACGGCCACCGGGCCGAGCAGCTGCACGACACCCTCACCGGTCGGGGGTACCGGTCGACGTCGAGGCACCTCGAATGAGCTCTCGGCCCGGAGCGACGCGCCCGACCGACGACGGTCCGGTGTTCACCGTGGAGGGCGGCCGATGCCTGGTGGGCCGGGTTCGGGTCCCGGGTGACAAGTCGGTGTCGCATCGTGCGCTTCTCCTGGGTGCCCTCGCCTCGGGGCAGTCGGTGGTACGGGGGCTCTCCGACGGCGACGACGTCGCTCGCACCGCCGCCGCGACCCGAGCCCTGGGAGCCCGCGTCGACGTCGAGCCGATCTCGGGGTCGACGAGGATCTCGGGGGGCCCGGCCGGGCTGCGCCAGCCGGACGGAGCCCTGGACTCCGGCAACTCGGGCACCACCATGCGACTCCTCGCCGGGATCGTGGCAGGGCAGCCCTTCACGACGCAGCTCACCGGCGACGCCTCGCTGTCGAGCCGCCCCATGGACCGCGTCGCCGCGCCCCTGCGCCAGATGGGGGCCGACATCACCGGACGGACCGAGCGTTGCCTGCCCCCGCTCACGATCCGAGGCGGTGCGCTACGAGGCATCGACTACACCACGCCCATGGCGAGTGCCCAGGTGAAGGCGTGCATCCTGCTGGCGGGCTTGGGCGCCGAAGGTGAGACCGTCGTGCGCGAGCCGGTGCTCACGCGTCTGCACACCGAGGAGATGCTGACGCGTTGCGGGGCGCGCCTGACCGAGGAGGACACCGACGGTGGCGGGCACGTGGTGCGGCTCCTCCCGTCGGAATTGGCGCCATTCGAGCTCGACGTGCCGGGCGACCCGTCCCAGGCCGCCTTCTGGGTCGTCGCCGCCTGCGTCGTGCCCGACAGCGTGGTCACGGTGGAGCGCGTCTACGTCGGGCGGGGACGGCGGGGGTATCTCGACGTGCTCGCCCGCATGGGAGCCGATGTCGTCGAGGCTCCTGTCACAGGGCCCGGTGACCTGGCCACCACCGCGGACATCGTGGCCCGCTACGGACCGCTCCGGGCGACCGAAGTGCACGCCTCGGAGATCACGGGCCTCGACGAGGTCCCCGTGCTGGCCGTGGCGGCCGCCTGCGCGGCGGGCGACACCGTGTTCCGCGACGTCGGGGAGCTGCGGGTCAAGGAGTCGGACAGGATGGCCGGCGTGGCCGCTCTCCTGGCGGTGTTCGGGGCCCGGGCCGAGGTCGAGGGCGACGACCTCTGGGTGCACGGTGCCGGGCGACTCGTCCCGGGGGCGCTCCACGCGCACGGGGACCACCGCATGGCCATGGCCGCCGCGGTGGCGGGGCTCGCGGCGGGTGAGGGCCCCACTCACATCGCGGGATGGGCCGCAGTGGCCACGAGCTACCCGCAGTTCCCCGCCCATCTGGCCTCGCTCACCGGCGGTACGCAGGTGAGCGAGCATCCATGAGGGACCGACCGGTGGACGACCACCCGGCGCAGAACACAGAGGTGCGGGTGGTGGCCATCGACGGTCCGGCCGGGGCAGGAAAGTCCACCCTGGCCCAGGCGGTGGCTGCACATCTCGGGGTCGAGCGACTCGACTCGGGTGCGATGTACCGAGCCGTCGCCTTCTCCGCACTCAAGCACCACGTCGACGTGCACGACGTCGAAGCGGTGGCCCGCCTGGCCCGGGACACGTCGATCGATGTGGGCGAGCGCGTCGTGGTCGACGGCGAGGACGCCACCGCGGCGATCCGCTCGGCCGACGTGGACAGGGCGGTCTCGGCTGTGGCCGCCAACCCCGCGGTGCGGTCCGAGCTGGTGGCACGCCAACGGGCCTGGTTGGCCGAGAGGGGCCGGGGCGTGGTCGAGGGGCGCGACATCGGAACCGTCGTGCTTCCCGACGCGGACGTGAAGATCTACCTGACCGCCGCCACCGAGACCCGGGCGCGGCGCCGGGCCCGTGAGCGCGCCGACGGGCGCACCGTGGAGGAGGTCCACGACGACCTGGTGCGCCGGGACCGACTCGACTCCACCCGGCTGTCCTCACCGCTACCGTCGCCCGAGGACGTCGCCGCGGATGCCAAAGTGATCGACTCCACCGGCAAGTCGAGCCGGGCCGTACTCGAGGAGGCGCTGGCATGCCTGTGAAGCCGCAGCTGGACGTGAGCGACGACGAGGGCACGACCCGGCGGCGGGCGGGGGTGCGCGTCCCGTCGGGCGTCTACCGCACGCTGCGCCTCGTCGTGCACCTGATCAATCGGGCCTATTGGCGGGTCGAGGTCGACGGCGCGGACAACGTCCCCTCGACAGGCCCGGTGATCCTGGCACCGGTCCACCGCAGCTTCATGGACTTCTTCGTCGTGTCGGAGGTGACCCCTCGCAAGATCTTCTACATGGCCAAGGAAGAGATGTGGAAGTCGTCACTGCTGGGCTCGTTCCTGGACTCGGTGGGTGCCTTTCCTGTCGATCGCGACGGCGCCGACCGGCTCGCCGTCGAACGGGCCCAGGACGTGCTTGAGCGCGGGGACGTCCTGATCTTGTTCCCCGAGGGCACCAGGCGTGAGGGGCCGGTGGTCGAGGACCTCCACGAGGGTGCCGCGTTCCTTGCGGCCCGCACCGGCGCGGCCATCGTCCCCATCGGGATCGGCGGCACGGCCGAAGCCATGCCCAAGGGTTCGAAGTTCGTTCGCCCCGTCAAGGTCCACCTCGTGGTGGGCCCCGCCATCCCCGCCCCCGAGCGCTCGGCCCGGGGAAGGGTGCCGCGCTCACAGGTCCATGTGCTCACCGAGCAGCTGAGTGCCGAGCTCCAGACCCTCTACGACGACGCCGAACATCGGGCCAAGCCACGAGACCGACCAGCACGATAAAGCCGAGGGCCGATGCCGCGAACCCCTCGAGGACGCGATGAGGCCGGTAGGTGAAGTGCACGAGTGAGGTCCCGGCGGGGACGGCCACGGCCTGGATCAGGCCGTGCTGCCGTACCCGGGCCGCCCGGCGGGTCCCGTGTCCTGTTCGGGGCACCGTGGTGACGGTGGCCTGCCATCCGGTGGCGAACTGCTCCGAGCGCACCAAGGTGGCCGGGCGGTCCGTGGTGACTCGGAATGTCTCGTCGCCCCAGGGTGTGCTCGACACCACGTGCGCCGTGGCATGGGACGCGCCCTGGACCCAGGCTCGGCCCTGGGCGGAGGGTTGCACGAACAGGGCGAAGACGCCGATGTGACCTCGATAGAGCCATCGCGGAGCCGTGACCGCGTCGCGCAGCGAGCCGTCCACCCGATAGGTGCCTTGGCCGGCGGTGCGCAGAACCACGGTCCCGGCCTCGACCGGCGCAGCCGGGGTGGTGCCCAAGGCGTCGAGCACGACCCCACTGGCGGGTGTGGGGGTCGGCACCGACACCATCGCGGTGCCGGACCTCGCCGGGGCCGCCCCGATCCAATCGGTCCGGCGCCCGTCGGCAGATACCAGGCCCACCCGGATCGAGCCCGACCCCGACACCACGGGGACCGACACCGACGTCACCGACAGCACCGTGCCGAAGTACTGGGTGTGGGGCTGGCCCGACACCAGTGCCACGGTCGGGGCCGGGGGGGGCGCGTACTGGTAGTCGTCGGTCGGCGTGAGCGGGGGACTACTGGTATCGGGTGGGGCGTCGGGGGAGGGGCCCACCGGCGGAAGCACGGTGGCGCCGGCGATGATGCTCTGGGGCACGCCCGGAGCGGCCACCACGAGATGCACGAAGTACTCCGGCACGGTGGCGAACACGCCCAGGTCGAGCTGGGCGAAGGTGTGGTCCGCCAGGGCGGCGGGCAGCATGTCGAGTTGCGTGTGGGTGTTCGTGGCGCGGTCGTAATTGGCATCGACGACGGCGCCATCACCCTGCACG
>Ga0302325_10026952_pt1 | contig 11924 bp, 12 predicted proteins | sample Palsa_T0_2_FD_201948 | JGI IMG/M metagenome (GOLD analysis project Ga0302325, IMG submission 201948) | Peat permafrost microbial communities from Stordalen Mire near Abisko, Sweden - Palsa_T0_2 | ecosystem: Environmental > Terrestrial > Soil > Palsa > Peat permafrost | place: Sweden: Abisko... | reverse complement strand
CTGCGCGATGCAGCATTCCGGGCCAAGTGTTCGGCGAAGATTGGTTCTGAAACGGATGCACCTTAGCTTGTGTCCTTAGTTCTCTATGATTTTCATACCCGGTAACCGATTGGAAGTCGCTTTGTGGTAAAGGACCCGCTTCAAGAGTCCGTCGGACAATACGCGCTGCGGATGGTCAACATCGAAAAGTATTTTGGCTTGGTGCGTGCACTGACCAACATCAACCTGGAAGTTGGTCGCAATGAGATCGTCGGGTTGATTGGTGACAATGGCGCCGGTAAGTCGACGATGGTGAAAATCCTGACGGGGGTGTTCCCGCCCACCAGGGGCGAATTATACATTGCAGATCGCAAAGTCGATTCTCGCCGCTATAACGTTCAAAGCGCCCACGCACACGGAATCGAAACTGTGTACCAGGATAAATCGCTCGGTGAAAAACAGGTCCTGTGGCGGAACTTCTTTATTGGGCGGCAGATTGTGAACCGCTTTGGCTTCATCGATGTCAAAAAAGAAAAAGCCATCGCCAACGAAATCATGGTCAAGACCATCGGCTTCCGCAGCAAAGGGATCACGGTGGACTCCAATGTGAGCCAACTTTCTGGCGGTGAGCGCCAGGGGATCGCGATTGGGAGGGCGATGCATTTCGAGGCCGATCTCATCATCCTTGACGAGCCGACCGTGGCTTTGTCTCTCAAGGAGGTGGCTAAAGTCATTGACTTCGTCCACAAGATCAAGGAGGGCGGCAAGGCCAGTATTTACATTTCCCACAGCATCCCGGACGTCTACGAGGTTTCCGACCGCTTCATCGTCCTGGATCGTGGTGAGATTGGCGCCAGCATCCCGAAGAAGGATATTAGTTTGAGGGACCTAGATGGGTTTCTGCTCGAATACGCGCACGGCCTGAAAGACAAGGAATGACATGAACTCCGTCAGGTCAGTCTTTAGGTTTCTGGGTCGGCTGGAAGGTTTCGCAATAGCGATGGTATTGTTACTGTTGTACGTGGTGTTGATCATTGCCGCCCCCAGCGTCTTCACGCGCCCGCTCATTTATATATCCTTTCTCGAAACGGTTCCACCTACGCTCATCGCTGCCTTAGGACTAACGTTCGTCATTACCGCCGGCGAGATCGACTTGAGTTTCCCCGCCGTTGTTTCGCTGTCCGGCTTTGCCCTTTCCTGGGCCTGGAGAAGCTTTGATCCAACTTACGGTGCCTGGATTGGCATCGGGCTGGCCCTTGCTGCCGGCGCCTTGGTGGGGTACATCAATGGCGTGATGGTTGCACGGATCGGCGTCCCATCCATCATGGCGACTCTCGCCGCTAATTTTTTCTGGTACGGCATCTCGATTCTGCTGGCGGGCGGACTTCAGGTGACACTCAAGGGAAGCCAGGACAATTTTGTCCACGAGCTTTTTGTCGGCCGGCTCTTTGGCGCCGTGCCTGCTCAGGCGTTGTGGGCGCTGGGGTTGGCGGTGCTGCTGTGGTTCGTCCTGAATCGACACAAGTTCGGCGAGAGTGTCATGTTTATCGGTGATAATGCTAACGTCGCGCGAGTCATGGGTGTCAACGTCGAAGCGACCCGCATCAGGCTCTTCGCCTTCCACGGCATGATCGCCGCCTTTGCCGGAATAATCGTCACCCTTGATATTGGGGTGTTCTACCCCGACCAGGGCAACTTTCTTCTGCCAGCGATGGCCTCCGTGTTTATTGGCGGAACCTCCATTGCCGGAGGCTCAGGTTCGGTTTTCGGTACGCTTTTCGGGGCCTATGTGATTGGTTCGCTGGAAGCTGGCGTGGTGGCGACGACCATCAGCGGCTATTGGGTCCAGGTGGTGGAAGGCGTCGTCATGGCTGCGGTCATCGTGCTTAACGCGGCGACGGGCAAAGGCAACCTGGCGGCGTTATCCAGTCGGTTTCATCTTTTGAAAGTATCCGCTTCAGCTAACTCCGCTCAGGAACTTTTACGGAAGGATGACACGGCGCCGAACTGATCGGCAGCCTTTTGTTAGTCTGGATAGACCATGAGCCAAAAGAGGATACCTATCTGATCTGATTGAAACGCCTCCTTTAGTAACATCACCCCCGCAGCAACATCACCACCCCAGCAACATCGCTCAACAAAGAATCTGATTCATTCCAATCAGGAGACAGAAAATGAAATGTAATTCTACCATTATGGCCCTCGTATTAGGGTCTTCTTTCGGCTTGGCAATAGCCCCCGTGAAATCCGCTGACGCCCAAGGCAAGCCCATCGTCGTCTATATGCAAATGGGCGGCGACAAAGGTATCGCTTCCGTATTGGCCCGCACCAATGGCGCAGAAGCCGCAGCCAAGGCACTCGGCATCGAACTGCATGAGCAGTACGCAAGTTGGGACTCCAAGAAAATGATCGACCAGTTCAAGGAGGCGATTGCCGCCAAGCCTGACGGAATCGTCATCATGGGCCATCCCGGTGTGGACGCCATGGCACCGCTGGTTGACCAGGCTGAAGCCGCCGGCATCCTTGTCACCAGCGGCAATAATCCGCTGCCCAGCATCGAAGCCAAATACAAAGCCAAAGGATTCGGTTACGCGGGTGCTGACTTGTATGCGGGTGGTTGGCTGACCGGACAGGCGATGGTGGACAGTGGAAAACTCAAGGCCGGCGACAAGGCTCTCGTCTGGGACATCTTCCATCAGGAAGGCCGCAGCAAGAGTTCTCAGGGTTGTTTTGACGCGCTGGAGAAAACTCTCGGTAAGGGCAATGTTGAGAAACTAGACGTCACACAGGCTGTCGACACTGATCCGACCAAGGGTATCCCGATCATGACCGCTTACCTGGCGGCCCATCCTGACCTCAAGGCGATCGGAACGCAGCATGGTCAAATCACCTCTCTTTTGCCCAAGATCCTCAAGGACGCCGGCAAGAAACCCGGTGAAGTTGTGATCGGTGGTATTGACTTGGGCCCGGACGTCATCGCCGGAATCAAGAGCGGTTATATTGTAGCGAGCTTTGACCAGGTTCTTTACCTTCAGGGCTGGGACCCGGTACAGCAAATCTGGCTGACTAAGAATTACCTCATCCCCGGCTTGCACCAGGACACGGGTGTTGGCGAAGTGACGCCGGCTAACGTCGATTCTATCGCTCCCCTGATTGAGCAAGGCTTTCGTTAGGCCAAATCACCCAATCGTCCAAGCTCATGAGCATGATTCGGCCTTCCTGTTTCAAAAGAGAATACTGAACGCCGCCGAGCAACTGCACGCCATTGGGTGCCCAGTGAACCAGACCGGCAAAAGCAGCGGCTCCGCTTCCTTCGGGGTAGCCAGGCAGATTGAAGTGAGTCAATTGGCGTTGATGGGAACCGTCAGCATCCTTCAGCCACCAGACTGTGCCGTTGTTCGGGTTGGCTTGGCTGCTCATCCAAACGATGTGCCGCCAATCCGGCGAGAAACTGGCATGCTCATTGTAGCTTTTTCCATGGGTCAAGCATCGGACCTGCGGAAAAGCTCGGAGTCAATCTTCAGGAATCGAAGCAGATTGCGAACCGTTTTGCAGGAGACCGTCGTAAGGCAACAGCTGCGGGAGCATTGTGAACAAAGGCGAAAGTGTCTCACCTTTGGCAGGCTGCGACCGATTAAAGAAAGACCTCCGCTGCAGACGGCTTCCAGGGGACCGTGCGCCTCAGGGTTCCGCGATATCGGCATTGTAAGTGTCGCTCCGCCCACAGGTTTGGAATCCGATTGCGGCAGTTCTCGCGAGTCGAGTGACGCCCGAGTTGCGTCATCTGCAGGTGAGCCTTGGAGCGCAGACTTCTTACCGCAAGGCCACAGATCTGCTTCGAATGCTTTTCCCTTTCCGGGTTCTCCGGGGAAGTGCAGGCAAATCCGCGTGAACCCTAGTGAATACTAGCGGACAATGATGGAAATGTTATTACGCTTATTTCGTATTATCTATATAAGTACTTGATAATGAACCGCTTGGAGGCGAGGGGAGTCGAACCCCTGTTTCCTGCGTGCGTGTCCAGCAACGTCCACGGATGCTTTTCCAGAGCTAATTCAGAGGCGAATATGCTTTCGTGGATAAGCGTGGACGTGCGCGGATGTTATTAGTTTTGTTATTACCTGGCAAGCGTTTGGAAACACCCGAAATCGCGGTATTGGACCGCTTGTTTCCGTGATCAGAACGGTAGGCAGCGCCGGATCTCAACGAAAGAGACAAACAATGAAGAGGCGCTCAAGATTGCTGAAGAGTCGAACCAAAGGCTTTTCACAAGCGTTTTTGCCAATGGCGGGGGTCTCGGCTGCTGTGAAAGCAGGCGACGACCAGGAGGGCATCGGGCTCGACGAGGAAAAAGAGCGCGTAGGGGAAATTCTTCGCGCGCGCCCGACGGAGAGTCTTAAAGACGGCGGGGAATTGCCGCGGATTATCAGCCATGCGCCCAACGACGCTGTCGATTTCTCCGCGGAAGCGACCGCCTAAGCCGGGAACTTCAGCCTCGTACCAATCTTGCGCCTCGATAAGTTCCGCGCGAGCGGCCTCGGTAAAGCGAACCGGCCACACTACGGGCAACGTTGTTCGAGTTCTGCCTTAAGGGTCTGCCAAGTGACACTTTGAGTGCGGTCGTAATCGAGCGTTGTGAAGCGACGCTCAAGCTCGGCTTGCTGGGCCGGCGTCAAATGCACCTGGTGGTCATCCAGGCTGTCCCAAAGCTGCGCGATTAATGCAAGCCGTTCGTCCGGGGACAGCCGGGAGATTTCGTCATGAGTGAGTTGCATTGGCTTAAATTAGCCGAGCCCACGGCGGGTGTCGATTCCAGTTAATTCGTAGATCAAAATATGCTCAGGAGTCCGGTGTTTATCAGCCGGGCTGCGTGGCGGATAGGGTGCGGAAAGGAAAGTAGTGGAGCGCCGGTAAAGCAATTTCTGGATCTGGCCATCTCGCTTTGCATGATCGTCGATGAGTTGCATCGCCGCGACGTGACTCATCGCCAGATTCAGCCGCGTCAGATCTTTCAGCATCCTGAAAACGGTGAAATCACACTTTTTTGCTTCGCTTTCGCCACCACTGGCGATCCCGATGACTTTGGCGCTCCAACAATACCACCGATAGCAGATTTGCTCGCGTACGCTTCGCCCGAGCTAACGGGACGGATGAACCGGGCCGTGGATTACCGGACGGATTTTTATTCGCTCGGTATGACGTTCTACGAACTGCTCACCGGTCGATTACCTTTCAGTTCCGATGACGCGCTGGAGATCGTTCATTGGCATATTGCCGGCAGCGCAATTTCGCCACACGACGCGGATGGACAGATACCGTTCATTATTTCTGAACTGGTGATGAAATTGCTTTTAAAGGACGCCGCCCAGCGCTACCAGAGCGCCCTGACCTTGCGAGCGGATCTAGAGCGTTGCCGACGAGACTGGGTCTCTGAGCGCCGAATCGTAGCATTTCATCTCGCGCAAAACGATGTGACAGATCACTTTCTCCTTCCGCAAAAGCTCTATGGGCGAGAGCGCGAGATGGAAAGGATGTTTTCAATGTTCGCGCGGGCAGGAAATGGCGAAGCATTGGTCGTTCTGGTGGGGGGATACTCCGGAGTAGGCAAGACTTCTTTTGTTCAGGAGCTATATCGGCCGATTATTCGACAGCACGGATACTTCAATTCAGGCAAAGTCAACCAGGTCGTCCGTACCGTACCGTTCGGCGCCTTGTTCCGGGCTTTTGAGGAGCTAATCGACCAACTGTTGGCGGAAAGTGAAGAATCACAACAAGAGTGGAAACGACTCATCCTGAGCGCGGTTGGCCCGAATGCTGGAGTAATAGCGAAAGCAGTGCCACGGGTTCAGTACCTTATTGGTGAACAGGAATCCCCGCTCCCAATTGACCCAGCAGAACGGCAAAATCGCTTCAGGCTTGTCTTTCAGGCTCTCTTGAACGTATTCGCCACCGCGGAGCATCCGTTGGTGATATTATTGGACGATTTACAATGGGCCGATATCGCGACCCTCCAGCTGTTATATGCCTTATTCACCCATCCAGAAAGCGGTTATCTGCTAATTATTGGGGCGTATCGCGACAACGAAGTCGATGCAACTCACCCGCTTGCCCGGACGTTCCCGCTGGAAGATCATCGTGAGGAGTTGACTCAGCTGGAGCGGTTGAGGCTCGGGCCGATTGATCTGGTATCGCTCGGACAATTTATTGCGGACACGCTCCACCGCGATCCAGAAGAAATTGCTTCGCTCTCCCGGTTGGTTAAGGAGAAGACCGATGGAAACCCCTTCTTGAGGCTAGGAAAAGTTAATCCTTGGGATGCGTTCTTTTATATCATTGCGCAATTCATCGGCGGAGTGACAGGAGTCTTCGTCGTTGGCCTTTTCATCGGTCAAGCGCTCGCTTATCCGTCTGTTCACTACGCCGTTACCGCCCCGGGAGCGGCCGGGGATTGGGTCGCCTTCGTTGCGGAATTCGTCATCGCGTTCTTTCTCATGCTGGTGGTACTTCTAGTCAACAACACCCCTGGTCTCGCGCGCTGGACCGGTATTTTCGCCGGCGGTCTCGTGGCGATTTATATCACCTTTGAAGCGCCGCTTTCCGGGATGAGCATGAACCCGGCGCGAACATTTGGTTCGGCGGCCGCCGCATCATTCTGGGCCGGGCTTTGGAGCGATCAAAGCGTATTGTATATTGCGCCAAGTTTCACCACCACAACAACTCGCGCTGCATCTTTAATTGCGGCTTTAGGCAACTCCTGGGCCAAGAACCCAAATGAAATTGATTTTTTGGCCAGTGGAGCGAATCACTTTAATAACATATGGAATTGTTAGTCTTTGCCATCGTTGCCGCCCGGAACGGGTACCAACAGGAGGAGACTTCAGTCTTCAGTCTCTGCTCCGGTCCAGTTTAGGCCCTTCGATCTTCGAGCCTTAACCGTTGATTCGAACTGGAGATCGATAGTTCGGTCAAATCGCCTAATAGGCAAAAATCGGCGGTAACTCAGGTTGCGCCATATCCGTAAGGAATCAGAGTTATATCCACGAAACGAAAATCTTGCTTCCATCCACTCAGAAAGTGTTTCGGGGGCCCCTAAGTCGATTTAAAGCAAGTGAAGAGCCGCCCAATCAGCGATATAATTCACGGCTTGAGCGCCCACGGACCAGGTTATCTTTGCCGAGGGACGAAGCTTGAATGGTTATGATCCTATGTGGGGAATTGTAATCATTGCGGCCGGTCATCTATTATTTCTCTTTCTGGCGCTCTCCGGTTGCACCTTGTGCAACATTTTATAGCGGGCAGATTCGTTCGCTCCAGCGTCCGTTGTCCAACCCAGTTGGCGGCCCAAGGCCAATATGAGGCGCCGCCGCGCGGTTGGAGCGTTCTCTATTTGGTTATTCAATTGATCATTCCCCGTCTGATCTTTCTGACTGCGACCATCGGACCTTATCTAATTCTTATTTATGATTTTGGGCTTCGCTCGACTTTTTCAAGCTGGTTCAGCAAGTCTGGGTGGGAGTGGAAATTGCCTGTGGCCCTTGCCATCGGCCTTTTCATTAACCTGATCGTGACTGTCGAAAGGATTCGCAGCCGCCGACTGCGAGAGGCTGCCCTCAAAGATCTTGAACATTCCCACGCAATCCTGATTCTAACTGGCGGCATTTTTGCCACTGATGTTACGCATTCCTGATTATTCCGATGCTTGGACTTCCACCTCAGGTTGAGGGACTCTTTGAGCGCTTTACGCTGTTTCTGGTGATCATTTTCGTAGGGATCGACACTTTGCGGACCTCCGTTTGGTCGAAGCTAAAATAACTGATCGCGCGATGTCAAAGTACGATCGTGAGGAACGTCAGATTCGCGTCGCGGAAACGCAGTATTCGGTTATGCACCGAATGCTGAACGCGCTTGTTGTTCTGGCTACGGTGGGCGCGGCTTTAATGGTTTTTGATCAAGTCCGAGCATTTGGCGCCAGCCTTTTGACGTCCGCCGGCATTGTCGGATTGGCAGCGGGGGTCGCGGCTCAACGAACTCTGCAAAACGTTTTCGCAGGCCTGCAGCTTGCCATCGCCCAGCCGATCGCTCTTGGCGACGTGATCGAGGTTGAGAATGTTGTCGGAACAATCGAGGAAATCACTTTCAGCTTTGTTTCTGTCAGGTTACGGGATCTTCGCCGGTTGATCTTGCCTGTCACCTATTTCCTAGAAAAGCCCTTTACCAACTGGACGCGAACCTCTGCCGAATCGTTGACCTCGTTTTCGTTGGTCCTTTCCTAGCAGCCTCTCTTCCAGGGATCCGCCAGCAAGTGGATACGATTCTGCGGGCCCATCCTCTTTGGAATGGTGGCAAATGGGAAGTCATGATCAGCGAACTGGCTGAGACGTCCATGGTTGTTTCGCGCCGCTGCACTCCGATCGTGATCGGGTTACGCGTAGGCTTTCAAGATGCCGGAAATGCCGGAGACAATGTTTTGTCCGGTCAGGCTTGGATCCTGGTTGGCCGTGAACGCCAGATCGAACTGGTCGTTCAACACGGTATTTAACTTTGCGAAATAGGGGAGCGCATAGTTGCGCGATAGTTCCGGAGGCACTGTGGCAGCTTGCTCGATGAACACCTTTCTGTCCTCCGGACGATCCTTGTAGACGATTGCATTGGCGATCGATTTTCTAACCGGAAGGAACTGCGACTCTGCCAGAAAAACCTTTTGAACATCGGGGCTGGTCAAAAACTTGAGAAAGTCGACAGCTTCGTCGGCGTACTGGCTGCTCTTGGAAACGCCGACGCAGGAACCGCCGAGGTCCGAGGCCAAATTGACATCCCTCGGCATGAAGGTGGTTCCCCATTCAAAGCGGTCGCCGATGTTCTGAACGAGATCGGCCATTTCCCAGTCACCGCCCACATACATTGCCAAGGTGTTGTTGGCGAACAGGATGTTAGGCTGTTCTTGCGATTTGACGGAGGTGTTGGGCGGGACCATACCTTTCTGGAACCAGGACTGTAGCCAGGCAATTGTCTCAATCGCTTCCTTGGAATCCATGAGGGTAGATTTTTGGTCCGGACTGAGAAGGTGGGCGTTATGCTGATAGAAGAAGACCAGTGACCGGTAAGCGGACCCTAAACCCCAGTCCATAGCAAAAGCGAACGGGGTCTTTTTCAAACGGAGGATCTTCTGGGCCACGTCAGTGAACTCTGCCCAGGTCCAACTTTTGGCGATGTCGGTTGGTGGAACGATGCCGGCTGCCTGGAAAATAGATTTGTTATAGAATATTCCGAAGGTGTCGGTGTTCTGCGGGATGGCAAACAGACCTTTAGCCGAATGGACCGGCTGCCAGAACGCCGGCAGATAGTCGTCGGCGATATCTTTGTCGAGATGCTCGGAAAGATTGAGCAAGACCGCCGACTGCGCATAGCGACCGACGGTTTGGTATTCGAAACGCATCAGATCGGCCGGCTGGCCACCGGTAATACTGGTGTCGAGTTGCTGGTAATATTGGCCATAGGGGATGACCTGGATGTCCACTTGAACGCCAGGGTTGGCGGCCTGATATTTTTCAACCACATGCTTGTAAGCTGGAGTCGAACCGGTATCGCCCCACATAGAAAATTTCAAATTCGCCTTGGGCTTGGCTTTGGCTATGTAGGGGGTCCCGAGAGCAGCGAGCACCAGTCCGGCGGACGCTCCTTTGATAAGATCACGGCGGCTGATCATGGGACCGCCGGTAATTTGATTGGCTTGGTATTTGATCGTCATGGGGGTAACTCCATCTCAGTAGTTTTTTAAACCGCGCAGCGGGTGGGGTGACAGGTCCCGTTTGGCCGAAGGGCGAGAGAAAACCTGCGGGCACAGGCATTCGGAGGCGAAGGCAAAGGGGAACCGGTTCATTCGATATTCCACATTTTCGCAGTGCTAATATGTATTAGCAAGTCTTCAGTGAAGAACTTTTGCCTGCCAAATGTCAAGATCGCCGTTCGCCCGGGCGGACAACCAGGACCGGCGGCAAAAACGGAAAAACCGAGGAAAGCCCTTCCTGTCTTGACACCCATTGGAAGGGTGTTACGCTCGTGCTAATACCTATCAGCAACCAGCTGTCGCCCCAGATTGAGCGTCGAAATGCCATCGGTTGACCGCTGCTGCCAAGGTCCAGGGTTAGATATGAACGCGACCCAGCGCGCGACTACGATGGCCGTTCCGGGAACTCCTGCCGACAAGCAGGGGCAACCGGCTCAGTCGATGATCACATCTCATCGGCGCCGGGCGTCTTTCGACGCCATTCCCTATCTGTTCGTCGCCCCGCAGATCCTCTTGTTCAGCGTGTTTATGTTCTTCCCGCTCGGCTACGCAGCGTTTCTGAGCCTGAATAGTTGGGATCCCTTTGAAGCGCCACGCTTCGTCGCCGGACGAAACTACGTTCACCTGGTCTCCGATCCGGTCTTTTGGTACGCCCTCAAGAATACCCTGGTCTACGTGGTGGGTACCGTCCCGCTCTCGATCGGCCTGGGGCTTCTCCTCGCGATCGGACTCAATCGCGGAATGCGCTTTCAACGGGTGCTGCGAAGTCTCTATTTTTTGCCGGTGGTCGTTTCCGGCGTTGTGACTGCTCTGGCCGCCATCTGGATTTTTAACGACAACTACGGGCTTCTCAACCGGCTCTTTCAAGCCGTCGGGTTGCCGCGGATCAACTGGAATTCTAACCCGCAATGGGCCATGACCTCGTTGATCATTACGACGGTGTGGCTTCGGTCAGGCTTTTGCATGATCATTTACTTGGCGGCACTCCAGGGGATTCCGAAGATGCTTTATGAAGCCGCGGTGATTGACGGTGCCAACCGCTTCCAGCAGTTTCGGTCTGTCACGTGGCCTTTGTTAGGAGCTGCGACGCTGCTTCTGACAATCATGAACGTGATCTACTCCTTCCACGTCTTTGACCTGATTTTTGTCATGACCGGAGGCGGTCCCGGTTATTCCACCACCGTATTGGTGCAATACATCTATAATCAAGCTTTCACTAACGGTGACATGGGTTACGCCTGCGCCGTCGCGATGGCGCTTTTCGTCCTCATTCTCGCTTTCACGATCGTCCAGTGGCTGATGTCGCGACGCTCGGAACTCAACGGTTAAGATCGAAATGACAAAAACGGGCAAGGTTTTTGATCACGCCGCCACCATACTGTTAGTTAGCGGCGCGATCATCATGATGATCCCCCTCTACTGGGTTGTGGTGATGGCAATTCGACCCCGATCGGAGATTTTCGACATGGCAGCGAGCGCCTGGCCAAGCCGCGTGATCCCGGATGGGTTTACCACCCTGTTTGCTAACTATCCGGTCTGGGACTGGATCTGGAATACGTCCTTCATAGCGGTCGTCTGCGCGGTCTTCACGGTCTTTTTCAACCTCATGGCCGGTTATGCCTTCGCCAAACTGCACTTCTGGGGGCGCGATGTTCTGTTCATCATCCTCTTGAGTACGATTATGATTCCAATTCAGGTGATTCTTGTGCCTGAGTTTTTCGTGATCAAATGGATGCATCTGCTCAACTCGCCCTGGGGTGTTATCTTACCGCGCTGCGCGGAGGCGTTCGGAATCTTCATGGCTCGCCAATTCATGCTCAGTATTCCCAATGAATTGCTGGAAGCAGCACGCCTCGACGGGTGCAGTGAGTTTCAGATCTTCAGAAAAATAGTCCTGCCGCTGAGCGGACCACTGATCGCTGTCTTGGTCGTTTTTTCCATTGTCTGGCGATGGAACGATTTTTCCTGGCCTCTGGTCGTTTTAACCGAGCAAAAAAACTTTATGCTCCAGCAGGGGATGAATCTGATCAAAGGGGACCCGAATCCGAACTGGAATACAGTCATGGCGCTGGCGCTCGTCGCGCTGGTCCCAATGATCGCGCTGTTCGCGGCCTGCCAGCGTTTCTTTGTCCAAGGGATCGCGGGCTCTGGTCTCAAA